>JGI12330J12834_1000317_pt1 | contig 17145 bp, 16 predicted proteins | sample A23E1SouthBayCA_FD_12834 | JGI IMG/M metagenome (IMG submission 12834) | reverse complement strand
CGCGGGCGTCGAGCCAGTGGATCGCCTGCGCTTCGGCGGGGTACTCGGATTCGAGGTAGGTCAGGCCGTCGATCGTCGGGTCGTCGGCGTCGAAACTACTGGAGATCGCCAGCGGGGCGTACAGCCCCGCGGACACCACGAGCGCGGCCAGCGCGACGCGGGGGGCGAGCGATCGGACCCGTCCGAAGTCAGCGGACGGCGCCCGGACGCGGTTCGCGAGGAACCACGCCAGCGCCGGCCCGAACGCGATGCTCCAGAGGACCCACACCTGCATGTACACCTTGAAGACGGTGTTCATCCGACCGGTCCCCTCCTTGAGGTAGACGAACTCGACGAGGGTCACCAGACCGATCCCGGCGACGATCAGCACGGTCTCGAAGCCGGCCAGACCGCTGCTCCCGGTGGTCGGAGCGCCGCCACTGGCGGCCGCAGTGCTCTCAGTGGCGCTCGGAGTGCCGCCGTCCGAGTGAGCGTCCTCGCTCTCTGGCGCGGACGTATCCCCGCTGCCGACCGCTGGGCCGCCGTAGCGGGCGGCGATCGACCGATCCCGGGCGAGCGCCCAGCAACCGGCGACGAGCGGGAGAAAGAGCCCGAGTGCCGCGAGGTCGGCGAGGCCGAACAGGAGGACACCACCCGTGAAGGCGGCGGCGACCGGGCCAGCCCGCTCGCCCAGGAGCTGCCGGCTACGCCCGTAGAGGTACGCGGCGAAGACGGCGACGAACAGGCCGTGGACCAGGAGCAACTCCCCGAGCGACGAACGGTCGGGCAGGAACGCGATCTCGCGCCCGCTGGCGGGGCCGAGCCAGAACGGGAGCGACCAGAGCAAACCCAGGACGACGACGGCGACAGCGACGCCGAGACCGACGAGGAGGTGTGATCCCTCCCGCCCGAGGCCGGTCCCGGGCAACCGTTCGGCGACCGCGTCGGGGAGCAGCGACCGCGCGTCAGACGGGGCGAGAAGGACCGTCAAGAGCACCAGTCCTGCCGGGATCGGGAAGGACCACGTGTTCGTGACAGCGAGGAGCCCGGCGACCGGCGGGAGCACGCCAAGCAAGAGGAGGCGCCGACGCGTCACCTCCTCGCCCGGCGTGCGGTAGTACGAGTAACAGATCGCCGCGGCCAGCACCAGGAACGCGGTGCTCATCATGTGGGCGTGCATGTCGCCGTTGAACCACGAGAAGAAAGGGAACTCGTTGATCGTCGGCGACGTGTCGGTCGGTCCGGCCTCGGGGAACTGGAAAGAGAAGTCGGCGCTCCGGTCGGTGATGACGCGGCTCGCGTCGAAGTAGCCGAAGTCTCGTGGCCGGTTGGCCAGTCCATCGAGTTCGATCCCGAGGACGCCGGCGATCGACGACGCGACCCCCTCGGGCAGGACCGAGAGCAGGAAGCGGCCGGGCGTCGTGAGATTACTCGCGATGCCGACAGCGAACGCGCTCAGACCGCCGGCGAGCCGACGCGGGATCTGCCGGGCGGCGGCGACGTTACTCGCGACGCCGTAGACCGCCGTGACCAGCATCGCGAAGAAGCCCGACAGAGCGAGATTGTAGGCGAACCGACCCGCAGTGCCGGTGATGCGTGCGAGGATCGCCGCGACGAGGTGGCCGCCGTAGTAGTAGGCCACCGGTTCGCCCGCGAACCACATGTCCTCGGGCGGGAGCGTCTCGGCCCGAAGCAGCGACTGCAACAGTCCGAAGTCGAGCATCTTCTCACCGATCGCCAGCGGCAGCGGAGCGATGACTGGATCGGCCGCCCCCAGTGGGACGGCGAACACGCGCATCCCGACCCAGAACAGGAAGGCGGCCGAGAAGACGAGACAGGTCTCGCCGACGCGCCGGAAGTCGACCTCGACGCCGCGAGTGCCTGCGAGTACTGTCAGTCCGATTAGTACCGCAACGCCGAGCCAGACACCCGCAGTCAACGAGACACGGCCCACGAAGAAGGCGACGAACCAGAGCACGGTGATCGCGAGCGGAACGGCGACGCCCGAGCCGTAGTCCTCGAAGCGGGGGAACAGCCAGCTGGCGACGACGCTGCCCGCGACCAGCAAGACGAGGTAGAGCGCCAGCCAGAGGGCGACGAGACCGTATTCCATCACTCGTCACAGCGGAACGATCGCCCATACGTCTTTTGCACTGCCCCCGTGCCCGAGAGAATGTCGAACTGTTTTTAGCCGTCGCATCGATTGAGGATACCAATGGCTCAGACGGTGGGTGTCGTCGTCCCCGCGTTCCGGCCCGACCTCGACCGGTTACGGTCATACGTCACCGCGATAGACGAGCGGCTCGACCCGGCGACGATCCGGATCGAGCTCGACGATCCCGAACCCGACGTGCCCGACGAACTGGCCGATCTGCCAGCCGAGGTCAACGCCGTCCCCTACCGCCGCGGGAAGGGTGCGGCGATCACGGCAGGCTTCGAGGCACTCGAGACGGACATCAGGTCGTTCGTCGACGCCGACGGCTCGACCGAGGTGCCCTCGTTCGCCCACGTGATCGATCGGGTTCGCACGGGTGAAGCCGACCTCGCCGTCGGTTCGCGACGCCACCCGGACGCGACGGTCCACAGCCACCAGACGTTCGCCCGGCGGTTCCTCGGCGACGGGTTCGCCTGGCTCGCCGGCCACCTGCTGGACGTGTCGCTGTACGACTACCAGTGCGGTGCGAAGGCGATCACGGCCGAGGGCTGGGACCTCGTGCGCGATCACCTCTACGACGCCGGGTTCGCCTGGGACGTGGAACTGGTGGCCATCGCGGGCGCGATGGATCTCTCCGTCGTCGAGGTCCCCATCGACTGGGAGGACCGCCCCGGCTCGACGGTCTCGCCGGTCCGAACGTCCCTGAACATGGCCACAGCACTGTTCCGTGCGCGCCACCGCGCGAAACGACTCTCCAACAGCCGTCTCCACACCGCCATCGCCGCACGGCGCGAAGAGGGGCCGGCGCTGATCGAACAGGACAGATGAGCAGTCGCTTCGGTCCCCACATCGAGGAACTGCTGTCGGGCATCCGCTTCGGCAAGTTCGCCTCTGTCGGCGCTATCGGTGCCGTCTTCGACACGACTACGTTCGTCGTCCTCGATCAGTTCCTCGGCGTCCCGACGGGCGTCGCCAACGCCATCGGCATCGAGGTCGCGATTCTCGTGATGTTCACCGTCAACGACAACTGGACGTTCGCCAGCGAAGGTGACAACGACGGTCGATCGCTGGGTGGCCGACTGCTCCGCTCACACCTCGTCAGGGCCGGCGGGTCGACACTCCAGTGGACGATCCTCTATCTCGTGTTGGTCGTCTACGGCATCACGTTCGACGTGTCCGTCGCCGGCGTCGAACTCTGGCCGATCGCAGTCAAGGGCGGCGCGATCGCGATCGCGATGTTCGTCAACTACGTCTTCGAGAGCCTCTTCACCTGGCGCGTCCACGAATAGGACGGACCGCGGGAGTAAGTGACAGAGGCCGCGCGAATCACAACCCTTAATCCGGGGGCGGCGATACGAGATAGTAGCGGGATGGGATAGCCAGGAGATTCCGGCGGGCTCATAACCCGTAGATCGGTGGTTCAAATCCACCTCCCGCTATACTTTTGCCGCGAGCTAACTCGCGAGCGGCAAATATTCGATGAGTAGATTTGAGCCCAGAGGACGAGCGAAGCGAAGTCCTCGCGGTTCAAATCCACCGCCCGCTATTTTCGAGCGACGAACTGAACGACGAGCGAAGTGACAGACAAAGCAACGCCCTCGTCTCACTCGTCGGTTCTGTGTCGGATATCGTCGTTCACTACGTTCGCCCGGATAGAGCCGACGCAGAACCGTCGACCGTGCCTCGCCCGTTCGTCCACCAGGACCGCACCACAGAACACCAGGGCAACCACAAACCTCCCCACCCGACTGCGGTGCTCGCTACGCTGTGCTCCTCATCCACCGATAGACTCCGCTTCGCTCGTCTATCGACCCATTCGCTCACCAAGAGCTCGGAGACCTCGCACAGTATCGTCGACGAGGGCGCGACAGCGCGCGCCACGTCGTCGCTGTGAGCATCCGGGCGACCGAGCGGTCCGAAGGACCCGGAAGGTCGCACGGTTCACCGTCAGAGCATGCTCTGAGGAGCAGTGCGTTCGCGGTGCTCACGCACGACACCGGACGTGACCAACGGGAGCGTCCAGCCTTTTCACCCATGTTCGCAAGAGCGTGCTCTTGCGAGCCCATCAGAGATCTTCGATCTCTGAGGATGTTTCTGCGACGAGCGGTGAACGCGAAGCGTTCACCCGAGTCGGAAAAAGATGGTAGGCCCTAGTCGTCCCCGCGATCGTCGACGACGACGACTTCACCGTCGACCACGTCGACGTTGATCAGCGTCTTGGCCTTGTAGCCGTCGTCGGCGAGTTTGTTCTGGCCGCCGACCTTCTTGATCACGCAGACGATGTCGCAGATGTCGGCACCAATCTCTTCGAGCGCGCCCGTCAGGGCAGCAAGCGTGCCGCCGGTCGAGAGCACGTCGTCCAGCACGAGCACGCGGTCGCCCTCGAAGACGTCGTTGACGAACATCTCGTTCTCGGAGTAGCCGGTGACCTGCGAGAGCGAGACCTCGCCTTCGAGGCCGTACTGGCGCTTGCGGACGACGACAAGCGGGATATCGGTCATCAGCGAGACCGCCGTCGAGATGTGGATCCCCATCGCGGCGGGGGTGACGATCTTGTCGACGTCTTCGAGTTCGGCCTTGCGGATGATCTTGATGACGATCTCCCTGAGCAGTTCCGGACGGAGCATCGGCACGCCGTCACTGATCGGGTGGACGAAGTAGTGATAGCCCTCTTTCTCGATGATCGGGGCATCGAGCAGCGACCGCTTGAGCTGATCCATGTCGGGGGTACTTCGAGCCGGCACAAAAACCCGTCGTCATCGCGTCTCGACGGAGCTGTCACGTGCAGCCGGACGGAGCAGTGGCGCTGTGTTCCGGAGATTGCTGATCCGACGACCGTCGCTCTGGGACGACACCGGTCAGTAACGGGCCGGCGATCGTCGCTGCGGAGTTGCATCACTGGATCGGGAGCAGATCCGCGAGCGCTCGCATCATGGGGAGGGCGTGGGACTGGCCGAGCGGGAAGTACTCGACGGCCGCGAAGCCGACGAAGACGGTCGTCGCGGCGACAGCGACGCCCAGGCAGACGGCCCCGAGTCGATCGAGACGATCGGTCAGGCTCGCGACGAGCGTCCACCCGCCCAGCAGTGTCGCGACGCCGAGCGCGAGCAGCGCGTGCAACTGGAATGCTTCGCCGCGTCCCACGTCGAGCGCGAGTAGCGCGACGAGGACGAACTGGCCGCCGATCAGGACAGCGGCGGCACAACTCCACAGCACCGTCCGCCAGTGTGTCGCCAGCGTTCGGCGGACCGGAGCGAGCCTGAAGACGAGGACGACGAGCAGCGGAGTGATCGGAAAGAGGTACCGGACCGTCACCTGCGCGTGGAGCGGCAGTGACGCGATGTACACGAGCGAGAGTGCGACCACGAACAGCGAGAGAAACACGTCGCCCGTCGTGAAGCCGTCGGGGAGTGCTCGGCGCTGGACGGAGCGGCGACCCGCAGCCAGTCCGGCGGGGACGAGACCCACCACGGCTGCGAGGACCGGTGCCGACTCCAGCAGCGAGAGGTTCGCTGCTGCAGTGTCCTCTGACCGGCGGGCGACCGATTCGACGTACCCGCTCCGGAGGAGTGCTCGGTACGCCTCGCCCGGTTTCGCGATGAGCGCCTCGACGCCGCCGAGGAGCAGGTCGAGGAGTCGCTGGAGCGGTTCGACGGCCGACTGCAGGAGGGCGATCCCGACGAGGAGGAACCCGGGGATCCGGACGCCACCGGAGCCGCCGGAACTGCCCGAGCCACCCCCACTCCCACCCCCACCGCTCCCCGTCAAAGAAATGTCGGCGTCCGGACTGACGCTCCGGAGCATCCGCGGTACGGTGAGCGGGTCGCCGCTGATGAGCGCGTTCGTGACGAACAGCGGGAGCAGGGCGACGAGAAAGACCGCGCCCAGCGCCCCGACCGTCTTCAGGCCGTTGCTCGGTGCGGTCGGCACGTCGACGGCGAGAAAGGCCGTGAAGAGAACGAGTGCCTCCGGTGCGTGAATCCACGCGAGCAGCGCGATCAGGACGTAACAGAGCGCGCGTGCCTCGAAGGCCCACTCGTGATTCTCGCGCCGGCTGTAGGTGAGCCCCAGCGCAACGGCGAGCGCGACTGCAGCGGTGATGACGTGGCGTTTGGGCACCGACGCCCAGAAGGCCAGCGGAGTCCCGCCGACCACCACCACGGCGGCGACGACGCCGACGCGCCGACCATCGGTCGTCGCCAGCAGGCGATACGCCAACGTCCCCGCGAACGCGGCGACGGTCATGTGAAACAACTGGAGTGCGAGGAGGTCGAACGGGACCTGCGAGAGCGGTGTAGCGAGCGCGACGTTGCCGCCGAACAGCACGACGACGAGCACCCCGCCGCCGACGGTGAACGCGCGCCGCCGGTCGAGCACCCGTCCGGTGAGAAGCAGCGTCGCGAACAACAGCAGACACCACCCGCCGATCAGGGCGATGCGGAGGTCGGCGACCGCCGCCAGCGCCCGGAGCGCGTACAGGAACGGCAGTGAGAGCACGATGACGCCGTAGTTCCGAGAGAATACCTCGCCGCCGTAGAGGTTCGCACCCGGCGAGTGCAACGCCCCGTACTCTGCGACCGTCATCGAGATATCTCCGTTGGCGACCGCGTACAGTCCGTTGGCTATCGTGTAGGAGTCGTTGATCAGGAACGCCGTCCGCCACAGCGCCACGAACAGCGTGAGGCTGGCGAGGAAGATCACGACTCCGACGCGGTCGCCAAAGAGCAACCGAACCCCAAGCTCTCGACCCCGGACGATTCGTTCGTCGTCGATCACTCGACCACCTCCACGGTGATCGATCGCTCGGCAACGACACGACTGCTGTCGTTGGCGCGCACGACGACCTGCAGGCGGCCGTCGTAGGCGTCGCTCTCGACGGTGTCGGGATCGAAGCTGTCGTCGGCCAGCGACACCGAGAACGGCCCCGCGTCACTCGCCGAGAGGAAGTAGGTCGAGGAGCGGGTGTACCCCCGTTCGGGGATCGAGAGCCGGTACACAAGGATCGGCCGGCCCTCGACGGCCGAAAGTTCCAGCGTCGTGTCGGGCACCCGGAGCGTGTACTCACCGGCTCCGAACCGCCCGGCCGTCAGCGTCCCGCGCTCGGGCAACGACGCCGAGTCGACCGTCACGGTGCCGGTGCCGAGGCCCTCGTGTCCCGGTTCGGTCGTCAGATCGACGGCACCGACGAGCGGGCCGGAGACGAGCGTCGTCACGACGACGATCCCGACGACGCCCCAGACGGTGGCCCGTTCCGCGTCCATCGTATCACCGCAGTGTGAGACGGGGAATAAATCTGTCGCGGGACGCAGTCATACGGACAGTTGTAGACGTTTCCCCAGTCGACCGCACGACTGCGTGCGGTGGATCTGGTACAGACCGACAACTTTCCGTATCAGGATCTGGGCGTGGCTGTCGCTCGCTGTCGGTCGAAAAAATGGGAAAAGTGAGGGTGTTAATTAGGCTGCAGGACCGGTGTCGGAGGCCAGCGTTGTCGACTGGTCGCTGCCGGCTTCCTGGTAGACGAGGGAAAGATCGTAGTCGTCGTTAACTGAAACATCCACAGAGTCACCGGCAACAACTTGCGAATTCGATCCACTAGCCTTAATCGCTGGCCACCCAGAACTACTTGAATTTACATGGCCGTCCCCGGATCTCAACCCATCTCCACGGAAATCTAATGCGCTTGCTTCAATAGAGCTACCACTTTCATGAGAGACAGTCACGTTTTGTGCGTCCCCATCATAATCCCAGCCGAAGCTGGCCTGCGGTGCGTTTTGCTGTGCCTGGTCCCCGAGTCCGAGGACGAACGATGCGATGACGGCTGCCAGAATCACTGTGATGGCGACCATCAGGATGACGCCGATGACCGGCGACACCGCGTCGTCGTCGTTGAAGAGCTGTTTCAGATCCATGGTTATCACGCACACCGTGACCACAGCGAGAGGGAAACGTCCCATGCCTCCCCCGCTCGCGGTGGTGTGCTACTTCCATCCACTATACGGGTGGCACTTATACCCCACCTACGTTTTACTGGTTCAACCCTTGCCTGAGTGGCTTCAAGATGGCCTATAAACCGAAATTAAGCGAGATAAGCCGTTTGTCACTATGTGCACGCCAAACGGTTCGAAAAGGGGGTTTCGACAGCGGTTCACCGAGAGAATCAGAAGGTGAAGTGGGATCAGGCGTCCGGTCCAGTGTCGGAGGCCAGCGTCGTCGACTGCTCTTTGTCCGGCTGGACGTAGGTCAGGCTGATGTCGTAATCGCTCTCCGCACCGACCTCAATTGTCATGCCAGCGTTGACGTTCGACCCGGACGAGGCATCACTTGCCTTTGTCCAAGCATCACCGTCACTGGTGACCACTGCACTCCCTACAGATGTGATTTTATCTCCTCTGAACACGAGGTTTTGGGCCTCAATGGAAGCGCCGCTTTCGTGTGAGACGGTGACAATTCCTACGTCAGAGCCGCCAGGTTGATCGTCGTACTCCCAGCCGAAGCTGGCCTGCGGTGCACTTTCTGTCGTCGAGTCGCCGAGTCCGAGGACGAACGACGCGATGACGGCCGCCAGAATCACCGTGATGGCGACCATCAGGATGACGCCGATGACCGGCGACACCGCGTCGTCGTCTTTGAAGAGTTGTTTCAGATCCATGGTTGTCGCGCACACTCATCCCACAGCGAGAGTCCCCCGCTCGCGGTGGTGTGCTACTACCAGCCACTCTGGTGGGTCCACTTATACCCCAGTTACCATTCAGGCGTTCAACGCGGGCCTGAGCGGGTTCAAGAAGGGGCTGGATCGCCGAATTCCTGAAATTCAGTTTCTGAAATGTGAGGAATAAAAGAAGGAGTGACTCGTGCGGTCGTGTTCAGAGAAGCAAGCAGATCATTGGGGCACCGAGAGCCCTCGGCTCGCTCGGGGATTCTCTGGCGGATGTCCTCACTCCGTTCGAATTGTGCCGGCGCAGAATCCTGGCGGATGAGAGGGCGAGGACTTTCACTGTCTCGTCGTTCCGATCGAAGTTCCCGTATCTGAAAACCACCAGTCGCGTCGGTTCGAAGCAGTCACTCCTCCTCGGTGTCGGAGCGCGGCGGCTCTTCGTACTCCGAGAGCGTCATCTCTCGGGCGGACAGGGTGTGGTACCCGGCCGCGCCGGTGAGGATGACGGCGAACAGCGTGGCCCAGACGAGCGGGTCGACCATCGTGAAGGGGAACACGTCGGCCCACAGGGTCGCGACGATCGCCAGGCTCACCGCGCCAAAAGAGAGGTAGAACTCCCGCCAGGGGAACTCGCTGCCGGGGACGATCTCCAGGTACACCGTCAACTCCTCGGTCTGGGGCGTCGTCTCGATGACGCCGCTGTCCGAGTCGTACGCGACGATGCCGGCCTTGTCCATCTTCGGGAGGTGGGTCTGCTGGAGCGTGGTGTACACCCGCTTGCGCTGGGCCTGCGAGATGTTTTCGCGTGCGCAATCATACTCCCACGACGCGACCCACGTCGCGAGTTCACCCAGCTCGACCGGGCCGCCCCGGTGGCGCAGATACTGGATAACGTAGCGTCGGCGCTTGTTCTGGAGGACCTCGAATATCTCTCCCTTCGAGAGGCTCGCGCGCGCGCCACCGCCTGGCGTGGCGTCGGCGTTACTCATCGTCGATCGACCCCGGGGCGGCAGGCTCCGTCACAACCATCCTTCGTACTCCCGGCATGAGTGGGCACACTATATAATCGCAGCGGTGCATTCGATCGCTGACATTCGAAGAAAAGTGGTCGAAAGTGCGAGACTACGCGCGATTCAGGCGCTGGGACCGGCCCACTTGCCCAGCGTAGCGGAGTCGCCGCCACCGGAGGACTCGAAGGTCACGCGCACGGTGTCGTCGTCAGCGACGTCAGTGGACACGCTGTCACCGGCATTGATGTCGGAATTGGTCCCGTAACTCCCGACCGTTGTCCAGTCACCGTTAGTGCCCGCAGCACCCCGGATGAACAGCTCATTTGCAGCGATACTGTTTCCCCCGTTGTGGGTGACTTCCAGTTTGCCGTTCTCGGTATCGTCGCCGGGGTCGCTGATGTACTCATCCTCAGTGTAATCGAAGCTGAAACTGGCTTGCGGTGCGGTACTGCTGATCTGGTCCCCGAGTCCGAGGACGAACGTCGCGATGACGGCAGCGAGGATCACAGTGATGGCCACCATGAGGATGACACCGATCACCGGACTCACCGCGTCGTCGTCGTCGAGAAGTGCTTTCAGTTGCATTTGTTGTCTCCGTTCGTCGCGCGACTGAACCACCGGGCAGGGCCGGGCGGGTCACACCCGCCGACCACGTCGTCCCTGTGGATGGTCACGCGCTTGGTAGAGACTTTCCCAGAGTGGTAAATAAAGGCTCCTGCGCCAGTATCAAAGGATAAAATTAGGCCGTTCTTGAACGGCGTTTTTCAGCTTCAACAGCAGGTTGACGGCAGTTTCAGTGACAATAATGGCGGCACCGTTCGCGGAGCCAGGCACTTTGAGAAGGATTAAGTCACGACTCGCCCGAGAATGGGACGTGCAACCGACAGCGGGTATCGTACTGGCCGTCGTCGCCCTTCCCTTTCTGGCCGCGGCGGCAGTCCCACTCGTCTATCGTGTGATCGGTGAACGAACCGCATACTTCGCCGCGGCCGTCGCGGCGGCCTGTTTTGCGCTGATCGCCACTCAGTTCGGCACTGAAGGCACGGTCGCGTTCTCGTGGATTCCCGCGCTCGACGTGTCGCTGGCCTTCTACGTCGACGGGCTGGCACTCCTCATCGGCTTCCTCGCCAGCGGCGTCGGCGTCCTCATCTTCACCTACTCCGGCGGCTACATGCACACCGAACCCGGCAAGCAACGGTACTACGCGACGCTGCTGGCCTTCATGGGTGCCATGCTCGGTGTGGCCTTCGCCGCGGACCTGATCGCCCTGTTCCTGTTCTGGGAGTTCACCTCCGTCGCCTCCTTCCTCCTGATCGGCCACTATCAGGACGAGTCGGGCCAGTACGCGGCCCGCAAGTCGATGTTCATCACCGTCTCCGGTGGCCTGTTCATGTTGATCGGCTTTCTGCTGCTCCACTGGGTGGCCCTCGACGTGGCCGCGGTCGAATCCGCCTTCCGGTTGGCCGGCGACGGGTCGATGCTGGCCAACGCCGACGCGATGCAGACCGCACTGCGCGAGCGCGGCCTCCTCGCCCCGGTGCTCGTGCTCGTCGGGATCGGTGCGGCCGCCAAGTCCGCCCAGGTCCCCCTCCACATCTGGCTCCCCAACGCGATGGAAGCCCCGACGCCGGTCTCTGCCTTCCTTCACTCGGCGACGATGGTCAAGGCCGGCGTCTATCTGATCGGCCGGGTGCGCCCGCTGCTCGTCACCGAGGAGTGGGTCCTGCTCTTTGCCCTGCTCGGCCTCGCGACGATGACGATCACGGCGATGCTCGCGGTCGCAGCCAGCGACATCAAGGAGTTGCTGGCCTACTCGACGGCCTCCCACCTCGGGCTTATCGTCGCCGGCTACGGGATCGCCAGCACCGCCGACCCCCACATCGGACTGCTAGGTGCCGAGACGGGCGCGTTCCACATCCTCAACCACGCGCTGTTCAAGGCGACACTGTTCCTCGTCGCGGGGATCATCGCCCACGAGGCCGGCACCAGAGCCATCGACGAACTCGGCGGCCTGCGCAAGGACCTCCCCCTGACGGCGGGGATCACCGCCGTCGCTGCGCTCGGGATGGCCGGCGTTCCGCCGTTCAACGGGTTCTACTCCAAGGAGCTGCTCTTTCACGCGACGTTCGTCCTCGCGGAACACGACGGCGGCCTCTGGTGGCTGCTCCCGGTCGTCGCCGTCCTCGGCAGCGTCTTCACGTTCCTCTACTCGATCCGCTTCCTGATGCTCTTTTTCGGCGACAAACCCGACGCGCTGGGCCACGTCCACTCGCCGCCCTGGTCGATGCGCGGCCCGCCGCTCCTGCTCGCGGTCCTCGCAGGGATCGTCGGCCTCGGCGGTGTGACGGCCGTGTTCGGCGTCCACCTCGTCCCGGTCGAGGAGTTCGTCAACCGCGTCATCGAGAGCAGCCTCGCACCGGGCGGCGAGGGGTCCCACTTCTCCTACTACCTCCCGACGAAGCTGTCGCCGTGGCTCGGCATGAGCGCACTCACGGTCGCCCTCGGGGCGGGTGCCTACCCCTTCTACGACCGCATCAGGGACGCGCTTCGCGAGGTCCGCAACGTCGGCCCACTCCGGCCGAACTGGTACTACGACGGTGCGACCGAGTGGCTGGACAGAAACAGCGTCGGCGAGCTGGTCCACAACGGCCTCCTGCGGACCTACGCGCTGTGGTTCCTCGGCGGTGCGAGCCTCATGACACTCGCCGCGTACGCCGCGGCGACGGTCACGGTCCCGTCCTTCGGTGGCTTCGCAGTGACGATACCGATCGCGATCGTCCTCGTGGTTGCAATCGTCGGCGCGGCCGCCGTGACCGACGCGCCCTCTCACGTGGCCGGCGTCCTCACGCTCTCGATCCTCGGGTTCATGGTCGCGATCTTCTACATCCTGGCGGACGCCCCGGACCTGGCGCTGACCCAGCTCGTCATCGAGACACTCGTCCTGCTGATCTTCCTGCTGGTGCTGGACAAGTTACCGGCGTTCTACGGTAAGTCCGAACGCTGGACCGTGATCCGTGACAGCGCGGCGTCGCTGATAGTCGGTGGAACGGTCGCGGCGACGGTACTGCTGTCGACGGCCCGGTCACCGGGCGTGCCGTCGTACCTCGACCACAGTCTCAAGGACTTCTTCATCGAGCACGCGCCACCGCCGGCCGAGCACGGGAGTTTCATGATCGACTACGGCGGCGGCCACAACGTAGTCAACGTGATCCTGGTCGACTTCAGGGCCTTCGACACGCTGGGCGAGATCAGCGTCGTCGCGATGGCGGCCCTGTCGATCGTGACCCTGATCGCGATGCGAACGCGAGGTGAGACCCAGTGACGAGAGAGCACGACACCACAGTCATCGCACGGACGGTCGCACGCGTCGTCTTCCCGATCATCGTCGTGACGGCGATCGCCCTGCTGTTGCAGGGCCACAACCTCCCCGGCGGCGGGTTTATCGCCGGGACGCTGACCGCGGCGGCGGTCGGACTGGTGTACGTCATCTACGGGCTGGACTACCTCGAACGGGAACTGCTCGACCGCACACCGTCGGCGCCGTTCACCGACGATGCCGGCGTCGAGCGGGAGTACGGGACGCTCGTCACCACCGGACTGGCGATCGCCGCAGGCAGCGGGATCGTCGCGCTCCTGTTCGGCGAGGCCTTCCTCACGCAGGCAGTGTGGTTCTTCGAGCACGTGCCCCTCTACGGCCACTTCGAAGTCGCGTCGGCGCTGGCGTTCGACCTCGGGGTGTACGCCGTCGTCGTCGGCGGACTGCTGACGATCCTCGCGGTGGTGGGAGGAGAATGACGCAGTTCGTCCTCGCGCTGGTGCTCGGGACGCTGTTCGCGCTCGGGACCTTCCTCGTCCTCCGGAGAGACCTCGTCCGGGTCGTCTGGGGACTGACGATCATGTCGCAGGCCGCCAACGTCTACCTCGTGACGATGGGGGGACTGAGCGGCGGCGTCCCCTTCGTCAGTCACGGCGAGCACGGGGCGACGACCGACCCGCTCGTGCAGGCCCTGGTGCTGACGGCGATCGTCATCGGCTTCGGGACCACGGCGTTCGCACTCGGCCTGTCGTACCGGGTGTACCAGACTAACGGGACGATCGATCTCCGGGAGGTGCGCGGATGAGTACCGTCGTCCTCGCACCGATGCTGGTGGCGCTGGTGACCGCGATCGTCACGCTCGGCATCCGCTTTGCACCCCGTGCACAGCGAGTCGTCAGCGTCGTCGGCGGCGTGGCCTACGCCGGTGCGGTCGCGCTCCTGGGCAGTCAGGTTCTGCCCGACACCGTCCTCACCTACCAGCTTTCGGGCTGGCAGGCCCCCTACGGTATCACGCTCGTGGCCGACTCCCTGTCCGTGTTCATGCTCGGTATCGCTGCCGCCGTCGCGCTCGCGGCCGTCGTCTTCTCGACGCGCTACGTCGACCGCGTCGGCCAGTCGGTCTCCTACCATCCGCTCTTTCACTTCATGCTGGTGGGGATCTCCGGGTCCTTCCTCACCGGGGACATCTTCAACCTCTTCGTCTGGTTCGAGGTGATGCTGATGCCGTCGTACGTCCTCGTCGTCTTCCAGGGCGAGAGCGAGCACACCGACGCGGCGCTGAAGTACACCGCTCTGAACCTGATGGGCTCTGCGGTGATGTTGCTGGCCATCGGCGGGATCTACAGCACGACCGGGACGCTCAACATGGCCGACCTCTCGATGCGTCTGGCCAACGCCGGCACAGCGGGCGCGGCGGTCGCCGACCCCACGCCGGTGCTGGGACTCGCCGCGCTCCTGCTGGCCGTGTTCGCACTGAAGGCGGGGATCGTCCCGTTCCAGTTCTGGGTGCCGTCCGCCTACCGGGCCGCGCCGGCACCGGCGACGGCGATGCTGGCCGGCGTCACGAAGAAGGTCGGGGTCTACGCTATCATCCGCCTGTACTTCACCGTCTTCGCCGCGGGGACGCTCCCGCACGGACTGGCGGTCCCGGGTCTCTCGGGCGACTCGTTCCTAGCCTTCTTCGGACCGGTCCTGTTCGTGCTCGCGGCGGCGTCGATCATCGTCGGCGGCGTCGGCGCGGTTAGTCAGCCGGATCTGGACGGCCTCTTCGCCTACTCCTCGATCGGCCAGGTCGGCTTCATCGTCCTGCCGCTGGCGGTCGCGGCGACCGTCCCGGACCCGGCGATCACCGCGCTGGGCATCGCTGCCGCGCTCGTGTACTCGCTCAACCACGCCCTCGCGAAGACCCTCCTGTTCCTCCTCTCGGGGACGATCAAGGAGGGAGTCGGGTCCATCCGACTCGCCGACCTGGGCGGCCTGACCAGGACCCAGCCGCTGGCGGCCGCGACCTTCTTCGTCGGCGGCCTCGCACTCGTCGGTATCCCGCCGCTGACGGGCTTTTTCGGCAAGCTGCTCGTGTTCGACACGGCCGGCCGTGCGATGGCCGCCGGGTCGTCCTCGGCGTGGCTCGCGCTGGCGGTCGCCCTGATCGGTGCCGTCCTGACGATCGCGTACGTCTCCCGGGCGTGGAGCCGGGGCTTCTGGGGTGATCCCTCGGAGCTGATCGCCAACGTGCGACTCTCGCCGCTCCTCCTGAGCGTCGTCGTGGTGCTGGCGGTCGCGATCGTCGCGCTCGGCGTCGGCTTCGACCCGGTACTGGAGTCGGCGCGAGCGGCCGCGGACGCCGCGCTGGATCGCAGCGGCTATACCGACGCGGTGCTGGGGGTGGAACCATGAGACGCTGGCCCGCGATCGGCTTCGGTCTCGCCATCCTCTGGCTGTTCGTTCGCGGGGTCACCCTCGAGCCGGCGACCGTCGCCGGTGAGTTCGTCATCGGCCTGCTCGTCGGAGTCCCACTGGCGTTCCTCACGCGTCGCTTCTACACGGACTCGTATCCCGCCGGGCAGGTGATCGGGGCGACCCCGTACATCGTCGGCTACGTGACGCTGTTCGCCTGGGAACTGCTGACGGCCAACCTCGACGTGGCTCGCCGGGTCCTCTCGCCGTCGATGCCGATCGATCCGACGGTCGTCGAGATCCCGCTGCGCGTCGAGACGGATCTGGCGATCACGACGATCGCCAACTCGATCACGCTGACCCCGGGGACGCTGTCGATGGACTACGACGACGAGCGCAACTCGCTGTACGTCCACGCCCTAGCCGCCAGCGACCGCGCGGCGGTCGTCGACCCCATCCGGAACTGGGAGGACTACGCGTTGCGGATCTTCGACGAGGAACGGGACCCGTCGTCGGCAGTCCCTCACGAGCCGGACGACCACGCATTCGAGAACCGGACGGCGGACCCCGCCGGCGACAGCGAGGGAGGTGACGACGATGGCGAGTGAGACCTACCAGTTCCTCGAACTGGCACTCCAGGGCGGGCTGATCCTGGCCTGTGCCGTCACGCTCCTGGCGGGCTATCGCGTGATCCTCGGTCCGACGACGCCCGACCGCGTGGTGGCACTCGACACCATCGGCACCAACGTCGTCGCCATCGCCGTCCTCTACGCGCTGGTGACCGACACGGGGCTGTTCATCACCGTCAGTGTGGTGTTGACCATCATCGGCTTCATCAGCACCATCGCCGTCGCGCGCTTCGTCACTGAGGGGGACATCATCGAACCATGACCACGATGCTACAGGCCGCCGTCGTCACGGCACTGGTCGTCGTCGGGAGCTTCTTCCTGGCGATCGGAACGATCGGACTCATCCGCCTGCCGGACGTGTACAACCGGATGCACGCCACGAGCAAGGCGACGACGCTCGGAGCCGCATCGCTCTTTCTCGCCGCCACGGTGTACTACGGCCCCCAAGGAGCCGGCCTGACCTCGCTCGTTGGAATTGCCTTCCTGTTCCTGACAGCACCTACGGGAGCCCATATGATCTCGCGAGCCGCCCAAAAGATGGGCGTTCCCTTCTTCGGAGAGGCAGTGTGGCCCGATCAGGTCGAGAGCGGCGACGTCGAGCGGACTGAGGACTGAGACGGTTTACTGTCGTCCAGAGCGTCACTGAACGGTTCACGAGGCGGTTGGTTTCTGGTCTATCGGGAGTGGACGACCCGTTCAGTGTTTGTGCTAGTTGCTCTGGTGGTTCGTGTTGTTCTAGAGTGGAATGATGTCGAGAGCGCTACTGCGAGAGCGTCCAAGCACTGAACGCCCTCGGTCCGCTCGACGGTGCTGTGCGGGATATTCTCCCTGCGGTCGAATAGTGCCCGCGCAGCACCGTCGACCGTCCCTCGCCCGTTCATTCCACCACGACCGCACCGTACAGCCCGGCAGACAGTCACACGCCTCCCCATCCGACTCAGTCACTCACTACGTTCGTTCCTTCATCCCTCGCACAGTTCCGTCGCGCCACGAGGGCGCGA
>JGI12330J12834_1000314_pt1 | contig 17175 bp, 20 predicted proteins | sample A23E1SouthBayCA_FD_12834 | JGI IMG/M metagenome (IMG submission 12834) | reverse complement strand
CATTCGTCTTTAGCTAAGACTCACACCTCGGTTGCGTAGCGGTAGCGAGCGTCTCTTGTAAGATCGGTCGTTGTTGATGGATCTTCTGTGCATCTTCGATCAACCGCTCCAACAGCGGCGGTGGTGAGTAGCCAAGGAATTCACCGAGTTCGTGGAGGATGAGCTGGGCGTGCGACCGGAAGGTCGCCGCCCAGCGTTCTGGCGGGAACACGATCTCGTCGTCGGCTTGCTCGGTGACCAGATCCAACAGATCACGACTCACCAACAGCGACAGCAACGCTGCGTACAGCAGAATTTTCACGACATCCGGGTTGCTCGTGTCGAATTCATCCAGTTCGTACTGCGTCTTCAACTCACGGAACAGCGTTTCTACCTCCCATCGACATCGATACAACGTTGCTAGATCCGCCGGCAGGAACTCGTCTCTCGGCAGATTCGTGATGTAGAGATGGTAGTCGTCGGCGTCCGAATCGCGGACGCCGACGACGCGGAACCGCTTCGTATCCAGCGACTGAGTTCCCTCGTACTGACCCCGCTTGAACTCGGCTTCGACCTCTACGTCGATGTACTTCCGTGAGAGGTCAGTGACCACATCGTGGATCTGCTTGCCTTCCAAGGGAATGGCGCGGCCGCGCCATTCCCGTAATTCAGCTGTAATCACCGGATTCGCGCTCTCTTTCAGCCGACTGACGAAGTAGCCGTCGTTCTCGTCGATCAACGCGAAGCGGCGGTACTTAAAATACGCTAGGTCGAGTAGAACGAGCCGTCCTTGCAGCCACGATCCTGTCTTGAACAGCGTGCTGTCGTGCGTTTTCTCGTCCGTCACGTCGATCCGTTCAATCGTCTGGTCGGTGGCGTTGTGGAGCAGGTGGAGCTTCGCTCCAGCCTGCTCCTCGTGGCGAGCTTGAAACTGCTCAGAGAGAAACTCATGCAACCGCAACACAGTCCCATCAGCGATCATGACGTCTCTGAATCGGTCGATATCAGCGTCAATAGCTTCGGGAACAGCGACCTCGTCGAGACCCCGCTCGACGAGGTCGCGGAGATACTCTACGAGTGACGGCGTCAACCGTTGGTAGAAGCCTCCGGGAGGGATCGTCTCATCAGCTGTCGAGTTGTAACTGCGTCTGAAGCCAGCGAGTGTTCGGCTTTCGCCTGCAGCGAAGCCGAACACGAGCGCCCACACGAGGACTGGTACCTGAAGCTTGCCCTCACGCTCGACCACGCCGAGTTCCTCGGCGTGCTCTTCGAGGAACTCGGAGGGAAACAATGTAGTGAGCCGACGCATGATTCTCGATGAGGAGGCTTTGGTGTGCACAGCCGTCGCCTCCTCATTCCTCTCGAAAAATAGCCTCGATAAGCCACCGCTGTCACGTGATTCTTCGCTTAGCTAAAGACGAATGCTCACACCGGTTATATCTGCGAGTTCTGCCACGTTGGCATCGACATGATGCCTGTTCACTGCGTACAACCACGCTCCAGCGAGAACACCCATATGACGCTTGCCCTTTGCCCATTGTGCAGTCCGTGCGTAGGAGAGTAGGTTGTCAACCAACCATGTGGCTTCGGGCGGTGCTGTCGGATATTGAAGTTCGAATAGGTGGCTCCCGGTTGCTTCGAGCAAGTCGTCACGTCTCTCTCGGAGGGAGGCTGTAGATACGCCGAATTGTTCGGCGATGTCAGCCTAGGAGAGGTCGGGTTCGGCAGCTGAACTGGCGATGTAGAGCACGGCTGCTGCATACGAATATGGGGAGACGCCACTGGTGACTCCGGCTTCGACACCCAATTGTGCTACCTGTTGTGCGCGAGCTTGGATGTCGGCGGAGAGCGAAAGTCCTCACACGCCTCTTCGAGGATCACAGTTGGATCGTCATTCGGGATCCCGAGATCCAATGCGTCTGAGACCCGTTGCATTTCATTGAGGATTTCTGATTTAGTAGCAGTAGAGGTGTCAGAAATTCTGGCCACACGAATCGGAATCTCTTGCAAGCGGCACGCAATGAGGTAGCATGCTGCGGCAGTACGGGCTGGGAGTCGGATCTGCAGTTCTCGTGTCGTGAGTTCTGAAACCAGTAGTTCACCGTACTGCTGAATGTTCGCTTCCAGATTGAGGGCCTGTTGGATTGACGCCAAGTTTTCGAGGACGGCGCCTTCAGATTTCGTGGTCATCTTCTGGGTTTAATCATTTTCCCGTAAGTTCTGGAACGAATCAAGGGTCGCTCGGATTCGATATCTGAGTGTGCCGTACCGATATCGACCGACTATCGCTTCTAACGTTTTGGCGTCGAGTTCGTCAAGAGTCCGAGCCTCAGCGCGGAATGACCGCTGGAGGGAGCGCAGTAACTCCTCGGTCGTCTTCATCGCCTCCGCTTCTGACGTACACTCGCCAGCAATCATTGACTGTTCTTCTCCATCGTCAATGACGACGGTAATAGTATAGATGGCATCGTGCTCAGTACTACTCTGCCCTACGAGTCGTACAGACAGGGCAGTAGACGCAGGGCTCTCGAATTGGAACTCGAACATCGTCTCCTCGTATCGTCCGTTTGCAGTGTGAATCTGCCAGGCGTCCGGGACGTTAATCGAGTGCGTCGTCATTAGTGGCTGAGCTCTGTTAGTCGTGTCCCGTTACAGTCACATCGGCGAACGCTTGCAGACGCGTTACGTCGACAGTCTCTGACAGGGTGTCGAGAGCCTGAGCAGCGTCATCTCGCCGCTGTTCTGCATACCTACGGAATTGTGACTCATCGAATGTGGGCGGGACAACCGTCGCCTCGATTGGCTCCATATCGATCACGTAGTTGATCTGTCGGGCGGTACTGAGCCCGCGACCGAGTCGTTCGCAGTATCGGCGAACCGGTTCGTCGGCACCAGCCAGCGTCGCTCCAAGGGCGGCAGCACCTTCACCGAGACTCCCCGCAGTGTCATCGAGAAATTTCGCCTGGTCGTGGTCTGTGGAGCCGGCTGCGGTGTAGGTGCGCGCAAATGCCTCCGTGATGGATTCGAGAACCGCCGTCAGTATCTCGAAACAATCACCCAACGAGAAGTCGGATCTTGAACGGAGTGACGAAAATGCAGCCGTATAGAGGTAATCACCGGCCAGCAGTGCTACTGTCGGATCCAGCGTAAGCGAATGCGCGTGTTTGTCTGTGAGGGTGACGAGTAGTCGACTTCGGAGACGAACGTATCCCCGGAGTAATTCGACCGCGGCGGCGTAAGGAAGGACATCCTCACGGTCCTGGCGATCTGACAATGAATCGTATACGGTCACCACCAGCTGTCCGTACCACCTGTCGGGGCAATCGTCCAGTACATTCTGGACGAGCGGGAGATTGGCCTCGTCCGCGGTGCTGAGCACCTGTTGAAAGTGGCGCTCGATCTGTGAAGGGTGGACAGTGTCTGTGTCAGTCATCGGTTTCAGTCATCACCTGCTGCTGTCTCGGCACTAGTCTCGTTGAGGTCGACTTTGGATTCGGTCAAGTCACTCTCGCGCCATGTGCCGCGCCGGTACCATGCGTAGGCGATAATCGCTCCAGCGACGTTCGAGACCGCGAATGACAGCCAGACACCCGTCTCTCCAAGGGGTCCGGAGGCGAACCACGCAATCGGGAAGCGAATAACACCGAGCATTAACACGGAGATAGCCGCCGCAGTGAGTGTCTTACCGGCGCCGCGGAAGCTGCCCGTGTAGGCCCGCATAATGCCGATGAAGCCGAACGTCAGTGCGACGTAGCGAAGGAATTGCGCGGCAATGTCGACGACCCCGGGGTCGGTCGTGAACACGTCGGCGATGGGTGCGGCGACGAAGAACACAACGACCCCCGCAGCCGTGAGGACACCGAAGAGTACTTTCGCCGCTAGTCCCGCCGCTTGTTCTGCTCGGTCCGGTTTGTTGGCCCCCATGTTTTGCCCAGTCATCGTCTCCACCCCACGGGCGACGGCGATGGCCGGGAGGAAAATCACCGAAAACACGCGCGTCCCGATCCCGTAGGCGGCGACCACGGTGTCCGGGAAGAGTGCGACGATGACTAACAACAGATTCATCGAGAGCGCCCGTCCAGTCCCCTCAATCGACGCTGGCAAGCCGATGCGGACGAGCCGCCGGAGATACGAGAGGTCCGGCACCATATACTGCAGGTGAATCTGGACCCCGCGGTTCCCGCGGAACATAATCACGAGGCCGACGACCAACGCGATCCCGCGGGAGAAGACGGTCGCGATCGCCGCACCCGCGATCCCGGACCCCGTGTAGCCGGTCATTGCGAACAGCGTCGACTCAAGGCCGCCGAGGCCGAGCATCGCAAACAGCGGATTGCTGTCGAAGCCGAAGATCAGGAACGGATCGATGACGATGTTGAGCACGACCGAGCCGAACATGACGAGCATCGGCGTGATCGTGTCGCCGTACCCGCGCATGAGCGCGACAAAGACGAAGAAGCCGAACATGAACAGCAGGCCAAGTGAGATGACTTCCATGTAACTCGTCGCCAGCGGCAGCACGTCCTGTGATGCGCCCATGACGTCGAGGAACGTCTCGACGAGGAAGTAGCCGACGCCGCCGAGGATGACTGAGGCAATGACGGCGAACGTCACCGTCTGCGAGGCGGCATACTCAGCTTCGCGCTCCTCGTCCGCACCGGTGAACTGTGCGACAAGGACGCTCCCGGCGACAGAAATACCTATCCCGAGCGAGATGAGCAAAAACACCATCGGGAACGCGAAGCTAATCGCCGCGAGCGCATCGGTGCTGTACTGGCCGAGCCAGAACGTATCGGCGAGGTTGTACGCGGTCTGGAAGAGGTTCGTGACGACGATCGGCATCGAGAGAAAAAACAGTGGTTTCGCGATTCCACCCGATGTGAGGTCGAACTCCTCTGGGCCCTTGAAGAGCGAACCAATACGGCTGAACAGCCCCATTACCGTCCAACCTCCGGTTGCTCGTCGGCGAGTAGATGTCGCTCCATGTATCTGGTCATCGTATCGTAGAGTTGGTCAGAGGGCTGGTTGGTTGTGACATGGCGCGTGTGTGCGCCGGTAATCGTTGTTGTGAGGCACTCTGCATCGCGGGCTGGCTCGATGTGGTCGTCGAACTCGCCAGCGGTCACGCCAGCCGCGAGTATCTCTCGTAGTTGGTCGAACAGGAATTCGTCGAAATCGGTGAGGCGTTCCTGCAGCGCAGGATCGTACGGAGCCTGTGNCTTCAGTTCGAGCATCGCTGTTCGGAACGCTCTCAGAGACGGATCAGCCTCGGTAGAGAGTAATANNTGGAGGAGCGTGTCAAGTTGTTCGAGTGGCGTGTCACCGTTGGGAGAATCCACTCGGTCGGTGAATCGTTCGTACAAGTCGTCGAGAAAGACGGCGAACAGCTGATTTTTGGAATCGTAGTGATAGTGAATCGAGGCCGTGCTCGTGTCCGCTTCGGCAGCGATGTCCTGGAGTGTGAGATTCGCGTAACCCTGCTCACAGAGGGCACGATACGTTGCATCAAGGATCTCGGTGGCTGGCTCGTCCGCCATGTGGTCGATAGTCTACTTACTAACCGATTAGTCAAAAGCCTTCGGAGGATCAGAACCGACCGAGAAATCACCGCTACTTCCGCCCAGACCAACCGCTACAGGAGAGATACTGCGTCGCTGATTCTGACGAGTGGGTCAAAACTGTTATTGGGAGCAAGACGAATATACTACCAATGGCCGACCCGCCGGAACGGACCTCTTCGGATCCTGATGAGGAGATCATGCGTGCGACCTATCGCGCGCTTCGAGAACACGGTTACGCCGACCTCACGATCAAACGCATTGCCGAGGAGTACGGGAAATCGACCGCTGCCGTTCACTACCACTATGATACGAAAGATGACCTGTTAGCGGCGTTTTTGGACTACATCCTTGATGAGTTCGTCGATACGATCCACGAGGTTGAGACGACCGATCCCGACCAACGACTGGAACTCCTGCTGGACAAATTGCTCGTCGATCCAGAGGATCATCACAACTTGCTGATCGCAATGCTGGAGATGCGGAGTCAAGCGCCGTATAAGGAGGCGTTCGCCGACCGATTCCAGCAGAACGATGAGTACGTCCGGTACATGCTCAGGACCGTGATCGATCACGGCATCAGTGAAGGCGAGTTCACTGACGTTGACTCCGAACACGTCGCCCGGGCACTCATGACTATCGTTGACGGGGGGCGCACACGGGCGGTCGTTCTGGGCGAGACGGATACGCTCGCAACGGCCAGACGAACCGCAGACGAATACGTGAACGCCGTCCTCAGAGCTGACAAGACCGGAGTGGAAAGATCGAACACGGACTGACGACTGGGTAGGCCCCCACGGAAGCAATCTCGTCCTGGATACCACGCCGATGTCAGGACGGCATGGGAATATCGTTCACCGCGAGTACCCATTGACCAGCAAACAGTATCGCATTGTAGATGCCATGGACGACGATTGGAACAAGGATGTTATTGGTTCGTTCATAGAGCCCGCCAAGGATCAGTCCAAGGAGGATAGTCACGACGATGTACGTGAGTTTGCCGCTCCCGGCCAACGCGGCATAGTGGGCAATACCGAAGAGACCACTGGCGATGACGATGGCTGGGACTGCCCATAGGCACGGTAAAACAGGCCCTGGACGACGCCGCGAAACACTAACTCTTCGCCCGGACCGACGAACAGTACTGTAATTGGAATCATCACGAGAAAGAGTTCCGGATTCTGTTGTCCCATGGTAACGACGGTGTTCTGTGCCTGGTCAGCACCGAGAGCAGTAATGACGATGCCGAGGAGATACACCGCCACGAACAAACCGACGAGACCAGCGACCATCAAAGCGACATCACGGAGAGTTGGCATACGTACACGAACGAGGTCCCCAACGTCGGTAACGCGGAGGTAGGCTCCGACGACAGCTATGAACCCGACATACTGCGCGATAGACGTTGCAGCGAGCACCTCTATCGATGGTGGGGTGAGGGTATAGCCCAACAGTACCATTCCGAGCGTTACTGGAATACCGAGGCCGATTCCCACGACGAACGCTGCCACGATGATGAAAACCGCATGAGCAAGCACCCGTGCCTGTTTCTCGACGGATACCCGGTTAAACATATCTAGAACTGGGGCTCCCTGAGACTTGAAGCAGGACCTGCCGTCTCTTCTCGAGGTTGTCCCATGTGTTCCCCTGCAAACACGCTACAAAGTGGGAACACTGGTCGGTGAACTGGTCCCAGAGAGTTTTGTTAGCGTTCATCTCTTTCATTTCGGTCATTGGGAAGGGCTGCTTCCAGATCTCCGATCTCCGTCGTACACCAGTGACAAAACGCAAGATCCGAATCGAGTTCCTTGCCACAGTTTGGACAGTGTGTACGTTGTCCGTCCGGGGTGAAGGTTAGTCGAGCGACCGCATTCTGAGCGTGTGCGAGAAGATACGCATCGACGGCGTTGAGACTTCCGATCACAAGGATCGGAGCGATTGCTAAGGGATCGACAGCGTGCCAGTTGGCGAGCGCTTCGATAGCTGCGGGGTCAACGAAAAGGACGGTAACCCCGAATAGAACGCCGACCCAGGCAAGCCCACGACGCCACCGCCGGAGGTAGAGATGCCCGAACCCTGTCGCAACTGCTCCGAGTAGCGCAGCGAGCCATGGCCGCTTTCGAGAGACCGACCGACCCATAGTGGGACTAACCAGATGATTAGTCATAAGTCTTCCTGACTGCTGAAGACTGTGATTCAGCCGTAAAAACGGCTTGAAATACACGTTAACACCCGATTTCGCTATACCACTGACCTAACGTCCTCATCAAGTGATAGAGTATCCTTTTTATACCTCTAGCTACGTAGTGCCCCTATGCGACACTTCGGACTCAAAGTACGGATGGCCGTGGTCGGGGCCATCCTCGCGGGGTTCTACCTCGTCGCCGTCGCCGCAGCGATGGTGGCGTTCGGCCAGGGCATCCTCCCAATCGCCATCGTCGGCAGTATCCTCTTGATCGGCGTTCAGTACAAGATCGGAAAGTGGGCCGCATTACGGAGCGTCGGGGCCGAGGACCTGCCCGAGAACCAGTCTGCGCAGCTCCACCAGTTCGTCGAGCAGGTCTGCCGCGACAAGGACATGGAGAAGCCGTCGCTGAAGATCGCCGACATGGGCGTGCCGAACGCGTTCGCCGTCGGTCGCCGCGGCAACGGCACGGTCGTCATCTCCCGAGAGCTCGTCCAGTTGCTCGACCGCGATGAACTCGAAGGCGTCATCGCCCACGAGCTCGCACACATCGACAACCGCGACGTCATTACGATGCAACTCGGGCAGGGCATCGCCTCCATCGTCGCCATCGTCGCGCAATTCGCCGTGTTGTTCACCGGCGAAAACGACCTCGCAGACTTCTTCCTTGCTGTCATCGTTGGGAACATCGTCCAGTTCCTCGTGATGATCTTCGTATTCGCTATCTCCCGGTACCGAGAATACGTCGCTGACGCCGACGCGAAGGACGTCATCGGGCAGGGTGACCCGCTCGCGCGTGCTCTCGAAAAGATTCACGAGGGCAACCAGCAGGCTCGCGCCTCGGCGAATCAGCGTACCCGTGGATCGGCTAATCGGCGCGGCCGCGGGCGGGGCAATCAGCGCTCCCGCGACACGAACGTTGATCAACAGGTGAGCGCGCTCTGTATCTCCAGTTCCGACCGCGGCTTCCTCCAGCAGATCGTCTCCACGCACCCGCCCATGGAGAAGCGTATCCAGCGGCTCCGCTCGTAGATGCCCGGGGTCCGCGAACTCCTCGCAGTCATTCTCGGCGTCCTGCTCGGCATTGTGTTGGTTGCCGCGCCGCAGACAGCACTCCGACTGTCCGTATTCGTTGGCCCGAACCGCCGACGCCGCGGTGACTACGGTACGGACGAAACCATCTCCAACAAGTGGACGTGGGTCGTACGTGCGCTCGGTGTCGTGTGTCTCGCTATCGCCGCGTTTATCGCCTACCAAACGTACCTCTGACTTCTCTGTCGAAGATTCATCGACTCGGGTTGCCGAAGTCTGAGTAGTGTGTGAGCACACGTAGTCAGACGTTAGAGGCTCTTCAGAATTGGATGTGTGGACGGCACCTGTTGTCCACCCAGATCCACGAATGCTCTTACTGCATCTAGTGATATGAACGTCGTTAGTCGAGGGCTTGGTGGTACGGTTTGGTCGCGATAGTTTCGCGGAGTTCACCAATTGCGTTACGATCAGCGGTACTAGCCGCCTCCATCACGGCAATCACTTCTCGCCGCGATATCTTCACACCAGACTCGGTGAGTGCGTCCTCAGGCCGGGTGTGGAGTTCCCTGATTGTTCCCACGCCTAGCAAATACGGAATGGACCACGCGGCCATCGTATTACCGTGCGTGAGTGGCATCGCCTTAATGTACGCTTGGGCGTCATCGAGGAACGTCCCCGCGTAGGAGGCCGTCCGTTCGACAACGTTCGCAGCTGGTTCTCGATTGTCGGTGCGGAGGATAGACTCTTGATCGATCCCTTCGTCAGCGAGCCACTCGGCCGGGAGATAGACGTTGTTTTCCTCTGTGTAATCGTCGTACACGTCCTTCGAAACGTTCACCATCTGTAAGAGGAGTCCAAACTCGTCCGCTGTGTCGTACAGCCTTTGAGCGCGTTTCTGAGAGACGTTCCCCCGGGTAAGGAGATTCGTGATAAGCCTGCCGACGGTACCAGCAGCGTAGTAACAGTATTGTTCGAGTTCGGAGCGATCGTTGATACGGAGTCCACCAGTGTCAGCGTAGCGCTCAACGAACATCGTCATTCCGTCAACCATCTCCCGGACCAGCGGAATGACGGCTGTCTGTACGGATTCCGGCTGGTTAGTGAATGTCGCCCAAATTGTCGGTGACTGAGCGACGACGGACCAGTCGGCGCTGCGGTCGACTGACGGTGGCAACCAACCGTCGACAGCTGCCCGGAACTTGTTCATCGTTTCGTTGCTGGCAGGATTGAGTGCGGCATCGAACGTTCGTAGGAGGTTCGCCTGCGATTCAGGTGAGATATGACCGGCGTCCTCGATGGTATCGGCGACGCGACATAGCAGATACCCCAAGCAGATCTGCGATGACATCGGTTCTTCCAGTACATCCACGGTCAAGGCGAAGGTACGCGACACATCCTGTACCGCTTCATGACACCAGGTAAGATCTGGCTCGGGAGATGTAGTGGTCACCATTTCTGGATTTTAGAGTATAGTGAGGTAATAAATCCACCACAGAAACCCAAATCCGCCGAGCGCTGCCATCAGGATAGACAGTACTGTTTTTTGTTGTGTCTCGTATAGCTTGTACCCGCAATACACGGCCACGAGGCCAAGCAAGGGAATAAACACGAGCGAGAGTATCGTCGATATCAAGCCGACGACTACATACAGACTGCCCTCTTCGTTCCACGCCTGTACCGTTTCTCTCAACGAACCTTGTGACTCACTCATAGGAAATGAATGCCCAGTCTGGAAATTCTTACTAACTAGTTAGTTAGCACGTTGTTAAATCCTTCGTAATATCTTGCTTAACACCGTGTAAATTGATTATATTACCCTGTTCAGAACCGGAAAGACTACACATGAGAGAAACCGGCCGATTCCGAATAGCGTCTGAAACTCCTGCTCAAGAAACTCCTTGCACCGGAAAACCTCACGACTTATTCATCTCAGTGCTGGAGAGACAGAGCTAGGTGACGTACAAGGAGTCTTCGGGGACCGGTTCCAGTAGACCGACGAGTACGTCCGGCACATGGTTCTGGCGGCCATCGACCACAGCATCATGAAAGCCGTGTTCAGCGAGTCGACACGGAGAACCTGGCCCGAGTCCTTCTCATCATCGTTGACGGCACCCGGACCTGCGCGGTGGTTCTCAACGACACGGAAGCCTTCGAGACAGCGCGTCGGGCCGCAGACGAGTACGTGACTGTAGCCCTCCTGGACGAGGTGTCTGGCTCCGGAGAGAAAAACCCCTACGGATTTCGGGCGCGAACCCGTGACTCACCACTTCCAACTGGTCAGTCAGTTTCTTACTCCCAATCACCCAGATTGGTATATAAATAGTAATCATCAGACTAGGCTGGCGATTTGTCGCCAACCCTGGCTCGTTTCCGGGCTGATCAGTGGTTCAAGACCTCTCACCGGGAAACAGTGGCGTTCTGGAAAGCCTCAGTGTTGCTCGTTTGCCTCGGAAAGCGAAACAGTAAAACCTGATACTAACTGTTTAATAAGTGGCGTGGTGGTCCTCATACCCGTCGCTGCCGGAACTGTGCGATGCCGTTCCGGACTGCGGGTTAGTCCCCACTGGGTGCGGGTCGCAGGCCACTGTATGAATTGGACGCGTCCAGTGAGGTGTTCACCACAATGGATACTACCGGGCTATCGAACGTCGTCCTCGTCACAGTCGACTCGCTCAGGGCGGACGCCATCGGCGCCTACGACGCCGAGCGGCACACGCCGGTGATGGACTCGATTGCGAACAGCGGAACCGTGTTCGAGCGCGCCTTCGCCACTGGAAACTGGACGCCTTTCTCGTTCCCGTCGATCTTGGCCTCGCGGCCGGTATTCGCCGACACCGGACGCATCGGTGTCGACGGCGTCCCGACGCTCGCGTCGGTTCTTTCCGAGGCTGACGTCGCGACGGGCGGGTTCAATGCCGCTAATGGCTTTCTCACGTCACACTGGGGCTACGAAGCGGGGTTCGACGAGTTCGAACCGTTCGTCGCCAGCGTTGGCTCCAGCATCTACAGCCGGTACCTCGCGACGCATCCGACCGTTGAGGCGTGGATCCAACTGGCGATCTCGCCAGTCCGACGGATCAGTTCCCTGCTGCGCGGCAACGCGGACGACCGGCCGTTCCTCGACACCTCGCGGATGTTCGACGTCGAGCACGCAGCCGCTGAGTTCGTCGCGGAGACCGACTCGCCGTTCTTCCTCTGGGTCCACTACATGGACGCCCACACCCCGTATGTTCCAGCACCCCGTTACATCCGCGAGGTGTCGTCGGATCTCCTGGGCACCCACCGGATGCTCCACGCCCACACGCGGACCGGACTGGGATGGGACGTTGGCGAACAGACGCTTGGGGACCTCCGGACGCTTTACCAGGCGGCGGTCCGGCAGGTCGACGCCAGCATCGGCCGGCTCGTGGACACCCTCGCCGACAACGACATCGCAGACGAAACCGCGGTCGTCTTGGCTGGCGACCACGGCGAGGAGTTCCAAGAACACGGCCACCTCGCCCACTATCCGAAGCTGTACGACGAGCTGATCCGGGTCCCGCTCGTGGTCGACGTCCCTGGCGCGGATGGCCGCCGGATCGACGGGCAGGTCGGCCTCGACGCCGTTCCACCGACGGTAGCGGACCTGCTGGACGTTGATGCCCCCACCGAGTGGCAAGGCGACTCCCTCGCACCCAGCGTCTTCGACGGAGACGCCCCGGCCGACGAACCGGTCGTCTCCGTCACCGTCCGCGGCGAGGACGTGACGTCCCAGCCCATCCCCCGGTCACTCGACGACGGCGATCTGCTCGTCAGCGTGCGAGACCGGGACTGGACCTACGTCGAGAACGTCGACGGGGGGACCCGGGAGCTGTACTACCGGCCGTCGGAGCCGACCCAGCAGGACGACCTTTCGGCCGACCCGACCACCGAAGAGCGGCGCGTCATCGAGCGCTTCGAGTCCATCATCGACGACCACGCCGCGACGCTGCGCGACCGGGCGGGGGAGACGGCGACCGGCGACGTCGACGACGACCTTGGGGCGCGGCTGTCGGCCCTGGGGTATCGATAGATGATCAGGAGCTTTCTTCGCAACCTTTCGAGCGGTCCGTTCGCGCCACGGCTCCGCCGGTTCGTCCTCGTCGGGACGTTCGCGGCCGGTGTCCAGATGGTCCTGCTGTGGCTCTTCGTCGATATCGGCCGGCTAAACTACCTGGTCGGGGCGGTGATCGCCATCGAGATAACGATCGCTCTCTCGTACGTGCTCAACAACGCTTGGACCTTCCGAGGATCGCGGAACACGGGCTGGGACGAGTACCTCACCGGCCTGTTCAAGACGAACGTCGTTCGCGGAACTGCAATCCCCATCCAGGTCGGGGTACTGTTCGTCCTCGTCAGGTGGGCGAGCATTCCGTATCTGGTCGGGAACGGGGTCGGCATCGTCATCAGTGGCATCTACCGATACGTACTCGACGCGCGGTGGACGTGGGGGAACAAATGACTACATCTGTTTCCCTCACGCTCGCGCAACAAGCTCCATTGGACGTGAGCGGAAGTTCGATATCGTCGCGCTATTCTACACGCTCTCGTTCGGTTTCGCCGTTAGTTGACCTCTTCCTCCACGGCTATTGAAATCTCGATACCGGACAAAATCACTTCAGGTGATGTCTCAAACTTCGAGATATTCTCATTGCCGACGCGACCACTGTTTCACTGTATCAAGACGCTACTGGTGTCTACACAGCAACCGGTAAGACCACGCTGAACTGAATACCCCCCCTCATCGAGTCACTCTCAACCGGCGTACCAACACGATTTCATACCACCGATGCAACAACTCACGAACGGAGTCAGTACCTGCGGTGTAACTGTGGATAAGTTGCAACCACTGGAGGTATGACAGCACAAGAACGAAGCCACCGGTATTCATACGCCGTTAACTGCCACGCTCATCTGATTCAGATGTATCTAATGATCGAATCAGGCTGCAAATTGCCAGAGTTAGATGGGCTGTTTCTGTGGGTATCGCGGAATCCAAATTTGCATGGAGAACTATTGCGCAGCCAGATTGAATCGGGTGAACTCGACTTTGACCCCGACTAAATTAGAACGGAGGGTGGGGGGAACGTGGGTGGGAACAAAAGGGAGTTAATTCATGGGCGGCATAACTAACTAACCAATTAGTACATATAAATCTGTCCAATAATAACGTTTCTAAAAGAATCTCGTTAAACCAGCCGTACAAATCGCATGATAGCATATATTTACTTATTAGACATTGAGCAGGAATCAATCTGTACTACTGACTAGTTGGTTATTAGAGTATGTGAATAGTGAGAAGTTGGTGACTCTGCTCTATTGACTCAATGGAAATGCTGCTATCCCTGGAGAGCGCTCGGCTGGAATCGGCATTTCTGTGAGATCGTTTTAATGTTTGCCCTCACCAACATTGAATCGCTGTAACCGTAACTCAGCATCTATTCGACGCAGTAGTCTAACTACAGTTCGGTATCAAGTGGGTCTTCAACTATCCCATCACGGCTTCCAGTGTATCCGTTGCAATAAGCAATCCAACCACCTCGCCGTCCTGGATGACGAGCGCTAATTCTTGCCCCTAGGCCTGAAACTGGTCGGAGGCATCGCTCACAGTTGTATCCGCTGATAGTGTCATCGGTGGGGCCGCAACTTCTTCGAAGGTTACGGTGCCTTCTCGAAGCCCACCGATATTATCGACCAGAAGACAATGCGAAAAAAAAAACATCATGACGCAGTCGCCGTGAGAAACCAAGGCATATGAATTGTCGGCTAGATCTGCTTGAACCCAGCGAGACACCGTCACGGAGTTGTCTAATGCTTACAAAAAGAGCGATCGCCACCGACAATCAAAGAGGAAACAGTAACCACAGGGGCTATCTAAAAAGACGACCAGCACGCCACTCCCACAGTGACTCAACTGATATCCAAACCAATATCCAGAGGACGGTCAGGCCCACCACAAGAGCTGTAGTTGAGAGCACCCCGAACGGTTCTACCGTTCTGAATAGGAGGGGTGTGAAAATGAGGATCAGGACTGCAACGGATCCCAATCCGGCGAGTGCACATACAAAGTGCTCAATCCGTGAAGGGGTGGATAGCTGATTGCTAGCTGGTCTTGTCTCTTGACTGACCGAGGACGGTTTGCTCATGCATACCACCTTCTGAATAAACATATGTGATTGTCATATAAAAAACTTGGTAACTGTTCACACATTCTGAGCATTCCTCCGCTTTCAGGCCTGTCTCTTACCCACAAGTCCTAATCGATGAGTTGACGAACCAAGACTGGTAGATGGGACGCCGCTCACGGAGTTGGAAGGCAGAACTCGATGAGGATGGACAGCCGTGTGACATGGATGTTTCCGGATAGATTCGAGCAGAGTTTCGGTCAGCTGAGTTTGGAGACAAGCGCCTGACTGACCGATTGGTTCAACTTGGGGATGAACTTGGCAGCCAGGCTCCTCAAAGCGCACCGTCAATCATCTCCTTCGCCGGAAAACCAGGGACCTGCTGGACGAACTCCAGACAGTCGTGTTACCTGCGTTCGAGTTCAATCGGTCCGGCGATCTAGTCTACGATGACGAAGAACTGCTAACCCTGGAGGCCTGTCTCGGAGTGACAGGCACCGCCGCCAACGGCGGTGCCGAGACCTATGGTGATTTCGTCAATCCCGATCCCGACTTGGACGATCCATTCTACGAGGACGGCCCGAGCGGTGAAACGCTGCTGGAAGCGATCAAGGACCTCTCTCCGACGGACATCACCGAGATGGTCAACCAGGGCGCGGCCCGCGTCTTGACGCGGGCCAAGCCCCGGATAGAATTCGAGATACCAGTTATGCTGTCGATCGACGTGACCTACGTCGCTTTCTACGGGGATCGCGAGGAACTGATCCGGGTGCAAGGAGCCCCTGACGACAAATCCTACGACTGGTGTCACAAGTTCGCGACCGCGAACGTTGTCGGGGACAACGTTCACTTCGCGGCCGCGATGCTTCCGGTTGGGAACGCCGACTACCACGATCCCGACGCCTACCCTGGAGAGGACAAATCCTATCGAGTCGGCGACGTCGTTCGCCGACTCGTCGATCACGTCACCGAGGAGTGCCGGATCAATGTTCGCCGACTCTACGGCGATGCAGAATTCTACGCCACCGACGTCTTCACCTCTCTCGAATGGCGAGACATCCGGTACGTGATCCCGGCCCCGCGCGATGACCGCGTCAAGCGGTTCATCGCGCGCATGGACGAGGACGTAGATGGGAACAAGCAAGTGACGGTCAAAGACGACCATGCTGTTCACGGTCCAGTCAAACACGACGTCAGTAATACACGGGCTGAGACGACGCTCGTCGGCCTTCCTCCCGACGAGGATCACGACGAAGTCCAGACGTTTGCGACGAATCTCGTCCTCGACGACGAGATTCGTCTCGATCGGCGCTGGACTAAGAAACAGATCACTCGGTACAGACGCCGAGGTGGGATCGAAACGGCTTACAGTAAAATCAAGGAATTCGCGCCGTGGACGACGTCGACGGACTTCTCGGTTCGACTGTTTCACTTCGGCTTCGCGGTCCTGCTGTACGATCTGTGGTTGCTGGTGGACTTTCTGGTCCAGACATTGATCGATGTCGTGGAGTTTCGCACGAAACCGCGGGTGACGGCCCCGCGGTTTCGTGCATTCCTTCGCCGGGAGGTGAGCGCATTGCTGTAAATCCCGGTCCGTGGTAGCCCTTAGTGAGAGGCATCACTGTCAAAGTCGACTGATTTGCCCGGTCTCTCCTGTCCGACCGCTACTCACCACCGCTGAGTAGCGGTCGTAACTTCTTGGTCAGCTGGTACACTGGCCCGACTTCCACCGAGAGAGGTGGTTCTCGTGCACGGATTCGGCGGCATTCGCAGCGCCACCATGCGGATTCCGTATAGCGAAACACAGTTTAAAGAAATATTTGCCAAGCCACCGTAGAGACATAAGTCTGGTACGCGTCTGCTGTGGCAACAGAACTATCAGGATTTAGTGTGTTTACCTCAGTATGCCGAAATCGGCTGATTCAGATTCAGAACCGGGAAAGCACGACGCCTCCCCCGGGATTGAGCGGACAAAGCCGTGACACTCCGTCGACGACGTGCCTTGGACGCTGCTGACCGAGGCCCAGCTCGCCGACGCCTATGACGCCGTGGTCGTGCCGGCGCTGCGGCGGGACGGCTTCGACCCCGAAACCGACAGGCCATCCTACGAGTGGCTCTCGAACAACGGCTTCCGTGGGCTGACGTACGCGCTGAAAGAGTACCACGACACGACGTTCGCCACCTTCTGGTCGGACACACTCGGGTACGACACCGAAACCAGCGGCTACGACTGGGATATCGAGCACGACGAGACCCGCGAGTCCTTTCAAGAGTATCT
>JGI12330J12834_1000304_pt1 | contig 17489 bp, 24 predicted proteins | sample A23E1SouthBayCA_FD_12834 | JGI IMG/M metagenome (IMG submission 12834) | reverse complement strand
TCGCGGTCCCGCCGTTCGACACCGGAGACGTGACCGGACGGTTCCGCCGCCGGTTCGTCGACACGCTGCGCGCACACCCCGGCATCGCCATCTACGACGTCGACAGCGACACCGTGGAGCGCGACGGCCACACGAACCCGGCACCCCGAATCCGCGAACCGCTTTCAGCCCCCCCGGAGTCGGCAGCCTTCCCCCGCGAAGCCTACGGAGCCTGCCTGACTGCCGACCAGATGGACGCACTCGCGACCTTCGAGTCGCTCCGAGAACCCGGCCACGCCGTCGTCGCGGACGCCGACCGCGGCCGCGGGAAGTCCAGCGCCGCCGGCCTCGCCGCCGCCTGCCTCACCCGCGACGGCCTGGACGTGCTCGTCACCGCACCCGGCCGCCGGAGCGCCGCCGAACTGTTCGCTCGGGCCCGCGAGCTGCTCGGGGACTTAGACGGCCTCGCGAGCGACGGCGACACCGTCGAGACGACGACGGGCGGCCGCATCCGGTTCGCGAAGCCCCCCGAGGCCGCCGACCTGCCAGGTGACCCCGACGCCGTCTTCGCGGACGAGGCGGCCGCGATTCCCGTTCGCCTGCTCGAATCGCTGCTCGACTGTCCGCGGCTGGCGTTCACGACGACCGTCCACGGTTACGAGGGCGCGGGCAGAGGGTTCGACGTGCGGTTCCGGGGCCGGCTCGCAGAGACCGACCACGACGTCCACGAGGCGTCGCTCTCGGACCCCATCCGGTACGCCGGCGGCGACCCCGTGGAGGCCTGGGCGTTCCGCGCGCTGCTGCTGGACGCCAGCCCCGCCGTCGACCCCCTGGTCGAGGACGCGGCTCCCGAGACCGTCGAGTACGCCTCGCTCTCCGGCGACGACCTCGCCGGCGACGATCACCTCCTCCGGGAGGTATTCGGGCTGCTCGTCTACGCTCACTACCGCACGGAGCCAAACGACCTCGCGCGCCTGCTGGACGCCCCGAATCTCGGCGTGCGCGCACTGCTCGCCGACGGCCACGTCGTCTCGGTCGCGCTGCTCGCCCGCGAGGGCGGTCTAGGATGCCGAGTTGCGGGCCGCGATGTACGACGGCGAGCGCGTGAAAGGCAACATGATTCCGGACGTGCTCACCAGCCAGCTCCGCGACGAGGACGCCGCCGTCCCGTTCGGCTACCGCGTCATGCGCATCGCGACCCACCCCGCAGTGCGCTCCCGGGGTCTCGGCTCGCGGCTGCTCGGCGAGGTCCGCGCCGAGTTCGAGCACGAGGCCGACTGGCTCGGCGTCGGCTACGGCGCCACCCCCGAGTTGCTGTCGTTCTGGGCGGCGAACGGCTACGGCACCGTCCAGCTCTCCACGACGCGCAACGACACCAGCGGCGAGTACTCCGCCATCATGCTCGACCCGCTCTCCGAGGCGGGTCGCGCGCTCCACGACCGCCACGCCGCCTGGTTCGCCGACCGCATCGCGGGCGTGCTCTCGGACGCGCTCCGGGACATCGACCTCGACGTCGCCCGGGCCGCCCTCCGGGCCTGCGACGCGTCGCCGGAGCTCGAACTGGGCGACCGCGACTGGCGCGTGGTCGCGGGCGCCGCTCACGGGCCCGGCATGTACGGCATCGACCCCGCGCCGTTCCGGCAACTGGCCGTCCGCCACCTCGTCGCCGGCGACGCCGACCTGCTCTCCGCGGACGAGGAACGCCTGCTCGTCGGGAAGCTCCTGCAGGCCCGTCCCTGGGACGGCCTCGCCGACCTGCTGGGCTACCACTCCACGAGCCAGGCGATGCGCGCGCTCGGCGACGCCCTCCGCCCGCTCGTCGCCGAGTACGGCACGGAGGCCGCACGCGACGAACTCCGTCGTTTCGAGGACTGACGGCACCCTCCGGGCCTGCCGCCACGCTGAAGCCGCCGGCTCCCCCGTCTCCCTGCATGGACTTCTTGGTCGCGGCCGCGTTCGCGCTGCTCGTCCTCGGCGTGTTCGGCAGCGTCCTCCCGCTGCTCCCGAGCGGCGCGCTCTCGCTCGTCGGTCTGCTCGGCTACTGGTGGCAGACGGGACAGCCCGGTCCGCTGTTGCTCGCCGCGCTCGTCGGCGTCTCGGTGCTCGCCGTCGCCGTCGACTGGCTGGCCGGATTCGTCGGTGCGCGCGCCAGCGGCGTCGACACGCGAACGTCGATACTCGCGGGGCTGGTCGGATTCGTGTTGCTGTTCCCCGGCGGCCCGCTCGGCCTCCTGCTCGGCGTGGCGGGCACCGTCTTCGCCGTCGAACTCCGTGAGAAGCAGGACGTCGAGGCGAGCGCGCGCCGCGCCGCCTACGCGACGGTCGGCGTCGTCGCGTCGGCCGGGATGCAGGTCGTGTTGACCGCCGTCGTGCTCGGCGCCGTGCTCTGGGTGCAGTTCCTCTGACTACGGGTGCGTGTAGTACGCCACGGACTCCTCGGGGCTGTGGCTGTCGACGCGCGCGAATCCGACGCGGACGAACTGCACGACGGTGTCGGTCGCCTGGTCGACGAACCCAGGTTCGGCGTAGCCGGTCGCGTCGCCGTCCATCGTGCGCAGTCGAACCTCGACGTTGTCGTCGGCGGGCACCCAATGCACCACGTCGACGCCCTCCTCGCGGACGATGTCGATGTCCGCGTCGAGGAACTCGAAGCGCTCGCCGTCGTAGCGCACCGGGCCGTAGGCCTTCAGCCAGACGCGGTCGCCCTCGTCGGGGAGGTCCGCGGCCTCCACCAGCACGCTGTCGCCGACCGGAATCTCGCGGTCGCCGCGGTCCGGGTGCTCGGGGTGGACCTGCGGCGTGGCCTCGTCCGGGCCGCCGTCGACCGGGACCTCGACGGCCTCGTAGGACTCCTCGTTGTCGTCGCCGCGGGCCTCGTAGCCGTCCCGGACGAGGAACTGCCGCGGCGCCTCGTCGTCGACGAGCTCGCGGTTGTTCGCGTACACGGAGGACATCGCGAGGTCGACGTCCGAGGAGGACGTCCCGAGTTCGGTCATCGCGTCGACGACGGCCTCGCCGCGGATGCCCCGGCGCTTCACGCTCATCACGGTCGGCGCCCGCGGGTCGTCCCAGCCGTCGAGGTCGCCGGCGGCGACGAGTTCCTTGATTGTCGACGTCGACATCTTCACGTCGTAGGCGTCGAGCTGGACGTGGCCCCAGTGCAGCACCTCGGGGTACTCCCAGCCGAAGTAGTCGTACAGGAAGCGCTGGCGCTTCGCGGAGTCCTGGAGGTCGATGCCGCGGATGATGTGCGTGACGCCCGTGAGGTGGTCGTCGACGCCGGACTGGAAGTCCAGCATCGGCCAGCAGCGGTACTCGCTGGCTTCCTCGCGCGGGTGCGGGGTGTCGACCATCCGGAACGCTACCCAGTCCCGGAGCGCGGGGTTCTTGTGCTCGATGTCGGTCTTGATTCGGAGCACCATCTCACCGGACCCGTACTCGCCGTCGACCATCGCCTCGAACTCCTCGGCGACCGTCTCGGGGTCCTTCTCGCGGTGCGGACACGCCTCCCCGCTGTTCTTCAACTCGGAGAACTCCTCGCCCGGACAGCTACACGTGTACGCCGGCGTGCGTGCTCGTAGTACGTCTCGACGCGGTCGCTGGCTTTGACGACGCGGTCGGCCTCGAACCCGAGGTAGTCGAGGTCGTCGAGAATCTGGTCGTAGGCGTCGAGGTCCGGCCGCTTGGTCTCCGGGTCGGTGTCGTCGAACCGGACCAGCATCCAGCCGTCGTACATCTCCTTGTACGTCCCGATGACGGCGGGCATCCGCGCGCTCCCGAGGTGCCAGGGGCCGTTCGGGTTCGGCGCACACCGCATCCGAACCTCGTCGTACGCCTCGGCGTTCGGGAGGTCCGGCAGCGGCTGGTCGTCCTCCTCGTCCTCGCTCTCCAACTCCTCGACGTCCTCGGGCGCGAGTTCGGCGAGGCGCTCGCGCTGCTCGTCGTCGCTCATCCCGTTGACGTCCTCGATGACGGGCGCGATGACGCCGGGAATCTCGTCGCCGTGCTCGCGGAACTCGGGGTGCTCCCCCATCATCGGCCCCATGATGGCCCCGACCTGTGCGTCGCTCCCGTGTTTCAGGGCGTTGAACAGCGCGGCCCGCTCTGCCGCCCGGCGGACCCGCTCGCGGAGTTCGTCGTCCATACCACCGATTCCACGCCGAGGGGTGAAAATCCCGCTGGATTCGACCGCATCCGGGACGAGGTACCGACGCGAGGGCGAGCGCGTGTCGAAGCCAGTACCGCCCGCGTTCACGGAACCGGCCGACTACCGGTTCTGTCGCGCCGCCGCGACGTACGTCACGTACAGCAGTGGCGCGAGAACGAGCAGCGCGACCCAGAGCCCCGGGTCGCCGACGACTGCGGTCACCGAGTCGGTCGACTGCAGGAGGACCGCCCACACCAGCACACTGGCGAGAGCCATCCCAACGAGGACGACCCCGCCGAGGTACGGCCGTCGCCTCAGGTACTCGTTGTACCGGTTCGTCACGTCCTGCCGTGCTCTCGACACGTCCCTAAAAGCTGGGGTCGCTCGTCGGAGCGTCCAGCGAGAAGCGGCGGTCGCCCGCGNCGAGCCCCGAGTCGAGCGCGCTAGTAGCCGCGTTCGATGAGGTAGTCCGCAATCTGCTCCAGCCGGTGGCGGGCCTCGTTCTCCGGGAGGACGTCGAGGTGGGCCTTGCCCTCCGCGACGAGGTCCTCGGCGAGGTCGCTCGCGTACTGGATGCTGCCGACCGCTCGGAGCTCCTGGACGGCGGCTTCGACCTCCGCGTCGGTGACTTCCTCGGGGTCGTCGGCGTCCAGCAGGCCGTCGACGTCGACGCCGTGCTCCTCGGCGTGCAGCGTGATGATGGTCTTCTTGTGTTCGACCAGGTCGGAGCCGCGCTGCTTGCCGAGCTCCTCGGACGGCACCGTGAGGTCGAGGACGTCGTCCTGAATCTGGAACGCCTGCCCGACCTTCACGCCGTAGTTGTACAGTTCCTCGACGGTCTCCTCGTCGGCCGAGAGGAGGAGCGCGGGGAGCGTCGCGGCCGCGGCGTACAGCACCGCGGTCTTCAACTCCACCATGTCGAGGTACTCGTCCGTGACGACGTCGCCGCGGGTCTCGAAGTCGATGTCCAGCGCCTGCCCCTCGCAGATGTGGGTGCAGGTCTCCGCGAGCGTCCGCATCGCTCGCAGGCCGCGCTCAGGCGGCGCCCCGGTCTGGAGCATAATCTCGAACGCCTTCGAGTACAGCGTGTCGCCGGCGAGGATGGCCGTCTCGGTGTCGTACTCGCGGTGGACCGCCGGTACGCCCCGCCGCAGGTCGTCGTCGTCCATGATGTCGTCGTGGATGAGCGTGAACGACTGGATGACCTCGATGGACACCGCCGCGGACATCACGTCGACCTCGCTGCCGTTCAGGTCCGGGAACGCCCGGTACTCGGCGTCCGCTGCGTCGACGTCGGACAGCGCCTCGGCGGTCAACAGCAGGACCGCCGGCCGCAGCCGCTTCCCGCCGGCCTCGAGGATGTACCGGGAGGCCTCGTAGAGCCGCTCGGGCTCGGCCATCGGGAGGTCCTCGTCGATGGCGTCGTTGACCTGCTGCCGGCGCTCGCGGACCGCGGCGAGCACCGCCTGTTCGCGGGCTTCCTGGGACATCTACTCGACGAGCTGGATGGTGTTGCCGTTCTCGGTCATGTGCAGGTCGCGGCCGACCTTGTACCCCTGGCTCTTCGCGAGCTTCGTGTACGGCGCCATCCCGGCCATGTCCTGGTGAGCGGGGATGAGGTGCTGGGGCTGGAGCGCCTGGAGCATCTGGTAGTGGCCCTCCTCGCGGAGGTGGCCAGAGACGTGGATCTCGTCGTAGATGCGGGCGCCCTGCATGCGGAGGAGCTGTTCGCTCTGGTAGCGCTGGCCCTTGTTGGTCGGCTCCGGGATGATGCTCGCCGAGAAGATGACCTTGTCACCGTTCTCGATGTCGTACGGCGTCTCACCGCGAGCCATCCGCGTGAGCATCGCGCGCGGCTCGCCCTGGTGGCCGGTGACGATGGGGAGGAAGTTCTCCTTGCCCTCGTTCATGACGCGCTTGAACGCGCGGTCGACGGACTTCCGGTGGCCGAACATCCCGAGGTCGTCGGGGAAGTTCACGCGACCCATGCGCTCGGCGGTGCCCGAGTACCGCTCCATCGAGCGACCGAGCAGGATGGGCTCGCGGCCGATCTCCTTCGCGAACTCCACGATAGAGGAGACGCGGGAGATGTGGCTGGAGAACGTCGTCGCGATGATGCCGCCGTCGTAGTCCTCGACGCTCGTCAGGACGTCCTGGAGGTGGCGTCGAGCCGTGCTCTCGGAGGGCGTTCGGCCCTTCCGGCCGGCGTTGGTGCAGTCCTCGATGTAACAGAGGACGCCCTCGCCCTCACGACCGATCTCCTTGAACCGGTCCATGTCGATGGGGTCCTCGAGGACGGGGTCGTGGTCGATGCGCTTGTCGAGGCCGTAGACGACGGCGCCCTCGGGCGTGTGGAGGACGGGGTTGATGGCGTCGATGATGGAGTGCGTGACGTGGACGAACTCGAGTTCGCAGTCGTCGCCGATGGGCATCGTGCCGCCGGCCTCCATCTTCACGAGGTCGTTCTCGACGCCGAACTTCTGCTCGCTCTCGATTTCGCCCTTCACGAGCTCGATGGTGAACGGGCTCGCGACGATTGGGGCGTCGTAGCGGTGGGCGAGCTTCGAGATGGCGCCGATGTGGTCGAGGTGGCCGTGGGTCGGCACGATGGCCTTCACGTCGCCCTCGAGGTCGGACATGACGCGGTCGTCCGGGATGGCGCCCATGTCGATCAGGTCGAGACTGTGCATCTTCTCTGTCTCCACGTTGTCGTGGATGAGGACCTGCGAGAGATTGAGGCCCATGTCGAAGATGACGATGTCCTCTCCCGCGCGGACGGCAGTCATCTGCCGTCCGACCTCCTCGTAGCCGCCGATTGTGGCAATTTCGATTTCCATAGTTCTGAAGCACTGAAACCCGCGTTTTCGCGCGTCTCGAAACAGTCGCGGACTGGCCGCAGCGGACCGCGGCGTCTTACAGCCGTCGGCTGCCGGGGCGTTGCCGCCCGCGACGTCTTGCTTGGCTGGGCGTATGCGGCCCGCTGTTAAAAACAGCGGGGATTGCGTGGCCGAACACTGTGGCTGCGTCTTCGTTGGCGAGACGCGTCGCAGCCCGAGAGAGCCGCCGAGTAGCGGGCCGAGCGGCCGTTTGAAGCGTCCGGGAGTCAGCCGCGGATGCGGGTGCCCGCGTCGTCACCGGCGAGGAAGGCGTCGAGGCCGTCGGGGCCGAACACGAAGGCTGGCGACCCGAGGTCGAGGAGCGCGCGGACCTTCGCCGCCATGCCACCGGTGACGTCGGTGGCCTCGCTCTCGCCGAGCGCGTCGGCCGCGTCCGCGAACGCCGTGATTTCGGGAATCACGTCGCCGTCCGTGTCCAGAACGCCGGGGACCGTCGAGCAGAGGCCGACCCGGTCGGCTTCGAGGGCAGTTGCGACCGCGCCGACGAGGTCGTCGCCAGAGACGATGGTTGCGCCCCGGCCGGCCGTCGTGAGCACGTCGCCGTGGAGGACGGGAACGAACCCCTCGTCGAGCATCGCGGCGACCTGGCCGGTCGAGAGGTGGAGGTCGCCGTCCTCGTCGCGGAAGCCGGCCGAGAACGGGTGGACGGGGACGGNGGGGACGCCAGCGTCGGCGAGCGCGCCGACGACCGCGCGGTTCAGCGCCTCCATCGCAGCCGCGATGTCGCGGACCGCCTCGGGGTCTCGGGTGCCGTCGGTGCTGGAGACGCCGTGCTCGGCGGCGTGCGGGTGGCCGAAGCTTCCGCCGCCGTGGACGACCACGAGGTCCGAGACGCCGCTGTCAGCGACGGCGGCAGCCAGGTCGGCGAGGCGGTCGTCGGCGACCGTCTCCGGCTGGTCTTTCTCGGTGACGACGCTCCCGCCGAGCTTGAGAACGACGGTCATTCGGCTCGCACGCCCTCCTCGGCGAGTTCGGCGCGGAACGCCTCCTCGCAGTCCGGCGTCAGCGACAGCGCGGTCTCGGCGCCGTCGCCGTCGTCGAGCGCGACGATGGAACCCCCGCCGCCCGCACCAGTGAGCTTCGCGCCGACCGCGCCGCCGTCCCGTGCGGCCCACACCATGTTGTCGAGCGTTCGAGCCGAGACCCCCAGCGCGGACAGCAGGCCGTGATTGACGTCCATCAGTCGACCCAGCGTCTCCACGTCGCCGTCGGCGAGCGCGTCCTCGCCGCGCCGGACGAGGTCGCCGATTGCCGAGACGGTGTCGGCGGCGAAGCCGAACTCCTCGCGGAGCGCACCGACTCCCGCGACGAGTTCACCCGTGTCGTGGCTGGTGCCGTCGTAGCCCACCACGAACGGCAGGTCGGGGGCGTCGAGAGTCGTGCAGTCGTCGCCCTCGACGCGGACGGCGCCGCCCATCGCCGAGCAGAAGGTGTCTGCGCGAGACGCCTGCCCGTCCTGAACCTCGTGTTCGACCTGGTAGGCGCGGTCGGCGAGCGCTCGGGCGTCGAGTTCGACGCCGAGCTCCCGCGTGGCGGCGTCGATGCCGGCGACCACCACGGCCGCCGACGAGCCGAGCCCCGCGCCGAGGGGAATCTCGCTGTCGATTTCCACGTCGAAGCCAGCGCCGGTCGCGTCGGCCGCGGCTCGGGCCTGTTCGACTGCTTCGTCGACGTACCCCATCGCGGCCTCGACGATGGGCGCGGGCACGTCGACGTCGGGCGCGTCGTCGGTGGCGCCGCTGTACTCTACGGTGAATCCGTCGATAGAGAGGTCGCCGGCCGACACCCGAAGGCGGTCGTCGTCGCGCTCGGAGACCGTGACGTGCGCCCGGCGCTCGATGGCGCAGGGCACCGCCGGCTCCCCGTACACGACGGCGTGCTCGCCGAAGAGATAGACCTTCCCCGGCGCGCTCGAAGTCGTCGTCATATCCCGGCGTGTGGCCCGGGAGGTTACAGAGGTTCCGGAACGCGGCCGCTCTCGTCGGCTCCGAACGGACCGCAGGCTTATCCCGGCCTACCGTCTACGCCGGGGCATGCGACCGGTCATCGACCACGTGCCGTTCACGGGCGCGTCTCTGGACGTTCTCGTCGAGCGATTCGAGACGGCGGGATTCGACCCCAGATACGGCGGTGAACACCCCGGCGCGGGCACGGAGATGTCGATGCTCGTCTTCCCGGACGGCTCGTACGTCGAACTCGTCGCGCCCACCCGCGAGGAGACCGGCTGGTGGGGCGAGTTCTTCGACGCCGCCGACCCTCTCGCGGGCCCCAGCGACTGGTGCGTGGAGACCGGGAGCGTCCACGCGGAGTGCCAGCGACTCATCGACCACGACGTCGAGGTCCACGGCCCCAGCCGAGGGCGACGGGAGCGCCCCGACGGCACGACCGTCGAGTGGGACTCGGCGTTCCTCGACCCCGGCGACCGCCACCTCCTCCCGTTCCTCGTGAGCGACCGCACCCCCCGCGAGTACCGGGTGCCGGACGCCAACAACTTCGGGGCGCCCGTCTCCGGCGTCGGCTGCGTCGTCCTCGCGGTGCCCGACATCGAGGCCGCACTCGACCGCTTCCAGCGGCTCTACCGGTTCCCCGACCCGAACCGCGACTACGACGACGAGTTCGGCGACCTCGCCGCGTTCCCCGGGCAGGACGTCGTCCTCTCCGAGCCGTCCTCCGGCTGGGTCGCCGACCGCGTCGACCAGTTCGGCCCCGTCCCCACGACGGTGCTGCTGACCGCGGACGTCGACGACGCCCGCCACCGTCACCCCCTCGACGGCGGCCGCGACTGGTTCGACCGCCGCGTCCGAATGATCGACGGGATGGACGGCTACCTCGGGGTCGTCTCCCGGTAGACGGACCGGACTGATTCTGCGGCGAGCGCTATCGCTGGCGGACGAAGCAGTGAACCGAAAAGTGTCGAAACCGGGCTACAGGCCGTCTTCGAAGTCCTCGAGGGCGTAGGACGGCTCCGCGCCACGCCGGTCGAGGGTCTCGTTCGCGAGCAGCCAGTAGACCACGGACAGTGCGCGACGACCCTTGTTGTTCGTCGGCACGACCAGGTCGACGTTCCCCGTCTGGTTGTTCGAGTCGCACATCGCGATCACGGGGATGCCGACCGTGATCGCCTCCTTGACGGCCTGCGAGTCACCGATCGGGTCGGTGACCACGAGGACGTCCGGCTCGATGTAGCCGTCGTAGTCCGGGTTCGTCAGCGTTCCCGGAATGAAACGCCCGGTGCGGGCGCGCGCCCCGACGGCCTCCGCGAACTTCTCCGCGGGGAACCGGCCGTACTGGCGACTCGACGTCACCAGAATCTGCTCGGGGTCGTAGTTCGCCAGGAAGTCCGCCGCCGTGCGGATACGGTCGTCGGTCTTCGAGACGTCGAGGACGTAGAGGCCGTCCGTGCGGACGCGGTGGATGAACCGGTCCATGTCCTTCGTCTTCTGCTGGGTACCGATGTGGACGCCCGCACCCAGGTAGTCCTCGACGGGGATGAGGAGGTCGGCCTCCTCGTCGGACATCACGTCCTCCGTCGCCGTGGACTCCGGTTCGGGCTCCTCGGCTTCTGTCTGTTCGTCTGTCTGGGCCTCGCTCTCGGCCGCCGCCTCGACGTCGGCGTCGTCCGCCGTCTCGTCGGGCGCGTCCTCGAGGTCGGCCTCGGTGTCGGATTCGTTCTCGCTCATGCTTCGTCCGCGATGCGGATGAGTTCGTTCAGCTTGGCGGTTCGCTCGCCGCCGACCGCGCCCGTCTTGATGAACGGCGCGTCGGTCGCCACGGCGAGGTGTGCGATGGTCGCGTCCTCGGTCTCGCCGCTCCGGTGGGACACGACCGCGTCGTACCCGTTTCGGGTGGCGAGTTCGATTGCGTCGAACGCGTCCGAGAGCGTCCCGATCTGGTTGGGCTTCACGAGGATGCTGTTGGCCGCGCCCTCGTCGATGCCGCGCTGCAGGCGGTCCGTGTTCGTCACGAACAGGTCGTCGCCGCAGAGCAGCGTCTCGTCGCCCACGCGGTCGGTCAGCTCGGCGAACGCCTCGAAGTCGTTCTCGTCGAGCGGGTCCTCGACGTACGCGAGGTCGTACTCGGCAACCAGCCCGGCGACGTACTCGATCTGCTCCTCGGTGGAGCGGTGGTCGTCGCCGTAGGCGTACTCGTCTCCGTCGTAGCACTCGGCGGCCGCCATGTCCAGGCCCAACTGCACGTCGAACCCGAACTCGTCGGCGACGTCGTCGGCGGCCTCGGCAACCACGTCGAACGCAGTGGCGTCGTCGACGGCGGGCGCCCACGCGCCCTCGTCGCCTTTCGCCGCCGGGACGCCGTCCGCCTCGAGGAGTTCCTTCACGCGAGCGTGGACGGCCGCGTTCGCGAACACGGCCTGCCGCACGCTCGGCGCGCCGGTCGGCGCGACGAGGAACTCCTGGATGGCGGTCGCGTCTTCGGCGTGCGCGCCGCCGCCGAGAACGTTCCCGAGCGGAATCGGGAAGTTCCGACCGCGGAACCCGCCGCCGAGGTGCTGGTAGGTGTGGACACCGAGGACGTCCGCGGCGGCCTTCGCCGCCGCCATGCTCGTCGCGACTGCGACGTTCGCGCCGACCGCGGAGAAGTCCTCCGTGCCGTCGGCCGCGTGCAGCGCCGCGTCGACGCCGCGCTGGTCGCCCGCGAACTCCCGCCCCTCCAATCGGGGCGCGACGTGCTCCCGGCCGGCCGCGATGGCCTCCTCGACCGGCAGCTCGACGGCCTCGTGCTCGCCCGTGCTCGCCCCGGAGGGCGCCGCCGCACGACCGAACCCGCCGCTGTCCGTCGTCACCTCGGCCTCCACGGTCTTGTTCCCGCGGGAGTCGAGGACCGGACGATACCGGACGGCCTCGATGCGCGTCATCTCAGTTCTCCCTCCGGACCGTGAACGGCAGCGCGTCCGCGTCGTACTCCTCGGCCGCGATGAGGATGGGCTCCGTCTGGTCGGTGTCGACCAGCACGGGCGCCCCGTACGCCACTTGCAGCGCTCGCGCGCCGATGATGCGGGCCTTCTCGTATCGACTGAAGTGCTGTGTCCCGCTCATTGGTATGGGGAGACCACGTCGACGAGGTCCTGGTGGGAGATGAGCATCCGGCGACAGCAGTGCCGGTCGACGCCGAGGTCGTCCAGCACGTCGGCCGGATCCTCGTCGCCCTCGTGGCTCTCGGCTCGCGCCTTGAACTCCTCCCAGTGTTCGCCGACGACCGTACCGCAACTGAAACACCGGACTGGTACCATCATAGTCTGGTCACCTCAGCGGTAGGACTTCTGGTAGCGAGCGCGTGCCCCGGGACCGCCCCACTTCTTGGACTCGCGCTGGCGCACGTCGTTCACCAGGAGGCTGCGGTCGAACTCCCGGAACGCGTCGCGGAGTTCGGCGTCGCCGTAGTGCTCGACGAGCCCGCGCGCGATGGCGGTACGGACGGCGTCCGCCTGTCCGGCGAACCCGCCACCCGCGACGTCGACGTCGATGTCGACGCCGTCTCGGAGGTCGGTGCCCGAGATGCGGAACGGCTCCAGCATCTTCAGGCGCGACATCTCCGGCTCGACGAGTTCGACGGGCTGGGAGTTGATTCGCACGCGACCCTCTCCGTCGCTCACGGTGGCGCGAGCGACTGCCGTCTTCTTCTTGCCTGACGTGTTGGTTACCATGTGATGTTCGCCCCCAGTTCTTCGGACACTTCGCCGAGGGTGACGAAGCGGATGGTCGACAGTCGGTCGAGCGACGTGCCGTCGAGCACCTCGCCGTCGTCGTCTGTCGGGTTACCCACGTAGACGCGGACGCTGTCCAGCGCCTCGCGGCCGTCGTCCTGCTTGTACGGCAGCATGCCGCGGATGGCACGCTTGAAGATGCCGTCGGGGCGCTTCGGGTAGTACGGTCCCCGGTCGGACCCCAGCTCGGCGCGCTTGCGGTACGTGGAGAACACGTCGTCCTCCGTCCCGGTGATGACCGCGTCCTCCGCGTTCACCACGGCGACCGACTCGCCGGCGAGCGCGCGCTCGGCGACGTTGCTCGCGACGCGACCCAGGATGCAGTCGCGGGCGTCCACGACTACGTCTGCGTCGAACTCTGCGAGGCTCATCGGATCACCCGCACGTCGCTACCCTCTGGGTTCTGTTCGACTGCCTGTTCCAGGTGGACGGCGTCGCCGTCGGCGTGCTGAATCTTCGTCTCCGCGCTGCTGGAGAAATCCACAGCGGCGACGGTGACTGACTTCCGCAGCGCGCCGGACCCCAGGACCTTCCCGGGGACGACGACCGTCTCGTCCTCGTTCGCGTATCGTTCGATGCGACTCAGGTTCACCTCGGCGTGCGTCGACCGCGGCTTCTCCAGCCGGTCGGCCACGTCGTGCCAGATGTCCGCGCCCGAATCTCGGGCGACGGACTTCAGTTCGGCGATGAGACTGCTGAGTCTCGGACTTGTCTTGCTCATGCTCCTAACTCCTGAAAGTTGTGAGAAGTCGAATGCAGGGAGCAGGATTTGAACCTGCGAACCCCTACGGGACAGCGCCCTGAACGCTGCGCCTTTGGCCAAACTTGGCTATCCCTGCTCGGCCTCGGTGACCTTACGCTTCTCTGTAGCCCCCGCCCCTTCTTACCGATTACGATTGCCGGACCCGTCGCTCCCGGGGCAGGAACGGACGCCGGTTCGGTGTTGAGGGGGGAGACGTTCATAGTTACAGTTGGACTGCCTGTTCGAGTTCGTCCGCGCGGTCGACCAGGGTGTCGACCGCCCGCAACACCAGCTCTTCAACGGGCATCGAACCGTCAGATTCGACGTGGAAGACGAACGCGCCGGGGACGTCCTCGACCTCGACCTCCTTACCGGGATACCGGTTCGTCAGGTCGTGGTCGAAGTCGTCGGTCGGCACCAGCTCACCGTCCTCCTCGATGACGCCCCGGAGCATCCGGGGTTCGTCGTCCGCGTACTCGGAGTTGTCACCGACAACGTCGATGCGCTGCAGGTGTCGGTAGCCAACCGCAGCCCCGCCCTGGTGTTTGGCGTGGTCGCGGCCGTACCCCATCACTGCGTCGGCCTCGAGCTCGAGACGCTGGTCGTCTTTCAGCTCGATGATGGGGATGTTCTCGTCTGCCGGTTCGACCTCGGGGTCGTTGCTCACGAGGTCGCCGGAGTACGCGGTGCCCGGACCCTCGACGTCGAGCGCGAGCGTGACCGATTCGCCCGCCTCGTAGTCCTCGGGCGTCGTCAACGGAACGAGTCCGAGTCGCAGCCCGAGCTGCTCGTCGAACATCACGCTCGAGTTCTCCACGAACCGCACGGTGTCGATAGACAGCGTCGGGACGTCTGCGAGAATCGCGCGACGAATCCCGTTCGCGAACGCGGGCGTGATGTTCCGGACGACGAACCGGGCTTCCCGGTCGTCGCGGTCGACGAATTCGACGTCGAAGTCCTGGCTACTCATGGTTCTAGTACCCGCTGTTCTTCGGCGGCCGCGTCCCGTCGTGCGGGATGGGCGTGACGTCCTCGATGCGGCCGATTTCGAGGCCGGCTCGGGCGAGCGCGCGAATCGCCGCCTGCGCGCCCGGACCCGGACTCCGCTGGAGGTTCCCGCCGGGACCGCGAACCCGGACGTGGACCTTCTCGATGCCCTGATCGAGTACTTCCTCTGCGAGCTTTTCTGCCATCTGCATCGCGGCGTACGGCGACGCCTCGTCCCGGTTCTGCTTCACCACGGAGCCGCCACTGGACTTCGCGAGCGTCTCGGCGCCCGTCTCGTCCGTCACGGTCATGATGGTGTTGTTGAAGGAGGCGTGGACGTGCGCGATGCCCCATTTGGTGTCGTCAGCCATGCGTTATCACTCCTGAGCACCGGCGCGAGCCGGGTGCAGTTCGTCGGTGAGGTCGCTCGTTTCGTCGAACGCGAGGGCGTCCTCCTCGTCGACGGGCACCGTGTAGGACGGCTCCGTGACGCGGCTGCCGTCGACCGTGATGTGGCCGTGGTTGACGAACTGGCGGGCCTGCCCCACCGTGTTCGCCAGGCCTTCGCGGTAGGCGACAGTCTGGAGGCGTCGCTCGAGGACGTCCGTCACTTCCAGCGACAGGACGTCGTCGAGGCTCTCCTCCGAGGAGAGGATGCCGATGCGCTTCAGGCGGGAGACGAACTCCTCGCCGGACGCCGTGCCGGTCTGCCCGAGCAGGCGTCGCGCCTCGCGGCGGTAGTCGCGCAGTTCGGACTGCGCTCGCCAGAGTTCCTCTTTGTTCTTCAGGCCGTAGCGCGAGAGGAGGTCGGACTCCTCTGCGATGCGCTCGCCCTGATAGGGGTGGTTCGGCGTCTCGTAGAACTTGGTGTTCTCGCCCGGGAGCGCCATTACTCCTCACCCCCCTCTGCTTCTTCTGCTGCCTGTTCTTCCTTGATCGCCTCGACGTTCACGCCGATGGTGCCCTCGGTACGACCGGTGGACTTCGTGCGCTGACCGCGGACCTTCTGTCCGCGCTCGTGACGGATGCCCTTGTAGGAACGGATCATCCGCATGCGATTGATGTCCTGGTCGCGGGTGAGCCCCACGTCGTTGCCCGTGATGTGCTGGTTATCGCCGGTGTAGAAGTCGTTTCGGCGGTTCGCCAGCCACTCCGGAGCGTGCTCGGTGAAGGTGTCGACGGCCTCGGTGACGCTCTCGATGGCGTCGTCCTCGAGGGCGCCGATCGTCGCGGTTCGGTCGACGCCGGCTTCTTCGGCGACGACCCGCGCGACGCGACGGCCCACGCCGTCGAGCTCCGCGAGAGCACGCTCGACGGACTTGGTACCGTCGAGGTCTGTCTGACCGATGCGGACGAAGTACTGAATGTCCTCGTCCACGTCTTCTTGTTCTTCCGAACTCATGATTGGGTTGTCTGTGAAAGGCGTCGTGGCGGGGATTTGAACCCCGGAGGCTTACGCCACAGAGTTAGCAACCCTGCGCCTTGACCAGGCTAGGCTACCACGACAGGCTTTCCGTGTGTATCTTCGCCCTCTCGGACTCGGGGCCTGGGCCCCTACAGTGACTGCACTCGTGCGAACTCGCGCGCAGTACTTAAACACTACGAAGGGCGGCCGCCCGAACCGGCGGCTGCGGCGCGTGTACGCTACTCACACGCAGACCAGAGCGACGCTCGAACCACGCCCGCGGTACTCTCGAATACCGCCGACACAACCCTTATCGGCCGACCCACCCCTATCTCGACGCATGAACGAAGCCGACGTGCTGGACCTCCTCGGAGCCGTCGACGACCCCGCCCTGGGCGGCGACATCGTCTCGCTCGGTCTCGTCAACGACCTCGACGTCGACGGCGACACCGTCACCATCTCGCTCGCGCTCGGCGCCCCCTACTCCCCGACCGAGAACGACATCGCCGCGCGCGTACGCGAAGTACTCGAAGCGGAAGGCCTCGAACCCGACCTCACCGCCGCCATCCCCGACCGCGCCGAGGCCGAAGTCCTCCCCGGCGTCAAGAACGTCGTCGCCGTCGCGTCCGGCAAAGGCGGCGTCGGCAAGTCCACGGTCGCAGTCAACCTCGCCGCCGGGCTCGCTGACCGCGGCGCCCGCGTCGGCCTCTTCGACGCCGACATCTACGGCCCCAACGTCCCGCGCATGGTCGACGCCGACGACCACCCGCAGGCCACCGAGAGCGAGACCATCGTCCCGCCCGAGAAACACGGGATGAAGCTCATGAGCATGGCGTTCATGGTCGGCGAGGACGACCCCGTCATCTGGCGCGGCCCCATGGTCCACAAAGTGCTCACGCAACTCGTCGAGGACGTCGAGTGGGGACACCTCGACTACCTCGTCGTCGACCTCCCGCCGGGCACCGGCGACACCCAGCTCACCCTCCTCCAGACCCTCCCGCTCACCGGCTCCGTCGTCGTTACTACGCCCGAAGACGTCGCCGTCGACGACGCCCGCAAAGGCCTCCGCATGTTCGGTCGCCACGACACGACCGTCCTCGGCGTCGTCGAGAACATGTCCACGTTCGTCTGCCCCGACTGCGGCGGCTCCCACGACATCTTCGGCGCCGGCGGCGGCCACGACTTCGCCGACGCCAACGACCTCCCGTTCCTCGGCTCCATTCCCCTCGATCCCAGCGTCCGCCAGGGCGGCGACCAGGGCGCCCCCGTTGTCCTCGACGACGACAACCAGACTGGTGAGTCCTTCCGCGAGTTCGCGGCCGAAACCGCCGACATGCTCGGCCTCGTCCAGCGTCGGGGGGTCGGCGAATGACTGACTTCGACGACACCGAGAAACGCGACGCCCTCCGCGAAGTCGCGGACGAACTACGCGACGAGGACTCCGAGGAAGCCGAACGCATCGCCGCACTCGTGCATCGCGTGAGCGACATCTACGACGACACCGAGGACGTCGACGCCCAGCACGTCTACCTCAACATGCGGAACATTCTCCAGATCTCCGAACAGGGCGGCATCGAGCGCTAGCGACGGTTCCGACGCCGATACCAGAC
>JGI12330J12834_1000278_pt1 | contig 18410 bp, 14 predicted proteins | sample A23E1SouthBayCA_FD_12834 | JGI IMG/M metagenome (IMG submission 12834) | reverse complement strand
GTTTGAGAGCGTCTCGCCTTGGTTTCCGATAGAGCTCTCGGCGTAGTTGGAACACTCTGAGATACTGGTCAACTTATCCTTTGAGATACCTCAATGAGGCGAGAGCCACGCGTCGCCCTGGTTTTACAGCGCCAGCGCAACCTGACCAACAACCTGCTTCCGAAGCGCCTAACAGTTCTCTTGACTGACCCTAGAAAACCACGCTAGCTCTTCTGTGGAACCCTACTCTTGGATTCACGCCACGTATGCTCCATTTTGTATCGGCCAGCGGTCTATCCGACTGTGATATCTGCAGCCGTGCAAGGGATTCTAACCCGGAGGTCAGTCTGTGACCGTTCTCGGACGGGACACCCTTCGCCGATGAGGAGTGTCTCTCTGGCTCGGTCAGCGGCGTTCAGTGGCTTAACAGGGACGTAATTCATTAGTACGATGATTTTGATCTGGCGCGAGTTATCTTTGCTCCCAGCCGACTTCGGCTTCGAACGAGCTGGCGATGTTGAACAGGACCGTCTCGTCGAGATGACTCCCAACAAGCATCATCCCCACAGGAAGTCCGTCCGGTTTCGCACACGGAACAGTTAGAGCCGGGTGGTTTGTCAGGTCAAACATCCCCGTGTTCGCCAAGTTGCCAAGCGTACGGCCAACCCGGTCAACCCGACTCAGGCTGTCGTCCCGCTCATACGGGAGCATCGGGGTTGTCGGGAGGACCAACGCGTCGTGTTCTTCTAGATGGACGTTGTACTTCCGCTCGGCGTCTAATGCGAGATTCTTTGCTTTTGCGTACAGTTCAATGCTGTATTCATCACGTAAGTGGGCATCAGCCAATAATGACGTCTTGACTGTTGGCGGGAACTCGTGGGCACGCGCTTCACGGAACTTACTGAACGCCTCAAGCAGATCATCCCAGTACCACCCCTTATAATTCGTGCCAACGCCCTCATCTTTTAATAAGCTGATGCCGCCTTGGGTCGCTGCAACCGTCCAGATCGGGACGGTGAGCCGATGTGTATCAACTGACACTGGCTCGGTCTCCGCGCCGAGTCCTTCGAGAACCTCGATAGCCTCTCGAACGGCGGTATCGACTTCCTCGTCTGAACTCTCCCAACCAAACCCTTCCTCAAGGACGCCAATGGACACACCGTCGAGGTCCTCCTCAAGCGCTCCAGTGTAATCGTCTGCCTCGACACCGCGTGGCTGCCGAGGGTCCATTTTCAGCCCATCCTGAAGATCTTCGCCGGCAATGACCTCCATAATAGCTGCAGCATCTTCGACAGTCTTGGCCTGTGGTCCCGTGTGATCGTATCCACGATCAATCGGGAAAATACCGGTATACGGAACAAGGCCTGTTGTTGGCTTTAGCCCGACAAGGCCAGACCACGCGCTCGGGACCCGAATCGAGCCGCCCTGATCACCGCCAAGGGCAGCATCGCAGTCACCTGCGGCCGGCGCGGCACCGCTGCCACTGGATGATCCGCCTGTAAGGTACCCCTCAGCATGTGGTGTCTCAACGGTGCCGAAATCGCTCGTGTCGCTGGATCCAGACCACGCAAAGCTCTCCATATTGAGCTTGCCTGTGAGCGTCGCCCCAGCGTCTAGCAGACGGGTCGCCACAGTGGCGTCAATCTGTGGGACGTATCCCTCAAGTACGGACGAGCCACATGTCATTTCGTATCCCGCAAGTGCAATGTTGTCCTTGAGCCCGATCTCCATCCCCGAAAGCGGACCGCTTTCGGCCCCTTCAACTGTGAATTTCGTAATCCACGCGTTGTAAGGGTCCTCAGTAGCATCCGGTCGATATCCGGGTGACCGATCAGTGTACTGGATGTCGTGAACGCCAAATTGAGGCTTGTCGGCCTCGGCAACGCGTTCAGCGTCTTCGAGCGTCGCGTTGACTAACTCTTGATAATCTTCAATCTCCTCCTCGTTTAGCCGCAGTCCGGCAGCAGCAGCCAGTTCTGCGAGCCGTTCTTGTGAGGGCTGGTGAATTGTCTGCTCGTCGCTACTTGGCATGTATTTCTCCTGAATGCATCGTCACAGAAGGTACCGTATCTGACACTATTACCACGCCTCCCCATTCACTGTATGTGATTAAATCTTTTCTCTTATTGGCATTATTTTCACTATTTGTATTCTATTTCATTTCAGAATACTACAGTGGAGTCGATTTCTATCCTACAGCCTAAATTTCTACTTTTCTTCTGAGGCCAAAGGCGTTCGAGTCGAGGTGCTGTCGTATAGCGATAGCTGAGTCCCTTTATTCGTCTCTGTGACAGATCGAATCGCAGAGGTACAGAAGTCCGGTTTGATTCGGTCAACTGTGGAAGACTATATTCCTCGGCAGCCTGAAACACACAGTAATGGTCCCAACGCTGGTAAGTATGCCATTATAGCAAGGAGGTGCCGTCGATCTCCGCCTCTGGTTATACATATCATATATGGAGATGTCAGTACCGATATGTCTCTGCCCATGGGCTGTGTTTTTAGGTCGACTCGTGACTGGCAAGAGACTCAACGTGGTCACAGTAGTCAGTTCCTGAGAACAAGCGTATACGACCACAAAAAAGCGCAGGTTGGAGCACTATTAGGGGCCTGATGCTCGGCTTTCATATGATCCCGTACTCCCCTTACACCACTGGCTGCCCGACTTGATCGGTGTGCAACCGAATTGGCCCAAATCTGGAACAGCTGCTGGGAGTACCTCGGTGAGGTGAGAGTGTCTTACCCAATTTCACAGCTATGCCTCTGCAGTATAACAGTCTCCTACGCAAGGGCGAAGATCATTTATCCGATATCAGATGCGATTTGGAATGTAGATTCTAAAGATCATCCAGCGTTACCGTCTTTTCACTGCCGTCTTCAAACCCGAGAACAACCGTCACTTGTGATCCGGGATCTGTATTCCCACCGAGTCCACCAGGACTACTGTCTCTAAACTCAGTAATAGTATACTCCGTTTGTTCGCCAGCGGAGACTGTTTCACTCGATTGAAATGTCATTAGGGTTCCCAGTGAGATGGGGCCATCGGTGGAATCATACAGGCTTCCGGTACGGTTACTCGAAAACTCGGGACCCTCATCGTTCCAATTCCACCCTCTATTGAGCGTAACTGTGCCGTTTCCGACCTGCTCTACCCTAGAGTTCTCAACATCACGAACTGTGATATTTTGCATGCGGACCGCTGAAGATCCAGTATTCTCTATAGTGAATTTCACAGTGTCTTGCGAAGGATCGAACACCTCGTCATTATTATCTGTTTTCCTGGAACTGACAATCTGGACACTCTCTGCGCTATTAAGTGGTGAGATGTCTATAATTGTAGAATTCGGCGGCCCCCGTGTTAGGTTCCCATCTCTTCCATGGACCGATAGTTCGTGCCGGCCATCGGTCCAGCCAGTGGTGCTTATCGAAAGATTTTGAACGCTCTCTATCGGCTGATCAAATTCACCATCCGAGGCAGACATATTAAATTGTGTCTTCGGTGCTACCTTAGTAGACTTATTCGATGACCACTGGGCCTGAATGATATCACTCCCACCCCTTCCCCGATCATCAACTACTGCAGTGAGATTGAATTTATCTCCCTGACTCACAGATACTTTGTCGGTTGAGATACGTGTTACTTCAGGCCCCTGTATATCTCCGCCTCCGCCACCGTCTCCTGCCACATATTCGGGGTTGTTGTTCGGATCTTTACCAATACCGACTGGTGAGCAGTTAATATTATAGTTTGCGTCATCGAAGACTATTTTTACTGCTTGGCCACTTGCCGGTACCACTTCATTGACACGAGATTGTCTGTTCTCTCCGTTTAACAGAATTTTCTCCCACTGGCTCGCAGACAGTCTTGTTGGGACCACTAACTCAAAGTCATCATTATATGATTTTGTTCCGGTCATATTACCGTGAAAAGTAAGCGATTCCCTACTTTGAGCGCTTTGATCATACTCACCCACAAGAGGATACAGGTGCACAGTTGTCCCGTCAATAAGGACTTGATCCGTCTGGAAGGATTGTCCCTCGGGCTTGCCATTTGTATACGTTATCGTGTTCTCAGTGGTGACGTTACCAATTGTATCCATATAATTATAGTTTGGCTCATACGTAACAATGCTCGTGTTGACAGTGCTAAGACCACAGATATCGGCTATCGAAGCACTTGTCGGCCCGTTTCTTAATGAGAAGGTATTGCTTTCCTTTCCAATATTAGTTATTCGTAATGATCCTGAGGACTGCTGTGGTTGTGCAGCGACCAACCGTGCAGGATACGATGTGCCCAACTGTACCGAAGCGGGTACTCTGTTGCCGGTCTCCCCAGCAAAAATTATAGCATTCCGGAGATCTTGTAATTCTCCCTGTGTTTTGGTAAAATGATTAAATTCAACTTCCTGATTCTGGTCTGGAATTACATATGCTTGGTGGATACTAAAAGCGACTATGAGAATAGCGAACAGAAGAACTGCACCGATTTGTACCGATTGGGCGCGTGTATCCCCCAGAAATACCATATTTCACTTCACGACTAAAGGGGTATATGTGTTTGGACCCACTAAATGGATATCTTAGTGATAGATTTCGACCAAATCGTGACATCCACTTGACGTAAACACGTTTCGGACATCCGTGTGCGCCGTTTTTAATGGACTAATAGGTTTGTTTCTCCATGGCGTTGCTGATCCACTCGTTACCTATCTTGTCAGTACGGCATATGGTTTGGGTATAGAAACAAATCGCTAGGTAAGTATGTCTCCATTTTAGGGGCTGACCGCGTTTATTCTTATTCATCTTCACATCTGTACCCCACTATCGCCGGATTTTATACATTCACGTGGCTGTTCGGCCAAGCATCGCCAGAGGGACGTGGTCAAATTTACAGACTCTCTATCATTGCGTGGAGTCTGATCATCCTCTGTGGGACCATCATTGTACATATAACCTCTCTGTCTTGATATCTGGCTTGTCCTGGTCGGCTGTTTTGTGTGCAGAGCTATGAACGGAGGAGGTTTGTACTCAAAATAAAACACCGCCATAGGAGTTGCTTCCAACCAACACTCGGAATGCTCTTTTTGATAGAGTCAGTCATAATAGCTCTACGGAAATCTTGCTACTAAGCTCCTGACGCGTGAATGAACTCAACAGGAGTTGACAAAACCAAGTGAGGTGGAGTGCATCAAGGACGCTAGAATGACTGGTCCTAGCGCGGTGAAAAGGCAAGTATTAGTGTGCCACGGAGCATACATAGTAGTCTCTCTCTGGTTCACACGCGATCAACCCTAACGGAGGCGTTCAATGTACCTTGGAATCGACACGCACAAACGATGTTCACAGGTTGCCGTCGTTGACGCCGACGGCAACCTGCAAGACGAGACCCGCCTGTCAAATGACCGCCTTGACGACCCCGTTGAAAAGTACGCTAGCAGCGAGGCTGCTATCGAAGCATCTAGTAATTATCGGCTAATCTATGAGATGCTTGACCAGTATCTCGATGTAACTCTCATTAACCAATCAAAGAACCGGATCATCGCCGGCACGACGGTTAAAACCGATCGCGTCGATTCAAAGAGGTTCGTACATATCCTCCAGGCGGACATACTCGCTGAGAGTACGTTCTTCGGGACGAGATCCACGTTCTTCGGGACCTCGTCCGTACAGACAAATCGCCCGCCGAAGGGCAGACTACTGAAAACCACGTGAGAGGGATTTTCACACACACTAACAACATCTACGACAGTGAGCTGTTCGGACCAACCGGTCGAGAGTTCCTATCAGAACTCTCCCTGAGCGACGCTGACCAGACAATTATTGAACCTTACCTTTCGGTTATTGACGCCTACACTGAGCATATCGAGAGAGTAGAGAAGAAAATCGAACGGAAGATACTGGGATCGCCAGCAATCGCTGGGCTGCTGGCGATTCTTGCTGTTGGGCAATACACAGCCGCCGTGATCGTTGCCAAGGTTGGTAAAGTAGAACGGTTTGATAAGGACAAACAACTTGTGAGTTACGCTGGGCTAGATCTTGTCGTCCGCCAATCCGGTGGCAAAAAAGTACGTGGAAGCATCAGCAAAGAGGGCTCAACGCCGTTGCACTGGACCCTCGTCCAGTGCGCAAACATATCCGTGCGGTGTGGCGAGTACTTCGGGAACTTCTACACGCGGTTGAAAGAGCGGAAGAGCCACCAGATCGCAATTGTCGCAACAGCCCGGAAGATACTGGTCTCGATCTTCTATATAATCACACGGAAGGAACCATACAACCCACCGGAGGTGAAGCGATCCGGGAAATTGCTCAGACACAGGTCCGCTTCTCGTCTGCACAGCCACTGCTACCGCAATCACGAGTCCCTAGTCTACTGGGTGACGAACCAGTCGAGGATAACCGTTGTCTGATAATTCTTTCCCATTGATTCGGATGAGATAGAGCTCACTCAAATGATTATTACTAGTCACCCGCTATTTTTCGGTGCAATATTCTTATAGATACATATTATATTTTAAACTTCTCATAGCCCGGGTCATTGCCTCGCCCAAAGTTGGTGGCAGCAACGACAGTCCAGAGACACAACGCAAGTGTTACTCGCGCTGTGCCTTCGTCGCGTCGTCGCAATCACCAACTACGACCGCGGAGGCAATTCGGGAAACACGATTATCACTGCGTGAGAACTCTTCTATGGCACCCTCGCTACCCGTGCGTACCGTTTGTGAACATCTATTCCGAGACATATTAATTCTCACTCTAGGACGCCAGTGCGTGAAGCAGAGATTCACCTATCCGGGCTGTAACGCTCATGACTCGGCTTCTTTTGCACACGGACCAGTCAACAGAACGTGCTCTGTGGCACGGGTAGCGGTCGGTCCCCTGCACCCCTGTCTTAGTTCACGCTCACATGGCGTAGCAGCGTTTCCATGAAGTCAATAAAGCAATTCAAACCAGAAGGTCGCAGATGTCCCTGCTGAGAACTATTGTGTGCCACGTTTTTTATATAATCGAACTGGTCCACCAGATTACCGGTAGATGAGCTGGATACCTTGTCGCAACTGTGGGGCAATAACTGTCATCCTCTGAGAGCTTCGACTGGACGATCATTCGATGCCTTCCAAGCAGGATAGACACCGCTCAGAACGCTGGTGACGACCGCGAACACGAATCCATAGAGGAGATACTGCAAGCTTGCCCAGCCCAATACTGCTAGAGCGTCACCAGTGATGATATTGAACATGACCAGTCCGACAGCAAGCGAGACAATAGCACCGATGATACCGCCAACGACGCCGAGGAACATTGCTTCGGTGAGGATCATCCGCAGGACCTCACTGCGTCGGATGCCAACGGCACGAAGGACACCTATTTCACCTCGACGCTCAATAGTACTCATAAGCATGACGTTGAGAATGGCTACACTTGCGACAACCAACGAGATGGAACCAATCCCCAGTAGCGCGAGTTGAAGTGTATTCAGGAAAGAATTGATACTCTCTTGAGCTCCGGCAAACGTGTTGATTTGCAGTTCTTCTTCTTTATCTCGACCATCAACATTGAACCGTTCTTCAAGTTGGTCTGCAGTTGCCTCTGCCGCGTCGCCGCCTCCAGTGATAATCGTCACGGAGTCGTAGTACTGCTGGTCACGGAGTCCGGATACTGGAATAACAAGCTCACCTCGACCACTCCCACCGAAGCCATCATCGGCCTCGATAAGACCTCGGATACGGTAGAGTTGCCCCTCATATGCTACTGGATCACCGACTTCCAGCCCGAGCTCTTGTGCTGTACTATTACTGATCAGCGCTCCAGTCTCGAGGCGGTCGGGAGCCTCACCGTCGGAAACATCATACAGGGCGCTTGCGTTGGTCACACCTGTCACGCTCACGTATACGCTACCGCTTCGCGTCTCGATTTCCGTGCTGTTGATTTTCTGCGGAATAACCTGTGCGTCGGTGATAATATTCTCTATTTCTTCGACTTGTTCTTCGGTTACTCCGTCTTCGTCGCTATCTGCGCCGGCCGAGACGGACACTTCGTTGGTGAGGCTTCCAAGGTCCGCTGTCGCCTGTTGCTGGAGAGCAACACCAGCCATGCCAAGTGAGACGATGGCAACCACGCCGATAATAATGCCCAAGGCAGCTAATCCAGTTCGCACCCGGTTCCGGCCAAGGTTCCGCCATGCCATCAATGCGCTTGGGAAACGCCGTAGCCACTTCACGATTGAATCACCCCATCAACGAGAGTAACAATACGGTCCGCGTAAGCTTCCATCTGCTTATCATGTGTCACGGCGACAATAGCGATATTCTCCTGTTGCTTAAGACGAGTCATCTCCTCAAGAATCGTTTGACCAGTTTCTTGATCGAGGTTTCCCGTCGGTTCATCTGCAAGGAGTATATCAGGCTCATTAATTAGTGCACGGGCAATAGCAACACGCTGCTGTTGACCGCCGGACAGTTGAGCGGGTGTATGTGTGAGACGATCACCAAGACCAACTACCTCAAGCAACTCAACAGCTCTATCTCGGCGGTCGACACTCCGGTCCCACATTGATGGCAATTCAACGTTTTCCACGGCGGTGAGCATTGGGAGCAGATGGAAGTTTTGGAAGACGAAACCGAGTGACGACCGCCGTTCCTCTGTAAGCTCATCCTCATCAAAGCCCGTCACATTTAATCCATCGAGACAGACAGTCCCCTCAGTCGGCGTGTCAAGTAAACCGATCATATTAAGCATAGTACTCTTTCCAGACCCAGATGGGCCAGTTACGAGTACCATCTCACCGCGCTCGGCATGAAAGTCGACACCTTTAAGAGCATCAACAGTTTCTTCTCCGCTCTGATACCGCTTGAAGATATTCGTAAGTTCTATAACACTCATGAGTTGCGCCAGCGGTACACCCCAAAGCCAACGGTTCCAATAGCAATCAGTGCTAGAACCACGCCGATCACCGTTAGTGGGAGGCCCCCTCCTGACGAACCTTGATCGTCTGCGGACCGACCCTGGTTGCTGGGAGTGTCTTCACTCCCAGTCAGCTCGACGTCAATTTTTTGTGTCGCTGTCACACGGTCACCATCGACTACGTACGTAACCTCGACAGGAATTGACTCGATGTTTGACCCTATCTCTGCCGTTAGCTCGAATGTGCTAAATTCACTCCCTTCGATCTCCCCGACATAGTACTCGCCTGTGGGAGCAGTGGGACTCACTCCTGCAGTGTCAGTAACCCGAACTAAGACGGAGTCTGCAGTGGTGCTGCCGAGATTCGCGGCATCTCCCGTGATAGTGACACCAGTCCCTGACTGAGATGCCTCGACACTAACTAGTCGGATCTCTCCTGATACCGTTGATTGATCCTGTAGCAATGTTGTGTGAGATGTCCCGGCGGCGGTGTAAGTCGCAGTGTATGTAACAGTACCATCAACTGAGCTCGGAATGTCAAAGACAACTGACTCGTTTGAATCAGGTGCGATATCAGCCATCAGATTCTGTGCGACGACGTCATCGCCTTGCGCCGCCGTTATTTCGACATCACTAAATTTTGTGTTGCCGAAGTTGGTCAATGTCACCTCAGTATCACCGTTGGACAACGTGTGCGCAGAGACGTCAGCTCTAACTTCTGGCCTAACAATGTCAAGATCGATATTTTTTATTGTCGTTCGCGTGTCCCCACCAGCGGTATTATACATGACCTCGCCAGAAAGTGTCTGCGACCCAACCTCATCAAATGTGATATCGTACTGGAAGTGCTCTTCTGCCCCTCCATCGATTGAACCTGTAATCCGGTTCGGATTGTCGACACTGGCGCCGGTAAGTTCAAGCTGAACACCTGTAATAGCCTCGCTATTTCCGTTTGCAACTGTGACATTAACCGGCGTCTCTGCCCCAACGGCCGCGTCAGCCTCATAGACTCTTGAAACCGCTAGTGTGACATCAGAAGAGTGCTCAACTTCCACGTAGACTGGCTTTTTAATAACGGTGATGCCACCTCCGGGAGTGATTCCACGAAGTATAATAATGAGTTTCTTTTCGCCCTCACTGTCGAACGTCGTTGCGAAGGGCACTTCGGTTGAGTCACCTGCTCCGAGGCTTCCGAGGTCGTTTGCGGTATCTAGTAACGATCCCCCCTGTCTGAGACTTGCTTCCGTAATCTTCACTGCAGAACCACTACTCTCAGAGTTTCGGAACTTTGCTCTGATAGTGACTCTTTCTCCGGGCTCCGGCGTTCCTTGAGAGACTGAAATATTCCCCACTGTAACGTAAGCATTGCTGCCCGTTTGTGCTGCTCCGGTAGATACCACCGGAACAGCCAACATACTACAAAGAGCTATTATTGCAATCAGAGTTTGAAATAGCTGGTTATGATTCATTTGTATCAATCACCGCGAATCGCTGTATTTCGAAATCTCAAAACCTCATAGCATAGTCCAAGTCTGTATTGCGGTATATTATGCCACACATTTGCGTTACTGGTAAGATGTAGATAAGTACTGTGTTCAAGATTACACATCGATTAGCCACAAACAATCTTGCGAAGTAGATTGAATATATGAGATGCTTGGATGTGTCTAAATTCTTTGCCCATGTTATTACTATCTGTGTAATGTTTCGGGGACTCAGTCGGATGAGAGTATTGGAATCCGTAGGTTGACTTCTGTTCCGTTGGTATCGCTCGACTCGATATCAATTGTCCCACCTGCAATATCAGTGCCCCACACAACCAGTGCGAGCCCAAATCCACTCCCGTGCTTCAGTGGTGTTTCAGCGCCATGCTGTATGAGAGCGAGTTCATTGGAATCAATACCAGGACCATTGTCTTGAACAGTGAGTTGAACATACTCCTCGCCCTGCTCAGCGGTGACTGACACCATTGGATTGTTAGAGGTATTGTGTTGAGCGGCGTTTTGGATAACATTCAGACAGACGACGTCGAATAGGCAATCAACATGAGAATCAGTCTGTGCGGAGGTATAGTCGAAGGTAACCTCGGGATGCGCTTCACTAACTGACTCAATGCATTCGTTGAGAATAGAGTTCAAGCTGAGAGTGTCCCGGTCTTCTCGGCTCTTTGTAAAAATATCGATTACTGAACGAACCTTCTCACCAAGTTTATTGATTTCGGTGGCATGCTTCTGTAAAGTATTGGCCTTTCGTTCACTATTATTTGTGGCTAGATAGGCAGCGTGGCCGAGGATGACTTGGACGTTCGTCCGGACGTTGTGTCGGAAAGCTCGATGAAGAACTTCCAGTCGCTGTTGGTCTCGGAGAAAATCGCTCACGTCATGCAATGTGATGACTCGACCAATCGTCCGACCGTGGACATCTGTTACGAGACTTTCAGATACATCGTATGATTGTGCCGTCTCTCCGGGGCAGTAGACAGATTTTCCGGCTTGTTCTGCATTTTCAAGAGCCGACAGGTCCGGACTTATTCTTTTGAGTTGTCGGCCAAGAGCTTCACTCGGCGTTGTCTGCAAGATTGTAGAAGCCTTTGCATTCATGTCAACTATATTTCCGCGCGTATCCAATACGACTGCGCCTTGCTGCATCTGATTAAATAACGAGTTGCGAGCATGACGGATCGGCGTCGGATTTGTGCCGAGAAGTCGGAACTTGGTGAGTGCGCCTAAATAAGCAAAGCCAGACACTCCAAAACCGATGGGTGTCGGGTCGACACCGGTGAACGGGAGTGCCCCCAATATAAACAGCACATTGATCATCCAAGGTGCTAAAATACCGATCAAGAGAGCGGTGCTCTGACCGCGGAACACATCCACTCGGCTCGTCATGAGCTTCAACAATGGGAATGCTCCAAGCAGACCTAACAAATATGTATACGCAGTTATGACCCAAAACCAGATACCTGGTGTTCGATTTAATATTGCGACTCCGCCCTCCTGTATCATCACTGAATTAGTGTACAATAACTGGTGTGCGTTGTCAGTGAGGCCCAAAAAGACGGTAATAGCGGGGATGACCGAGTAAACCAATACATGTTTGCGCGCCGTATACTCGGTGTAGCCGGCGTACTCAAAAGAAAACAAGAGCCATGCTACTGGGATGGCCGTAACACCTATCCAAGAGACATTAACCCAGAAAACCTTCCATTCTAACGCCGTTGCATTAATCCGAAAGATCAACGTCGCCGACCACCAAGCTTGGCCTGCTAGGAGCAGAACAAGCGGGTCAGCGCCGGGTTCGGGACGCTCTTTCCAGGCCAAGAGGCCACCGGTAACGCCAACTCCAATCGTTGTGATCAACAGCAGCTTCGCCAGCGCCAGTGAAACCACAGATCTACTCAGTAATTCCCGTACATCATCGTTATAATTTATGTGTGTTGAGTGTCAGTTATCTACGTTTAACTAGTACTGGGGCGCTGACGCCCATTAAATAAATATCGGATATTTTGTTTTTATACTACTGACCGAACGGTGCGAGGACCACAACCGCAAGCGCCGGTAAGCGGGTGCACTCTGCTGCAACCGCAAGTGCCCCGTCGTCTTTGACCCTATTGAGACAGGAGATAACTCCAATCAAGAAGGCCAAGCTGATTGAGAGAGCGGTCATCTGCTTCAAACTGATGATGTCTACCGCAAGCGCAACAATGAGCAAAGCGGCCGTCAGGCCCGTAATTCCGTAGAGGAGCCATTTTGTCCAGCGGACGCCAACCACAACTGGAAGGGTTTTGACACCGATTTCGCTATCACCCTCCTTATCCCGCACATTCGGAATTTCAGTGTTGACGAACGTTGCCAACACAAAAAACGTAAACACGATACCAACCGTCGGAGAAGCAGACGCGCCGACATGTGTCAGTGGCAGAAGGACGATGACGAGTGCCCAAGCAACAGCGACTAAAGCTGAGTTGAGAATGAAGACATCTTTCAACCGTCGGGTGCCGCTTGGAAGGTTTGGAATCCAATCACAGGCGTAAACAACCCAAACGGCGCCCGGTAATAGCGATAGCCCGAAACTAAGCGGTCCACCTAAGACAGACAAGGCCACTGCGAGGCCGTATGCGATAGCTGCTAACACGTAGAATCTATCCTGATACTGTCGAATGAAAGCAGTCCGCGCTGGGGCTGTTTTCGCATCAGTTTCTAGATCTGCCAGCCGGTCGTTGCCATACACCGCGAACGTTAGCAGGCCTGCAATAATTGGAGCAGGCGTTAGTGGAAGCCCTAGTAGTTCGCTCACAAGGACAACCTCTGCCATTGCGATAGCGGTGAGATACAGAGAGCTGTATAGAAAGATGCTCTTAGCCGTTCTTATTTGAGCAGATAGTTTTGTAGCTAGCGAGCGGTTCGACACGGAGTTCGTGCCAGGCTGTGTGCCCGGGTTTTGTGCATCAGTCGGCATTGCCGCAACAGAATATCAGGAACTATACATTAAAATTTAGTTATATAACAAATAATGTCTACCATTGAATGAATAGGAAGGGATTCTTATTTTGGTAAAACCTCCCGGAAGCCAATTAGGTCTCCAAGCAGCCAGTACAATGACTAGTGCTGGGGAGCGACGATCACCCACACTCTAGACACGCATCAATGGCGGCGTGGTTCTCCAAACCTGACTCAAACTACTACGTAATTGTCTTCTATACCCGCCAAATCATATCTATAATACGAACTTCAATCCAGCTAATATTTTCACTCGTCTGAAGGCGGACGAATCCCGAGCGTTGGGATATTGCGTTTGCAGTCTTCCTGCTCCTCCTTGTTGAACGACCCGCTCTCGCGGTCGAACAGGGAAACTCCAAGCTGTGCCAACCAGCCGTTACTCATATCCCCCGTCGGAGGATTCTGAGTTGTCTTTCTGCAAATGTTCACCGCACCGTTTACGTCCGCATTCATCATCGCTTCGCACGCCTGATAGACGTACAGACCACGCTCCATACGGTTGCTGTCACGAATCTGCCCGCAGCACGAACACGTCTTGCTGGTGTTCTCCTCATCTACGCGATCAACGAGGATACCGTGTTCCTCGGCTTTGTATTCGAGCAGATCCATGAACCGGTCGAACTCCCAACCGTAGAGTTTCTTGTTCCCCGACGCACCCCAATTCCGCGACTCACCGTCACCGTCTTCGCGGATATCGCTGAGATCACCAACCGCGACCTGCCCTACACCTTCGTCTACACACCACTCAACGATGTGTTTCGAGAGGGTATGGAAGATGGTCTCTGCGCCGAGAAAGTTTCTGTCGAGCTTTTTGCGCCCGTTTTGACGGACCGTTTTCGCCTTCGGTCTGGTATTCCTCACGGGTGAAATAATGTTTGTCCTCTTTCAGCGTATTCTCCGGATACAATTCTGAAGGGCTGCCTTCGTAGTTGATAGCGAGGTAGTTGTTAATGCTGAGGTCGATACCCGCTGTCTTCTTTCCGAGGACGTCCTCGACAGAAATCTCTTTCCCGCAGACGGGGTGAAGTTCCCATTCGTCGTCGTTCCGGACAACTCACACTTGCGGGATGTTCCCGACTTGTACGTCGGGTCGGGTTTCGTACCTCGGGAGGATGAAGTCACACTGACTCTCTTTCAGGTTAAACCATTTAGAGAGGCAGAGGTGGCCGTGTTTGTCGTCGTGCCAGATGCCCTTCTTTTTCCACGTCACGGTGGGGCGTGAGTGTCGATTACCATATTTCCGGTAGCCCGGTGGGTTATTGCCTCCGTCGGGGCTGTACCAGTCGATGAGCGCCTCAGAAAACTCTTCAAGAACTCGCTGTGCTCACTGAGCGAAACTCATTGGCATCACGAGACGGCGAAGCCGTTTCGAACGAACTTGACTGAGAATGCAGGTCACTGTAGCGTTCGTTGTCTTCCAACTCCGATTTGAATTCGGCTTCATCGGGTATCTCGCCGTCTTTGTCCCACCGTTCTTGGATGGAGTAGCGTCCGGCGTTCCACGGGTTTGAGGCGGAGAACCCGCACTCATCGAGGTCGTCACGAACCTGCTGGAGGTTCGTGATTCTGGCGACGGAGGTTCGAGTCGTTTATACCATCGTTCTGCAGTGCATAACGTATCGCTCTTGAGTAGCAGATTGTTGGTCAAGCCTCAGCTGTAGCTAAAGTCGTAGCGAGCAAGAGTGGCGCGAACGCGCCACACGACGGACACGAGTGTTCGCGTACCCATAGCGGCTTATTCGTCCTGACACCGCGGGACGCGCACCCTTCGTCGTGTCTTCCGGGTCAACGGCAACGAAGTGTGTTCCTTCCCGTTCGGACTTGTATTCGAGCATCTGGAGGAACGTCCCCCACGCCGCGCCTGCTCGATTACGTGAGTTGCCGGGGAATCAGTCAGTCCCGTCGCATCCAAGTCCTCGACCGCCACCAGGTCGTACTCAGTGGCATAATAGTTCGACAACCATCCGTCCTTAGCTAATACTCAGGGTAATACTGAAAAGCCGCGTTTCGAAGGCGAATTTCGTCGGAACACGTCCGCCAGGGAACGAAAATCCGAATGTAGCACGGTCCATATCGTCGGCCCTCGGAAGCAACAGCGTCTCAGCCGTGATATACCTCATCTCATTACTAGCATCAATTAGAGCAGCTCAAAATATTACCATCAGTCTTAGCTAAAGACGAATGATTCGACAACTTGTGGAGGAAGTCTTGTCGCTTGTTTTTCAACTCGGCGTGACGTTCGGCCACGGCTCGACGTTGTTTCTCGTAGTTGTTCGAGCCGTGTTCTCTCCGTGAAAGGTGGCGTTGTGCGCGTTCGAGTCGTTCGCGCTCGTCCCTGAAGTCAGAACTCTCGATGGCGTAACCATTTGCCCGTGGGTTCTGGTTTGACCGTGACCTATTTGATGATCGCGTTCTCGGGGATGTCTCGGTGAATGTGAATCGGTATGTCTCCGATTTTGCTCAACCACAACGTAGCCCGACCACTCGTATTCTTGAGTTTGAAGCCGGACTGGTTGTAAGTGAGCGACCGATACTCCCGAGGCGGTTTCCACTTGAGCATTCCCACGGTGTGTCCGTTCTCTTTCTGTGGTTTGAGCGTGGAGGGGGATCGTAGGCGCGCTTGACGGCAAAACACCAACTGAGGAGATCCGGAACTAGACAGTGCCATTCTATACATCGATATACAGTTTATAGCAATTTTTGCCGAGCCACCGTAGAGCTATGAGTCTGATACACGTCTGCAGTGCCAACAGAATTATCAGGATTTAGTATGTTTGCCTCAGTATGCCGAAATCGGCTGATTCAGATTCAGAACCAGGACAGCACGACACTTTCCCTAGACTCGAGCGAACGAAGCCATGGCACTCCGCCGACGACGTACCCTGGACACTGCTCACCGAAGCTCAGCTCGCCGACGCCTACGAGGCCGTCGTCGCCCCAGCGCTCCGGAGTGACGGCTACGACCCCGAGACCAACCGTCCATCCTATGAGTGGCTGTCGAACAACGGCTTTCGCGGGCTCACGTACGCACTGAAAGAGTACCACGACACGACCTTCGGCGAGTTCTGGAACCAGACGTTGGGGCATGACACCGAATCCAGTGGCTATGACTGGGATATTGAGCACGATGAGACACGCCAGTCCTTTCAGCAATACCTCGAGGCCAAGCAAGCGGCTGCGGATGACTGGACTGACAGCACCCGCAAGTCCATGCGCTACCGGCTCGCTCGTTACGCTCGCTCGTACCGAGAACGCCACGGCACTGACGATCTCCTCTCGCCCGTCAACGCCGACAGCGACATTACGGAGACTGAAGCTGTTGACCGCTGCCGGGAGACCTTCGCCTACATGTCGAATGAGTACGCTGAGTCCACCATCGCACGCGTCCACGATGCAATTCGTACGTGGTATGGCTGGCTCGTGGAGCGCCGTGTAGCGACCATCAACCCCACCAACGGCGCTGAGGATTGGTTCTCGTGGACACGGTCGTCGGACACCGACCCGATTGCGCTTGACGCCGAGCACGTCCGGGCGATGTTTGACGCTGCCGTCACCAGCCGCGACCGGATGCTTATCGTTGCTCTCGCGGGGTGGGGACTGCGGGCTGGTGAGGTTGCGGCGCTACACGAGGACCAGCTCCATCTCGACGCCGACGAGCCGTACATCCAGTTCGACGAGCGAAAGAACGGTCCTGGGACGGTTGCCATCGTCTTTGGCGAGGATGTAGCACGGCAGCACGCTGCTCAGGTGGAGGGCTACCTGTTTCCATCTGAGCGCTCGCAAACGGGCCACGTGTACGGAACGACAATCGCTGGCTGGTTTCACGACCTCGCCAACAAGGCTGAGGTTCCCGAAGAGATCGACGGCGTTGCTCGGAAGCCACATATGGGCCGGCGCTTCTGGTACGACGCCTACTCGCGGACGACACAGGATCTACTGGAGCACGTCCAAGATATCGCTGACGAGCAGGGCAGTGCGAGCGCGAAAGTGGTATTTGAGGACTATCTGACCGATAAACGAAAGCGAGAATTGCGGCGTGAATTCATGCGAGAGAAGTTGGCCAGCGCGTTTGGCGGCCCATAAATAACTGCTCGGGCGCGACACTCAATTGTATTCTTGACAAGCTTGACGGTCCTGATTGCTTGGCTGACTACATATTCTCTCTAGTTTATCGGCTACCTGTTGATTACGGGACTCAAGCATATCGATATTATTCTCGAGCCTATTGATCCGGTCCTTCAAGTTATCAACATCGCGTTGTAACTCTGAAACTTGCTCTCTCACCTTATCTCGTTGTGCTTCTAGCTCTTCGTTTTTGGCCTCCAAGTCGTCGACAGTCGCATTCAATTGCTCAATATCGGTTCGGAGCTCGGAGCGCTCATCTCGAAGGTCAGTGGCTTGTCTCTCTAAGGTGCTGATCCGATCTCGATTGTCACGCAGCGCTTGTCTAGTCTCTGCAAGCTGTGTCTCTTTCGTGTTTAGTTGGCTCTCTGTCTGGTTGAGGTCTGCTGCGGTTCGATCGACATCCTGTGACCGTGCCTCAAGTCGCTGTTCAAGTTGATCAGTCCGCGCTTGAGCCGATTCGAGCGTTTCTTGACTGGTTTGAAGCCCTTGACGTAACTCAGCGTTTTGTTGCCGGAGGTTCTCATTTTCCGCACGCAACTCACTTGCAGAACTCTGATACAGTACCGTTGTCCCAGCCGCTCCCAATAGTGACAGAGCAATAATCATGACGAGGCTAACACTGACTCGCCTTCTCATTCCACCCACCGGAATCTCTAGTCTCGGGATATACCTGGATTCACTTGAATACAGGGATACAGGTCATCCTACGCGCTTTTATAGATATAGCTGGCTGTCTCAATTTGTACGTTGACATAGGAGCATGGCGTAGACAGCAACAGGAACAGGTAAGCTAACCCACGGCTAAAGCCGTGGGCTTTCAGCGTGGACTCCCGCTCTGGCCGAATCTTCGGCAGGATGGGCAAACTCTCCGTTCGCGTTCAGCGTCCCACTGTTCAAGCGCACGCC
>JGI12330J12834_1000264_pt1 | contig 19176 bp, 20 predicted proteins | sample A23E1SouthBayCA_FD_12834 | JGI IMG/M metagenome (IMG submission 12834) | reverse complement strand
GAATCAACCACTTGACGACCGGTTCTTCCGGTAGCTGTCCATCGGGCCGGACAGCGGTCGTCAGTGGTGACCCTGTCGCGTCGGCGGCAGTGCGCCGCCGACAGCGACGGTCCATCCCGAGAATCATGCTCACCAGCGGTTCGAAGATGCTCCACAGCTAGTTCGGTTTGGTTCACCGCCATCAAACGGGGCTACGCGGCTGTCGATGTGATCGACTGATAATCCAGCAAGCTGGAGCCAGATACCGTGTTATCCCCTTGATATCGCTGTCGCTCTTTCCAGAAATCAAACTCGAAGCAGATGCTAGCACCAATGAAGCGGTCGATATCTGGCATAGATATTTAAGAACGCTCTCCTCACTCTCTCCAGCGCTTATTAAAGCATCGGCGTGTGTCTACTGAGTAGACTCCAGGTAGGACATAGGTAGAGTTATTATCGCCGAATGACACCGTCCAATACCTAAGTATCGGAGTTTGTCGACCAATGCTAACTAAAGTCCATTTAAATAGGGGCGGTGATTCAATTTGAGTATCAAGATTGTTCTGGCAATCGAAGACGGCACATCGCACTCTCTGCTCAAACCGTTGGCGGACGACCTCTCCAGTTGGGCAGATGTCGAACTATTACTTCTCGACTCTTTCTTCGAGGCGGATGAAAGAGATATATCGATATCAAAGGATGAGCTCGAATATCCATATCGAGATGTTTCAGATTATATTCGACACGATCTGTTCAAATCACCTCCAAACTCGTGGACCACTCCTCGAGCAATCGGACAGAGAATACTATTAGACAACGTCTCGCCGCAGATAGCTTTTGATATCGATGGGTTCCTGTATGAATCCGATGCAGACGTCTTCGTGAGCGGTGTCGACCAGTTCCCCTTCATTCGTCACGTACTCCATCGGGCCCCTGACAATGTGATTACTGCAGTCATTCAACAGGGAACCTATGAGTACGCGCTGAATCCAAAGAATCTCACTGGAAGGACCTTCTTTCCGGATCTTGATAGCCCCAATCGTGTCACAGAGCGTGTGAAACGCCAACTGGGGTTTCGGTACGGTGTGACCCAATTCTGTCACCAATACGCAGACTTCGCTTTCACTATGGGGTCGTTCTTCACCGAGACTATAAATGGGTACAGAAAATTGTACAACAGGGACGAAACCGAGATCGTGACGTCTGGCACACCGGAGTTTGACGGGCCAGTCAGCGACTACGAACCTGAGCAAGAAAGCATTTTGTTCCTCTCACAACAGAAGTACGAGTCCGGAGATTGGAGTTGGGAGGACCACGAAAAGACGATTGATGTGCTCCGGTCGATAAGCGGCAACATACCTGTAACTGTGCGGCCACATCCGAAAGACTCCGAACGAAAAATCCGTTCATTCGAAAGGTCTTTTGAAGTAACCCGTAGGACGACTCTTCAAGAGGATGTTGCTGACAACGACATTGTGCTGACTCCCGACTCGACTGCGATTTTCGAGGGTGTGATTCAGGGAAAGACTTGCGGGATTCTTCAACTCCCGTGGTGTGAAAGTGACTTTGAGCCTTTCACCCACGACCACATGGTACAGGTGGTCGACTCTTCTACAGGACTGCTGGGGACCACGAAATCGGTTGATAGTCAGCGGGATTATCTCGACAAGTTCTGTCGTATGCCTGGAGAAGACCGCATTACCGATGCGTCGAGTTCCTGTGAACTTATATCCGATCGTATACGGGCTTCGGTCACGAAATGAATCTGAAGCGATCTGGACTCTGGGTATTCTTCGCCAATACTCTTGGATCGTTACTAGTCTTCGCTGGAACAATCTTTTTTGCGCGGTTTGTTGGTGCTGGGGAACTCGGAAGCTACTTTTTGTTTGAGGGAGTCTTGTCAATGCTCGCTTTGGGTACTGACTTCGGACTCCGGAAGTCGATAGAAAAACGATTAAGCGAGGCTGCGACACCTGCAATTCTTACGACCGGAATCGTCGTGAAACTCTTCCCAATCGGGTTGGCCGGGCTTCTCATCTTCGTCGGGGTGCGACCATTGAATGCATATCTCAGAGCCGATCTCGCACAGTTGCTTATTCCCGCTGTTTTTTTGAGAGAGTACAGCAGACTGACGATGAACGTGCTCAACGCAGAACTCCGGGTCAGTGAAACTGCTGGACTGCGGATTCTCCAGAGAGGAACGTGGGCTGGAGTCGGTACGCTCGGTCTTCTCAACGGATATGGAGTAGAATCACTGGTTTACAGCCTACTTCTCGGATATACTCTGACTATACTCGTTGGAATATATCGAATAAATACCTCGCTTGGAAGGCCTACTAAAACTGCCTTATCGTCGCTTTTTGACTTTGCCAAGTTCAACGCTGTTACGAAGACGAACGTGTTCTTCCACGGATGGCTGGATACCCTCGTAATAGGTCTCTTTTTGGGGCCAGTGTCGGTGAGCGCCTATGAGATCGCCTGGCGAGTGAGCGCGCTGGTCATGATGAGCAGCAGTGCCATCGCGACTGTCGCATTCCCCCAAGTGAGCGAGTGGTCTGCGAAGGGCGAATTAAAAAGAGTTGCTAACTTGACACAAAAGGGTATCGTGCCACCCTTGTACTTTTCTGTTCCCGCACTCGCCGGTGTCGCTCTCTTTTCAACTGAAATTATGACTCTACTTTTCGGGCAGGAGTACGTCATTGGTGGAACAGCGTTGGTCGTCCTTGTCGCAGGTCGAAACGCTCAGGCGATCGACCTCGTCAAATCGAGGGTCATACAGGCCCTCGACAGACCTGAATTGACAGCCAAGGTTACAATTGTCAGCGTCGGTACTAACATACTGCTGAACTTCTCACTGGTCCTGTACTTCGGGATCAACGGTGCAGCCTTCGCAACCGCATCGACGTTCGTCGTTGCTTTGATTATGCACAGTCGATACCTCTCGGAACTCATTTCCTATTCCTGGCCGCTGGCTGAACTATCGGGATTCATCCTGGGGTCCGCAGTGATGGGGGCCGTACTCTATGCCCTTCGGTCGATATCTGCCGTCAACGGTTTACCGGTGTTATTCGGATATATTCTATTGGGAGTCTTGGTGTACGCTGCGGCCACGCTTGCCTATCCCCCTTCTAGGTCGTCACTGCTGAACTTTTTGAGGGAACGTCAGATCGGGATATGAATAGAGCTGTCCCAGAAAGGGTCACGTACAAAGTCGAGGCGAGTCTCAGTACCTCACAAAGCGTTCGGCACTGATTGACCGCAACCGCAGACGAAAGCCGCTGTCGGCACAGATTGGGTGTGAGTGTTCGACTGAACAGACAACAGCTGGCCGATGGTGTCGAGTCGGCGGCTGATCGCCGCCGACGACGACAGCGTTGCCACTGCGAAGCCAGACGTTCCCGGTCGATACCTATCGAGTGAACCGGTCGTCTGGTGGCTTGTTCGTTGGAATCTCACGTCTCACTGACAGCGCGTTCCACGCCGCACGAGTAACCATCCGAATGAATTCCTCGAACGGCCACCACCAGAGGCGACGCCCGCCGCGGCGGGGCGTCGCCATGTTTGGACACACTTCAACAAGCAGACCTCTCAACTAACAGGCTTTGTGAGGTACTGAGTTTTGTCTACGCCTCTGTTATTAAATAGAGAGCTATTTATCACTCGAAACCAACAAGTGAACCGAATGGAACCGAAGGTGTTCATCATTATTCCGACGTGGGACGAACGTGAAATTCTTCAGCAATGTCTGGACAGTTTAGAGCGAACCGATTACTCGAACTTTGAGGTCGTCGTCGTCGACAACGGAAGCGAGGACGGATCGGCTTCGATGGTCGAAGAGCAGTTCCCCGATACGTTCGTGATTGAGAACGACGAGAATAGAGGATTCGCTGTGGCTAACAACCAGGGTTTCCGGTTCGCAATGGACAAAGGGGCGGACTACGTCCTCATGCTCAACAACGATACACGGATCATCGATGAGGAGTGGTTATCGACGATTGTGTCGGTTGGAGAGTCGAACGATGAAATTGGTGTCGTTGGGTGCAAGATCGTCGAACCCGATGGGTCAGTTCATTACGATGGTCGATATTTCCCCCGTGGCACTATCTTTCCGGTCTTGCGTAGATTCTATCAGTACAACCGATACGAAGATGCTAACCCCGAGACCCTCGAGTACGTAGATGACGTCGTAGGGGCGCTCTTCTTGATTAAATCTGATGTAATCGAAGAAATTGGGGGACTTGATGAAGCCTATTCTCCAATATACTACGAGGAATCTGATTACTGTGTGCGGGTCTGGAATGCTGAATATAGAGTCGCTTATACAGACGAGACCAGCGTTGAACATAGTCGAGGGGAGACTAGTAAAAAAATTGACTCTGCAAAGATGGAATCCTTGTCCCAGATAAATCGGACAAGGTTTATAACTAAAAACTATCCCATGCTATGGGTCCTCTTTTCCATACCCGGTGTTATGCTTAAGCCCGTATTAATATTATTTGCTAGAAATTGTGGGGATGATAGTTTACTATTAGTGGATTCTCCCATCAGCCTCTTTTATTGTATAGTTAACACATACATAACTATCTTCCAGCTATATATTAATTCAATTCTAAGGAGAACAGACAGAGATGATATAAAGACGCTCACAAAATAGCCTTATTCGAATTCACCCCCTTTCTTGATTATGGTCATCCCATTACAATATGGGTTATGTTTGATTAAATCTCCTTGTTGTATCGTTGTGAAGCTCTCTTTCTCGTTGAACTCGCAGCCGTAGTAGTCTTCAAGTGCACGGATGACTCCTCTCTGATTATCCCATGCTCTTCCAGCGGTACCATCCTCTCTCAGATAGTATCTCGTCAGATTTGTATCATGAAAAAATACAATAGAACTGCTTGAAAGGTGCGGGAACCACTGCTCTATTTCCTCGACGGTGTGTGCATATTCATGACTTGTATCTATAAACAGTACGTCGATCGACTCCTTAACATCATTCTTTTTAGCCCATTTGTCAAACTTTCTCGCAAGGTCAACGTCATCGGCTTGAACGAAATGCCACCGGTCGTAGTCTGATATCTCTGAACAGTCCTCTATATCCACGCTGATAAGATCCGCCTCAACGAGTTGTGAGACCCTTTCAAATACAAACGTAGATTCTCCGCCCCGAACACCAAGTTCTACGATAGTGTCCGGGTTAATGTTCATCGATTGTACAAACAGCTCATCAAGATGGTCACTGATGTCTGTGGGCGCTCTAGACTTTGCCATGACTTCTCGATATTTGTCGACATCACTTGGTGGGATGTATTTCTGTCCTCGCAACAGATTGTTCAGTTTGATAATCGTAAGTGCCGGCAGTGTTAGCGCTGTTCGAACTATTCGACTTTGACCGATTCTATCTGTGATTCTTTGGAGAAGCATAATCATTTCTCACGATTGGCCATCGGGGTAGTGTATCTTCGTTAGATTCACACCCTCGATAAAACTGTATTGGTCTCTGTCCGAAAACGGCGGTCTGGAACCGATTAATCATACACGCTCCCACGTCCACCATCATATATCTTATTCCTGGTAACTGAGAGGAATCCCTCTCCCTCGGGAAACGAGGTGAACCCAGGTTGATACGCACCGTCCATATTATACCACATCTCTTCATAATTATCAAACCAAATGATTACATCTTCGCCACAGGCCTCTGTATAGCATGGGAATAGTCCTCGAACTGGATATCTGAACCTCATCTCGTAAACCCAGAACAATTGCCGATCCGCAACCACTGGGCGCTGTATATACTGTTTAGAGAAGAGTGCTAGAGAATATGTTGATTCCAGATGGTAGTGGTATAGGTCTGATGTATTTAGCGATTCTTCGCTCAAATCTTCAGAAAACGCGCTTGGGGGAATTCCTACCAACCCGTTCCCTACCACCGCAAATATTATACAGGCTGTTAGTATTACTTTTGTACCCTTGCGAAAAAATGGAACAGCTTTCTGCAACGTGGCCGTCGAGTGTGCAAGAATAACGATTGGTATTGGAAGAAAAAGAAGCAAAGGGGTATAAATAGAAAGCACACCGACGTCGATCGCATAATGGATTCTCGCTAGCACGACACCGTATAAGATGGATGAAGCGAAGATGACGAGTTCAATATATATCTCTGGCTTAAACCTCGCTCTCTCAGAGATAACCACGACAGCTACGCCTGCAAAAATAGACGTGTGAAGCCATCCTCTATTAAAGTCGACTGCTGGGATGATTATGTTGAAAGAAAAAGCTGTAAATGCTCCTATTCCAAGTGCTAACATATGTGGTGATAACAGATCTCGCTTCGTGATGCTATTTTTGTATATAGAATATAAATAGACAAGACCAATGTACATCATGAACGTGTTTCGTAGAGCATCTCCAATCCAATAAAAAGAACCGCGTGAACTATTGCGTAATAAGATCGGATTTGCCGGGGGACTGAACCGTAAGATTGCACCATCAATGCCAAGGAATAGCAAAGTCCCGAGGTTCCTTAGCATGTACGTGTTATTGTATATTATCCATGACGAGAATAGTATTGTAGAAAGCCCTATGACAAGATACAATGAGCGCTTGTCTTTTAAGAAATAGTTCCCCACTGCGTAAGCTCCAAGCGCAGCGAGTGTTATTGTTGGCGTGAATACGTGTGATATCACCAGCGTAATTGAGGATAGGAATAACAAACTGATTTTTCTGGCACCTTTAATTTCTAGGAAAATCATAATAAGAAGTCCCGAAAGAGTTATTGAGATGAGCTGTGGCCAGGTAGTTGCGGCTGAACTAGTCATGAATACTGGGACAACCCATAATAAAGCAACTAGCGGATTCTTATTTGAGGTGATACAATATCCAAAGATTGGAACTGTAGGTAAGATTAGCAGAGGGAGAATTTTAATTGACTGTATGATTCCCATATCTGAAATGATGGTTGTTATAGAGGCGGTTAAAAACACTATAGGTTCATTTCCTTGCATTTTTTTTCTATGAAGCAATCTATAATTTGATACGTCCTCAGTTGGCAAGTATCCTGTCGACAAAATTGACTCCACCACTGGTATTGTAGCATGTTGATCCCATCCGAGTAGGGTATTCTGCGTCAGTGGGGCAGTATAGGATGCAAATATGATTACGACAAATGAAGAAATAAGCAGTAAAGACCACACTCCTCCTTCAAAATTCAAGTCAACCCCTACAATAACCACCAATAGAACTATTGATAGGTAACTTATGTAATGGCTCAGGACTGACTGGTGAATTGATGTGAGTACAACAAGTGCTGCAAGACTAAAAAAGACTGAGAAAGTGGCTTTCCTGTTAGGCATCTACCTATACCCTAGAGATTCCAGTTGATCTTCGATAATCCCCTCCTCCATTTCGTACGATTTTCTATTTTCTCCGTTAAATGTCTTCCTTCGGTTGTCGTACTCCAGCTCAAGCCAAGGTACAGTCACCAAGTTTGGGTGACGGATATAGTCGTAATGTCCATAATCGAAGTACGAGCGCTTCCGAAGGCCCCACCGTGAGTGTAGTACCTCGTTGATTGGTCTGACTCCTTCTCCCAGCAGTGTACCGTGGTCCGAAGTTATAACCGTCTTGCCTTTCAACCTATGAGCGAATTCCTTAATTTGGGAGAGTATGTATGCTACGTTCTCCTCGTAGGTCTGCCGAATCCCCTCTTGTGAGACGGCCCCATCTCTGGCCGCTGTAAAATCACGGTATTTGTTCCCTGGTTCGACCGGCTCTTCATCTCGGACAACAAATGGGGGATGAGGTGGAAGAAAGTGTGCAATAAGACGTTTATGCGGATGGGTCTCAAGCAACTCTTCAGCTTTAGTTATAACGCGTTGAGCCGGAATGTCTTCTCTGTACTGTCGATTTGCGTTCTGGAAATCGTCTTGTTCCCAGACCCCGACAAATTTAAATACATCCAGATATTGGCTATGTGCTCCGACGGTCGCGTTCGCACTAACGTAGAGCGTATCGTGGGAACTTCTCCCAGAAAAATTCTCCGCGATGAACCGTCCAGTCGTCTCACCCCTAGATTCCATGATCTCAACGGCGGCGTCAAACGGGTTGGCAGCAACGAACGAGTCGTACCGACAAGCGTCCAAGATTATGAGGTTGTCCCACTCTCGTTCCATCACGTACTCGCCGGTGTTTTCGGGTTCGAGTTGACGGATGATGGGATGCGTAATCTTTCCATGGAGGAATCGCTTTGCCAACATCGGGTTTCGGATGCCTTTCTGACCGTATTCAAGGATAGTATCAAAGGTGCTCATGCGTGGCGGGTTACAAAGGGTGAAGTTGTACTGCTGTCGTCGCAACGTTCGAATGGAGTGATTTGATCGTCAATATAACGGAGGTTGCGCACGAGAAAAATATCTGGGTACTCCTCATTCATCAATAGCTACCGTTCCTCGTTGATTTCACTTGAATGTGTCTACTGTAGCTCGTTTTAAAACACCTATGATTACTTCTCCTTTCGGATGTCTCTGTAGATACGCAAATACTGGGTCGTCACCTCGGAATAGATCGACCTGACTACCTCTTCCCCCGCCTCTGATAGCTGGGCGCGCAGACTCTCGTCATCGGCCAGTCGGAGAATCTGTTCTGCCAGCGCCTCGTACGCTTTCGGGGTAATCAAGATTCCACTTTCACCATGCGTCACTACTTCAGGAATCCCGCCCACCCTGCTCGCTATGATTGGTAACCCGCAGGACATCGCTTCGAGCATAGCCAGCGGATAATCAGCCGGTCCCTGGGTATCGTTGAATGGCGCAACGAACGCGTCACACCGGTTCATCAGCGAAGGGAGATCCTCGACAATCCCGACGGGTTCGATGGACTCCTCGAGCCCCGCTTTGGATATAATATCTTTGACATCGCTGTTCGTACGATGGTATTCCTCGACGGACATGTCAAGTGCCAAGTACAGTCGCACGTCGAGCGTCTCATCGACGACCGACAGCGCTCGAATCAACGTGCGTATCCCTTTCGATTCGGAAAGGTTCCCGAGGAATAACAACTCGAACTCGTCGTTACACCCCTGAGTGTTGCGATTAATGAACCGCTCTCTGTCGACGAGCGGCGGTATAGTTGACAGGTTGATGGCCGGGACGCGCGGAACTGAAGCAGATACGTTCTCGCTGATTCCAACGACATGGTCGCAGAACCCAATCGAAGCTGCGGCGGCGAATCTGTAGCTAACTCCCCGATCCGCAATGGGACAGTACAGCGTATGCACGGTCCTCGCAGAAGTGGTGAGCTGAGACAGTTCAGGAATCAACCCGACCCAGGGGTATCCGGAGTGACCGTGCACTACGTCGTAATTACGTATCCTGTCCAGCTCTCGAACTTTCGCAACGAGCCGAGGGAGACCGAGCGCACCCCGTTTCAAGGAGATATTCCCCTCTTCGGAAGCGGACATAGCCGAGAGAGTGTCCGGAATACTGACCGTGTGAACGGTTACTCCATCGTATTCCGTGACGCTCATATCGCGGTCGGAAGACTGCACCGGTGGGACGGTAACTACGTCCACCTCGTGGTCCTTGGCGACGAGGGTTTTGCTTAGGTTAATCAGATTGTTGACGTGTCCGCCGACGAACGCACCGTTCGTCTTTCCGACACCGTACGCAATCATACAAATACGCATATCAGCTGTACCTGTCCCCACGCATTCGTCGGGAGATGTATGCGATTTGGAGAAGGACCTTGCGAAGTGGGTCAATTCGTTTGATCGCGTCCTCTACGGGGGTGTCTTCGATTTGCAGCTTGATTCCGTCCAGCCATAGTGAGAACAGCACAGGAAGTTCGTAGCCGCTTACGTCGGCGTCAAGTCTATTGACACTTCCAATCATCGTCGACAGGTCAAATAAATAAGGGAAGGTGACCGACTGTTCATCTTTAATTCTTCTTTCGAGTGCCGACAGTTCAGACCGGAAGTAGAGATACGTTGACTCCCATCCCATCTTTGCTGCGTGTTTGAGACAATCGGTGTCGTTCACGCCGTCTCGCTCGATACGGAGCAGATGGATAAAATCGAGTAGAGTGATTCTGCGGTGTCCAAAAAAGCTGTGAACGAGATGGAGCAGGTGTTCTCCTTCATTGGCCAGACCAAAATACTCCGTATCATAAACCGTGCGTCGCCGAGTGTTATCAAGCAGGAACTCGACATCGATGAACTCAACTCCGAAGTATTGTATCCGGGTATAAATATCGACAGGGATATCGTCCTCACTAATCACTGCCGTCTCTATCTCACCTTCCTGATCGAGTTCGTATCCTGTGTCGGTGAGCGCTGTTATTAACTGCTCCTTTTCTGATTCTCTGACCAAAAGGTCGATATCCCGAGGAAGATGTCTGACGGTGTTACAGTCCTTAATCAGAGCGTATTCTATCTCCGCTCTCTCGGCGATCCGATCGATAGTCGATATCGTCTCAGATAGACGTTCACGCCGAGCATTTAGCTCAGATAGCCGGGATTCGTTCGGCTCGTAATCCCGCACGACAGCGTACTCGAGTCCATTCGGGGCCGCTAACCCGAGCACGTCATCGATGCTCGCAGTTACTTCGATCTCCGCAGGGACAAGTGACGGTTCCACGATAGACAGAAGGGCGGTCAGCGTGTCTTCATCGGTCATTCCAACGTTTCCTCCAGATGTTCTACGACTTTATTGTGTATTTCTCTGGGCTTCTCCTCTGCCGGCAGTTCTGTTAGGCCCATTTTCGCTCTATTCCTGTCGTAGAACGTCATAACGTTCTGATAGTAGGTCATATCCACACTAGTATCTGTTCCGCTCATCCGGGCGGCCAATACTTCTTGGTTTGGATTCAATAAAAACCCAACATCTGGTGTCGGGAAGACATTCAGCAGAAGGTCAGTGTGGTTGCCATACACGTCGTATAGAGTCTGATAGACGTATCTGTCGCAGACAACGATATTCGCGCTAAGCAGTCGGAGATAAAGCACCGTGAAAAAAAGATATGGGAAGGCGACAACGGGAGTCAACAATGCAAAATACCACGCTTCGTTACCTTCAGTCGCTTGTCGTCGAGGACTCGTATTCTCAACGGTACTATTTCGTAACCCCAACAACTCAACCAGAAGATAGATTGGTCGGACGACCGCGACATCGGAATCCTGAGGTAGCTTTTCCGCCAGTAGTTGGGCTTGGGTGCTTTTGCCCGAACCGTCAGGTCCGCAGAACGCGATGACTTTAGACATAAGTGCGTGATGAGGCCGAATCAGTCTGAATATCGATTTCCCAAGGCACCTCCCAAGTGTGTCGTTGAATGTTGCTCCCTCTACGGATCAGAGTGTTCTTGTAGGCTTGCCCGGTTAAGTTCATGAGTTCTGATTCTTCGAAACACATTTTTTATTTTCGGTTCTTCGACTCCACGTCGAGGAACAATACAGAGTAGACAAGTTCTCCAGAAGTCGTAAAGGATTATTCCCCGGGCTTCCGTGAAAACGGTGTATGGATCTCGCCTTCGTGTCGAATGTTGTCTACCCGTTCGTCACCGGCGGGGCCGAGAAGCGAATCCACGAGATTGGCACCCGACTCGCCGACGAGGGCCACGACGTCACCATCTATAGCCGCCACTTTTGGGATGGGCCCGAACAGACTACCCACGAGGGAATGACGCTGCGCGGGGTCGCCCCCGAAGCCGACCTCTACAATGGAGATCGTCGTTCTATAACGGAAGCCATAGACTTCGCAGCTCGAGCACTCCCTCAGCTCCGAAGTCATCTCCGCCACGACGAACACGATGTCGTCGTCGTCAGTGTCTTCCCGTACTTCCCTGTTCTCACTACGAAACTCGCCAGTGTTCGCACGGACACCCCACTCGTGACGACGTGGCACGAAGTCTGGGGCGACTACTGGGAGGAGTACCTCGGCCACCTCGCCCCGTTCGGCAAGCTCACCGAGCACGTCACCGCACGCACACCACAACATCCGATAGCAATCTCGTCCATCACGGCCGACCGGCTCGCAGCTATCGGTCCCGCCCGTGAGAACATCGAAATCGTCCCGAACGGCATCGACATCGAGCAGGTCAGAAGTGCCCCGCTCCCCGAACAGAGCTACGACGTAATGTTCGCTGGCAGGCTCATCGAACACAAGAACGTGGACGTGCTTCTCGATGCCTTCGACGAGGTTGCCGACGATCACGACGCCACGCTGGGTATCGTCGGGGATGGACCCGAACGCGAACGCTTCGAAAGAAAGCAGGAGTCACTGACTCACGCCGACCGCGTCGAATTCCTCGGCTTCCTCGACGACTATGATGACGTTCTTGGTCATATGCGCGCTGCCGACGTCTTCGCTTCCCCAAGCACCCGTGAGGGGTTCGGTATCACGTTTGTCGAAGCGATGGCTGCCAACTGTACCGTCATCGCCGCCGACCATCCTGATTCGGCCGCAGACGAGGTCATCGACGACGCAGGTTTCTTCGTCGATCCTACGGTCGAGTTCCTGACGGAGACCCTCGACGCCGTACTCAGTGGTGAGCGGCCACCAATGAATCCCGTCGAACGCGCGCAGCGATACGATTGGGACGCAGTAGCCGACCAAGCAGAAACGGCCTATCAGCGTGCTATCGACGGCTCGTGGTGACCAGTAACCCATAGCATCGAACAGCCCCCAGAGCAATCTCGTATATCCCACTATCGAGCGCTCCATCCTCGGAATAATCGAGATTCTGCACCTCGCACACGCTTTTCAGCGCCACCGTAGGCGGATCTTCGTATAGATCAGAACTGTACTCGTCACTGGCTGCTAAACAGACTCGTAGCGCATCCTTCGGATCCTGCATAACGTCCGCTGCATTCCCACAGTCCCTGATGTCTTCGAGGACCGCAATCAGATGGAGCGCACCTCCACCGTCGTCGTGGGGGCAGCACTTCCGCCCGTTCTGGCTATCGACACCGAAGTTCGTGCTGTCTTTGTCGTCCGGCCCGGAATTGTGGTAAGACGTCGTCGCCCCATGGACGGGATGCGGGCCCTGTCCGTTCCTCCCGTACGCTCGGAACGGCCCTGTGTTTGCTATTTGAACCGGATCGAGGTCGTAGTACTTTGACTGACTACCCCCACTCTGGTTGCCCCGAATCTGGGACTGATACCGTTCGATTACGGCAGCAGCCTGCTCCTGGTCGCTCAGCTGATCCTCCTCATCTATGTACTCATCGACCAATTCGTCAATCACGTTCTGCGCCTCGGAAACAGTGTGCTTCGGCGTATCCTCAATGTGCAGCCAGGTCGTCCCGATCACTCGACCATTGGCCGGGTAGCCGTAATTCTCGACGTGCCCACACTCGTTCAGATCTTCTATTATTCTCCACCCATCGACGTCGCCGGGAATCGTTTCCCTTCACGAAGACGTGCGCACCGGTCATCGACTGTGACACCTCCGCGTATCCGCCGAGTGACTGAATGATGTCCCACACCTCCCGGGTGATTATACCTGTCCCGTCGTCCCGAACATCGATCACGTCGTCCAAATCAACGAGCATCTCAGCTTTGCACGTTGAAGTGGTAGCGTAACGTAGGCGGTGGCAAAGACGGATGATGCCGATTACGGACTTCCTTTTGTGCACGCGCGTGTTCGACGAGTTTGACTCGCTGTCACCGGCACAACGACGTCACGCGAAAACCTACGCCACAGCTGTCGCGTTTTAAGTTGATAAAGACACCGCGCGGGCGTGAGCAACGAAATCAAGCTGAGTCCGCTGGCTGAAAGATACGCGGTGACGAGCAACCAGCGAATTCGGCTCGAGAGTCCGGTTCGGACGGGTTTCTACCAGAATTTAGAGTGGCCTCTGCTGCGCTGACCAGAGCCGCCGCTCACAGCGGCGGCGAACCACCCGCCGTGAGAGGAGTTACCCGACCGAGCCGAGCGTGTCGTTCCAGCGTTTCCGTACTTCTCGAATCGCTTGCGGCACGCCACCCCGCATCGGGTGGCGTTGCCGCAGCCACTGGATCAACAACAGTCCAACCAACGCAGAAAACAACTCGAACAGCACGCCGTTGAGCGTTGTCGAGTGGAAGTTCTCACCGTTCAGATACTGCTTCAGCTCCCGAAACAGGATCTCGATCACAGTTCGCAGCGTGTAGATGCTGATTACGTCGATAGGGTCGTACTCTGACGACGCCAGCGTCGTCAGGTACTCGAGTTGCTCTCCGTCCGGCGTTTCAAGCACTACTCGCCGGAACTGTTCTCCTGTGTCGGCGAGTTCGATACGGTCGTCCCGTACCTGCCGTGTTTCATCACCGTCGGTTACCTCAGCGGTCTGGATCTGTTCACAGACATCGTACCGAGCGTCCGATTCTAGCAGTGTGATGAAGTCATCGTTGATGGCTGTGAAGCCGCAAAAGCGCTCGTAGCGTGTGTAGCCACGGTCGAAGACCCAGATTGGCGAGTCGAGGTCTGGAAAGACCTCGACATCGCCATAGAAATGCTCAAACTGCGGATTCTCGTGGGTCTCACCTTCTGTCACGGTCGCACCGAGCGGATGCTTGTGTTCTCCGTCGACACGCGCGGCAACATGGAGTTTGATGCCACCGTCGCCAGTGTCGATCTCGTAGGACTGCTCGTCGTCTCCGACGAAGTCGTCCGAGACGACTACCGACTGTGTGAGTTCGAGATTTGTCGCATCGGTCGCAACAACGCCTCGCGTGAGTCGCTGGAGTCGTTTTCGTTCGACGGCTCGTTGATGGGGCAACTGTGGGGTATGGAGTAGCTCGAACATGGTACGAACGACCGCGCGGTAGTCGCGGTCGTTCGTGTACCGTGAGAACGTAGAGGCAGCCATATTCTCCATTTCAGCGGCTGTATCGGTGGTTTCTTCGAGTTCGGCAAGCGAGTCTGAGGGATCGATCCCTTCACGCACGGCGACTTTGAGGTGGTTGTCGAAGTCGTGTTTCTTGCTGTGTTTGCCGATATCGAACTCGTCGGCGATGGACTCGCTGCCGACTGCGTCGAGCAGCGGGTACACTGCGGTCGCAGTTGATTGATCAGAATTGAAGTACGCTGCGTCCGTTTTTCCTGTTGGCGGCCTTTGCTGGGAGTTGGAATTCGCAGCCATCAGGTCGCCATTACCGGCTTCACGCTGGTTTTAAATACTGGAAACGCGACAGGGGCTGACTCGTCTGTTCGCCTTGTTTCAGTTTTTCGACCCCTGAACCGACGGCTTCGATGGCTCGGCGGATGCCTTTCTGGACGAGGTTCGCGGTGAGGTCGGTTTCTTCGCGCAACTCGTCGTTGAGGACGTTTCGGCCTTGCTCTTGCTGGTGATGCAGAGGTCGTCGTAGCGTCACGCCCATTCGCTGGTACGGTTGGCGCAGTGCAGAAATTGGGTTTTGGTTTGATCGAGGTCGCCACGACGCTCTTCGGGCACGTTGAGTTTGATGGGCACGGTGCGTCGTGGCGCGTCGTCCATCCGTAATTCACACTTACGCCTGTTGCCTAATGAAAGTTTAACTATAGGAGTCAGCCTCGCTATTGAGCGTGGTTAGTTTCATCGAGTGTCGGCTTCCTCCCCGACCTCAAGGGTCGGGGCATCCGCCTTGTACCACCTGTGAACTCATCGAAGACCTCCAGCGCTGGTCCCGGCCCGCCGCCGGCACAACGGACGACGAATCTAGTGCCGCGTCAAGTCTGAACTGCTAGAGTCAACCGAGAGACACTGTATCGAAGGAATCTAGCGAATTACGGCTGAAGAGGCACTAGCAAACCGTAACCAAAGTCCACACACACCCCGTAACGAGTAAACTACCCTACCCTACTTCGCTCGGGGTCTAAGGACCCGCTCGCTTATTGAGGGTAGGGCTTTCGCGTGGACTCCCGTTCTACGCCGCATCAACGGCGGGAAGGTCGTACTCTCCACTCACGTTCAACGTCCCGCGATTCAGGCGCACGTCTACGGGTGCGCCTCCGTCGTCTGCGTTTTGCCGACGCCGGAGATACTGCAAGCCGATGTTCTTGGAAGCGTTGTAGTCGGCGTGGTTCTGGTAGCCGCAATCCAGACACTCAAAGTCCTCACCGTGGCGGTTGTCGTCGTGAGTAAATCCACAGGTCGAACACCGCTTTGAGGTGTTCCGTGGGTCTACTTGGACGGCTTTGATGCCCTGCTCTTTGGCTTTGTATGCGACGTACTCGTATAGGCGACGGAACGCCCACAGATGGTGCCAAGACGCTTCTGGTACGTTCTCACGAATGTCTGTCAAGTCCTCGAACACGATATGCGAACAGTCGTGTTCGACGGCTTCGGCTACGATTTCGTTGGCGACACGATGCAGGAATATCTCAAAGCGTCCGTCCTCTTTCCGCTCGACGCCTGCTATCGCGTCGTGTGCCGCCCGTGTCCCACACTGCTGAAGGTCGCAGCGCCGTTGTTCGTACTCTCGCTTCCAGTGGTTAAACTCGTCTGCCGACCAGAACTGTCCAGTTGAAGCGACCGCGAGTTGATTCACACCGAGGTCCACACCGAGGACTGTTCTGTGCCCGGTGGTGGTGTCGGTGTCATCCTTCTTGAGCATCGACGCATGAAGATACCAGTCGCCGTCACGTCGATGAAGTGTCGCCCGCCGAAACTCGAAGTCCTCGTTGGTAACGTACTTCGTCGGCGGTATCTCGGGATTCTCAGGGAGAATATAATCGCACTCAATACGCCCGTCCGGTGTCGATAGCGAAACGTGGTCGCGGTGGAACGTGGCGCTTCGCTTGTCGTAGATAGCGGTATCTGCCGAGAACGTCGGACGGGACGTATCTTGGTCGTTTTTGAGCCGTTCGACACCGCTTTTGATGGATTCGACGGCCTGATGAATCCCTTTCTGGACGAGATTCGCGGTCAAATTCGTGTCCTCGCGTAGCTGATCGTACAGTGCATCTTCGGCCTTCGCCTTCGATGTGACGTGGTAGCCGTCGTCGCCGTGCCAGCACCACTCGCTCGCGGTGTTGGAACAGTATTTGAATTGCTCGATAGTCTCCCGCAGGTGTGTAGCCGCTCCTTCGGGAGTGTCGAGCTTGATAACGGCGGTTCGGCGGTACTCCACGATGTTTTCATATAATTTCTTGTGGTTACTTAATGATTGGGAGTTGGTAGGCACCAGTCTGGCGGTTGGTCAATACCGGGTCGGCTTCCTCCCCACCCTACTCGCTTGTGCTTCCGCCGGGGCCGGAAGCCCGGCGCTCCTTGAGGGTGGGGCCTCCGCCTTGAATTAGGTGATGGAGGACCTGTCGTATATCCGCGAGTCGCTGGACTGCGGCAAATTCATAAACCGTCGACTCCACGCATGGGCGTTCGCCCGATTGCAGGGCCGTATCGAGGACAAAGCGCGAGACGCTGGTATCCCGGTCGAATACGTGAACGCCGCATACACCTCGCAAACGTGCCACGAGTGCGGTCACATCGGCTATCGAGACAGTGGCGGAGCGTTCCACTGTACGCACGACAAGTGTCACGTCACAACGTTTGAAGGCGATATAAATGGCGCTATCAATATCGCACAGCGGGCAGACCCGTGGGGAGAGAGTGTGCCACTGAAACCGGCAGACAATGACTCGCCACGGGACGGGAGTACCTGTGACAGCACCACGACCCACACCGAACAGAGCCAGTCAGAGCAGATGACGCTCGGTGAGCTCGGGTCGAAACCCACTGCCAGCGATTAGCTGGTATTCCCACGCAGGGAAGCCGCGTCGTTCACGGCGCGGAGGATGTCACTTCGGTTGTTGTGCATACGATTTCTTAGCTAAAGGCGTATGGCCTGCAGCAGGAAACGGCGCTCATCGCTCAGTAACTCTGGATGTGGGCGACAGTATCCTCGTACGCACTCCCGTCCAAGTCCTGCAAGAGATTTCCATCGGCGGTGTAGGCTGTCGCATCCCGCTCGACGGCAAGTGCGACGTAGGCAGCGTCGTAGGCCGTAATATCAACGGTGTTTGTAATCTCTGCGATGGGGCCAACTGACCCGAACGGGACGAGTTCGATACCGTAGTTGTCGATCGAGGTTGCGGCCTCGTGGAGTCGCTCGCCATCGTAGTGGCCGCTGTAATTGAGTGCATTGACTGCCTCGAAAGGCATGAGCGCCGGTGCGCACAGGTCGTGTTTGCCGTTGAGGAAATCGTCACGAAGTGCTCGGGCCTGTTCGTGATACTGTTCGGGAATATACCACTTGACGACAGTGCTGGTGTCGACGACGACGTTGACCATCAGGACCGCTTCTCGCTATATCGGGTATCACGGAACTCACGGATCTGTGCTGCCGTGTTCGTCGTTGCTACCTCGTCGGCGTCGATGGCACTGCTCAGTCGTTCGCTGGTCGCTACTGCGTGGGCGATATTCCGGGATTCCAGACTCTGTAGTTCCTCCTCGATGTGGTCACGGAGCACTGCACTCCAGTTTACTTCGTCGTGTTCTTCCATCTGTGCTTTCACCTCATCGGGGACACGGAAACTGACACTTCCCATAGTGTAATACATGTACTACTGTAGTATAAGTCATACGCCGTGTCTAGAACTGGCTGTGAACTACCCTGCTCGCTCACAATGGCGCTTGATGCCCTACCGATTAGGTGTTAGTATGTAGAGACAGTAACGTCAAGCATGCACCAGCGGTGGTCGAACTTCGCACCAGAACTCGAATCCGGTGGCTCGGATTGCGTCAACGACGTGATTGACGATATCAACGACATGGACCTCGATGAACGACTCGAGCTCTTCAACAGCTGTTTCGACGAGTTAGCCCAACTGTACGAGGCGGCCGACGATGGATACGTCCGGCAGTCAGTTGTCCGCGTCGCAAACCAGCTCATACCCGGACTTCCGACGGTAATGGCACTCGACAACGACGACCGGTCTATCTTGATTCAGCGAGAGAATCCCGCCCTTCCCGTGAGTGACGAGCGTTCCGACGCTTAGTCGGAACCGAGGAGCGAACAGGGCGGGAGTGAATCGCGTAAGCTCCGGTAAGAAACCGCCACGTCACTGCTGGTCTTGAGTCTCCAACGCTTCCAGACCAGCTTCTAACACTTCTGCATAGGCTTCTGAGAGGTTCAGGTCGTTCGCTTCTGCGTAGTCTTTGATACGTCCGTGGATTGCCCAGTCAATGTCGATGTTTGGCCTCATCGGTGGACTTATTAGACATTGAGACTGATTATACTTTGGATG
>JGI12330J12834_1000263_pt1 | contig 19207 bp, 24 predicted proteins | sample A23E1SouthBayCA_FD_12834 | JGI IMG/M metagenome (IMG submission 12834) | reverse complement strand
CCCGCCACACTCCCGTGTGACGCTCCGAACGTACTGTTGGGTCTGCGGCGGCGATCGGACCACCCCGTTACGTTCCAAGACAAACGACGACGGCTCGAAGTCGATGTCTCCGTTCACGGCGACGACGACGAACTGGATTCCGTCCTCCCGTTGAACGGCGAGAAACTGCGAGTTGTACGCGACGATGGAACTCTGCACCCTCGGGTCCGCGACCGTAACCGACACCCCATCAGCGACCGTTGTGGACTCGCCCGTGGCGAGTCGCTGTGGCCCGGGATCCGTCCGCGTGGGCGCGGTAGTCTCGTCGGTGAGTGCGCTCTCCTCACCTCTTCGGTCGGGTTCCCCAGCACAACCGGCTATAGACCCAAAGGCGGCGGTGCCAAGCGTCGCGAGGACTCGACGACGCTTCATACTGGGTGTTGACGACCTCTAAGCTAACTAGCCTTTCTAACCCAAACCAAGGGGCGTACCCTCTGTACTTGTCACATCGATTATGATGGATATCCGATGAGTGGCTGAACCACCTGTTGAATGTATGAGACAGCGCTCATCTATCTGGATTGCTTCAAGAGATTTGCATACAACTGTATCGCCCATCCAGCATGATAGCGTTAGCAGCCGCATCGAACACCGGATCTAAGAGATGAAGATCCAGATAGAAGCGCTCTACGCCTCGTTACTGCCTACGATGTCGATATTCCGAACGACTGGCCTCGGCCGCTCGCGTGGCTTTAGAACGCTCATCTAACTTCGCGGTGCGTACGAACCACGCGTAAATTTTTCAATATCTGGGTATGAGCACCCAGGTATGGCCCTCCCGCCCTCCATTAGGCAGTTAGATCGCTTGGTTGACCGTAGGAGTGTCCGAGTTGTTCTGGCGGTCGTTCTGATCGGTCTGATAGCCTACTATCCAGGAGCGATGGCATCGCCGTATGAGGATACAGGGCTTGAGGGATACTACGACAATCGAATCGTAGAGCAGGCAAGCGATGTTGAATCAATCAAACATGAAAGAGTCACCGAGGGAACGCCCGTATACCAGTACACCGAACTCTCCCCTGTTGCGCAGGAAGTCTTCGACAAAACGAGAGCGGCCGAGACGAACTCCTTCACAATACGGATCTGCCAGGACTGGATGCTTACCTGCGATGCATATCATGAATCTGAGACCCCTGAGGAGTTTCAGTACGGTGCTGTCGGACATAATGTCGATAGAAGCGAACTGTATACCGTGATCGAATATGAGGACGAAGCATATGTTCTCCAGACGGGGGCTCTGGGACACGGAGATAGCTTCGGTCTGGGTGCGGCCCTGTCCGTGATCGGTGAATCTTTGCTCGTGCTAGCAGTCTCCGGGGTTCTCGTTCATAATACGATCAGACCCTCAGAAACCGATAGTAACGAGGTTGCCTCCATCGATATTGCCCTCGCCGTCTTTATCGGGGTGGTAGCTCTAGCTGCTCCGTATCTTCATATGTGGGACGTACTCACTGTTGCCTGGTCTCGTCTGATCATCGCTGGAGCTGTTGTTATTGGGTTTCCAGTATATTACCTCAGATTCAGATAGCGTGTAGATACGCTGATTCCGTACGAAGAGAAACGTTCGTAACCAATTTCAAGCAATGCTCGACGTGGCTAACCGTATCTGAGAACTGGTTTCCACCGTTCTACTTCACGAAAGACGCAGTTGACGGCAGCGTATGACCTGTCGTAGCCCCCAAGGAAGCTCCCGTAGGGTGCGGAGATAGATTGGCGGAATATTGGCACCGGAGACGTCACACCGAACCCGTGGCCGCCGCCCGATCACCGACGACGTCCATCGGCGAGCCGGTGACGGTGTCGTCGGCGACGGACAGCTCTCCATAAATATCGTTGCTCGTTTCGGTCACCGGGACGCTGAGCCGGAGCGTCGACAGCTCGTTTGCCGGCGTCGGACCGACTTGTTCACCGCTGTCGGGAGATCACAGACGGCGCCGTCGTGCTGGTAGGGGGTGAACTCACGTGCGACGTGGATTCGATTGAGCAACCGTTGACTGGGCGCGATCTGGGCGAGTGTCGTCGTTGCGTGTCCGTTTGCGTCGACCCAGAAGGCGGGCCCGTCGTGTAGGAGGAGGTGATCGAGCACAAGCGACTGCAAGATCGGAACGCTGCGGTCTCTCCACGTCGAGCAGCGTGATGCCGTCGTCGAGCTGCGGCAACAGCATCTCGTGGACGAGTGCCGCTCGGTCGTATTTGGCTCACATCGTACACACGAAAACGGCTAAGTACGTTGGCTCACAATGTACACATCATGAGTACCGATAAGAAGCGCGTGCAGTTTCGGGCCCCCAATCGGCTCATCGACCGGGCCGACGCACTAGCCGCCGTCCTCGGGGAAGACCGAACAGACGTCCTCGTGACCGCGCTTCGGGAATACCTCCAAGACGCCGCTCACGACGACACACTCTCCCAGGAGATTGCCGCCGCCTATTACGACGACGAGATCAGTTTCGAGCAGCTCAAAGCGCTTGTTGGCGCCGAAGAGGCAGCAAACCTCCGAGTGTTGAAACAGCAGTTGGACGAGGACTTCATCGATGAGGTCGCCAACGTATAGATGTTGCGGCTTATCGCAGACGCCTCTGCCCTCGTGAGTCTCGGGATCGTTACTGACGACGACCCCGATCCACTCGCGCTCTGTCTATCCATATATGAGGTCGTCGTCCCAACGGCGGTCATCGATGAACTCCGAGAGATTGCCTCCTACGATGACGTCCATGGACACGCCGCGTCAGCCGTCCTCGATCAAGCGGAGTTATTCACGACACGGTCTGCTGACCTCGATGCCGAGTTTCCGCTCGATGACGGTGAGAACGCGGCGGTCACACTCGCGAACGCTCTCGAGGCTGCGCTCCTTCTCTGTGACGAGTTCAACCAACTTGGCTTGATCCACGCCTCACTCGTTGATACCCGACTCGTCACGACACCGACACTTCTCTCGGTTCTCGTTCGAACTGGGCAACTGTCTGCTGCTGATGCGCGGGTACTCCTCGATGAAATCAGCGATGCCCGTTGCTGGGGCGCGAACAGTTATGTGCAACGGGCCCGATCGTTGTTTGAGGAGTCCTGACACGAGGAGGATACTTCGGAGTGTACAGGAATGCCTGATACCGACGCTCTCTGCCACGTTCGAGAACGAACTAAGAATCCCGAGCACGCATCAGTTGACGACGTGGTCGAACTCGTCCTTGAACGCGCACAGCATCCCCGGACCGGGACGTGAATCTCGACGAGCTGATGGCGACTGTCGTTGATCGGTACGGGAGAGAGCCCGTCAGAACCGTTATCCATCGCGTCCTCGTCGATTACTCCCCTTTTCAGACTGCCACGCACTGTATTGAGTTGCGCAACGCCGACGGCATTCGTATCGGGACAGCAGCCGGCCAGTTCCTTATAGAATTGAACGCGCAGCACCACGATTGACATACAGTTTCTGAAAGCCCTCGGCCGCTCGGCATCCCGCGACCACGCGAGACTGTGTCTCGCTTGCTCCCGTTCGCCACTAAAGACTCGCTTCGCGCCGTGTGCTCGGGAGACGTAGTCTCCCGGTGACCGAGGCGGCCTCGCCCTTTCTGAGTCCGCTAGGACGGTAGCTGGGTCGCTGATCGTCGCGGCCGACTGGACAGGTGTGTACGTCACGGCCCACTCCACTCGCCGCTGCCGCCCTCCGCGTCGCTGGCGACCGCAAATATATCAAAAATACAATTGTTATAACTTTATACCGTGAAGGCCAAAGCAGTCAACAAGGATAATTTGAGAGCGGATTCACATCTCGTTCCTACCCGCTACTCGTGCAGTTCGGTGTTGAGGCGTTCGCTGAGGCGGGTGCTGAGGAAATCCAGGCCCGCCTTTCAGAACTCGGTGACGAATGACCTCTCGATGCATACGGTCTTGGATCACCCCCTAGTGGGGACTTCTCCTTGGATGCTTATCGAACAAGACCGCTGAGAACACGAGTACCGGTCTAGAACCCGTCTACGTTTCGGTGAGCAAGCCACACGACACGTCGTGCGAGATGACCCCTGCGAGTGCCTGCGATGGAGATTCCACGAAACGCCGAGATTAAATCACTGAGTCCCGTTGTGAGCATGATGTCTGAAACGAAGACCGAAGACGGAAGTGCACCGTCACTGGTTGGTCGCCTCCTCTTTGGGGGTGGGCTCGCAGCACTGGCGCTGCGGAATCTCACAAACCTCGATGGCCGCATCGCGTATGCGGACGCCAAAGGGGTCCCGTTCGCAGAAAGACTGGTTCCCGCAGCCAGTGGCCTCCTCCTCGGTGGGGGCCTCGGCATCGGAGCTTGGAAGTTCCCCAAACTCTCGGCGAGTAGCGTCGCAGCGTTTTTCATCGGTGTTACACCCGTCATGCACGACTTCTGGGCCGCCGACGACGAGGCGTTCGACGAGGAACTGACCTCGTTCCTGCAGAACCTCACACTTCTCGGCGCAGCGATCGCGTTCTTCCGGCGCGCGAGTCGGAACTCATAGCTAAAGGTTTCAGTTAGTGATCTGTACTGTACGGTTGGACGAATACTCGAACCGGCGAAGAATCGGATCCTGAGTGCCAGGCCGTATTAGCGCGGGCCGAGACGGTCACTGAGCAGATAAGCCACGTTGGGTTCCGGATCCCGTTACGAAGTTCGGCCGAAACCGCGCATTACAGCCCTGCCAACCCCGGTGTAGTCTCAACTTCGGGGACACAGCAGTAGTTGAGACTGGAACTCTCAATGCATCGGTAGCAGAGTTTGTCTGACCACCCAAACTAGTTCCTCCTAGTCCGCTATCTCGAAATCGAACCGTGCTCCACTATCTGTTCCCGCAGTAACTGACAACTCCCAGCCGTGAGCTTCCACGATGCGTTTTACTGCTCTGTTGAATAGCGGTGACTTTGTGCAGGGTCGCGATTTTTCGGTGTGAGCGTGTCACAGAACCCTCTGTACGCCTTTCTGTGCCCATGCAACATGCAACGAACGGTGGGTAGCGCGGGCAGTGTCGTGCCAGTTAGACTGTGTCGGAAGCATCCGAAGCACGTGGCATCCAGAGCCCATAGAAAATCGACAATAGGCCGAGCGTCTGGCTGATAGCGGCGATACTACCGAACAGGACTTCGTCGACTGATGGAATCGCGATTACCAACACCACGAGCAGTGGAATCCAGAGCACGAGAGCAAATCCGACGGCAATGAACAACATCGGTCGCTGGCCGCTCCGCCGATAGCCGCGCACAGCGAGATACGTTACACCGAGTCCGAGCGCCACGGAGACGAGAGCGAACGCGACCCCGACGAGCGCGACTGGGTGCCACGAAGCCGCGACTATCATTGGTCTCTCACGTGGTCCACGAACTCGGCGAGACGATCTGCCATCGGTTCTTGCTGGGTTACTGTTACGGCGACGTCGTCTGCGGTGATGTCGACTACGATCTGGGTTGAATCGGCCGTAAACGTCCGATAATGATGTCCCTCTGTGTCGTATTCCATCTCCGTGTCCAGAAGGCCGTGTTTCGTGAGTGTCTCCGTCCGTCTGTAGACAGATTGCGGTGAGATTCCACAGGCGTCACTCAGTTCGTCCGCTGACATCGGTCGGTTCATCGTTTCTTGAAGGATCGTCCTGGCGTGCTCATCGCTCAATATGTTCAGGAGGTGCTGTTGCTCCTCGTCTGGCATCGTCTCTAGGTGTTCGTCAGGCGCATTCGACTTGTTCTCACCTATCAGTACATGCGATCAGCCAATAAACGGTGATACACGGTTCCACGGTCTGGAATTGTGTGGGCCCCTTCTTTGGTACCGTCCCCGAATATGGAACGCGATGGCACGAACGACCGTCGACAATGGACGAGGCAGTCAGCCGCGAAGCACCGCTAGTTCGATGCTTGTTCATATCGCTGGTCTATTTTTCGGATTTTTTGCCCTTGTATTCGTGTACCTTGCATCGAACGATGATTTCACGAAGAAGAATGCCGCAAACGCACTAAATTGGCACCTCCCTATGTCCGTGGTCGCGATAGTCGTCGTTATGGTGGGTATTTGGGTGAGCGAGCCCGCTGGTCTGGCCATGGGAGTGAGCATCGCGATTGCGACCGTCTGTTTCTCGCTTATTGCAGGTGTGAAAGCCTATCGAGGCCACGCGTGGAAATATCCGATCGTCCCGCAACTTCTCTAGAACGTGTCATACCTTTATTCGATTTGGCGAGCTATCGATTTGCTCGTCTAGGTCGGCACGATGAGTGCGAGCGCCACGACGACCGCTGCCTGTACGAGAGGGATGCCGTAGTACACGATCGGGCTCGTCACACACGGACCACCTGTCTGAGGCGAGGTAGATCGACCGGCGCGTTACAGTACCTGAAACACCGACCCGTGTATTATGGGTAGCCGTGGCGTCTTCGGAGACGAGCACGCCCTGATGAAACGGGTACGCGACGGACCGAACGGGCCGGACTCGTATCGACAGTGCTTACCGAACACGCGGCGTCGGTGCGTGGACTGGCTGCCACGGGCCGCCGCGTCGGGAGTCGTGTACCTTCTGTCGAAACGACATACTGATGCGCCGAATTAACCATCTCGAGAACTGAAGGGTTGCACACATTGACCACCGACAGAGTGCACGTATCGTGGCGGTGGGCCGCCGTGCTTGCCGTCCACCCGGTTCTGACAACTGGAGTACTGGCCGGCGCGCTCCTGTTTGGCCTCACCAGCACCGCAACGACAGCCTTCGACCTACCGAAGTTTATTCCGTTGTTTCCCGGAGGGCTGATGCTTGTGTTCCTCGGATTAGCCTTCCTCTACACACCCATCTACGTTGTGGGACTGGCGCTGGATCGACGACGTGTGCGAGCGACCGACGCGGCTTGGGTCCCATCGAGATTGGTCCTGCTGGGAGGTGGTACCCAGATCGCATACTTCGCTGTCCCAATAGTACAAGCCTACGGGGGTGAGACGTTCGAGGAACTGGTGTTCGGATCGGTCGAACTCGCGGCACTCCTGTGTACTGGGGTCGTGACGGTCCGATATCTGGCGGTCCGCGACAGCAACCTACCGGGTGCCCCGGCACTGGTCTCATTGTGGTCCGGTGTGTGGTTCCGTATCGCTCAAGGGTGGCGTTCTTTCGCTTGAGTTGGTCGGGACCTGCTAAATAGATTGTGCGGAGTACGGAAAAAATCGTCAGTACCGAGACTGTGTTATTGACTGTCGTCTCTGGATGGACTGGAGGTATTCTTGGCGCTACAGTGGCGTTTACCCTGACCGCACTCGTGGTCGAGGCTGCCGCTCACACGTTAGATTGAGGATCGGGGAGCGCGTGCGGCAGACAGCACTCTCATACTGTTGGATTGCCATACTTGCGTCCGAAATGAAACTCCCCGTGGGAATCACCACCCTCCACTTCTCACGAAAGAGCGTCTACCTGCTGGTCCTCGCAGTCGCCCTCGTCGGTGTCGCCGGGTACAGCTACGTCCAGCAGGGACAGGCGATCAACAACGCCGTCACCGTCCAAGCAACGGTCGACAGCGCACAAGTGGAGCGGATAGATAGCCGGCGAAGCATCGATTACGAACCGGAGATCGAGTACACGTACGAGTATCAGGGAGAGACGTACACGAGCGAGCAGGTATTCCCGGGGCCAACGATTCGCACTTACTCGGATCGGTCGAACGCGCAGTCCATCGTTCAATCGTACGAGCCGGGGACGACGGTCCAAGCGTACGTGCGGCCATCGGCCCCAAGCAACGCGTTCCTGATCAGGGAACGGACCCCGTGGCCGACGCGAGCGTCTGCCATCGGGGGCGTTCTGCTGTGTATCGCCGTACTCGCTGGACTAGGACCGAAGCATTCGGGACAGCACGAACTCCGCCCGGCGAGCGAGGTGCGGTCGCCGCCATCCCAAACGTGGGTCGAACGTAATGACGAGAGGCTCCGCCGGCTGTCGAAATGGGCACTCCTCGTCTGCTTCGTGGCGTTCTGGCTCTCGATGGTCGGGTTGGCACTCGGCATCCTGAGCCTGAGCGAGGGGTCGGCACGACCGGTCGAGGCCGACCTCCTCGGACCGGTCGGACTCCCGCTGCTCGCGGCGGCCGGCTTCTGGGTCGGCATGATCCTCTCACTGTGTCTGTACGGCATCCAGTCGTTCAGTCGGTACCGACGGCTCCGGCGACGGCTCCGCGAGCCGAAACCGCCGAGTCCGTTCAGACATCCGAGTCGGCTCGTCACGATACTCGGGACGGAGGGCGACGAGTTACCCGAGTATGGACGGCGCGTCCGGGTGACCGGCTGGGCATTTCTGATCGCGGCAGGGATGACCACCATCCTCGTGCAACTCCTCTATACGGCGGGCTGAGACGTTCCGAGCCGTCGTCTCAGAGAATTGAACAGCCATCCGAACGGCGGGACTTAGGACCCCCGGTGAGCGGCGGTCGCCGACAGGAGCAAGAACGCGAGCAACTTGCCGAAATCGTCAGTAGTGTACGGGTTTACCGGCTGGTGAGTCCTGTCCGCCCGTCGTTACTCTGGAGGCGGTCGTGACTGCGATGATCGCTAAATATGTCAAATCACGGCTGGGGACTACCAGCGGCGTCCCGTCGCTTCCCCGAAGTACGTCACAGCCAGCCCCGTTGCTGACTGTGAAATACTATTTGAGCATTCAATAGCCAGTGAACGAGTCGTGTCGATATGCAAACCCGACTGCTCGTTGCCACAGCCGCAGCGGTCTGTCTCGTTGCACTCGCCGGTTGTTCACAGCCCGCCGGGTCGCTCTCGATGGAGCCGGTCAACGACACGGAACTGGCCGACCACGCCAGCACGAAAGTCTCCGAGGATGAACTAGCGGAGGCACACGAACGGGGCCCGCAACCACAAGTTCTCAGCCGGGCCGTCCAGAACGAATCCGCGACGGTCGCTGCGACGGACCCGCCACACAAGAACAATTCGACGGTGTACCGGACGGGCGACCGGTTCTACACTCTTTCGTACACCATTGCAGGCACAACGAGCGGGCGAGAAGTGACCTACAGATTCGACAGAAACGCGACTACGGACGAGGCGGATCGGAACGGGTGGGCGACCGTCGCGTACGACGACTTGCCGCCGGTCGACAGGGCGATGCTTCGTACTCTCCTGTCGGTGATAACGGCAGAGGAAGGCAGTCGGTCCAGTATCGAGGAGAGGCGAACGTACAGTCCAGCCGAACTCAACCAGTCGGTCATCGCCGACCAGCAGTACGATGCGATCAGATACGACGGAACGTTGGTCGAAGTCGACGTCGCGTCAAGCGAACCACGCTCTCTGACTGTCTATCGGTACCGACCGAGGCCCGTTGCGACGACCGCTGACGCCTACGCCGCATGTCTGCAGGACGAGTATGTGTTTGCGCTGTCGGGGCTCGATCCGAACACGCGAGAGGCTGTGAACGAGGCAGCCAACGGAACGTATCGTGCGGAGAACACCAGCGACACGGCGTTTCGATCTCTGATTGAGACGTTCCACAGCAGCACGGCGGTTTCAGCGAACACCGCATCTGGGTCGTGGATCACCCGATACAAGGGGCAGCTCTACTGGGTTGACCTTCAGTACAACGGCTTCGAATCCTATCAGGACTCCCGTCCGCGGGTGCGAGCGCCGGCGGCTGTCTGTTCGTGACCGAAGTCCGAACATACGATCCCGTGACGGGAGGTGAAACGTATCGTGGTGGATAGTAGCGGCCTACCGTTGACTCCCAGCGACGCTTAGCCGCCGATTCTGCCGACCCGTTCGACGGTTCGGACAAGGTGTAGGAATCCGTCGGGGTTACGACGAGTGAGTTCTCACCAACTCGTGAGTCTCGCCGGAGCGTCTTTCGACGGATTGCCAACCGACCACACGCCGACTGGCCAGTATACGATGCGACGCCGCTGTACGAGCGAAGCTCGCTCGACGGGATAGAGACGGATATCCGGATCGTCTTCGTGACCTTTCGATTGAACGGGGTCGGGAGATGTACTGTCAGGCTAGAGACTCCTGAACGAGGGCTCTGAGACAGAGCAGTTCTTTCGAGCTGGGATCGTCGCCATCGACATTACTGACGCCGACCCTTTCACAGGCGATAGAACGGGTCGTGAGGACGAGATCATCGGCACGAAAGAGAAGACCGACGAGTACGCCTACTAATGGGCGACAGTCCAGTTGGTCGGCAATGCAGTGCCACTCGTGCTCGATGCTCGTCTGGTACCGAAAGGCGAATCACGCAAAGCAATCGTCGAGGACTTGCTGGATTCAGCTGAGAACCTCGTTCACGTCGATAACGTGCTGATGGATCGAGAGTTCGATAGTCAGCACGTCCTAGAGATGATCAGCCAGCGCGGCCTTTCATACGTCGTCCCAAAGCAGAGGCAGACCAGCGAGAGAGCCCAAGCGAAGCGGTTACTCCAACGCGACCAAGATCGGCACGAGACCGACCGGAAGCTCCACCTCGGAAATCTTCTATTTCGTGTTCGCCTGCTTGCTGTACTCGATTTGGCGAGCGGTGGATCTACTCGTCTAGGTCGAGGTGACCGCTGAATACGAACATGCGCCGATCGTGACGGCAGACAATCGCTCACGCTGCTGAAGAAGGAGTCTGGGATTGGATAGTAGAGTCCTCAGTCTGGGTCAGCACAGATTTCTGAGTGGCAACGCTGTCGAGAATCTCTGGAATGCGACGATCTGGTTGTTAGTGCGACAGGAAGAAGCGAACGAAGGGTGATCTGAAGCAGTTTCTGGTCACTGATTCGCTGAAACCACGCATCATAGGCCCGCTAACCCCGGAGTAGTCTCAACTTCCAAAGTTCAGCAGTAGTTGAGACTAGTCGTCCCAATGCATATGGTAGGCAGAATAAGGAAGTGTGGTGTGATCCCACTCTTGACGATCCATATCCCAGCATTGAGGAACGAATACCGACTAACGATGAGGTTATCCCCTCTTCGAGCGGGGCAACGTTGTTCTTGAGGGACCCCGTCAAAAACCTAGGTGGATTAGCTTTTTTCTCCCTTCTCACCTCCGTCATTCCGAGATCGGCCTGATGCGGGCAGAGAAATGTTGAAGAAGTGTCCGAGGAGAGTCCCCGTAGCAATTGTGAGATATTCGTACGCTTTCCCTGCTGTCGCAAATCCGAGTGAAACTGCGATGCTGAGAAACACCCACCCTGTTACGATGATCGGCGGCAAGAGAACTACCATCAACTCCCGAGCCCGCCAACACCGACCAGCCATTTTCGAATAGATGACCGAAAATGGATTCATTGAAATCTCTCACTCATAACCGCGGATCGGTAGCTGGAATCGGAATCACGAATGCGCGACCACCTTGGTATCCCTTTTCTCTGATCTCATAGTCCTCTCCGGGGGTCATTCGATACTTCCGCACACGGTGGAGTGGAAGTGCGATGCGAACTGTCTGAGTATTTGGGTTTGCTTGTACGAGCTTCCGTGTCCCTAATGAGAGCTCCTTCGTGGGTGTTGATTGATTCACATCCATGTCAGCATACAAGGGCGATATCATGGTTACTTCATCGGCTACCTAGCCTTGAGAGGGTGAACGAGACGCAGTCATTCCGGCCGAGCAAGATAGCGGAAAGTCTGCAAATTATGGACATAACGCACCATCTGAGCCAGAAGTTCTGGACAACCAGAAAACACCCGAGTAGGAATACAAACGAGCTCCCTCTAGAATGCAATCCAATGGCATCAACAGGCTTCGACGACACGAACGAAGTCATCCAACTGGTCAAAAATAGATACAGTGTCCTCAAAGCGATACAAGAGGGAATCTTAGAGAAACGGGCCCTCACGGATGTACTAAACATTTCCAGATCAACCGTCAACCGAGCAATCCAGGACCTCGATGATGCTGGCATGTTATCAGTCGAGGGGACAGACTATCAGATGACTGCATTTGGTGCGCTGGTGCAAGACGAATATCGGCACTTCAGAGACACAACCAACAGCATCTCTGAAGCGAAACCGGTTCTAAAATCGATCCCGGCGGTTGCTTCCCCGCCTACTTATCTACTGCAGGACGCAACCGTTATAGAGAGAACTGAGTTCTCACCCGAGCTCCCCTAGATCAGAGTAATCAATGACTGGGCCGATTCAGCGACTATCAATCTAGTACTCCCGCGAATTTCACGTAGTATGGTTGAACGACTCTTAGAAAACCGTGACTCAAACTCCTTTGTGAATCTATGGCTCCATAAGCGAACCTTCGATGCATTTCAGGCCGAAGCCCCAGAATCATTCGAGACACTTGAGAATTCCTCAACAGCCCGCATAGGAATCATCCCCGATCAACCAAGATACGGCGTCGGGACCGCCTCACATGGGGCCGTCGTATTATTAGCATATGATGCAGGAGGCCGTATCCGCGCGGCTCTCACTTCAGAGGGCAGAAAACAGTACAATTGGGGTGAAGGGCGAGTGAAAGAGTTCACAAAACGGGGATAGCCCCAGCAAGAGGGGATTATACAGACCCAAAATCAGGCGATCGAGTTCATCGGAGATGGAGAATTGTTGGCTATAGAGTATACCCTATCCCTGCTCGTACCGTCAATCTCAATGAGGTTGTAGTGAGCTAATTTCCGCAGATGCCGACGAACTGTTCTATCTGTTTTCGGGTCTGACACCCGAGCACGGTATTCACGATACAAATTATCAGGCCGAACAAAATCCTCCTCACCTTCCGTAGTCAATTCATGAACTATCGTATACAGGGTCCGCTGGATCGGGCGTAGAGAATCCAAGTTCCGTCGCTTGATTTCCTGGCGCGCGTGAGATTCTGAATCCCTGATATCAGCAGTACCGATCTTGTGGCGTCCTTCCTGCTCTGCGTTCTGAGCAGCAACACGCAGAATTTCGATACCCAACCTGGCATCTCCCGCTGCCAGATCAGCGATTATTTCAATTTCAGTCTGACCAATAGCCTGAAGAGCTAATCCAGCATCAACTCGAGCTTTCAATATATCAGCAAGTTCAGTCAGTGTATACCTTTCAAATTTGATGCGCTTCGCCCCAGTCAATCGACTCTGAAGACGGGAATCAATCGGGGCAAATAGCGATTCCTCACTCTGAGTGATAAGTATCTGAGAGGTTTGTGGTGATTCATAGAGATCATAGAGCAGACCCTTATCATCAAGTTGATCAACCTCGTCAAGGATAATGACAACCGGGTCAGAATCGGCCCGAAGACGATCTAAAGCAACCGACTGTGACGTTGATTGCCTATGGAGATCAGCACCCACTCCTACCTCTTGTAGTATAGCATAGAGAGCATCAGCAGGATTGTAATGGGACCAACAGTTCACATACGCGGTTTTGATATTCTCTCTTTCATGCTTGAGTTTCCGGAGTACGTACCGGGAAATACTAGTCTTCCCAACGCCGGTCGCGCCAGTTACCAAGCACGGAGGGGCCTCTTTGTTAGCCAAGACAGGACGGAGAACGCTGGTAAGTGCATTAATCTCTGAGTCTCTGTGAGGGACATCTTTTGGTACGAAGCGAGGCTGGAGGACGGCTGGATTTTCGATAATCCCCATACAAATCAATATATTTACGGGTCCAAAAAATCAGGGGTGGCTTTTCCGGATTGTCCAGAAGTGTTCACAAGGAGGCGATGCTCTCAATCCACTCCGTCAAGCGCTGAAACAACCTACGACAGATACTCCACCTTTACATCATTCATAATCGGCCCATGAAACGGACAGCCCTAATCGGCATATTAGACCTTTAAGAGTATAGTTTTTCAACATGGGTCTCAACATAGTTTTTCGCGCTATCTTCGGTACCTACCTAGTACCTATCAATAGTCCAATAATTATACTCTCCAATCGAATATTCAGAAATGCCTGCGAAGGCAGGTAGATCAACCATGACAGATGTCGCAGTCCGAGCTGCCTACAGCAGTTCAATCGACTACGGTAACAAGGTCGAAGACGGAGCGTTTAGTTTCGTTACTCAACTTAACAACCGAACGAAGTTCAACGCCGTCCAGCTTCCGAGTGTTGAAGTGCCCTCGTACACACTGGAGCGGGGATCCTCGGAGCAACTCTTCAAGAGCGCAGTCCAGTGGCTCAGTGACAACGGCTATATCGAAGACAACGACCTAGTTATCTTCGGGCACGGAACCGCAGATTTCGGGTTCGGAGATAGCCACAGGGTCTATGTCGACGGGAACAAGGTCAATGGAGGGATCAGTTACGCTGACTTCCTCGCAAGTCCACTGTTGGCCGAAATCTTCGCGATCCACGAGCTCGCACATGGCCCCTTCGAAGTCACGCACGACGACGGAAACGTGCAGACAAACAGTAATGACTATATCACTACCGTCACCCCAATGGCGGCGGCCTACACTAAGGCAAACGGAAACTGCGACACTGAAGTGTGTGGCAGTGGCCCTGCAGCCTGTGGTAGCGATGATCCTCCCGCAAGCTTCTGTGATCAAAACGGGGACAGGTACTACAATGGGACTGCTGATGGCTTCGCAAGTTGCCCGATCCATACGACCTCACTCAGTGAGTGTGCCATCGACGAGATCGATAACACTAGTTACAGTTCGCCACGCTAACTGCCTCGAATCCAGCCTAAGTTGAACGGCTGAAAGAGATCTTCTCTATTATTTTTATCATAAAAAGCGTATGAGTGTCATCGCAGGCTTTTACTTCTCTTAGTTGATAATTGTCCTATGGATATACGGGCCATCGGCTATGCTATCTCAGCGGGGCTGGCTACAGCTTCGGTTGCCTTCGGTGTAACTACGCAGCTTTTTAGCTCTGTCGCTGTATTTGCATTCGCTCTGGTGGGTATCCCCGCAGGACTTGTTACTGGAATCCTCATAGCTGTCTTCGTGTTTAAGCGATACAAAAACGATCCGCAACAAGATCTCGTTCTCGCGCTTGGTACTTTCGGAATTGCTTATCTTGCCACTGGTATTATCGCTGTTGGATTGGGATACGGGATATTCATCTCAATAGGGGTATCAGCCCTTGTCGGGACACTTGTAGGTGCGATTCGTATCTTACTTCAATAACATTTGGTTTGATTTAGCGAGTTGCGCTCAGCATCTTGTTACTACAGCCCCTACCAAAGCAGATTATCCTCAACGCTCATACCGCACTTCGATCCCTTTCTCTTCGAGATTCCACAGACGGTCACCGAATTTCTCGGCTTCATCATCGATCATCATCAGGATATGCTGGCCGTTGAAATCCGAGTCATCATCTCCCGGATCGCTATGCATCAGATGCCCTGCACGCTGAATCTCTTGACATCGGGATTGATCCAGGTAATCGTACTCGATCGTCCAGTCGATGTTCGAGGAGAAGAGTCCCTCATCACCGGCACGATAAATAATGACGCCTTGTTTTCTCGGATCGTCTCCAAGCGTTCATCCGGGGACATCTCGCCGTTCACGAATGGGATACCCAACTCGTTGGCCGGCTGTTCGCCCTCCTTAACAGAGCCATAGTACATAAGCCTCGGTCCGGCTTGTTCGCTGTGAGAGCCTTGAGGTCCGCTTTTCGCTGTCGATTCGTTGTATAGAGATAGATTCACACCTCTGGGTAGTCAACAACACTGTGAGCCGCAAGATCCTGCTAATCCACACCAACCGGGACGCCAGCGAGTGAGAAAATAAACTCCTCCCGGCCATCTTCCCTGTAGGGGCTATCCGACAGGCCCAAGTGATACATTGCATCGATCATCGCGAGCCTGCTGAAGGTGTCTGACGGGACGATATGAGCCTCGCCAAAGACGATCATTTCTGGCGCTTCTACGCTATCCTGAAGAAAGTCCTCGACGACGAACCAAGCGATACGGAACCAGCAGTTGTGAATGCCGAGGGAGAATCGATTGATCAGTATGGCTCATCGAGAGAGCGGCGTTTTTGAGCAAGTCGTGTTCAGCGTCTCGTCGTGGCACCAACTCGTGAGTCTCGCCGAAGCGTCTTTCGACGGATTGCCCGCCGACCACACGCTGACTGGCCAGTGTACGGTGCGACGCCGCTGTACGAGCGCAGCTCGCTCGACGGACTAGAGTCGGGTATCCGGATCGTCTCGCAGACCTGGTTTAAACATGACCGCCACGAGTCGGTTGAGAACTTCGTCTGTGCACTTCCGCTGGCGTATTTCGAATTCCACGCTCACGACCGCTACGCGGGGCCAACTCGCTACGAGATGGACACGCTCTTTCGTGTGTTCTTGCTGAAAGAATGCCACGGGTGGGAGCACGAAACGGACCTGATGGAGTATCTCGAGGGTCGTCCAGCGCTCTGCAAGCAGTTGGACTTGGAGCGTGTACCGGACCAATCGACGCTGTGGCGCAGCTGGCACGAACGATTCACCACCGACCTTCGCAGGACAGTCAAGACTGCTGCACGGACCATCCTCACCAAAGCCCAGAACGCGGGTGTTACTGTTCCGCGAAATCCAGACCGACACCGTCCATCTCACGGTGACGAAGCGGACGAATCAGGTCCAGACAATCAGGCAGTCCTCGACGAAGCAGCACCGATTACGGAGCACGTCAGCCGCGTCGTCTTTCCGGCATTCTCGCTGGACCGTGGCGAGGGCTGTGAGATCCACGAGAACGCCTACTGGGACTTACAGACGTATCTCGGACTTCGCGAAAATCTGGCTGCCAACGAGGGTGCTCTGAGCTTCACCTACGAGGCGACACGGGAGCGGACACCACTCGGCCACGCTCATCGCGATCACATTCGTGTTCTTTCTATCGAGCAGATTCGCGAGATGTATCGACAGGCGATCCGGAACCTCATCGATGAGGTCGCAGAGACGGAGGAGTTCTTCCGAGCTGGAATTGTCGCAATCGACATCACTGAGGCCGACCCCTTCACGGGCGATCGAACGGGTCACGAGGACGAGATAATCGGGACGAAAGAGAGCTCCGACGAGTACGCCTACCAGTGGGCGACCGTCCAACTCGTCGGCAACGCAGTCCCGCTGGTTCTCGATGCCCGGCCCGTACGGAAGGGTGAATCACGAAAGGAGATCGTCGAGGACTTGCTGGATTCGGCTGAGGACCTCGTCCACGTCGATAACCTGCTGATGGACCGTGAGTTCGATAGCCAGCACGTCTTGGAGATGGTCAGCCAGCGTGGGCTCTCGTACGTCGTGCCGAAACGGATGCAGACGAGTGAGAAAGCGCAGGCCAAGCGGTTACTTCAGCGCGGTCAGGATCGGTACGAGACCGACCGTAAACTCCATCTCGGGAAGAACGAGTGGCACGAGACGACGCTGATTTATCGCCGGAAAGAAGGCTCCGAGTATGACGATCACCGTCAGTACTCGGTGTTCATGACGAATAGAGGGAGTGGACACCTCACCGAGTACGGCTACAGGTGGGAAATCGAGAGTGGCTACAGATCGATAAAGCGGTTCATGGCGGCAACGACGTCGAAGGATTTCGGGCTCCGGTTCTTCTACTTCGCGTTTGCGTGTCTACTCTACTCGATTTGGCGAGCGGTTGATTTGCTTGTCCAGGTTGAACTAACTGGCAAGTACAAGCACGCGCCGGTCGTGACGGCCGATAATATACTGACGCTGGTGAAGAAAGACACAGGGATCGGATAGTGAGGTACTCAGTCCGAGATAGCGCCGACTTCTGAGTGGCAACGCTACCGAGAGTCTCAGAATTTCATCGATATTGTTAGAAGTGAGATAGAATCGGTCAAGCGAGACACAGTCTGAGTCAATTCCCGAGTACCAATCCGCCCGAAACCACGCATCACAGCCCCGCTATATCCGCTGTAGTCTCAACTTTCAAAGTTCAGTTTTTGGTATAGCGATATATAATTTATAATTCCGGGTTCTCGGCCGTTAGCACCGCCACTTCCGGAATTCGGTACTTCGGGCGAATGCACAGTTGGGCGTGATTACTCTGATAATCACGATCACTTTGAAGTACCCCGCCGCCGTCAGTGAAGCACGGATGCTACAATCGCCTCACGACGACGCTTCCCCCCTAGCGGCACCGAGATCGAGCCCACACGGTGGAGGACCGGTGGATGACTGATCGAGCGCCTTCGACGCCACTCGACGACAGCTTCGAGCGCTACCTCCAAGACAAGGGGAAAGGCCGCGGGGGCGACGGCGGAAACTACCGACGGAACGCAGCCCGTGAACTCGAACGATTCGCCGAGTGGACCGCCGGCGACCGCGGCCCCGACGACTGGACCGGGGTCGTCCCCGACGACGCCGACCGCACCCCCACCTTCGAGGACCTCGACGAGCGTGTCTTTCGCGAATACGCTAGGCATCTCGCCGGTGACCGTGGACTCAAACAGAACACCGTCCAAACCTATTACCGCTATATCTCTGCGTGGTGTGGCTGGTGTGTCAACGAGGGCTATCTCGAGGCCCACTACGCTCAGCGGGCGAGTGCGATGGCACCGCTGCCGGAGGACAGCGGCCGCAAGCCCGGCGACCAGCAGGCGTGGACGTCCGAACAGCGCCACGCCCTCACCCAGCACGTCGACAAGCAGGCCCGCGATGCCGTCGAGACGTATGCGACACTGTCAGCGGACACTGATCCCCTCGACAAGCAGCGAGCGCGCTACGCGGCACTGAGGGCGTCCCGCGATCGGGCGCTGGTGTTCGTCCTCGCGTACACCGCCGTTCGCGTCGGGGAACTCCTCCGGGACCCGAACGATCCGCGTCGGCGTGGCGTCCGCTGGGAGGATCTCTCCCTCGATGACGGAAGTATGGACGTCTACCGAAAGAAACAGCAGTGGGACGCCGCAAGTCTCCCCGATCCGGTGATCTCACCGCTGCAGAGCTACCGCCAGCTGATCGATCCACCGACGGAGCGCTGGCCGGTGTTTCCGACGTTCGACCAACGGACGCTGGCGGCGCTCGTGCAAGACGAACTGGCCGACCGAGGGGAACAGCCGGCTGCCATCGACGAGCGGCGTAACGAGTACGCTCGGGACCTGCTGTTGGCGCTCGACGAGGATATTCGGCCACCGTCGATCACGACGGACGGCGCCCGGTCAATTCTCCAGCGGCTCTCGGACGCCGCAGACATCGACATCGGCCATCCGAAACACGACTATCTCGCGCCTCACGGTGGTCGGCGGGGGATGGGTGAGGTGCTCGTCCGGGCGTTCGGGTATACGGTCGCGGCCCGGTATCTCGACAATTCGGAGGAGATGGTCCG
>JGI12330J12834_1000253_pt1 | contig 19516 bp, 18 predicted proteins | sample A23E1SouthBayCA_FD_12834 | JGI IMG/M metagenome (IMG submission 12834) | reverse complement strand
GTCGACGCCCAGCACGTCTACCTCAACATGCGGAACATTCTCCAGATCTCCGAACAGGGCGGCATCGAGCGCTAGCGACGGTTCCGACGCCGATACCAGACTCCTGCGATGATTGCAACGACGACGAGCACCGCGCCAACTTTCGACGCTCGGTCCGAAATCGGGTCCACGTCTGGGCCCGTATACTGCTCTCTCGCCGACTCGTTCTCGTAGTAGACCTCTCGCTCCTCGATTTCCCGTTGGGACGGTATATCCCCGAATTCGGGCTCCCAGGTTTCGAGGGACCCATTCGGATAGGATACGAAGCTTACACGGTCGAACTTAATACCAGGGTTAAACTTACCACCGTAGAGTCGGACTGTACCGGCAATGGTGTCATCGTTTGCTTCACTGAGCCGTACGGAATACTGACCACCAGGGCTACCATCCGAAGCATCGCTCAAATATCGGGAATCTGATTTGAGTGTTCGAACTTCCGCTTCTGGGACATAGGTGCGATTTCCTTCATTTTCGACTTCCAGAACAACACGAGGCTGCCCGCTCTTCGTCTCTTCTCGCTTTATTGTAAGGCCCTCAAAATGTGGTGTCGGAACACCTTCTTCATCCATTGTATCAATGTTTTGAGTAAAATTAAAATAGACGGTTCCATTGTGGGAAGAAACCATTACAGAATGGTTCTTCCTCGTCGCGTCAATTCCATCGGTAATCGTCCGATTGCCCCGGAACTCGTCACCCGGCGTTAATCTTATAGAACCACTGTCTACAAGGGGCTCGTCATCAACCCAAACGCTGTAACCGAAGCTCTGGTTCTTGTCTCCAGTATTTTTTGCCACTGTACACACGCGCTGTGTACTTTGGTTATACGTAATTGCGTACTCCACGCGACTGAAGAACTCACTCACTCCCGTTTCGGTTTGACCGTCACACTCTACTTCCGGCGGTTCGTTGGCTGTTTGTTCTGCTGTTACGGGTGTAGCTAGCAGCAACGATGTTCCGACCAGGATACTGAATACGATACTAGAAGCTTTCTGCATGTGTTTTGTTTGCTCTATTTCTAATAATATTATTAGCTTTTTTGGTTGGTAAGAATGATTCGGCCGTTTCAGTTACATCCACGATTCGTTCGTTGACCACGATGTCAGAGCGAAGCGATGAATCTGGTGGGAGATACCGTGCTTCGACGTGAGCCCTTGCAGTCATTCTGGTTTCGACGACGCTGGACTGCTGTTCTGGCGTGTCTGTGATTCGACTGACCGTTCCATCCTGTCTCCGCAGCGTCCACTCCCGTGTGGGTTCGGTCCTGGCCTGCTTGATGTTTGGACTTGTCGTCAAAACTGACGGGGCACGCTCGGTCGTTACTGTCTCGTGATGCTGCCACTCATACTGGGCCGGTTGAGTTTTCTTCCTCGTTGATGCGTGGTATACCTGCTCCCAGTACACCTCATTATCTTCGACGCGGTACTCGTATTGCTTCTCGTACTCCGCCCGCTCAACTGTCCGGGTTCTGGTAGCCCCAGTCCAGTCGTGGATAGGATTCCGGGGACGGAAGCCCCAGTAGTCATGCTCCGTGGTCCGGGTTTCCTCTGTAGTTGTTTCGATGGAATACGTTCGGCATCCCAGTCCGGGGAGGCAGCTCTCACGCTCTTTCTCCTCAGTCACTTCTATGGTATACTCTGTCTCATACTCGTACTCACGTAGCGTCTCAACCTCAGCAGGTTCAACCCTGACCTGCCGGGTGTCCCCAGTAAATTCACCGGAACCGCCGCGATGGTTTCGCCAGACCGAGTCCGTGACTGTTCGTTCGCGTCGCTTCTCACTCATACCGTCAGCCTGCCAGGCATCATTCCGATCAAGGAATAGTTGTCGCTGGAATCTGCTGTCGAAGTTCCTGATGACGGTTTCCCACTGCGGGGGTTGCGTTTTTACTCGTTTTTCCAAGTAGTATTCGGTCCCAGACTGCCGAGCGGTGTAGAGGTTGAATCCCATCCGTTGCAGTGCATCTTTCCGCTCGGACTCCGCAGTTCTCTCTACCTCGTAGTGGGGACGCTCCTCAACATACTGTACGTCGAATTCCCAGAGGTCAACCGACGATCCAACTTGGTTGTACATTTTTGGCTCTGGTAGTTCTACTTCCCGGAAAGATTCGTGTTGGCTCGTTGACTGGATTCTGACTGTCGGCTCGTCTCCACTCAAGAATTCGCTGGCTGGAAGCGAAACAAACCATTCGTGGAAAATATACGAATGCTCAAATCCTTCGGGACGACTCTGGTCGAAACTACCAGCATTCTCGTTTTCCCAGTACCGGGTGTGACCACCGACACTTCCCACGTCAGACACCAACTCGAAGTCGATAACTTTCCCCAACTCTTCTTTTTCGTACACCGCCTGGGAAAGCTCATACTTCCTCGTTCGGACCCGGTATGTTACGGTCTCTTGCGGAAAGATAGTCTCGGTGTTCTGTGCCTCTGGGGTTTGCAGTCCGGGAGTGAACCAGTCTAGAATTTTATATGTCTTGTTGGTCTGCTCCTGACCGTCAGTCATATTTAAATAAATTAACTTCCGCGGATGTAGTTGTTTAATCGGCCCCCTCCACTTGTCGCTGCTATGGACATCGTTCCATTGGAATGTTAAGTTCGACCCGTCTGGATCAAATGATTCTGAGGCGTCGAAGGTTGCTCCACGGCTACCGATCCGGTTCTGATCGTCAACCAGTTCTAACCGGATGACTGGCTTCGAGAGTTCCGTATGTGTAGTTCCGCTAACTCCGTCTACCAGCTGTCGGTTGTTTCCCCGCAACCAGTACACTGCACCGTTTGCGTTGATCTTCCCTTCGTACACTCGTGAGTAATTTTGCCGAATAGTGAGACCGTATGGAGAAGACGTGGATCGATCCGATGAGGGAACGATTGAGACTGGTTCCTTTCTGGGGTCTCGAAACTCCGCGCTGACAGACTCCGAGTCGACGCCGTTCAGATCGACGTCGACCTCGAACTCTCCAGTGTAGTCTTCCGGGTCGAGTTTCGGGTGTTTGGAGGTGAGCGGTTCGTCGTTGACGAAGCGGGCGTTCATGACTTCCGGCGGCCCGGGGACGGTGATCGTGCGGGATTCCGAGTCTGTCTGTCCGCGGGAGTCGGTAGCCCTGACGGTGATGTTGTGGGTTCCAGGTGTGACGTCGGTGAGTCGTTCGACTGCTGTGAGCCGGTTGCCATCCGCGGACCGGCGTCGGATGCCGCCGAGGGTCGTCGTGCGTCGGACGTCGCCGTCCACGAGCACTTCGAGTGACTGGAGGTTCTCGAGGTCGTCAGTTGCGTAGGCGTCGACAGTGACGATACTCGCCTCGGTAACGCGTTCGAGATGGGCGTTCGGAGCGGGGTCGGCGACGATGCTCCGGGTGCCGTCCGGGAACGTGGAGACGCCGGCGCGGTCCGGTGCCGCGTAGAGGTCGTGTCTACCCGGAGAGAGCGTGAGCGTCGCCGCCGTCCCGACGTCGACGTGGTGGTCGTCGAGGAACCAGTCGGCAGTGACCGTCCCGTTCGTGAGGCTGTACGTGGCGTCGAGCGGGGCGTCGCCTGTGACGGTTCGTGGCCCCTGGATGTCCGGCGGGGGAGTCGCAGTGGTATCGTCGGCCGAGTCGGTCGGGCCGGCTGGAGTCGTCGGGGCGATGCGTCTGGGGGTCGTGACGTCGACAGCGTGGGTCGCGTCGCCGCGCTGCTCGTCGTCGTCGACGGCCGCGACGGTGATGTCGTGGGTGCCTGCGTCGGGGAACTGCAGCGGCCGGTCGATGGAGGCGGCGTTCCCGTCGATGTCGAGGGTCGCGTGGCGTTCGCCGTCGGTGTACCAGACGAGTCGGTCGAGTGGGGCGGCGCCAGCGTCGACTGTCGCGGTGTACGTGTTTCGCTCACCGGTCGAGAGCTGAGTCGGTCCGGCGAGCGACACCGACGGGGGCGCGCCGGGTTCGACCTGGACGTAGAGCGTGTCGGTAGCCGTCGCGCCGTCGTCGTCCGTGACGGTGAGTGTGACGGTGTACTCGCCGACGCGGGTCGTCTGGAACTGTGTCCGCTCGCAGTCGGCGCAGTTCGGTTCGGTCGTCGAGCCGCTCGGGGTGTCGATCCGCCAGTCGTAGTCGGTGATGCTTCCGTCAGGGTCGCGGGAGCCGCCAGCGTCGAGGTGGACGGTCGCGTCTCTCGTGACCGTCTGGTCGAGGCCGGCGTCCGGCAGTGGTGCCTCGTTCGTGGTCGCGATGCCCGTAGTCGTCGCCGACGTGACGAGTACCAGCACCGCGAGCAGCCTAATAATTTTCACTACAGTAGAAACTGAACATTCGTACCAGTACTTAAAATTCAGTAAATCTCTGGTGAATGTATCTCTGTGGTGTGGGCGTTCGCTCGTTCCCGGCGAGTAGCAGGTGGAGAATCAGGCGGCGCAGCCGCTGTTCTTCATCATCTTTCAGTGCTAATGGATGGCAAACGATTTAGTACCGACCCTGTCTATCTTCAGGTAACGGTCCACGGCTGGGCCAGACCACATTATGACTGACGACGAACTCATCTGGCGAATCGCGGGAGGTTCCGGTGACGGAATCGACTCGACGAGCCAGAACTTCGCAAAGGCGTTGATGCGTTCGGGCCTCGACGTCTTCACGCACCGCCACTACCCGTCGCGAATCCGCGGTGGCCACACGTACGTGGAAATCCGGGCGAAAGACGGCGACGTCACGTCCCGGGGCGACGGCTACAACTTCCTGCTCGCGCTCGGCGACTCGTTCGCTCGGAACCCGACGGACGAGGCCGTCTACGGCGACGAGGAGGTCAAGCCGCTGACCGAGAACCTCGACGACCTGCGCGAGGGCGGCATCATCGTCTACGACGAGGGGCTGCTCGACGAGGAGGACGTCGGTGACCTCGAGGAGCAGGCCGAGGAGAACGACTGGCACGTCTACCCGCTGGACCTCCGTGCGCTCGCGAAGGAGCACGGCCGCGAGGTCATGCGGAACACGGCCGGTGTCGGCGCCACGGCGGCGCTCGTCGACATGGACCTCGACCACGTCGAGGACCTCATGAGCGACGCGATGAGCGGCGACATCCTGGAGGCGAATCTGGACGTGCTCCACGACGCCTACGAACAGGTGTCCGAGATGGAGCACTCCCACGACCTCACGGTGCCGACCGGCAGCCACGACGAGGAGCAGGTCCTCGTCTCCGGCAGCCACGCCATCGCGTACGGCGCCATCGACGCCGGGTGTCGATTCATCTCCGGCTACCCGATGACGCCGTGGACGGACGCGTACACCATCATGACCCAGCTCCTGCCGGACATGGGCGGCGTCTCCGAGCAGGTCGAGGACGAGATCGCGGCGGCGGCGATGGCGGTCGGTGCGAGCCACGCCGGCGTCAAGGCGATGTCCGGGTCGTCCGGTGGTGGGTTCGCTCTGATGAGCGAGCCACTCGGTCTCGCGGAGATGACCGAGACGCCGCTGGTGCTGCTGGAAGCCCAGCGCGCCGGCCCCTCCACGGGGATGCCGACGAAGCCCGAGCAGGCCGACCTCGAGCACGTCCTGTACACGAGTCAGGGCGACAGCCACCGGGTCGCGTTCGGGCCGAAAGACCCCAAGGAGTGCTACGAGCAGACTCGGACCGCGTTCGAGATCGCGTACGACTACCAGATTCCGGTCGTCATCCTGTACGACCAGAAGCTCTCCGGCGAGTACCGGAACGTCGACGCGTCGTTCTTCGACCGCGAGCCGGCGCCGGACCTCGGGAAGACGCTGACCGAGGACCAGATTCCGGACGCACCCCACGACGCGACGGGGAAGTACCACCGCTACCAGCACGACGTCGAAGACGGCGTCAGCCCGCGGACGATTCCGGGCCAGAAGGGCGGTCACTACCTCGCGTCCGGTAACGAGCACTGGCCGAACGGCCACATCAGCGAGGACCGCGACAACCGCGTGGCGCAGGTCGAGCGCCGCCTCCAGAAGCTGGCGGCGATTCGCGACGACCTCGACGAGCGCGACCAGCAGACCCACTACGGCGACGAGGACGCCGACATCGGCCTGCTCGTCTGGGGCAGCCAGGAGGGCACGGTCGAGGAGGCCGTCGCGCGGATGAACGACGACGGGAACAGCGTGAAGGCGCTGGGCGTCAGCGACATGATGCCGTTCCCGGTCGAGGAGGTCCGCGAGTTCGTCGAGAGCGTCGACGAAGCCATTGTCGTGGAGATGTCCTCGACGAAGCAGTTCCGCGGCCTCATGCAGAAGGAGGTCGGGGACATCGGGGGCAAGCTCTCGAGTCTGCTGAAGTACAACGGCGACCCCTTCGAGCCCCACGAGATCGTGGAGGCCGTGGAGATCGCACAGGACGGCGGCGGTGCGGAGCCGACCGCGCAGACCACCCTCGAACCCGCGGCAGGTGACTGACAATGAGCAAGGCATTCAGCGCAATCGGTGAGGACCGCGAGGTCGACCGGGACGAGTTCACGCCCGGTGTGGAACCGCAGCCGACGTGGTGTCCGGGCTGTGGCGACTTCGGCGTCCTGAAAGCCCTGAAGGGGGCGATGGCAGAGCTCGGCAAGGACCCCGAGGAGATTCTCCTCGCGACCGGTATCGGCTGTTCCGGGAAGCTCAACAGCTACTTCGACAGCTACGGCTTCCACACGATTCACGGTCGCTCCCTGCCCGTGGCCCGCGCCGCGAAGCTGGCGAACCACGACCTCGAGGTCGTGGCGGCCGGCGGTGACGGTGACGGCTACGGCATCGGCGGGAACCACTTCATGCACACCGCCCGGGAGAACCACGACATGACCTACATCGTGTTCAACAACGAGGTCTTCGGCCTGACGAAGGGCCAGACGTCGCCGACGAGCCCGAAGGGTCACAAGTCGAAGACCCAGCCTCACGGCTCCGCGAAGGACCCGATTCGGCCGCTGTCGCTGAGCCTGACGTCGGGCGCGTCGTACGTCGCGCGGACGGCGGCGGTGAACCCGAACCAGGCCCAGGAGATTCTCGTGGAGGCCATCGAGCACGACGGCTTCTCGCACGTGGACTTCCTGACGCAGTGTCCGACCTGGAACAAGGACGCGAAGCAGTACGTCCCGTACGTGGACGTCCAGGAGTCCGACGACTACGACTTCGACGTCACCGACCGCCGGGAGGCCCAGGAGATGATGACGGAGACCGAGGAGTCCCTCTACGAGGGCACCGTCCTGACGGGCCGTTACTACAAGGACGAGGACCGGCCGTCCTACCAGGTGGAGAAGCAGTCCCGCGGTGACATGCCGGACCAGCCGGTGGCGGAGCAGTACTTCGACGAGGACAAGGAGTGGGAGCGCTCCTTCGACTTCGTCGACCGCCACAAGTAGCGAATCGGCCGTTTTCGGGTGCGCTTCGAGCCACCCGCGAGACGGTTGCCGATTCGGAAGATATTTTTTCGCAGCAACCAAATCAGATAGCGTGAGCACTGAATCGACGGAAGAGCGAATCCTCGCCGCGCTCGAGGAGGACGCCCAGGCGTCCTACGCGGACATCGCAGCGCGAGCGGACGTCTCCAAGCCCACCGTCCGCAAGTACATCGACCGCCTGGAGGACGAGGGCGTCATCGTCGGGTACTCCGCGGACGTGGACCCGAAGAAGCTCTCCGGGCAGAGCATCGCGATGGTGGGCATCGACGTGGCCTCCGAGCAGTACGTGGAGGCGACGCGCGCGCTCCAGGAACTGGAGTCGGTCCGGGCGCTGTACTCCTCCAGCGGCGACCACATGTTGATGGCGGAGGTGCGTGCCGCCGACGGCGACGCGCTCGGCGACGTCATCAGCGACGAGGTCCTCGCCATCGACGGCGTGACCGCCGCCCACCCCTCCTTCCTGCAGGAGCGACTCAAGTAACCGTTCTCAGACCGTCGTCTCTGCGAGCAGCGCGTCGATGCGTTCGACAGCCTCGCGGACGTCCGCCGTGCTCGTGGCGAACGACGCGCGCAGACAGTCGCTGGCGCCCTCGCCGAAGTCGGGGCCGGGCGTCATGGCGACGCCGGCGTCCTCGAGGAACACGTCGGCGACGTCGAAGGGGTCCCCGAGGTCCGAGACGTCCAGCAGCACGTAGTAGGCGCCCTCGGGCGTGTAGCCGAGGTCGAACCCCCAGCGTTCGGCCGCGTCCAGCAGGATGTCGCGGCGCTCCCGGTAGTCTCCGCGGACCTCGGGGAGCCAGTCGGTACCCTCGCGGATGGCGGCTTCCGCTCCGGCCTGCACGAAGGAGGGCGCACAGATGAGAGCGTTCTGAGCGATGCGGTTGACCGCGTCGACGTACTCGGGGGGACAGACGACCCAGCCGAGGCGCCAGCCGGTCATGCCGTAGCGCTTGGAGACGCCGTCGAGGACGAACGCGTCGTCGGTGTACTCCAGAACCGAGTGTTCCTCGGCGTCGAACGCCAGACCGTGGTAGACCTCGTCGGAGACGACGGCGGTGTCGGTGCGCTCGGCGAGGTCGACGAGCCCGGAGAGCGTGTCGCCGTCCATCACGGCGCCCGTCGGATTGCCGGGCGAGTTCAGCAGCATCGCGGCGGTGTCGTCGTCGACGACGCGTTCGTAGTCGGCGACGTTCGGCTCGAAGCCGTCTGCGGGGTCCAGTGGCACCGTTCGGACGGTCCCGTCGGCGAGTCGGACGAAGTTCGGGTAGCAGGCGTAGTGGGGGTCCGTGAGCACGACGTCCTCGCCGGGGTCCACGGTAGCGAGCATCGAGACGAGGAGCGCGGGTGAGGAGCCGGGCGTGACGACGATTCGGTCCGGGGGAACGTCGACGCCGTACTCGTCGGCGTAGTAGCCGCTGATGGCGTTCCTGAGGGACTCTGTCCCCCGAGACGAGGTGTAGTCGTCGTCGCCTGCGCGGAGCGCGTCGACCGCCGCGTCGGTGGCTGCTTCGGGCGGTCGGAAGTCGGGCTCGCCCACCTCCATGTGGACGACGTCGTCGATTTCGCCGGCCCGTTCGAGCACGTCCATGGCGGCGAACGGCGTGGTGGTAGTCGCGCGCTCCGATGGCATGCTCCTGGGGAGGTGGTTCGAGGTGATAACGGTTCCCCCGCCGTGTGACTCGTTGACGTGGTAGTGTCGGCCCGGGAGTGCCGTGGCCCCGGGAGTTTTGCGGGCTGGCTCCCAAGCAGGGATATGCAGACTTTCGAGCGCGACCTGCGCGTGGACGCACCCCTCGACGAGGTCTGGGCGTTCCACTCGACGGTCGACGGCCTGCTGGCGCTGACGCCGGACCTGGCGAACCTCCGCATCGACGACGTGGAGTGGCCCGCGGACCGCGGCGACCGCGACGACGAGGTACTCGTCGAGGGGACGCGCATCCACATGTCCGTCAGGCCGCTCGGCGTCGGCCCGCGGCAGACGTGGAAATCGGTCATCACCGAGCGCGTCGAGGAGGACGACCACGCCTACTTCGTCGACCGGATGGAGGACGGCCCGTTCCCGGCGTGGGAGCACACGCACTCCTTTTTCGCGGACGGCGACCAGACGGTGCTCCGGGACCACGTCGAGTACCGCGCGCCGCTCGGCGGCCTCGGCGCGCTCGGGTCGACCGCAGTCATGTGGCCGATGTTCTACTTCCGGCACCGGGAGACCCGGGCCTCCCTCGGCGACGCGTAGTTTTATCGGCTCCCCCGCCGATTGCGTGGGTATGACACACGTAGCCGTGGTCGGCGGTGGTCCCGCCGGCCTGAGCGCTGCACTGTTCACGGCGAAGAACGACCTGGAGACGACCGTCTTCGACGCGGACGAGACGTGGATGCACAAGGCCCACCTGTTCAACTACCTCGGCATCGAGTCCGAGGACGGGACGGCGTTCGTCGAAGACGCCCGAGAGCAGGTCGCGGGGTTCGGCGTCGACCACCGAGAGACCGAGGTCACGGGCGTCAGCGAGGCCGAGGACGGCTTCACAGTCGCCACGGAAGACGATGAGGTCGAGGCCGACTACGTCGTGCTGGCGACGGGCGCCGACCGCAGTCTCGCGGACGACCTGGGCGCGTCGTTCACCGACGAGGGCGTCGTCGACGTGGACGTGGACATGGAGACGAGCGTCCAGGGCGTGTACGCGACGGGCGCGATGGTGCGCGCCGAGGAGTGGCAGGCCATCATCGCCGCGGGGGACGGCGCCGCCGCCGCGTTGAACATTCTCTCGACGGAGAAGGGCGAGCACTACCACGACTTCGACGTGCCCGACGACGCGGCGTAGCCGGTTTCAGACGTCGTCGCNGAAGAGCNGCGACTCCTCGTTCGTGCACTCGGGGCGCCCGCAGACGCCGGCGTCCGCGCCCGCCAGCTCGACGCCGTCGGCGACCTTCTCGATGTGCCAGTCGGCGTCGTGGCCGGCGCCCTCGTGCGTGGCCAGTGCCTCCCGCGCGTCCCGCAGGCGGTCGAAGCCCGCCTCGAATCCACACGAACACTCCACGACCGTCTCGCCGGAAGCCATGCTCGCCGGTCGGGGCCCCGTCCACATAATCGTCCCGGCGCCGGCGGCGTCCTCCCCGGTTCCGGCCACCCGAAGGCACTTCTCGCGGGCGAGCGAACGCTCTCGCATGTCGAACGACGCCCTCCAGCGGACAGTCAGGCGGACCGGTGCCGTCGTCGTGTTCGCAATCGGCGCGTTGACGATGGCGTTCGTCCAGTGGACGACCTATCAGGGGATTCCCCTCGACGTACCATCGGGGGTCGTTTCGCTGTTGTTCTTCGGGCCACTGGTCTACCTCGCCGGCAGTTTCGTCGTGGGCGTGGCCGCGGTCTTCGACCCCGGCGCCCGCGACGCGTCCGAGGACGGGGAACAGGCAGCGGACAGTGCCGAGTAGCCGCCGCCCGCTACCGGGACCCGAATTGCTATCCGGACCCGGGTGTGTCGTGGAGGTGTGAGCGCGACGGAACCCCGAGTGTCGCCGATGGCCGGGCTGGCGGTGGCCGTCGTGGCGGTCTCGACGAGTGCAATCCTGGTGGAAGTGAGCGACGCGCCGAGCCTCGTGAAGGCGGTCTGGCGCGTGGTGTTCATGACGGCGCTGGTGGCGCCGTTCGCCGTCCGGGAGCGCGACCAGTTCGAGTCCATCTCGGGGACGGACTGGGTTCTGGTGACCGTCTCCGGCGCGCTGCTGGCCGGCCACTTCGCAGCGTGGTTCGCGTCCATCGACTACACCAGCATCGCAGCGTCGACGACGCTCGTCCAGACGCAGCCGGCGTTCGTCGCCGTGGGCGCGTGGCTGCTCCTCGACGAGCGCGTGACCGCGCGTGTCGCGGGCGGCATCGTCGTCGCCATCGCGGGGTCCGTGTTGCTGTCGGCCGGCGGACTGCTGGGCGGCGCGACGGTCGGCTCGAATCCGTCGCTCGGGAACGCGCTGGCGGTGCTCGGCGCGGCGTCGGCCGCGGGCTACGTGCTGGCGGGACGGTCGGTGCGCCAGCGGCTCTCGCTGGCGCCGTACGTCTTCGTCGTCTACGGCGTCTGCGCGGCGACGCTCGTCGCGGTGGCGGTCTGGCAGGGGACGACGTTGACGGGGTACGCGGCCCACGAGTGGGTGTTGTTCCTCGGGATGGCCGTCGGCCCGGGGCTGCTCGGGCACACGGTCATCAACTGGTCGTTGAAGTACGTCGAGTCCAGCGTCGTCAGCGTCACCCTGCTCGGGGAGCCGGTCGGCAGCGCGGTGCTCGCGCTCGTCCTGCTCGCGGAGGTGCCGGGGCCGTTCACCGTCGTCGGTGGGGCGGTCATCCTCGTCGGCATCGCCGTCACCGCGACGGCCCGGAACACCTGACCGGCGAAGTGCACGAACGTGTATCTTTCTACCGCTACCGAGAGAAAATACCGTATATATAGACACGAATGAGCAATGCTTATGTCGCGCGTTTCTCACTATTGTGTTGCATGCGAAAAGCGACGACGCTACTCGTTGCGACGCTGGTCGTGCTGTCGGCGACAGTCCCGGCAGCAGCGGTCGCAGCACCCACCGACGCCCCCACGGCAGAGACGGGGACGACGGTCGCTGCGAGCGCGACGGCCCAGGCGAACAACTCCACTGTAACACTGCTGTCCTACAACGACATCCAGACCGCGGCCGCCCAGAACGGGACGGCGCCGCGGATGGCGACGCTCGTCGACGAGCGCCGCGCCGCCCACGACAACCCCACGTTCGTGCTCGGCGCCGGCGACGAAGTGAGCCCGCACTCGCTGTCCCCGCTGACGCAGTGGCGGACGCCCGTCGACGTGCTGAACGAGATTCAGCCAGACGCCGAGGGCATCGGGAACCACGACCTCGACTTCGGCTTCGAGGCGGTCGGGAACTTCTCGGCGGCCTCGGAGTTCCCGTGGCTGATGGCGAACATCGTCGACAGCGAGACCGGCGACCCCATCCCCGGCACGGAGCCGTACACGGTCGTCGAGAAGCAGGGCGTGAGCGTCGGCGTCATCGGCCTCGCCGACCAGAAGATCAAGTCCAAGACCGCAGTCGACTTCGCCGAGCAGGGCTACGAGCTCCAGGACTACAGCGAGGTCGGCAGCGAGTACGCCACCCAGCTGAAAGAAGAGGAGAACGTCGACGTGGTCGTCGCGCTCGGCCACTTCGGCGTGCCGGTCGCGAAGGACTTCGCGAACAGCACCGAGAACGTCGACGTGGTGCTGGTCGGTGACGACGAGATTGTCTACCCGCCGGCGGAGACCGACGGCGTGGTCATCAGCGAGGCCGAGGCCCGCGCGAACTACGTCGGCGAGCTCAACCTCACCGTCTCGGACGGCGAGGTCGCCGACTGGAACGGCCGGCTCATCGCCACCGAGAACTCCACGAAGGACGCGAACGTCTCGGACATCATCGAGACGGCACGCGGCGACGAGCTCTCGAAGGTCGCCGGCCAGAGCGAGGTGCAACTCGACGCGCGGTTCTCGTCGAACTACCACGACGAGACCAACCTCGGGAACCTCGTCGGTGACGCGTTCCTCGCGCAGACCGGCGCCGACGTCGCCATCACGAACGCGGGCGGCATCCGGTCGAACGGCCAGTACGGCCCCGGCAACATCACCGCCGGCGACGTGTACAACATGCTGCCGTTCAACAACCATCTGACGACCGTCGAGCTCACCGGCGGCGAGCTCGAACAGCTGCTGGCGAGCCAGGTCGTCACCATGGAGAGCGAGACCGGTCAGCAGTACGACGCCGAGTCCCAACTGCAGGTCGGCGGCGTCACCTACGAGTGGTACACCCACAACGGCACCGAGGACGCCATCCGCGACGTCTACGTCGGCGGGGAGCCGGTCGACTCCGACGCCACCTACGAGGTCACCGTGAACTCGTACATGGCGGGCTGGGACGGCTCCGTGCTGACGAACGCGACGCTCGTGAACGAGGACTACACGATGTACGGCACGGCGCTGTACGACTACATCGAGTCCCAGGACACCGTCGCGCCCGAGGGCGAGGACCGCATCCGGCGGGTCGACGCTGAGGCCGACGCCGGCACGGTCGAACTCGACGGCGAGGGCGACGTCGCCGTCTCCTTCGAGAAGCCGACCGCGGAGAACGCGACGACCGTCGACACCGAGAGCTTCTACGCGCTGAACGGCCGGAACGAGCGCGTGAACGCCTCCGGTGCGTCGGTCGAGGACGGGACGGTCACCGTCACGTTCGCCGACAGTGACCTCCAGACGCTCGCCGACGGCGGCGACGTCGAAGTGTACGGCAACTACGCCGTCGACGGTCGCGAGCGCCCGTACTTCGACAGCTCCGTCGTCAACGCCGACGTGACGACCGAGTCCGTCCAGGAGACGACGACTGCGGCCGCGACGAGTACGACTGCCGACTCGACGACTGCGGTCCAGACGACCACCGAGAGTGACGACGAGTCCGGCAGCAGCGCGCCCGGCTTCGGTGCCGGCGCGGCCGCCGTCGCAGTTCTCGGCGCTGCACTGCTCGCGCTCCGCGAGTAACCCCGCTCCCACTTTTTATCTGTATCGCCTCGGTAGCTACGGCTATGAGTGTGTCCGACGACGCGTCGGGGCCGACACTGCAGGCGATCGTTCGCCGAGTGGAGGGCGACGAAGCGACGCTCACGCTGTTCAACGACGACGTGAGTCGAGAGGAGTGGACGGCGCTCCAGTCGTACTTCGACGTGCAGACGGTGTCGTTCCGGCGCGGGCGGACCGACGCCGGAGTCCCCCGGAACTTCCTCGTGTTGCACGACGACGAGGAGTTCCGGGCGGCCGCGAGCCTCGCCGACGTCTACTCCGCCATCGACCCGAACTCGTCGATGCTGGCCGCGTCGGACCCGGAGCGAATCGAGTATCCGGAGTTGCTCCGCGAAATCGACCAGACCATCTTCACGGACTACGGCCGGCGGCGGATGACCGTGGCCTCCCGGGAGATCGAGGAGCACGCCTACCGCCACGGCGGTCGGCTCCACGCCGGGTTCCAGTCGCTGTCGAACGCCAAGCCGCAGGAGCGGCTCTACCGGAACCTCGCCGCCGCCGACGTCGAGACGCACCTCTACGGGGCGGGCGACTGGACGCCGCCAGGCGACCACGTCCTCCACGAGTACGACGACCCCGAGATTCTCCGGTCGTGGTTCGTGGTGTTGGACGCCGACGACCGAGACAAGCGAGCGCTGCTGGCCGAGGAACGAGAAGACGGGCAGTTCTACGGCTTCTGGGCGTACGACGCCGACATCGTGGACGTGATTCTCGACCGGCTGGCGGCGTTCCCGCCGACGTCGGGGTCAGGCCTCTAGGTCCTCGATGGCGTCCCGCCAGTCCTGGGGGACGCGGCGGCTGCCGCTGCCGTCGGGTTCGAGTGCGACCTGCGTGGTCTCGCCCTCGACGGCGACGCCCTCGTCGTCGCGAATCTCGTAGGCCATCGTGAAACTGGAGTCGCCGACTTCGGTCACTGACGCTGCGACCTCGACTTCGTCGGCGAACTGGACGGGTCGCCGGAAGTCCACTTCGAGGTTGGCGACGACCATGTTGAGCTCCATCGGCGGGACGCCGAGGCCGTCCGTGAGGTACGAGAACCGGGCTTCCTCCATGTACGTCACGTAGACGGCGTTGTTGACGTGCCCCATCGTGTCGTGGTCCTGGTAGCGCACGTCGACCGTCTCGGTGAACGCGAACTCCGTCATCACCGAGACTGCCGGTCGGGAGACGCATAACGCCCGCGGTTCAGGCGATGTCGTCGGGTCGGTCGACGTCGCGGTGCACCCCGGAATCGCCGGTCTCGACGACCGCGGCGTCGTCCGCGTCGAGCAGTACCCGCCGGCCGCCGGTGTCTCCCGAGGTGTCCGCGAGCGCGTCGAAGTGGTCGGCGGCGAACAGCACGGGGTTGCCGCGCTGGCCGTCGTGGCCCGCTGCGAGCGCGGACCGCTCGGTCGCGTCGAACGCCGCCGCGAGCGCGTCGACGCTCGCCGGGTCGACGTAGGGCATGTCACCGAGGGCGAAGACGGCGGCGTCCGGGTCGGTCGTGTGCCGGAGGTGGTCGACGGCCCGCCGGACCGACGACGCCTGGCCCGCCTCGTAGTCCGGGTTCTCGACGAGTTCGACGGCGAGCCCGTCGAGTGCGTCCCGAACGCGGTCGGCGTCACACCCGAGCACGACCGTCACCGAGTCAAGGCTCGCGTCTAGGAGCGTTCGGGTGCTCCGCCGGACCATCGGCTCGCCGTCGACGGGTTCGAGGAGCTTGTTCGCGTCCCCGTACCGGCTGCTGGTGCCGGCGGCGAGCAGGACGCCGGCGACGGTCGAATCCCCGGCTGGCTCGCTCGGCGGGTCGACGACCGGGAGGCTCATTCGACGGACTCGTAGCGGACCACGCGGACCTGCTGGCCGGCGTCGAGGCCGGACTCGGTGAGCACGAAGCCGTCTGCGCGGGTGGCTCGCGTGCTCGACGAGAGCACGCTCGGGTCGAAGGTGTCCTCGTAGACGGCCAGCGGCGAGTCGACGTGCCCGAGCGGGGTCGCCGTCCCGTCGTCGAGCGTCACGGGGATTGCGTACTCGAAGCCGGAGGGCCCGAGGTCGAGGTCGACGGGGAACTCGGCGGGGACGGTCGGGAGGTCGGTCCGGCCGGTGAACAGCGGCCGCGCGACGAGCGTCGTGATGGTGTGTGCGCCGACCGGCTTGCCGGGGATGGCGAGCGCCGTCGCGTCGAACTCCGGCAGGTCGGCCAGCGCGATGGGTTTCCCGGGGCGGACCGCGACCCGGTGGAAGTCGACGTCGCCGAGTTCTTTCAGCACCCGAATCGCGTAGTCCTTCTTCCCGACGCTGGTGCCGCCCGTCGTCACCACCACGTCGTGTTCGGCGGCGAGGTCTGCGACCCGCTCCTCGACGGTGTCGTAGTCGTCCGGGACGGTGCCCTCGTAGGTGGCGTCGTGCCCCCAGGACTCGACGAGGCCCGCGAGCATCGGGGAGTCCAGGTCGTCGATGCGGCCCTCGTGAATCTCGGTGCCGGTCGCCAGAAGCCCCACGGAGAGCCGCTCGCGGACCGCCACCTCCTCGACGCCGAGGTCGCGGAGCAGCACGGCGTCCTTCGGGGAGAGCCGTTCGCCGGCCGCGAACAGTTCCTCGCCGGCCTCGACGTTGCTCCCGCGCTCGTAGACGTACGTTCCGGGCTCGAGGTCGGTGCCGGTGAGCTCGCCGACGACGGCGTCGCCGTCTTCCGGCGGCGTCTCCGACGCCTCTCTGCCCTCGACGGACGCCTCTTCGACTTTGAGCACGGCGTTCGCGCCCTCGGGGACGGGCGCGCCGGTGGCGATTCTGACCGCCTCGCCGGCGTCGAGGCCGCCGGGGTCGTCCTCGGGGAACACCTCGCGGTCGACGGCGTCGAGGGGGTAGTCATCGGTGGCGTCGACGGCGTAGCCGTCCATCGTCGCGTAGCTGTACGGCGGCTGGTCCTCGCTGGCGGTGACTGGTTCGGCGAGCACGCGGCCGGCGAGGGCGTCGATGGGGACGCGTTCGGTGTCGAGACGGTCGAGTGCGCGTGAGCGCTGTGCGAGGACGCGTTCGACGGCGTCCGCCCGGGGGACGAGGTCAGCGTGGTCGTGGGTCATGTTCGCTCGGTACGACCGCAACGGGTAATGCGTTGTCCCCCCGGCAGCGAGCCTCCGACTGTCCGTCGCGTCGCCGGTCGGCGCGCGACCCCGGGCGCTCGCAATGATTTATGCCGCCGTCGCACCACGGGTGTGCGTATGACTCACAAGGAACGCGCGCTCGACGGCGTCACCGTCCTCGACCTGAGCACGTTCGTCACCGGCGGGTTCTGCTCGCTGATGCTCGCCAATCAGGGCGCCGAGGTCGTCAAGGTCGAGCGGCCGGGCGCGGGCGACGACAACCGCCACTCCGGCCCGCCGTTCGTCGACGGCGAGTCGCCGTACTTCTGGACCGTCAACTACGGGAAACGCAGCGTCGAACTGGACCTCAAGACCGAGGAGGGGCTGGCGGCGCTGTACGACCTCGCGGCCGAAGCCGACGTGTTCGTGCAGAACTACCGGCCGGGCACGGCGGAGAAGCTCCGCGTCGCCGACGACGACATCCGCGAGGTCAACGAGGACATCGTCTACTGCGCCATCTCGGCGTTCGGACAGACCGGGCCGTGGAGCCGGCGCCCGGGCTACGACCTGCTCGTCCAGGGGCTGAGCGGCATCATGTCCGTGACCGGCGAACCCGACCGCGACCCGGTGAAGGTCGGGCTGCCACAGACCGACCTCATCACGGGCATGTGGGCGGCGTTCGGCGTCGTCACGGCGCTCTACCGGCGCGCGCTCACCGGCGAGGGCGACTCCCTCGAACTCGGGATGCTGGACGCCACGCTGCCGTGGCTCACGAAGCAGGCGGGGAAGGTGTTCGTCGACGAGGAGCCCGAGCGCATGGGCACCAAGGACCCCGTGCTCGCGCCCTACCAGACGTTCGAGACGGCGGACGGCCACATCAACGTCGCGTGCCTGAATCAGAAGCTCTGGCGGGCGTTCTGTGCGGCCATCGACCGGCCCGAACTCGCCGACGACGAGCGCTTCGCCGAGAACGCCGACCGCGTCGAACACATGGACGCCCTCGAAGCGGAACTCCAGGCGGAGCTCGACCAGCGCACGACCGAGGAGTGGATGGGGATTCTGGTCGAGGACGCGGGCGTCCCGGCCGGTCCCGTCTACTCCGTCGAGGAGGCGCTGTACAACGAACAGACCGAGGCCCGCGGGACGGTGACCGAGATGGAGGCCCGCGGGAAGACCATCCCCGTCGTCGAGCACCCGCTGAACTACGAGCGGGCGGAGACCGGCTTCGAGACGCCGCCGCCCGAGCTCGGCGAACACAACCGCGAGGTGTTCGCGGACCTCGGCTACAGCGACGCCGAAATCGACGCGCTCGCGGACGCTGGCGTTTTCGGTAGTGAGTGACACACACGCTTAAGACCCTCTCTCGCGTCGGTGCTCCCATGCTCGACGGCTACGAGATGCACGACCTGACGCAACCGTGGTCGCAGGACACGCCGGCGTGGCCGACCTACGACAACCCGAAGATCTGGTACGAGAAGTCACTGGACACGGAGAAGGTGAACGGCCAGAAGATCGAGTTCATGAACCACACGGGCACCCACCTCGACGGCGAGAAGCACTTCATCGCTCACGGCCGGGACATCGAGAGCATGCCCCTCGACGAACTCGTCGGCGACGCCGTCGTGGCGGACATCTCCGACAAGGTCGGGGACTACGACGTCTACACCTCCGACATGATCGAGGACGTCTGCGACGTGCAGAAGGGCGACATCCTCTTCGTCCACACCGGCTACCAGAGGTACGCCTGGCACCGCGAGGAAGCCGACCCGCACGCGTTCTTCTGCAAGCACCCCGGCCCGAACCGGGAGTTCGCCGACTGGTGCAAGGAGATGGAACTGGAGTACCTGATTCTGGACTGCGGGAGCGCCGACCACCCGATGAACACCGTCGTGCGGGACGTCCGACCGGAGCTCGCCGCCGAAGCCCGCGAGAAACACGGCGTCGACGACCTGGACGAGATTTTCCCGCCTGAGGGCTACCAGCTCATGCACACCGAGCTGTTCCCGGAGGGCATCGTCCACGTCGAGAACGCCCAGGTGCCCGAGGAGCTGCTGAACGAGCGCGTCCAGATCGGCACCTTCCCGTGGCGGTTCCGCGGCGGCGAGTCCTCGGTCTGTCGCTGCGTCGCGTTCACCGAGGCGTAGCGTAGCCCGCCTGAGCCCCGATTTTGTGACGCGTGGCGCCCGACCGAACAGCTAACTATCCCCCGCCGAGTGTCGCGTGGTCTGGTCACGATGGACGCGGTCGTTCTCGACGAGTGGGGCGGCAGCCTCGACGTCGCCGCGGTCGAACGCCCGGCCCGCTCGGAACGGGCCGGCGGTCGGGAGCCGCGGCGCCGGCGTCGCGCTGGTCGTCATGCTCGCCGTCGGGACGGGACGCTGACTCGGGGCCGGCCTGGGTGGGGCCGTGGAAACGCGTAAGTGCTGTCGGTTGAAACTTGGTAGCATGGACCGAGACGACCCGTGGAGCGTCACCGACCGC
>JGI12330J12834_1000250_pt1 | contig 19690 bp, 18 predicted proteins | sample A23E1SouthBayCA_FD_12834 | JGI IMG/M metagenome (IMG submission 12834) | reverse complement strand
CGGGTCGAATCCGCGAACAGGTCGTCACCGACGACCAGCGGCGCCCCGGGCGCGGCGAGTCGGGCGGCCGCACAGGCACCACTCCACGCCCGCCCGTCGAAACAACCCGGCGGCGCAGGGGCACCCCGGAACGGGAGCGCGTCGACCGCGCGCTCGAAGCGCTCGCTCCAGCGCTCGGCGAGCGCTCCCCTGGCGTCCCGGCGCAGATTCGCCAGCCGGTCCTCCAGTTCGAGGCGTCGCTCCCGGGCGTCGCGGGCCTCCCTGGCCCGCCGCCGCGCTCGCTGTAGGGCCTCCCGGGCGGCGTGGTGTTCGGTCTCGGCCGCCGCCAGCTCTCGGGTCGCGTCGCCGAGCGCAGCCTCGGCCGATTCGGCGTCTCCGTCCTCCCGGCGCGCCTCGACGCGCCCGCTCGCTCGCGCGACCCGCTCGCGCAGCCGTTCGACGTCAGCGGCCGTCGCCGCGACGCGCTCGCGAGCGCCCTCCAGGTCGACGTCCGGCGTTTCGAGGTCCGACAGCGCGGCTCGACACGCCGCGAGGTCGTCGTCGTGGCGCGTGCTCGCTCCACGGCTGCGGGCCGCCGCCGCCACGGCCGCCCGCAGCGAGACAGACACGCGCCGGTGGAGCACACCGACGCGCTCGTGGACGGGTCCGGGTGGCTGACAGCGGACGCGCTCGTCGGTTGGGTCCCGAATCGCGTCGGCGACCTCGCTCGGTTCGACGTCGGCGTCCCGCAGGTCGAGCGCTCGCCCCGTGCGCTCGACGCCCGCGAGCGAGAGTCTCATAGCTCGCTGTCGCGCATCGCCTCGGGCTCCGGGAGCGCGCGGCCCGCCGCGAACTTCGCGTACGGCGTGCTCGTAGCCTCCCGGTTCTCGTACGCCCGAGCCGCCTCCCGAACGCGGTCCGGGGCGTCCGCGAACTCGTTGAACGCCGCCGTGCGCTCCACTTGCACGTCGCCGCCGTGTTTCTCCCGCAGGCGGAGCGCCTGAAACGCCCCGAACTCCGTCTCCCGCAGCAGCGCGGCGCGGCCGAACCGCCGGACTACGCTGTCCTCGTGGGCGTCACAGACGTTCCGGAGGCTCTGGCGCGCGGCTTGCGCGTACGTCACCACGAGCAGCACTACCCGAGCGTTCGCGGCGACGAAAATATTAGTTTCGGACTGGCGAAATCAAACTGCCTCTGCGACCTCGAACTCGGGGACGGCGGTCTCGGCGTCCGGCGCGACGACGACCGTCCCCTCGACGGCGGGGTCGCCCGTGGCGCGGTACGCAGTCACCCCCTCCTCGTCGAACTCGGTCGCGTACGTCCGCAGCACGCCGAGCACGCGGTCCTCGACGTCGCCGAGGCTCGCGTCGCCGTCCTCGAAGTCAGCCAGGGCGTCCTCGACGTTCCGGAGCGCACTGATTCGGTCCATCAGATGGAGCGCAGGTGGTCCTTGTTCGGCTGGTAGAGCTCGCCCTTCTCTTTGAGCTTCTCTATCTCGTGTTCGGCCTTCCCGGCGTCCATCCCGATCTCCTCGGCGCGGTCCAGGACCTCCTCGACGGGCGCGCCCTCGTCGAACTCGTCCTCGATCTCCCCGATGAGCGCCTTCACGTTCTTCACGCGGTCGCGCTGGGTCTTCGACTGGCCGGTCTCCACCACGTCGGCGTCGAACTCCCCTGTCTCCGGGTCGACGCCGATGTCCTGCAGGCAGGACTGGACGATGGCGATGACGCGGTCGGCGTCCTCCTGCTCGACCGTGTCGGAGAGCCGCAGCCGCGCCGAGGCCTCCGCCAGCCGCACGATGGCCTCCAGTTGGCGGGCCGTCACCGGAACGGGCGCGTCCTCGTCGGCGCCCTTCGACCGCAGGTCCACGTAGAAGTCCTCGATGGCCTGCTTCGCTTCGGCGGTCATCGTCGGGAAGCACGTCCGCCGGGCGTACGCAATGTACTTCCGGAGTAGCTCCGGCTCGATGGCGGGCGCCACCTCGTCGGTCTGACTGTCGATCTCTTCCTCGGTGTAGTTCGCGTTCGCGAGCTGCTCGTTCTGCGTGTTCAGCTCCCCCGCGTAGTTCGTCTGGAGGATGTGCTCGGCCAGCGCCGCGTCCTCCTCGGGGTCCGGCGAGTCCGTCACCGTGAAGATGAGGTCGAACCGCGAAATCAGGGCGGGCTCCAGGTCGATCTGCTCGCCGATCGGCTCGTACTGGTCGAACCGGCCGTACTTCGGGTTCGCCGCCCCCAGCAGCGAACACCGGGCCTTCAGCGTCGCGTTGATGCCCGCCTTCGAGATAGAGATCTTCTGCTGTTCGAGCGCCTCGTGCATCGCCGACCGGTCGTCGTCGGCCATCTTGTCCAGCTCGTCGACCGCCGCCACGCCGTTGTCCGCGAGCACGAGCGCGCCCGCCTCCAGCGTCCACTGCTGGCCGTCCCCGAAGTCGTCGCGGACGGCTGCGGCAGTGAGACCGGCCGCGGACGAGCCCTTCCCGGAGGTGTACACCGACCGCGGCGCGATGTTCTGGACGTACGAAATCATCTGGCTCTTCCCGGTACCCGGGTCCCCTATCAGTAGCATGTGGAGGTCGCCGCGGATGCGGGACTCGTCGGGGAGGTGTTTGGTGACCCCGGAGAACAGCTGGAGCATCATCGCGAGCTTGGCCTGGCGGTGGCCGTAGATGGCGGGGGCCATGGAGTCGACCATCTCCTCGTAGATGTCCTCGTGGTCGGAGAGCTCGATGATCTCGCGTTTGTCCTCCTCGGTGATGTTCATCTCCTCGAACTCGGCGTCCTCGACGACGACCGAGGAGCCCTCCATGTAGTGGTCGAAGACGGGGGAGTCCGTGGAGTCCTCGCTCTGGTCGAGCCGGAGGACGCCCGTGACGGTGACGTGGTCGCCGGGCGTGACTTCGCCGGTGGCGTCGTCCTCGATGTGGATGTCGATGGCCTGCGGGGTCTCGCCGCCCGCGAGTCCCTCCGGGGACTCCTGCACGCGGAGCTTCTGGGAGTCGACGAACTCCGAGCGGTCGGGGTCGAGCTTGAACGGGCCCTGGCGCTCGCAGGACTCGCACTGGTAGGGCTCCTGGAAGCCGGCGTCGCCCTGCGGGACTTCGGTCTCGGCGCCGCAGCGCTGGCAGACGAACACCGCGCGCTCGATTTTCGGCATCACGTCCGTGGCCTTCCGCACCATCCCCTGGACGGAGACGAGCGTGTTGAGGTGTTCCGCCCGAATCTCCCGAATCTCCGTGTGCTCGGTGAGGCCCTGCACGCGGACGTGAGCCTGCCCGAGGCTGACGTCGACGGGGAGGTCGTAGAGCCGCAGGGCCTCCTCGGCGGCCTCCTGGAGCTGGTCGGGGTGGTTGATGTAGTCGTCGGCCAGGTCGGGGTCCATCTGGTAGAGGTCCCGCCAGTCCAGTTCGAGGGACTTCGACTCGCGGGGGTACTCGCGGGCGAGCTCCGCGACGTCGTCGCTGTAGTATCGGCGGTAGAACTCCTCGAATCGGTCGACGAGCTCCTGGTTGGCGGCCTGGGCCATTCTGTCCTTCCGGGATAGTGCTCGCTCGCCTAAGAAGGTTCGCAAACGGGGGTGAAAGTGGACGGCTGCCGGCCCGTCCAGCGGCCGGCCGAGTGGCGGAGCAACTGGTGACGAAGCCAACGCTTAGTACTCTCCGGCCCTCTGTGGGGGACGTGACGGGGGACCAGCAGTGACGAGTTCGCCGCTCGGTATCGCGGCAATCGACCTCGCGTACGCCGGACTGTTCGTGCTGGCCGCGGTCGTGTCGGCCGTCAGTGCCTGGCGAGCAAGGCGCGTCGAGGACCGGGAGACCCGCCACGGACTCCTCGTGTTGCTCGGCACGGCCAGTGGCTGGTCCGCCACGCACGCAGTGACGCTGTTCGCGCCGTCCGAGCTAGTCGCCGACTCCGCGTACCTCGTCGGCCTCGTCCTCGGCTTCTCCACCGTGTGGGCGTGGCTGTACTTCTGCTCGGCGTACACCGGCCGCGTCCTCCACCGCGACACGTGGGTGGTCACGGGTAGCATCGTCACGTACCTGGCCATCGTCGCGGTGAAACTCACGAACTCGTTCCACCACCTCTACTACCGTGCGACCTACCAGCCCGACGAGTTCCCCTTCTTCGTGGTCGAACACGGCGTCTTCCACTGGGGGGTCACCGGCCTGTCGTACGCCCTGGCCGCCATCGGGATGTTCATGCTGTTCGAGATGTTCCGCGAGGCGGACTACGGCACGCGCCCGCTGGCCGTCCTCGTCGGAATCATGGCGGTGCCCGCGGTCCTCGACATCTACAGCTTCGCCAGTCCGGCGCTCATCGACATCATCCACTCGCCGCTCGGCGTCGCCGTCTTCGCCGTCGGCGTCCTGTTCGTCCACGAGGACCGGTTCCTCGCCGTCCAGCTCACCGGCGACATCGACGACCCCGTGGTGTTGCTCGACGAGGACGGCCGGGTCCGAGCGCTCAACGACAACGCCCGCGAGCGCTTCCCGGACATAGACGGCAACACGGGCACCGCACTCGCGGACGTCGCGCCGGACGTCGCCCAGCACCTCGACAGCGACGAGGACGTTCTCGCGGTGCGCCGCGGCGACGACACCGAGTACTACCTCGTCGCCGACTCGTCGTTCTCACTGGGCGCCAGCAGCCTCGGCCGCGTCCTCGTGTTCACGGAGATTACGGAGACAGAACGCCACCGCCGCGAGGTCGAGCGCCACAACGCCCAACTGGAGGGGTTCGCGGCGGGCGTCAACCACGAACTCCGGAACGCCATCCAGGTCGCCACCGGCTTCGCGTCCCAGGCCGCGAGCGCGCTCGAAGCCGAGGACGTCACCGAGGCCCGCCAGTCCCTGGAGCGCGTCTCCGACGCCGTCGACCGCATGGAAGACCGCGTCAGCGACCTCTCGACGCTCGCCCGCCACGGCCGCACGCTCCGCGACACGGACCCGGTCGACGTCCGCGAGGCGGCGCTGGCTGGCTGGCGGACCGCCGACACGGGCGACCTCGACCTCACCATCGACGGCGACGGCACTGTCGACGCGGACCGCGTCCGCCTCGAAGACCTCTTCGAGGCGGCGTTCGCGTTCGCGCTGGACAACGGCGCGAGTCAGGTCACCGTCGACGTCCACGACGACGGCTTCGCCATCGAGGACGACGGGGCGGCGCCGGGCGTCGGCGACACCGAACGCTTCTTCGACTACGGCGACGCGGTTCCGACGACGGAAGCCGGGATGCACCTCCCGAACGTCCGCACGCTCGCACGCGTCCACAACTGGACGGTGACCGTCGACACGGACTACCAGGACGGCGTCCGCATCGTGGTCACCGCCGACCCCGCGCCGCTCACGCTCACCCGCCCCGAGGGGTGACCGGCCGGCTTCGGGTCGACGCTCGTCCCGACGCCCGACTCGACGGGACCGTCACTCCAGTTCGATGTCCTGTTCCTCGATGACGCGGTCGGTCTCGTTGTTCACGGCCCGCACGACGAGTGTCGTCTTCCCCCGGCGACCGACGTCACGTGGGAGTTCGACCGTCCCGTCGACCTCCTCGATAGTGGCGTTGCCCAGGGAGTTGCCGGTCGTCACCTCGATGTACTCCGCGTTCCCCGCCTCGGTCCACAGCACAGTCGCTTCGCCGTTCGTCGCCGCAATCTGGACGCCGGCGGTCACGGTCTCGTCGTTCGCGAACACGCCCACGCCGACCGCCCCCGCCACCAGCACTGCGACGACGAACAGCAACGCGACCCCGACTGCGGGCGAGGTCGCGCGTTCGTCGGACGGAACCGGAATCATGCCCACCCGTATCCGCGTCGCACGTATATGTGTACTCCCCCGAGCGTCGGCGCCGAGCGCTGTCGCGCCGACCGGCCAGTGCGCTGGCCGACACAACACTCAACTCCGCGGCGGCCGGAGTCACGGTCGTGCCCGAGACGCTGACTGCCGACGTCGTCCACGCCCTCGCACCCGACGAACTCGACGACGCCGACCTCCAGCCCGAACTCGAAGCGCTCGCTGTCGGTCGTCACGTGCTCGTCTGCCGGAAGGGCGGGACGCCGTCGTGGACCGAGCGGATTCTGGCGTTCCTCCGACGCACCCCCATCGAGGCCGTGACCGTCGTGGCGGACGAGGGCGTGCCGGAGGGCGAGGAGTTCACCGCACGGGTCGCGGAGACCGACCTCGCCGGCGTGTACGAGGTCGTCGACGGCACTGGCGCCGTCGACCGGCCGTAGCCGCAGGCGGCGCGAGGATTTACAACGCGGCGGGTCCGCAGCCCGAACGTGACACCGAACGGCCGCGGCGTCGGCATCACCGAGTGGCTGCACGGCGGCGCGGGGTGGCCGGTCGTCGTGGTGTTCGCGCTCGTGACGCAGCTCGGCGACGTCTGGTTCCTCCTCCTGGCGGGCACGACGCTGTACGTCGCGGGCGACCGGCTCCCGCGCCTCGGCGTCGACCGCCGGCGCGGACTCTTCGTGCTCGCGCTCGCGCTCGCCTACGTCGCGCTCGTCGGCGCGCTCAAGACCGCGTTCGGGCTGCCGCGCCCGCCCGCCGCGGCCCAGGCGCCCGTCGTCCCGTGGCTGCCCGGGGCGGTCGAACCGCTGTACGTCGACATCGCTACCGGCCACGGTCCGGGGTTCCCGAGCGGGCACGCGCTCGGCACGACGATGGTCTGGGGTGGCGCCGCGCTCGTCTTGGAGGCGAGCACGCGCCGAACCAGACTCGCCGTCGCGGCCGTCGCCGTCGCGCTCGTCTCGCTCTCCCGGCTCGTGCTCGGCGTCCACTACGCCGTCGACGTGGTCGCGGGCGCCGCTGTCGGCGCCGTCGTCGTCGCGGCGCTCTATCGGTTCGGCGACGCCGGCACGCGCCCGGAGCTGGTGTTTCGACTCGCGGCCGCGGCCGGCGCGGCCGGCGTGCTCCAGACCGCCTCGTTCGGGAGCGTGACCGCACTCGGCGCCGCGCTCGGCGGGCTGCTCGCGTGGCGCGCCGTCGCCGACCGGACGACACCACGGCCGTCAAGCGAGCGCGCCGCGGCCGTGGCCGTGGCCGTCGTCGCCACAGCAGCCGTCCTCTTCGGCGCCGCCTACGCGGTCTCACCGCCGCTCGCCGTCTCCTTCCTCGCGGCGGCCGCCGCCACCGCGCTCGTCGTCGCCGCGCCCGCGCTCGCCGAGCCGCCTACGTGACCGCAGCCGGCGGACGCCTGGAAACCGGCATGCAGGTGCCAGCACGCCGGCTTTCCGACTGAGCCCTTTGGTGGCGCGTATGGTAGATGTCCTCGGCCACCTCGGAATGGCACTCCTGTGGCTCGCACCCGTCTGGTACTTCGTCGACTACCGCAAGACGGCCGTCCTCGCCGTTCTCGGCGGCTTCTGGTTCGGGATGCTGCCGGACGTCGACCTCGTCCTCGCCAACCGGCTCTCGGGCGTCCACCACCACGGCGTCGTCCACACCGTCCTCGCCGTCACGGCGTTCGCGGCCGTCCTCGGCCCGCTGGTCGGGGTGGCGTTCGCGCGAATCGGCAGGGCGACGGGCTGGTTCGACGAGCGAGCCCGAGCGCACGCGACGGCCGTCGGCGTCATTGTCGTCTGGGTCACGGGCGTCTCGCACCTCTTCGCCGACGTGCTGTCGGCGCCCGACGCGTCGACGCGAATCGAACCGCTCTGGCCGCTCGTCAAGGGCCCAGTCGTCATGCTGGACGTGCTCTGGTACCAGTCGTTCTGGGCGACCTGGGGGCTGTTCGTCCTCGGTGTCGGGGCCAATCTGGTGGCGTGGTACTGGACGCGCGGCCACCGACCGACGACCGAATCACACGCCGCCACGTGACTGTTCGCGCCGTCTGACATCCAGCCGACCGCGAGTCCCGCCGACAACCCCCTAATTACTAAGGCAGTCAACCTATCACCGCGACTGGAGTACGAAGGGGTATGACCGACTCCGACTCGAAGTCGCCAGACGCCCACGGCCTCGACGAGAGCACGCTCCACGACCTCCTCTCCAGCGAACGCCGCCGCCACGCCCTCGACTGCCTGACCGACCACGGACCGATGGCGCTCCCGGACCTCGCCGACGAAGTCGCGGCCCGCGAACACGACGAACTGCTCTCCCAAGTCCCCGAAGACGCAGTCCTGACGACCTACCTCTCCCTGTACCACACGCACGTCCCGAAACTCCAGACCGCAGACGTCGTCGACTACGACCAGGACAGCGACCTCGTCGCGCTCGCCGACGACGCCAGCACGCTCGACGCGTACGCTGCCCGCGACAGCGTCGTCGGGGCCGACTAGATGTCCGGCTCCCAGCAGCCCGCGACCGACGACCACGGCATCACGGACGCCGACCGCGCCCGAATCGCGGCGTACCTCCAGACGCCAGCCCACAACCGGAGCGTCGACGACCTCCGACGCACCACTGAGCAGTGACGCCACCCCGCCACTGACCGTCGACACGGTGGCGGCCGCCCCTCTCGACTGCCGCCCGCACGCGCTACGCAGCGCTCTCGGTTTCACGTCGGCAAAAGTGGGACCGCCCGAATTTGAATCGGGGTCACGGGCACCCAAGGCCCGAAGGATACCAAGCTACCCTACAGTCCCGCACACGTCGGTACCGCGGGCTCACGCCTAAGCGTTTCGTTCGGGAGGCCACAACGGTTTTCGCGGTCGGGTGTTTCGACTCCGCCATGGCTGCCCTCGAACTCGCGTTGGTGGTGCTGGTGCTGGCGGCGTTGTTCGGCGCGTACTGGGTGATTCGGGCGGTGAAGCCGTTCGTGGTGAACGCCGTCGTGGGGCTGGTAGTGATACTGCTCGCGCAGGCGCTGGGGGCGTCGGTGGCGGTGACGCCGCTGGCGTTGCTCGTGGTGGCTATCGCGGGGTTCCCGGGCGCGCTGCTCGTGATACTGCTGGCGTACGCGGGCGTGGCGTTCGCGCCGGCCGTCGCGACGCTGCCGCTGGTCGTCCCGCTGTAGTCGGAGAACCGCCGCTCGGTCCGTTACTCGTCTTCTCGAAGCTCCAGGTCGGCGATGATGCCGTATGGGTCCCGGCCCTTGCGGACGCCGTCGAGGATGCGGAACGCGGAGTCGGGGTCGAGGAAGTGCGTGGTGACCGCGCGACCCAGGTCCGTCGGCTGGAGGCCGTCGATGAAGCCGTACTCCAGGAGTTTGCCGAGGGCGTGCTTGGTCGGAACATCGCCGACCATGCGGTCGTTGAGGCGCTTGGCCGCCTTCCCGCCGACGGTGACGTTCGCGAGCGTCTCCTCGACGGCGGCGTCCTCGTCGTAGTGCGTGACGACGTCCTCCATGTCTCCTTTGAGGAGGGTGAACGCGATCTCCTCCTCGGTGCCCTCCATCGAGGAGTGATAGGAGGCGTCGGGTTCGACGAGCACGTACACCTTCCCGCGGTCGTGGTAGTCGGGGCGGCCGGCGCGGCCGAGCATCTGCTCGAACTCCTGGACGGAGAGCCACTCGATGCCCATCGCGAGCGTGTCGAAGATGACCTGGTTGGCGGGGAAGTCGACGCCGGCCGCGAGCGCAGCAGTCGTGACCACCGCAGCGAGGTCCTGGTTCCCGAACTGGCGCTCGACGGACTTCCGTTCGCCGTAGTCGAGGCCGGCGTGGTACGGCCGCGAGGGGTAGTCGAGTTTGCGAGAAATCTCGTTGCAGCGCCGCCGCGAGTTCGTGAAGATGATTGTCTGGCCCTTGTACCCCATCGAGGACTCCTGGTCGAACTCCCGCCGCACGAGCTTGTTCTCGATGTCGGGCTTCTCGGACCCGTCCGCGAACGTGACGTGGCGCTCGATGGGGACGGGGCGCTCCTCGAACTCGACGAGGTTCGCGCGCAGTTTCGTCGCGAGCTCGCCGGGGTTGCCGACGGTCGCGGAGAGGTACACCCACTGCGCGCCGTCGTAGCCCGAGCGCTCCTGCCGGCGCTGCTCGCAGTAGTACTTCAGCCGCGAGATGAGCCCGTCGAGGCGGTGGCCGCGCTCGTCCTCCTTGAGCGTGTGGACCTCGTCGATGACGACCGTCCCGATGTCACCCAGCTCTCGGCCCGTCCGGAGCGCGTGGTCGATGCCCTCGTAGGTGCCGACGATGATGTCGGCCGACGGGTCGAAGGCGTGGCCGTCGTCCCGAATCCGCGAGGAGCCCACCCGGATGGTGACGTTCGCGAGGTGGCCGTACTCGTCCTCGAAGTCCTCGTGTTTCTGGTTCGCGAGCGCCACGAGGGGGACGAGGAACAGCATCTTGCCGTTCCCGGACTGCAGCCGGTGGAGGCCCGCGAGCTCGCCGACGAGCGTCTTCCCGGTCGCCGTCGCGGACACCACCATCTGGTCGTCGCCCTCCACGAGCCCGTTCTCGACGGCGAGGCTCTGGACGGGCAACAGCTCCTCGAAGCGGTCCTCGAAGAGCCCCTGAACGTCCGGGTGGAGGTCCAGTTCCGAGACCTTCACGGGGTCGACCTCGTCGGTGGTCGCCGACACCTCGTCGTACTTCGTGAGGTCGGGGTCGAGGTTCCCGCTCAGCAGCCCCGTGACCTTCGCGAGGTCCTGCTCCTCGAACAGCAGCTCCTCCAGGCGGTCCTGGGCGGCGCCAGAGACCGACCCCGAGAAGGAGAGCTCGCGCTCCAGTTCGCGCACCGCGCAGTCCCGACAGATGTGCTCGCCGTCGGCCTCGATGGCCGTCTCCGAGGTGAGCGGCGAGTACCGCCCCTTCCCCGCGCAGTACCGACAGGTCCGCACGACCTTCGCGTCGAGCTGGTAGGCCGACAGCAGCTCCCGGAGCTCGTCGCGCCCCGACTGGCTGGTCTGCTGGCTGATGCGGATGCGGCCCGCTCGGCGCGCGATGGCGACGAACTCGTCGGGGTTCCGCGGCTCCTCGCCCCCGCTCGTCTTCCGGCGGAACCGGCCCGGTCGGGGCCCCGCGCTCTTCTCCGCGACCTCCAGCTTCGCGCGGAACAGCCGGTCGCCGTCGCGGTTCGCGACGGCGAGGTAGTCGTCCCCCGTCTCGTGGAGGAACAACGTGTCCACGCGCTGGACCTGCTCAGACACGAATGCGGGTAGACGACGGCGGTATTTCAGCGGTTCGCTTGTCTGGCAGTTTCTCCCGCCCTCGCTGTCTCCGTCTTCGACCAGCTGGATGTCGTCGTCACTGTCGGACCGCTCCGCGGCCCGACGAGCCCTCGCTCGGCGTCGCCTCGCGAGGACGCCGGTGGCGACGACTCACTCCACGAGCTGAATCTCGTCGTCGCCGTTCGGCACCACGCAGATGAACGCGCCCGTCTCGCCGCCGTCGTTCTCGTACCAGTGGACGGCACCGGCCGGAATCAGGAGACTGTCGCCCGCGCTGACCTCGTAGGTGTCGCCCTCGATGCCGACGGTGTACTCGCCGGCGAGCACGTACTGCTCGTGTTCGACCTCGTTCGTGTGCTCGGGCACGCTCGCGCCCGGGTCGAGTTCGAACCGGCGCATCGCGAAGTGCGGCGCGCCGTCCGATTCGTCCAGCAGGACGCCCTTCTGCATCCCGTCGGCCGCTCCGACGGCCTCGTACTCGGCGTCCTCGGCGCGCTTGACGACGTGTTCGGTGTCGCTCATGGTCGACTCTTCGCGAGCCCGGGACTTAGGGGTAGCCGTCGCAGCCTCGCTCTCTCACTCGGCGCGCCCGCGCAGCCCGAGCAGCTCCCGGGCGTCGTCGGGCGTCGCGACAGGTCGCCCGAGTTCCCGCGCCAGTCCGGCCACGCGCTCGACGAGCTGAGCGTTGCTCTCGGCGAGTTCGCCGGCCTCGTAGTAGACGTTGTCCTCCAGGCCGACGCGCACGTGGCCGCCGAACAGCACGCCCATCGCGGCGAACGGGAGCTGGTGGCGACCGAACCCGAGCGTGTTGAACGCGGCGCCGTCGGGGAGATTCGAAATCAGATTGAGGAAGTTCCGGGGCCGGGGGCGGGTGAGGGTACCGGGGCCGCAGATGAGCGTGGCGTACACCGGGTCGGCGAGGTCGCGGCGCTCCAGGAGGCCGTGGACCTCGTTCAGGTGGCCGTCGTTGAACACCTCCAGTTCGGGCTTGACGCCGCGCTCGACCATCTCGGCGTGCAGCGAGTCGACGAGCCCGCGGGTGTTCTCGCTGGTGAGGTGGTCGTAGCGGTTCAGCGGGCCCATGTCGAGGCTCGCCATCTCGGGCGCGGGGTCGGTTCGGAGCGGCTGGTGTCGGAGGTCGTCGGGCGCGCCCGTCCCGCCCGTCGAGTGCTGGATGACGACGTCCTCGGCGTGCTCGCGGATGGCGTCGTCGATGGCCTGGAATCGCTCGGTGGCGAACGAGCGCTCGCCGTTGTCCTCGCGGGCGTGGACGTGAACGACCGCCGCACCGGCGTCCTCGGCGGCCGCCGCCGCGCGGCCGATCTCCTCGGGNGNCTCGGGGAGGTTCGGGTTCGCCTCTTTCCCGTGGACGCCGCCGGTCAGCGCCGCGGTGAGAATCACGGGGTCGCCGGCGAGGTAGTCGGCGTAGGTCACGACTCTCCGCCCTCCGCGCCCTCGGTCAGGGTCGCACCCTCGCCCTCGTGCGCCCGGAATATCTCGCAGTCCGTGGCGTGGTCGAGGTCGTAGCGGTCGTTGCAGACGTCGGCGCGCATCGCCTGCACGAACCGGTCGGCGGCCCCGCAGTACGCTCGCGGCGCGTCGAAGCGGCCGTCGTCGTCGCGGTACTCCAGGTGGGGGCAGGTCATACGCCCCGTTCGGCGGCTGGCGTGTTAACGATTCGCTGGCGGCGGCGTCCGGTGGTAACCCGGCCGTCACCCGGTAACGCCCCCGTCCGCGAGGACATAGGAGGCTGGGGCTGGTAGGCAACGGTATGCCGACCACTGCCGGGCTCCACCACGTCACCGCCATCGCGGGCGACCCGCAGGCCAACGCCGACTTCTACGTCGGGACGCTCGGCCTGCGGTTCGTCAAGCGGACCGTGAACCACGACGACACGGGCACCTACCACTTCTACTTCGGCGACCACGAGGGGACGCCGGGCACCAACATCACGTTCTTCCCGTGGGGCGAGCGCGGCCGCGACGGCGAGTTCGGCGCGGGCCAGACCAGCCACACCGCGTACCTGATTCGCCCGGACGCCCTGGACTTCTGGCGGGACCGCCTCGAACGCGAGGGCGTCGCGGTCACGGAGACCGAGCGGTTCGGCGAGCCCGTCCTCCAGTTCAGCGACCCGGACGGCATCGGTCTCGAGCTCGTCGCGAGCGAGTCCGCCGCCGACGCCGACACCGTGGCGTGGCAGGACGGCCCGGTGCCCGCCGAGCACCAACTCCGAGGCTTCCACAGCGTCACGCTCGCGGTCCCCGAGTTCGGGCCGACCGCCGAGATTCTCACCGACGTCCTCGGCTACGAACACGTCGGCGACGAGGACGGCCGCCGGCGCTTCCGCGCGCCCAGAGAGGGCCCGCACTCCCGCCTCGACCTCGTGGAGACCGACCAGCCCCGCGGCCAGATGGGCATCGGCACCGTCCACCACGTCGCGTTCCAGGCCGAGGACACCGACGAGGAAGAGCAGTACCGCGAGGCCTACCGGGCCCACGGCCTCCAGCCCAGCGGCGTCATCGACCGGAAGTACTTCCAGTCCGTCTACACCCGGGAGCCCGGCGGCGTGCTGTTCGAGATCGCGACCAACGGCCCCGGGTTCGACGCGGACGAGGCCGTCGAGGACCTCGGCTCCAGTCTGGTCCTCCCCGAGTGGCTGGAGGACGAGCGAGCGCGCATCGAGGTCGAACTGCCGGCGTTCGACGCGCCGAGCTACGGGGACGACTGATGGACGCGAGCGCAGACGACCGGGCCGGGGACCCCTTCCGCTTCGACTACGAGTCGCCGGTGCTGCGGTTCGGCGCGGGGAGCACCCGAGACCTCGGCGACGAACTCGCCGCGCACGGCCTCGACGGCGCGCTCGTCGTCACCGGCTCGACGGTCGGCAGCACGGCCGCCGTGATGGACCCCGTCCGCGAGGGCCTGGGAGACCGACTCGCCGGCGTGTTCGCCGAGACCACGCCCGACAAGCGGCTCGCCACGGCCGTCGACGCCGCAGACAGCCTCGCCGAGACGGGTGCCGACGCGCTCGTCGCCGTGGGCGGCGGCAGCAGCATCGACGTTGCGAAGGTCGCCAGCGTCCTCGCCGCCTCCGGAGGGTCGGAAAGAGCCGTCTTCCGGGCGTTCGCCGACACGGGGACGATTCCGGTCCCGGACGGGGACCTGCGGCCAGTGCTGGCCGTCCCGACGACGCTCGCGGGCGCCGACGTCTCGCAGGTCGCGGGCATCACCGCCGGCCCCGAATCCGGCCTCGTCGACGAGGAACTGGGGGGCGGCGTCGGCGACCGCCGCCTGCTGCCGGCTGCCGTCGTCGCCGACCCCGAACTCGCCGCGACCACACCGGAGTCCGTGCTCGCCGGCTCCGCGATGAACGGCTTCGACAAGGGCGTCGAGACGCTGTACGCCGCCAACGCCACCCCCGTCACGGACGCCACCGCGAGCCGGGGGCTCGGCCTGCTCGCCGACGGCCTCCGAGAACTCGGGGAGACCGGCCCGACCCCCGAGACTCTGGGTCCCGTGCTGGAGGGACTGCTGCTCGTCCAGTACGGCATCTCGCGGCCCGACGGCTCCACGCTCTCCCTGATTCACGCCTTCGGCCACGGCCTCACGCGGACGGGCACGCTCCAGCAGGGCGTCGCCCACGCTATCGTCGCCCCGCACGTCCTCGACTTCCTCTTCGACGAGGTCGACGGCCGCCGGGACCTGCTCGCGGACGCGCTGGGGGTCGAAGATGCCGAGGACCCCGCGGCAGCCGCCGTCGGCGAGGTCGAAGCCGTCCGCGACTCCCTGGGGCTGCCGACCCGCCTCCGGGACGTCGACGGCCCCGAGCCGGCCGACTTCCCGGCGGTCGCCGAAGCGACGGTCGCCGACGCCTTCGTCGCGAACGCGCCCCCGGACCTCGACTTCACCACCGAAGACGCGGAAGCCGTCCTCGACGCCGCCTGGTGAGGGTTCCGGGGGCGGGCTCGGCTCGCCGACGCCCCCGGAGTTAAGACGGGTCGACTGATAGCTACCGGCATGCGCAGCTTCCGCATCGGGAGCGCCTTCGGGATTCCCATCAAGCTCGACGCCACGTTCCTGCTCGTGCTGCCGGTGTTCGCCTACCTCATCGGCACCCAGGTCGACATGTGGATATCGCTGCTGAACGACGCGCCGTTCGACGCCGCGCTGAACGGCGACGCGCTGGTCGCCGGCAACGGCCAGTGGCTGCTCGGCGCCGTCGCCGCCGTCGGGCTGTTCGTCGGCGTCGTCCTCCACGAACTCGGGCACTCCGTCGTCGCGATGCGGTACGGCTTCACCATCGACTCGATCACGCTCTGGATTCTCGGCGGCATCGCCAGCCTCAGCGACCAGCCCGAGGAGTGGAACCAGGAGTTCTACATCGCGCTCGCCGGCCCCGCAGTGAGCGTCGCGCTCGCCGCCGGCAGCTACGTCGCGCTCCAGGTACTGCCCTCGTCGCTGGACTTCGCGCGGTTCGTCTTCGGCTACCTCGCGCTGATGAACCTCGCCCTCGCCGCGTTCAACCTCCTCCCCGGCTTCCCGATGGACGGCGGCCGCGTCCTCCGCGCGCTGCTCGCCCGGAACCGCCCGTACGCCCGCGCCACCCAGCTCGCCGCCGAGGTCGGGAAGCTGTTCGCGCTCGTCATGGGCCTCCTCGGCATCCTCTCGCTGAACCTCCTGCTCATCGGCGTCGCCTTCTTCATCTACGTGGGCGCGTCCGGCGAGGCCCAGCGCACCGTCATGAACGCCGCCTTCGAGGGCGTCACGGTCGCGGACGTCATGACGCCCGGCGACGACGTCCACACCGTCGACGCCGGGGACTCCATCGCCGCGCTCATGGACCGCATGTTCCAGGAACGGCACACCGGCTACCCCGTGACGCGCCACGGCGAGGTCGTCGGCATGGTCACGCTCGATGACGCCCGCGCCGTCAAGACCGTCGAACGCGACGCCATGCGCGTCGAGGACGTCATGACCGACGAGGTGTACACCGTGCCGGTCTACGCGAACGCCACGGACGCCCTCGACGCCCTCCAGCGCCACGGCGTCGGCCGCCTCGTCGCCGTCGACGCCGACGGCGAGATGACGGGACTCATCACGCGCACCGACCTCGTTAACGCCTTCGACATCATCCAGTCCACCGACTTCCAGGCGACGCGGCAGGACCTCGACCTCTCCGGGCGCTGAACGTTCGTAATTGAGAGAGGAACCGACTTCAGTCGGGCGATTGCTTCATTATCAACCGCCACAATTCAGACCGAAGTTTTTAGTTCTGACATCTCTGCCGGGGACGTATGTCTGTCTCCCGCGGTCGAATCGCTGTCGCAATCCTAGCCGCTGCACTCGTCACGCTGTCGCCCGTCGTGGGCGCCGTGTCGGGAGTCACGGAATCGAGCGAAGGGACACAAGCCAGCGAGACGCTAACGGCACCCGATGTCGACGCGCCGAACGTCACTATCGACGACACTACTCGGTCCGAGGTCACGGTGTCGTACAACCTCACGGGGGCCGTGTCGAACGGCGACCTCGGAATCACACTCACGTCGCCGAAGGGACGTGTCGCTTCCAACACGTCGCTGTCCGACAACGGGACCGCTACGCTCACGATTCCCGCCGGCGAGTTCGGCGGCGGCGAGTTCCAGTACGTCGTCTACGGATGGAACACGTCGTCCAGCGAGGTTATCGGTGGGAGCGTCCAGTCGGCCTGGCTGAACGTCACGTCGAACTCGTCGGTGACGTCCTACACCGTGAATCAGACGATGGTCACCGCCGGTGAGAATTTCACGGTGAACGCCACCGTCACGAACCCCGGTCCGACTGCCGAGAACGTCACCGTCGGGCCACACTGGGAAATGGCGTCGGGACGGACGAACTACCTCGGCCTGAAGCTCGGTCGAACCGTGGAAGTTCCGGCTGGCGAGACGACGAACGTCTCCTTCGAAGGGTCACTGCCGAATGCGGGTACCTTCGACCTCTGGGTGAACAACAAGTCGGCGACCCCAGTTACCGTCGCCGAACGGCTCTTTCAGGCGGACACCAATGCGACGGCGGTCAACGTCACGACTGACACCGCCTCTGTCACCGAGAGCGCTACGGTCAACGTCACGCTCGACAATCCGAGCGGTAGCGCCGAGACTGTCTCGTTCACGACGCTTTCGTCCAAGGGTCCCGACACGACCCAGCGAAGCACGCACTTCGCGACGGTCGAGGCGGGCGAGAAAACGAACGTCTCCGTCCAAGTGAATTACTCGGAGTACGGCGAGTGGTCGACGTCTGTCCCGGGGCACCGTGACTCCGTGACGGTACTCGCCAACGGCACGAACATCGTCTTCGACGACAGCTACCTCTCCGAGAACGAGACTGTCGTCCTGGGAGAACCGCAGACGTTCTTCCCGGAAGCTGTCAACTACGGTGACACCGCGGGCGATGCGACCCTCAATCTCACGTGGGGCAACGGGACGCTCGTCGACGACACCAGCGTCTCGCTTGACCCCCAGAATTCGAGTGGGGTCTCACTCGGGCACACGTTCCCGGAGACCGGCGAGTTCGAACTCCGGTACGAGGACGACGGCGAGACGTTCGTCCAGAACCTCACTGTCCGCCGGAAGCCGGTGGTCTCGACGAACCTCTCTGTCGTCGGTGGTACTGAACCGACAGGCACAGTGAACGCGAGCGCATCCTTCGACTCGAACGGTCTCGAAGTCGAAGCAGTCAACGCCACTGGAGGACCGGAACTCGCAACTGAAGGCGTCGACGCGACAACCGAGTTCCGCCTGAACGTCACCGTCCAGAACCTCACGTCCCGCGTGTTCGTCGGTAGCGCGCAGAACGCTTCCTGGAAGCGGGTCTACATCAACGACACCCACACGAAATACGTCTTTGAGGGGACACCTGCCGAGGAGCAGTTCCTCAACGGTGCGCCCGGCGTGGACGAGTGGCCGTCTGACGGTACCATGCAGGCGACGTTCGCACGCCAACAGACGTTCTCCTTCACGGGCTTCCAGCTGGAAGGGGCACCGAGCGACCACCAAGCGCGGCTCAACGGCACGCTCATCGCCACGGACGCCCAGACGTTCGGGACGCCGGAGTACATCAACCGGAGCGGCGAGCGACCGAAGTTCACGATCGATCTCGCGGCGCCACACTACAAGGCCAACGAGGTGGACGGCCAGACGGTCGTCAACGACGGCTACTACGAGGCACAGCTGCCGAGCCAGATGGTCGCCGACTGGGGCGTCTCCGACCCCGAGAGCGAACTCAGCGCGCTCTACCAGGGCGACAGCCAGACGTTCTCGGCGTCCTCGCTGGCTGACGGCGGCCTCGCGGTGTCGCTGGACATCCACTACTCTTCGGGGTCCGTCGCCGTCTCGCCGATTGGCTCGACCGACGATTCGACGACTGATGATTCGCCGGACGACTCGACCGACGATTCGACCAGCGACGGCTCGACAGAGGACACGTCGGACGACGACGAGGGGCATCCCACCGACGACACCGACGACGCTGAGAACGACACCGAGCGCGTCGTCGAACTCCCCGAAGACGTCACTGCGGGCGAGCCGGTGTCGGTCGAGAACGTCTCGGCCGGGACGAACGTCACTATCGACTTCGGGACGGACGCAGCCAACGGGACCGACGGGAACACCACCGTCGGCGGCAACGAGACGACGACCGACGACGCGGCAGAGAACGCGACGGACGACGGAAACGACACCGCGGACGCGACCGCCGGCCCGCCGGCCGACGTGGAGTCGTTGAACGTCTCCGTCGACTCGAACGCCTCGTTCTCGGTGAACGTCTCGTCCAGCCAGCGCGCCCCCGACGAGGCCACCGACGAGACCGACTCGCTCCCTGACGACCGCGACACTGCGGCGTACGTCTCAGTCGAACACGACGGCCTCACGAACGCGGACATCGGCGGCGCGGCGATGACGCTGTCCGTCTCCGAGGAGCGGTTCGACAGCCGTCGCGACGCGGCGAACGCGACGGTGCTGCGGCTCCACGACGGCGAGTGGCAGCATCTCGACACCGCGCTCGTGGGCGAGACGACCGGCAGCTACCGGTTCCGTGCCGAGTCGCCGGGGCTGTCCGTGTTCGCAGTCGTCGAACCCGAACCGGACGTCACTGTCACTGACGCAGCCCTCGACGTCTCGGACGTCACGGTCGGTGACACCGTCACCGTCTCCGCGACGCTGACGAACGACGGCGGGGCTGGCGACGCGACCGTCTCCCTCTCCGTCGACGGAAGTGAAACTGCGACGGAGACGCGCTCGCTCGCCGCGAACGAGACGACGACGGTCGAATTCGCGTTCGAACCCGACGCGGCCGGCGAGGTGGCTGTCGCGGTCGGTGACGCGAGCGCCGGCACGCTCGCCGTCGGCGCGCAGACGACGACAGCGACCGCGACGACCGACGCGGCGACCCACACCTCGACGGCGGACGCCGGCGACGAGTCTGGCGGGAGTGCGCCCGGTTTCGGCGCCGGGTCGGCGCTCGCCGCACTCTTGGCCGCGGGGCTGCTCCAGCGCCGGACCTGAGCCCGGACCGGCACCCTCTTCTCGGTTCGCGGGCTACCTCGTCGTCCACGATGACCGACGGCGACACTCCATACGTCACGCCCCTCTACGAGGAGTGGTCGCTGCACGGCGCCGACCGGTACGCGAC
>JGI12330J12834_1000241_pt1 | contig 20224 bp, 20 predicted proteins | sample A23E1SouthBayCA_FD_12834 | JGI IMG/M metagenome (IMG submission 12834) | reverse complement strand
CGACGCCTGTAGCAGATGATACCGCAGAGAACAGCGACGAGCCTACCTCGAAGCCCGAAACCGATAGCTCTGTCACGGACCGTATCGACGAGGCGGCAGATCACAGTGTGGGCAGCCAATCAGCGACCGAAACACAGGACGCTGAAACGGCTGCTGAGGGACACAGAGACCTGACGAGGAAGCCAGCGCCGAGACACAATCAGCTACGCAGCCGAGAGACACACCGCAGGAAGCGGCAGTTCAGACAACGGATGCGACACCAGCGCAAACAGTGACCCAGACCGACGCGGCGCAGGAGCAGTCAGTGGCCATCGCCGTCGTCACGGTCGGGACGGCGACAGAGGAAGGCGACCCGACGGGCGAGGCAGTGGAGACAGCACTCGAAGCGACCGGCCAGACAGTCACAGCCCGCGAACGCCTTCGAGGGGACTATGACGGCATTCAGGAGGCCGTCGACAGGTTGGTCGGGCGTGACGACGTGGCGGTCGTCGTCACCGCGGGGGGACTCGGCGTCGCCCCGGCGGAGCAGACGCTCGAAGCGGTCCACCCCCTGTTCGAAAAGGCCCTGCCGGGGTTCGAAGAAGTGTACCGGGGCCTCCTCTTCGAACAACAGGGGACCGAGGTCATCGCCATCCGTGCGACGGCCGGGATCGCCGATGGGACGCCAGTGTTCTGCCTGCCCGCGGACCCGGCGGCGGCCCGTGTCGCCATTGACGAGATCATCGCGGCGGAAGCCCCGTCACTCGTCGCTGAACTGTCCTGACCCACAGCCGGCGGATTCATGGTATCAGTCTTGTGTCCGTTTACCCGACTTAACGTGATATTTGCCGGCTCGCTCCGGGCCACCAGTTTTGCCGATGCCAACGGCCCATACTCCCGAATATCGGCTGTTTAAACGGATAAATCGCCGTGAAAGGTCGTTAACTGCGCCGCCCATTGAAGTGGAGACAGTCCACAGAACCGGGTGTCATGTCCGATCGCAACGCGACACGACGCGGCGTGCTCAAGGGTATCGGCGCGACAGCTGCGGCTGCACTGGGTGGGGCGGCCCTCTCCGGGACGGTTGCGGCGGCCGGTCCCTGGGAGTCCGTCGAGTCCCCGACCGGGAACACCCTCCACGATGTCGAGTACACCGCGGCCGGTGCGTACGCGGTGGCGGGTGGCGGTATCGTCCTCGAACGAACCAGCACAGGCTGGCAGAAGGTCATCGGCGGCGGCCCGACCGGCAACGGCAACAGCCTCTACGGGGCCGACGTGACCGACGACGGCAAGGCCCTCTGGTTCGTCGGTGCCTCGGGCGCTATCGGCGAGTACGACGTGGAGTCGGGCGTGCTTACCAACCACAGCGCTCCGATGGATGTCACCAACAACTTCAACGACGTGTCCGTGACCGGCAGCGCCGGCGAGGCAAACGTCTACGTCGCCGGCGACTCCGGCAAGATGTACTACAGCTTCGAGAACGGCGCGAGTGAGACGTGGGACTACACCACGCCCGGGTCCGGGTCAGCCATCAACGCTGTCGACTTCCACGGGGTCCGCTCGGGCCATATCGTCGACGGCAACAAGAGCGTCTTCGTCACCGATGACGGGTCGACGTGGGACAAGATCGGCCTCGCCGACGCCAACGTCAACTTCTACGGCGTCGACTCCGACGGCCCGGACGACGTGTGGGTCTCCGGCGGTGGCGGTATGGTGTTCCACTGGAACGGCTCTGAATGGACGCCGACCGACACAGGCGATGCCGGCCTGCGAGACATCGAGGTCACCGACGACGACAGCACCGGCTACACAGTCGGTGGCGGTGGCAAGGTGTACGCCCTCGGCGGTGGCGACTGGACCCCGGATGAGACGCCCGCCGGCGAGAACCTGACGGCCGTCGTCCGCGGCGGCACCGACATCGCGGTCGGTTCGGGCGGAACTATCCTGGAGAAGTAGGCACCACCGCAGGTCACTAGCTGGCCGCTCGCACCTGCGTCGAAAAACGGCCCGCTGGCGTTTTGACAGTGTGGCAAGCCTGAGTTGTTGTCCGTGTCTCCGAAGGGATTCACTCCCGCTGGCGTTCGCACTCGGCGGCCCCATCCGCAGGGATTCGCGCGTCCCGATACGTTCCCTGGTGGAACGACTCGGCCAGCCAGAGTTTGTGTCCGTACTCGTTCCCGAGGCGCGCCGTTCCGGTGGAGACGAACTGCCGGGTCGAAGATTGTGAATGGAGGTTGACGTGGCACTCCTCTAGCTCCCAAAAATCGTCCCCCGATGTCGTCCGGTCCCCCTGTTTGCGGAGATAAACGTGCGTTATGTTCGGCAGGCAAATCGTCATTCGGTCGAGCTGGTCGGCCGCGGTTCGCGGGTCTTTCCCCCCGTAGAAGTTCGCGTACTTTCCGAAGGAGTAGGTCACGACGCTTCCCTCCTCCCAGTCGTCGAAATTTTCGACGTTGAGCGCGAACTCGCGGCCGCCGACCGTGCCACAGACGCCGAGGTACACGTGGTCGTCGGTCCCCTCGTGTCTCCCGGACCCAGTCGTCAACGAGACGAAGACGCCAGCTAGCTCACTCATCCGTGACGCCCCCGGACAGTGGATTGTTCATACGCCAATGCCAGCAGTCGTTGTGGACGGTGGGTATCCATGAACGCTCACTCCTGTCCCTCGTGAGACGTGGCAGATAGAACGGACGCGATATTAATACCTCAAAATTGTTTATGATATATACTCATAACTCTCGACAGTAGCCACGACATACCCCTGAGCTATCAGCCACAGCGGGGCGTCGGGTTGACACCGACGTTTTACCGGTGTGATACAAACGAACAGTATGGACGATATTCAGATTCAGGGAACGTCGGTCCCCGCACTCGGCCTCGGGACGTGGCAGCTCACCGGCCAGTCCTGCCGTGAAACCGTCGAAACAGCTCTGGGGATGGGCTATCGCCACATCGACACCGCACAGGCGTATGGCAACGAGCGGCAGGTCGGGCTGGGGATGGATGCCGCCGCGGTCGACCGCGAAGACGTGTTTCTGACGACAAAGCTCGACGGGTCCAATCGCGACGAGCGCAGCGTCCGCCGGTCGACCCGAGAGAGCCTGAACAAACTGGGAACAGACTATCTGGACCTCCTGCTCATCCACTGGCCGAACACCCCGTGGATGGCGTCGCTGTCGGAGACGCTCGGGGCGATGAACGACCTCGTCGAGGAGGGGCTGGTCCGCCACATCGGCGTCAGCAACTTCTCGCCGTCGCTGCTGGACAGGGCGCGGGACATCTCCTCGGCCCCTATCTTCACCGATCAGGTACAGTACCACCCCTACTGGGACCAGCGGAAACTGCTGGATTACTGTCGCATCCACGACGTGCTCCTGACCGCGTATAGCCCGCTGGCCCGCGGCGGCGTCCTTGACGACCCCGCGCTCGTCCAGATCGGAAACAAATACGGGAAATCCCCGGCGCAGGGCGCGCTCCGGTGGCTGGTTCAGCAGGACGGCGTGGCAGCGATTCCGAAGGCATCCAGCCGCGAGCATCTGGAAGCGAACCTGGCGGTCTTCGATTTCGAACTCACCGACGCGGAGATGGAACGGATTCGGGACCCGTCGAAGGTCAAGACCGGCGTGCAGTTCGTTCGGTCGCAGTTGCCGTTCTGAGCGGCGTTCCGTTTCGACCCGACAGATATCTCTACATAGGAGATGTTTCGGTGGAGTCGTGGCACGTATGACGTATTTTATACTGGTTATCCCCGCAACCGTGGCGCTTGATGTGGCAAATATTACTAATCACACAACTATCATTAACCATCTGGTCGCAGCTTTCGTGTGGTGTGTTACCACTGAGTTCCGGCGCGGGAACACACCGCTGAACTCACAGCGAGGCCACTGTGTCAGTACACGAATCTGAACCGATACGACGAAGCATCGAAGTGGAGTACTGGGTCATCGACGACGCGGGCCGGCTGGTCGAACCGGGGGCGCTCGTCAACGCAACCCCAGGGGCGGAGCGAGAGTTCGTCGAGCCCCTGCTGGAGGTCAAGACGACGCCGTGTGAGACAGCTACAGAACTGCGCGAGGAACTCCTTGACCGACTCGGAGCCGTGCTGCGGCGGGCCGACGACCTCGGGAAACGGCTCGTGCCGCTTTCGACCCCAGTCAACGCTGACGAGATTCAGGAGATTCCGTGCGACCGGACCCGGATTCAAAACTGTGTCGTCGGCGATGATTTCGAGTACGTCCGCCACTGTGCCGGCACGCACATCCACATCGAACAGCAGTCGGGGCGGGAAATCGACCAGTTGAATACGCTGATTGCCATTGACCCCGCGCTAGCGCTCGTCTCGTCCTCGCCGTATTTCCGCGGCCGGCGGCTGGCCGACAGTGCGCGCTCGAAACTGTACCGCTGGATGGCGTACAACTCGGTGCCACACCAGGGCTGGCTGTGGTCGTATCTCAACGACACTGCGGAGTGGGACCGCCGGCTCGAACGGCGCTACGATGAGTTTGTGACCGCGGCTGTCGACGCTGGTGTCGACCGCCGGACTGTCGCAGCGAACTTCGAGCCCGAAAGCGCTATCTGGACGCCAGTCCAGCTTCGGGCCGAGTTCGGCACCGTCGAGTGGCGGTCGCCCGACGCTGCACTCCCGAGTCAGGTCCTGCAACTCGCCGACGCCGTAGCGTCTCTCATGGACCACCTCAGGGGAACCGAGGTGCGTATCGAGGGTGAGACGGGCCGCGTTACCGACGACAAAATCGTGCTCCCGGAGTTCGACGCTGTCCTTGCATACGCGAACGACGCTATCCGGGACGGGGCCACCTGCGATAGCGTTGGGTCGTATCTCGACCGGATGGGATTCGACGTGGACGCGTACGAACCGGTCGCGCCGACATTCGACAGACCAGAACCGGTCACACCCCGTGATGCTCGCGAGATTCGGCTCGACCACGCCGACCGGCTGCAGGACGATGTGCGACAGGCTGCGCCGGTCGCACTCGATTAGAACCGGAGCCGGCTCACCGAAACGGAGCAGTGACCAAGGGTTTAGGAATCGCCGCACCAACCCCGCGCTATGGTGACGGCGCTCGCCGATGATATCTGGTGGTACGATCTCACGGGCGTCAACGCGACGCTCGTCGACGACGACGGCGCACTCACGCTCGTGGACACGGGGCTGCCCTGGCACGGCAACGAACTCATCGCCGGCCTGAGCAATGCCGGCTACGAGCTCCGGGATCTGGACCGCATTCTGCTTACACACTTCGATCTCGACCACGTCGGTGGACTGACCGCCTTCGACGGCATCGACGTGCCCATCTACGTCGGCAAGCGGGACGCGCCGCTGGTCACCGGTGAGCGGTCGCCGCCGCTGGGAAACCACAAGGGTGCGTTCCAGCGACTCGTCTCACCGTTCGTCGACGCGCCGGACAACGACGTTGTCCCCCTGGCCGACGGCGATACCGTCGGGAGTTTCACCACCTATCACACCCCCGGTCACACGCCGGGGCACGTCTGCTACGTCAGCGAGTCGCTGTCACTGGGACTGCTGGGTGACCTCGTCCGTGAGGACAGCGGCCGCTTCGAACCTTCGCCGTGGCTGTTGAGTTACGATACCGACGCCGTCACCCGGAGTATCAGTGAGTTCGCCGAGCGTGCGCCTGACTTTGACATCGCCGTCCCGGGCCACGGCGTTCCATTCGAGAAAAACGGCTCTGAGCGACTGGCCCGACTTGCGGCGACGTTGTAAGAGAAAGCCGGCGTGGGACTGTGCTACAGTTCCTCGGCGACCGCGTCGGAGCCGAGCAAGTCCGGGTCGACGACGAGGTCCGTCTGTCGGCTGGCGAAGTCGGGCAGGGAGCCCTCTGCGTAGACGACGACCCGGAGGTCGGGGTTGAGGTCCTTGGCAACGGCGATGGAGGTCGCCTGTGACATCTCGGTCAGCAGGTATACGTCCGCCTCGTGGATGCCGGCCTCTTCCAGCCCGGGCCGGTTACCGACATCGGCAACCGTCACGGTGTGTCCTTCAGCTTCGAGCGCGTCCGTGAGTCCGTTGGGGTCTGTACCGACGAGGACGACGTTCATTCGTACTCGATTGTCGCCGGCGGTTTGTGGGTCACGTCGTAGACGACGCGGGCGACGTTCTCGTGGGCCCCGGTGATGCGCGACTGCATACGCTGGAGCGTGTCCCAGTCGAGTTCCTGTGCGCGGGCGGTCATGCCGTCCCGGCTCTCAACGGAGCGGACGGCGACGACCCAGCCGTGGACGCGGTTATCGCCTTTGACACCCGTCGCTTTGCCGATGACGGCAGCGAGCGCCTGCCACGGCTCGTACTCCTCCAGTTCCTCTTCGACGACGTGGTTGGCCTCGCGGGCCACCGCCAGTTTCTCCTCGGTCACTTCCCCGATGATTCGGACGGCAAGCCCGGGACCGGGGAACGGCATCCGTTCAGAGATGATCTCTTCGAGGTCAAGCGCGCGGGCGACCTCGCGGACCTCGTCCTTGTAGAGGTCCCGCATCGGCTCGACAATGCCGTCGAAGTCGATGCGCTCGGGGAGACCGCCGACGTTGTGGTGGGACTTGATGGTTCCCTCACTCTCGATGCGGTCGGGGTAGATGGTCCCCTGCACCAGGTAGTCGGCGTCAACCTCGCGGGCGACCGTCTCGAACTCCCGGATGAACTGCTCGCCGATGATGTGGCGTTTCTCTTCGGGGTCGGTCTCGCCTTCGAGTTCGTCGAGGAAGCGGTCCTGCGCCTCGACGATGCGCAGCGAGTCCATGTAATCGAACGTCTCGCGGATCTCGTCGGTCTCGCCTTTCCGCATCAGCCCGGTGTCGACGTACACGGCGGTGAGCTGGTCGCCGATAGCCTCGTAAGCCAGCGCGGCGGCCGTCGAGGAGTCGACACCGCCAGAGAGTCCGATGACGGCGTGCTTGTCCCCGATCTCCTCGGCGATTTCGGCTTTCGCCTCCTCAATGAACTCGTCAACGTTCACCATCAGTGGCTCACCTCCTCAGTCGTCGCAGTGTGGGGGTCGTCGCCGAGGACCGCTTCGAGCAGTCCGACAAACGGCGGGCTGGCACGCGTCGGTCGGGAGCGGAACTCCGGATGGAACTGCGTCCCGATGAAGTACGGGTGGTCCTCGGGTCCGAGTTCGAGTATCTCCATACGATTCCCGGCGCGGCCGGAGAACTTCAGCCCAGCGGCTTCGAGGTCGTCGATGTACTCGGGGTTAACCTCGTATCGGTGGCGGTGCCGTTCGGTACAGGACTCGCCGCCGTACAGCGTCGCGGCGAGCGTGTTCGCGTTGATTTCAGTTTCATGGGCACCCAGCCGCATCGTCCCGCCCATGTCCTCGATCTCGTACTGCTCGGGGAGGATGTCGATGACGGGATGTGGCGTATCTTCCTCCAGTTCCGCCGAGTGGGCATCGTCAAGGTCCAGTACGTTGCGGGCGTACTCGACAACAGCCATCTGGAAGCCGAGACACAGGCCGAGGAACGGAATATCGTTCTCGCGGGCGTACCGGATCGCCTCGATTTTGCCCTCCGTGCCGCGGGCACCGAAGCCGCCCGGCACGACGATGGCGTCGGCCTCGCGCATCCGGTCTGCGTGGTGGTCATTCATCTTCTCGGAGTTGACCCACCGGACGTTCACGTCGACGTTTTTCTCAAGGCCGGCGTGTTTCAGCGCCTCGTGGACGGACATGTAGGCGTCTTCGAGGTCGTACTTGCCGACGAGCGCGACTTCGACCTCGCCTTCGGTGTTCTGGGTGACGAGGTCGCGCCAACGGTTCTCCCGCTCGTCTTCGGGCAGGGCTTCCGAGGCGATGTCGAGTTCTTCCATCACGTACTGGTCGAGTCCTTCCTCCTCGACCATCAGCGGGACATGGTAGATGTCGTCGACATCGGGGTTCGAGAAGACGGCTTCCGTCGGCACGTCACAGAACAACCCGATCTTCTCCTTGGTGTCGATATCGAGTTTGTCCGAGCAGCGGCCGACCAGAATGTCGGGCTGAAGACCGATAGAGCGCAGTTCCTTCACGGAGTGTTGGGTCGGCTTGGTCTTTTGCTCGCCGTTTTTCGAGTATGGGACGAGCGTGACGTGGGTAAAGAGAATATCGTCCTCGTCCTCTTCGTGGGCGAACTGCCGGAGCGCTTCGAGATACGGCATCCCTTCGATGTCCCCGACCGTGCCGCCGACTTCGATGATACAGACGTCGTTGCCTTCGGCGGCCTCGCGGATACGGCGCTTGATGTCGTCGGTGATATGCGGGATAATCTGGACCGTGCGACCGAGGTAGTCGCCGGACCGCTCCTTCTCGATGACGTGCTGGTAAGTCTTCCCCGTGGTGACGTTGTGGTCGAAGGTCATGTCGATGTCGAGGAACCGCTCGTAGTTCCCCAGGTCGAGGTCGACCTCCCCGCCGTCTTTGAGCACGTACACCTCGCCGTGCTGGAAGGGATTCATCGTACCGGCGTCGACGTTCAGATACGGGTCAATCTTGACCGCTGTAACGTCGAACCCGGCGTTTTTGAGTAATCTACCTGTGCTGGCGGCAGTGATGCCTTTCCCCAGGCCAGACATCACGCCACCGGTGACGAAGATGAACTTCCGACCCAGTTCCGGGTCGTAGTCCGTTTCGGGTTCGGTCGGCATACCGACGGTGAACCCCGCGTAGTCTAAACGGTTTCGGAGCGCGCACTGTTCGCCACCCCGTCGCAGTGTCAACGCGGCTACAGTGAGGGCTGCGTGAGGACGCGCCACGCAGCTACGAGCGCGGCAAGTGACAGCGCCGAAAACACCGCATCACTGGGACTAGAGCCGATGGCGATAAACAACAGGTACCCGGCGATGAACCCCCCCAGAAGCGAGACGACGCCGTGCCGCGTCGAGTGAGACACCGCCGCTCCGGTTCGCGTTGACATACAACATTATTTATTGTTATATAGTATAAATGTATCTTCGGTATTGGTGGGCAGGTTCGGCGACGGTCAGGACTTGAGGACGCCGGACCGGATGGTGAAGTACGTCCCGATGGCACCAACCGAGGCAAGCACGAGTGCCCGGAGCGGCCCGCCCGCGACGAGTGCCGTCTGCATCAGTACTAACAGCGTCACCAGCGTGGCGAGAAACGACACGGCAGCGAACGAGAGCGGGCGGTCCATAGTATGAGGTCGAGCCGACAGCGCCTCTGTCTTTCGATACTGTCCAGCAGGTGTGGGGCTGAGCTATACTTTCACTTGGTACTGAACCGGCGACAGGAATCGACTACGGACTCTGAATACCGGGTTCCCAGCAGCTACAGGTGGTCGCGGAGAAACGGCCCAACCGTCTCGCCGATACGGCCGCTCTGCCCGACAAAATGGTGGTCGGCTGGCAGGCGCTCAACCGTCTGGCCCAGCTCGGTAGCCCGGTCAACGACCGGTTCCCAGTCGACTGTCGCATCGCGCTCCCCGACCACGACCTGTACCGGGCAGTCGATGGCGTCAAGCGCAGCGGCCGCATCGAGATGCGCGGTCACGCCGGCCGGTGGGGCGAGCACTGACAGGGCCGCCGGGTCGGCCGCAGTGTCGTGTGCAGCGGCCGTACAGAGCGCCACAGCCGCGCCAAAACTGTAGCCAAACAGGCCAACTGCGTCGTAGCGCTCGTCGGCCCACGCCAGCGCGTTCTCGGCGTCGGCCCGCTCGCCACGGCCCTCGTCCCACGCGCCGTAGTCGAACCGGAGACAGCTGATGTCGGGGGCCAGCGCGTCGCTGACCGCCTTGAGCCGGCTGTCAGACCGGGAGCCGCCGTACTGCGGGTGGGGCGGGCACGCAACGATGACGGTGTCCGATGCTGGCCGGTCAAGCGACGCGGTGACGTCTCGCCCACCCGGTATCCCGACGGTAGTCATACGTGTTCACTCGCCAGCCCTCTGTAAGAAATTTAAGGTTGGAGAGACCAATGCGCATACATGGGAATCCTCTCGCGCGCGTCGTACGTCATCCGCTCCAAGCTCAACGCCGTCCTGAACCGAGCGGAGGACCCGACAGAGACCCTCGACTACAGCTACGAGCAGTTGCGTGACGAACTGCAGGACGTCAAGCAGGGCATTGCGGACCTGACGACCCAGAAGAAGCGACTGGAGATACAGAAGCGCCGTCTCGAAGAAAACGTCGAGAAGCACAACGAACAGGCGCGCCAGGCCGTCGAGCAGGACCGCGAAGACCTCGCCCGCCAGGCGCTGGAAAAGAAAAAGCAGAAGATGAGTCAGATCGAGGACCTGGAAGGCCAGATACAGGACTTACAGAGCCAGCAGGACCAGCTGGTCGAGCAGAAAGACGAACTCCAGAAACAGATCGAGCAGTTCCGGACGAAGAAGGAGACGATGAAGGCTCGCCACGAGGCCGCCAAGGCGTCGGCGCGCGTCAACGAAGCGATGACCGGCGCGGGCGACGAGATGCAGGATATCAATCAGGCTATCGAGCGCGCGGAGGAACGGACCGAGGACATGGAAGCCCGTTCGCAGGCGATGGACGAACTCCGCGAGGACGGCGTCCTCGAAAGTCAGATATCGGACGAGAGTTCACTGGAGCGGGAGCTTGAAGAAGTCCGACAGAAAGGGTCAGTCGACGCCGAACTCGACACGCTAAAAGCCGAGATGGGGAAAGCCGAGGACGGCGACAGCGGGTCGAGCGACGCGGATGTCTCCGAAGCCGAACTGGAACAGGAACTCGCCGACGAGAGTACGCAGGTCGACGTCGACGAGAGCGAGGTTGAGTCGGAGCTGGACGAGCTGAAAGAAGACGAGCAGTAACGCCGGCAACGCGGGACTTTTACAGCGGCCAGACGACCGACACCGAGAGCGATGTCACGGCACACAGAAGCAGCTGTAGCGGTCCGCCGACGCGCGCGAAGTCAGTGAAGCGGTAGCCGCCGGGACCGTACACCATCAGGTTTGTCTGGTAGCCGATGGGTGTCAGGAAGGCCGTCGCGACCGCGAACGTCACGACGACGAGGAACGGGAACCCAGAAGCGCCGATCTCCGTGGCAGTGGCGACGGCAATCGGGATCATCAGCACGACGGTCGCGGCCGGGGTGATGGCGCTGGCGAGGACAGCAGTCAGGAGATACACCAGCGCTAGCAGCGCGAGCGGCGGGAGGACGCCGGCGGCGTCGACAAGGAGCCCGCCGACGAACGCGGCTCCGCCGGTGGCCTGCATCGCCTGGCCCAGGGGGAGCAGGCCGGCGAGCAGGAACACGACGTTCCAGCTCACCGCATCGTAGGCCTTCGAGGCGCTCAGTGTGCCGGTGGCGACCGTGGCGACGACGCCACCCAGCGCGGCAATATAGATGGGCAGCAGGTCCAGCGCTGCGAGCGCGATGACGGCGAGCAGGGTCGCAAGCGGGACCGCCGCAGCGGCGTCAAGCGATGGCGGGCCGCCCTCAAGCGCATCGAACAGCTCCGGTGGGCCCTCGGTCAGGGTCAGGTAGCCTTCGTCCTGGAGGTGCCCCATCTCGTCAAGGGGCGTCTGGAGTAAGAGTAAGTCGCCAGCGGACAGTTCGACCGCCGTGAGATCCTCGTGAATGACCTCGTCGCCGCGGCGGACAGCGAGGACCGTCACGTCGAATCGACTGCGGAGTTGCACGTCGGCGAGCGTTCGCCCGCGGAGCCGCGACTCCCTGTCGATGACGGCCTCCGCGAGGACGCCCGGGTGCCCGCTTTCCGCCAGCAAGTCCGCCGTAACAGACTCACGGGCGAGGTCCCGAAGGTCAAGCGTCTGAGCGAGTTGGTTGACAGCTTGGCGGTTGCCACGGACCGTCAGCACGTCGCCAGGTTCGAGCGGGCGGTCGGTGGCTGTCGCAAAGAACGACTCGCCGTCGCGGTCGATCTGGAGCACGTCGACGTCAAGCGGGCCACTCACGGCGAGGACCTGTTCGACGGTGGCCTCGGTCGGCAGTGACTCCCCCGCGTCGACCACGTCAACGACCGCCTCAACTGCGTCGTCGGAGACGCTGCCTTCGAGCGCTTCTCGAACCGTCAGCCCGACCAGTGGGGACGCCTCGCGAACCCGTAACTGCGCCAGATGGCGGTCCATCTCGAACTCCTCAGTGAAGTCGGCCGCGGGATGGACCCGTTCGGGGACGAGCTCCCGACCCACCGTCAGCAGGTAGCCCACGCCGACAGCGAGGACGACGACGCCAACAGGCGTCAGCGTGAACATCGAGAACGGGCGGCCGAGCAACTGCGCCGAGAGGTCGCTCGCGAGCAGGTTTGTCGCGGTGCCGACCAGCGTGAGCGTCCCACCGAGCATCGCGGCGAAAGAGAGCGGCAACAGCAGGTTCGACGGCGAGATACCGTACCGTTCCGAGAGGCCGGTGACCAGCGGGATGAAGACGGCGACAACCGGCGTGTTGTTGACGAAGCCCGCGCTGACGCCCGTCGTGCCGACGATGGCGGTCAGCAGACGCCGTTCGTCGCCGCCCGTCAGCGCCGCGAGCCGTCCGGCCAGCCAGTCGACAACGCCGGCCGATTCGACACCGGCGCTGAGGATGTACATCGCGACGATGGTAACCACCGCCGGGCTGGCGAACCCTTCGATAGCTGTCCGCGCCGGGACGCCGGTGTACGGTTCCAGCACGACCAGCGCGACGAGGACAGCGATGGCCGTCATATCAGGCGAGAGCCACTCGGTGACGAACAGCGTCAGGGCGGCAACGACGAGCGCGAAGACCACGAGCGCGCCCATCGAGAGCGAGGGCATACCAGTTCCCTCGACGGACGGCGATAAAAACATCCGGGGCGCTATCAGGGAATTTCGCAAGCGGACGCGGCTCACTCACCACTGCCCGTCGGTCGCGCCGTCTCGTCACACTGGGTCCGGCTCGTAGCCCGGCCCGACTCGCAGCGTCAGTGTGGTCTCACGCACCGACAGCGACAGCGTCTCGTGCGTGCTGAGTTCGCCGTCGCGACTGAACGTGAGTTCCTTGCCGTGCCCGGCGATAGTAATCTCGTCCGCTCGAACGTGGGTCACGCCGTCGGTATCAAGCGCCAGTAGTCGCTGGCCGATGGCCTCCGCGACGAGGTTCCCTGTTGGCATCTGTTCAACGATAGCCACGTCGAGCAGGCCGTCTTCCATGTTTGCTTGCCCACCTTCGGCGACGAACTTGCGGGCGTTGCCCACCAGCAGGCAGGTGGCCTCGCCGGACCAGGTGAACGGTCCATCCTCCCCGACAGCCGCGATGGTGATATCGAGCCCGTCGAAACGAAGCGCCTCCTGTGCGCCGGTGAGCAGAAACGCCAGCGTGCCGAACCGCTCTTTGAGGTCGCCCGGAGTCGAAACGCTGGCGTCGGCGGGGAGGCCGGCGATACAGGAGACGAGAAACGGCTCCTCGTCGGCGACGCCCACGTCGACCGGTCGCGTCGCTCCGATATCGGCGATTTCGACACCGTGTTGGATGTCTGTGACGCCGATGTTCCCGGCCAGAAGGTTCGCCGTCCCGGCCGGGATGACGCTCAGCGTCACCGAGTCGAGGTGGCCGGCGTCGTTGAGTCCGCGGACAACCTCGTTCACCGTCCCGTCGCCGCCACAGACGGCGACCTCAGAGGCCTCAGCCCGCCCGGCCTCGCGGCCGAGTTCGACCGCGTCGCCCGCCGCCTGAGTTTCGTACACCTCGAACCCGCGTGCCTCCATCAGCCGCGGAACGTAGTCGGCGTGCTCGCCGTCGCCGCTGACGGGGTTGAGGATACACCGACGCGAACCAATCTGCATAATCATAGCGAGTCCGGACCGGCACTTATACCGTGGTGATGTGCCGGCGTCACTCCCAGTCGACGTCGACACTCCGGTTCGTCTCGCGGAGAATGAACGGGCCGATTGCGAGCGTTCGTTTGGTTATCGTGACAATACGGAGGATATACGATATCAGGACTGTGAACGGAAGCAGGGATGCTGTCGTCGTCACGGCGAGGAGCCACAACGCGTCGGGGACGCCGGCTGTGACGCCGACGAAATCCTGCACATCGAGGAACAACAACGAGGTGATTGCGACGGTAAGCGCCGGGATGGCGACGTAGAGCAGTGTCCGGGAGAGGTCGGACAGTTCCCACTGGAAATACAGCGTCTTGAAGTGTTCCCGGGCCGGGCCGAACAGTTCGAGCGTCTCGACGAGTTCCGCAAGCGAGTCGTCGATCTCGTCAGTGAGTTCGTCGGCGTACGCTTCACGGATACGTCGACCGGCATACAGCTTCCAGGAGTAGTTGTAGTTCAGCGCGGCCTTGACGACATCGAACTCGCCGAAGGTCCCGCCCTCAAGCTGGTCGGTAACGCTGTCGGCGTTTGTTCGCACATCCTCCAGATAGTTCGACAGCAACGCCGTCAGGTCGTCATCGAGTGCCGTCTCGTCGACAGCGTTCTGGGTGTTCTCGGCCCGTTCGGTGGTCCCGCGAACCAGCGACCGGAGGAACGCCGAGGGCTCTGCCGGACTGACTGGCGTGTCGACGGCGTCAGCAACGTCGGCGCGGAACTGCATCGACCCGTTCATCCGTTCGCGCTGATCACCCACCGCACCGAGTTCCTGTGAGAGGACGAGCTGGTTCAGTGTCAGGACCAGTGTTACTGCGGTTATGGTCCCCGTAATCAGCGCCTGAAACAGCGTTTCGACCGGGTCACCGCGAGTCAGCAACGTCATGGCCGGTTTCGGATGCAAGAGCCCGACGACGAGAATCCCACAGAGCAGGACACCGGAGAGGAGGGCGGTAACGAGCCAGCGGTCCGCATCAAGGAGGAACCAGAGGAGTCGCGTGTCCCCCGCGGCGCGCCCCCGCATGGTGTCACTCGACTCACCGCTGTCAGTGGTCATACAGGTCGGCTCGCCCGCCGGGGTTAAAAGAACGCGCCCGAGCTATTCCGGGAGTCAGTACATCGGCAGCAAGGATCAGCCGAGCGAACAGCGGCTATCGGCCGGCGAGGAACGTCACAGCGGTTCGTTGCTGCTCGACCTCAGTTTCGAGGTGGTCGCGGAACTCGGCGATGTCGATGTCTTTCTCTTCGCGTTCCTTGCGGTCACGAACCGAGATGGTCCCCGCTTCCTCCTCGTTGTCGCCGATGACACACATGTAGGGAACGCGGTCGTCGTGGGCCTGCTGAATCTTCTTGCCGACAGTCCAGGAACGGTCCTCGATAGTGACCCGGAAGTCATCGAGTTCATCCTGAATCTCCTCGCAGTAGGCGATGTTGTCGTCGCTGACTGGCAGCAGACGGATCTGTTCGGGGGCGAGCCACGGCGGGAACTTCCCGTTGTAGTGCTCGGTCAGCACCATGAAGAACCGTTCGTAGGAGCCATACAGCGCGCGGTGGATCATCACCGGGCGGTGCTCCTCGTTGTCCTCACCGGTGTAGGAGAGGTCGAACCGCTCGGGCATATTGAAGTCCAGCTGAACGGTCGGGCCGTCCCAGTGGCGACCGAGCGCGTCCTCGAAGGCAAAGTCGATCTTCGGGCCGTAGAAGGCACCGTCGCCCTCCTCAACGACGTAGTCGATGTCCTGCTCCTCAAGGACAGATTCAAGCTGGGATTCGGCTTTCTCCCAGATCTCGTCGCCGCCGACGGACTTCTCGGGCCGGGTGGCGAACTGGACGGTGTAGTCGAGATTGAAGGTGTCAAGCGTATCGAGGATGATGTCGACCGTCGCCAGCACTTCCTCCTCAATCTGGTCCGGGCGGACGAACAGGTGGCCGTCGTCGATGGTGAAGGCCCAGGTCCGGGAGAGCCCGGAGAGTTCGCCGCGCTGCTCTTTGCGGTACACCTTCCCGTCCTCGAAGTACCGCACCGGTAGGTCCCGGTAGCTCCAGGAATTCTGCTCGAAGATGGTGGCGTGGCCGGGACAGTTCATCGGCTTCAGGCCGTACTCCTCGTCGTTGACATCGAGCAGGAACATGTCGTCAACGTAGTTCTCGTAGTGGCCCGACTTCTTCCAGAGTTCGGTGCGGAAGACGTGGGGCGTCTCGACCTCGTCGTAGCCGGCGTCACGGTTGAGGCCAGCAACATAGTCCGAGAGTTCGTTGAGGATCTTCTTGCCGTTGGGTTCGTACAGCGGCAGGCCCGGCCCGGTCGTCTCGTCGATGGAGAACAGGTCCATCTCCTGGCCGATCTTGCGGTGGTCGCGCTCCTCGGCCTTGCGGCGCTGTTCGAGGAACTCATCGAGCGCGTCCTCCGTCGGGAAGGCGGTTCCGTACACACGAGTCAGCGTCTCGTTCTCTTCCTCGCCGCGCCAGAAGGCCGCCGAGATTTCAAGCAGCGCGAAGCCGCCGATTTCGCCGGTCGATTCGACGTGGGGGCCCTGACAGAGGTCCTCGAACTCGCCCTGGGTGTAGAAAGAGACCTCCTCGTCGTCCGCGGCCTCAGTTTCGAGGATGTCCTGTTTGAACTGATTGTCCTCGTAGCGCTCGAAGGCGTCGTCGCGGTCGACAAGTTCGCGTTCGATGTCGAGGTCCTCCTCGATGATCTCCTCGGCTTCGGCCTCGATGGCTTCGAGGTCGTCCTCGTCGATGTCGACGCCGGTGATGTCGTAGTAGAACCCGTTGTCGGTCCACGGCCCGATTGTGAGCTTCGCGTCGGAGTAGAGGCGCTGCAGGGCCTGTGCGAAGACGTGGGCAGCGGAGTGACGAAGCACATCGAGATACTCGTCACTGCTCTCGGTGACGATTTCGAGTTCGACGTCCGCTGTCAACGGCGCGTGTTTGTCGACAAGTTCGCCGTCGACAACGCCGGCGACCGTGTCATCACCCAGCCCTGGCCCGATTTCGTAGGCGACATCCTCGACCGTGCTGCCGCGTTCGACCTCTAGTGGGGTCCCGTCGGGCAGCGTGACCGTGACCGTACTCATATCCGAGGATACGACGGCGGCCGGGGATAAGTGTATTGAGACGCGGGCGACGCTGGTGTTACTCTGGCAACGGCGGGTCCGAATCCTCATCGACAGTGTCGGCCGCCGGCAGGTCAGACTGGGCCGGTGGCCGTGCTGCGCTTGCCCGCTCCAGCGATGAGAGCGCCAGTTCTTCCTCGCCTTCAAGCATGGTAAGCCGGTCCATGACAGTGACAGTCTCCCCGTCGGCCGTATGCGGCGTCACGCACCTGAGTTCCGACCCGGTGTACTCGGCTAATAGTTGGACCGGGAACACGATCGCCCGGTACTGCTCCCCCGACATCTCAGAGTCAACCGACCGGACCTGAAACGCAGGTTCGAGTGAACATTTGTTGCGTTTTGCCCATTCCTGAAAGACGCTCACCCGGTTGAGTGCGAAGAGTCCCAGTTCGGTCCGTGCCTCCGCTGGTGTGGACGGTATCTGCCGACCAATGACCTGAACGCTAAAGTCCGACAAAACATCAGTGTCCGACAACCCCTTGATTCGGTCGATAACCGCAGCCTGTTGCTGCGTGTGCCCGTCGGGCAGCAGTGAACGAACGTACAGTTCTGCCCGTGTATCATCTGGCTGCGTGCTCCCCTGCATCGTATAGAAGTTAATGCGCAGGGACTGGCAAAAGTATTCCTGTTGACAAATAATGGTTAGAACACTTATACACTGAACGACGGAAACTGAATCGACGGTTACACCGTCGGTTGGACAGCCACGGGCCGTGTCAGCGTGATAGGGAGTACTATGTGGGCACGGTTCGCATGAGAAGCCGGATATGTACGATTCGGTGCTCGTGGCCACAGACGGCAGTTCGGGAACGACAGAGACGCTCGCACACGCCACCTCGATCGCGCGTGACAACGACGCGACTCTCCATGGACTGTACGTCGTGGACAGGCGGCTCTACGTCGCGGCCGACAAGGCCAATCAAGACGAGGTGCGTCAGTCGCTGGAGGAAGAGGGAGATGTCGCGCTTGACGACATCGTGGTCGGCGGCGAGGAAGCCGGCGTCGAAGTCGTCACGACCATGGCAGAAGGGATTCCCCACAAGACAATCACCGACTACGCCGAGGAGGAAGACATTGATGTCATCGTGATGGGGACCCACGGCCGAACCGGACGAGACCGGGTCGCCAATCTCGGGAGCGTCACCGAGCGGGTCGTCCAGAGCGCGCCCGTCCCCGTTCTCGTCGTCCACATCGAATAGCTAGGTGTCGCTGGCGGTTGCGGGACGGACGTGCTCGATAGCAGCTATACTACCGGTAGCACCCCGTTCTGACCGGTATCTTTTCGAGCCGCCGACACGATGGTGGCAGTATGGACAGCCGAGAGTACGCCTTCGAAGGAGCCACGCCAGATATCCACGGATACGCCCACGTCAGCCGCGAGGCGACACTGGTGGGTGATGTCACCATCGGCCCGAACGCGAACGTCTGGCCCGGTGTCGTGTTGCGCGGCGACGTGGCCCCCGTCAAGGTGGGCCGCGAATCGGCGATCGGTGACGGGGCCATCGTCCACGCCTCGACCGTCGGCGAGAAGGTGATGGTCGGCCACGGAGCCGTCCTCAACGACGCCCATGTACGCGACGGGGCGCTCGTTGGGTTCAATTCGACGGTCAGCGACGCCACCATCGGCGAGGGCTCTATCGTCGCGATGGGGACGGTTGTTCCACCAGGCTACGAGGTGCCCGCGGAGTCCTTTGTCCGCGGGAGCCCGGCCACAGTGACGCCGCTGTCCGAGACCACGATCGACCCCAACGAAGTGTTCGAAGCGTTCAGCTCCGGCGATTACGCCAACCTCGCGGCTCGCCACGAGGACCTCTTCGAGTAACGTCACGCCGGACACGACGGGTCACTTATAATGGAAGAACACACACAGTACCGTGCATGGACGATATCGTCGACCTGGTGACTCGGTCGCTCGCTGACGAGACTGCCGCGGCGTTCACTGAGCGGGTCGACGAACAGGCGATGCAGCTCCGAAGAGCCATCGAATCCGGGGAGTTCGACAACGAAGCGTTCTCCGTCGGTCTGGAGATCGAGCTGTACGCCATCAACGCCGAGCCGGACCCGCCCGAACCGGACGATGCGGAAGACAGCGAGGAAGCCACCGAAGAGGACCTCGAACGACGACCTGAGCGGATCGAGCGAGGCTGCCTGGAGCGGGTCGCTCGACGCGCCGGCGGAGCCCGAAAACGGCGGTGGCGCATCACTGGAGCCAAACGGCGGCGGGGCGTCGCTGGAGCCAGACGAGGGCGATCCGCTGGAACCCGCTGGAGATGAGTCACTGGATCAAGACACCGGCGACGCCGCTGACGAGTCCGACGACGCGTTTGGTCCCGGGGAGGGGCCGTCGCTCGACATCGACCCGGACAGCCCGCTGGCCGACGACGAACCTGAGACACCCGAAAACGAGGCCGAGTCGGCCGTTGAGTCGTCGGTCGAGGAAGAAGACGACGAGCCGTACATGGACCCCGAAGACTGGGAAGGGCGACTGACCCGCCTGCCCGACGTGGTGTTCGAGGGCGAGGCCAACAAGGAACTGGGTCTGCACAACGCCGAAGTCAACACCAAACCGAACAGCTTCGACCAGACCGGAATGGAGGTCCAGACGACGGCAGTAGAGATGCAGACGAAACAGGCCCGCCAGCAGGCGAGCAAGCACAACTGCGAACTCGTCCTTGACGCGATGTGGACCATTCCGCCCGAGGAAGGCAGCAAAGAGTATCTCTCGGCGCACGAGATGAACGACGGGGTCGTCCTCGCGGACAACATGCGGCAGGCTCCCAGATACGTGGCACTAGACAACGAAGCGCTGGACCACGCTGGCGGCAGCATCGACTTCGACGTGCCGGGGTACAGCGGGTCGTTCCCGACGATTCTGTTCGAGTCGCTGGCCACCTCGATCCAGCCACACCTCCAGATTCCGGACGCCGCGGCGTTCCCCGAGTACTACAACGCCGCGATACGGACGCTCGGGCCACTGCTCGCGCTATCGGTGAACTCGCCGTTCCTCCCCGCCGATATGTACGGTGACACCGACGGCGAGTGGCTCTGTGAGACCACCCATCACGAACTCCGTATCGCGGCCTTCGAGCAGTCGGTCAACACCAGCGAGAACCCGAAGGTCCGAGTCCCNCAAGACCTCGACGACACGACGGATGTCGTCGGNCGCGTCGTCGACGACGACCTGTTCGCGCCGTTCCTGCGGGAATTCCTGCACGATGACGACCGGACAGAATTCGAAGACGATTTCTGGGAGTTCGACCACAAGCGTGGGACCTACTGGCGCTGGCTCCGCTGTGTCGTCGGCGGAGCCCCCGTCGACGGGGCAAGCACTGAAAAGTCGCTCC
>JGI12330J12834_1000239_pt1 | contig 20255 bp, 14 predicted proteins | sample A23E1SouthBayCA_FD_12834 | JGI IMG/M metagenome (IMG submission 12834) | reverse complement strand
CCCGCCTCGACCCGGGTCGAGCCACGCGGGACGATGGTCGTTCCCGACCGCAGGATCGCGGCGAAGGTCAGCGATTCGAACTGATCAGCCTCGCTGATCGTTTCGCCGACGATGGCGCCGTCCGATTCGACGTTGAACTCGGCCATCTGGACCGTTCCGCCGGCGAAGACGTCGAAGTCCTGCGCTGCCTCCAGTCCCGTCCCGCCGACTGCGGCCCCAATCGTCAACAGATTCGTCCCGACCATGAAGTCGACACCGAACATATCCTCCGCTCGGTCCCACGTGTCGATGTATTTCAACCCCTTCACCCGTGCGACGGTCGTGACATCCGCCAAGGATTTCGCGGTCTCACAGGTCAGCAGGTTGATCTCGTCGCTGCCGGTGCTTGCGATGAGCAGATCGGCGCTCTCGATCCCCGATTCCTGTAGGGTCTCGATAGACGAACAGTCGCCCACGACCGTCAACACGTCCAGTTCGTAGCCCAGACCGTCGGTGCGGTCCGCGTCTACGTCGACCATCACGACGTCGTGATTCCTCGCGAGTTCGGCTGCGACTCTCGTTCCGACCCGTCCGGCACCGGCGATTATCACGCGCATACAGTCGTCAGGTTAGCCCATGATCGGACAGTCGGTAAGTACGCTTCGATAGGGGCCGTTGGCATCCGCCCCCGCGTTGTAGCGTCCCGAGGACGAGTGTCGTTGGTCGGCGTGTGCGGGTGCTGTGTACACGCTCCACGTGTCGCGGCCCCGTCGCCAGTACTCGGTCTCTGTCGACGACGGCACGACAGGCACGGCGGTGTGGACTGATTGGCTGATCGCCACCGAGAACCAGTCGACTAAGCAGTACTTGGCGGGCGAGCGCCACAGCACAGAGAGCGCAGCGTGAGAGATTGCCGGCCGTCTGTGACGAATGTGGACGTGACAGCGCGCTAGTCGGACGTAGCGTGGCCGGTTTCCTTCTCGGGGAGGGATTCACTACATTCGATCTCGAACTTCGCTCCCCCTTCCTCACCTTCCGAAACCGAGAGCTGCCACCCGTGTGCTTTAACGATATCTCGGACGATTGCGAGGCCGAACCCCGTTCCCTGCTGACTCGTCGTGTATCCCTGTTTGAGGACGTTCTGACGTTCGCTTTCGGGGATTCCGGTACCGGTGTCCTCGACATAGAATCCACGCCCGCCTGATAAGGTACCGACTTCGACGGTCACGGCAGTCGAGTCGTTATGTTCGACGCTGTTTCGGTACAAGTTCTCGAAGACGTTGAGCAGTCGATCACCGTCCGCCTTGAGTTCGAGGGTGGTCTCAACGACGAGCGTCGCCTCACCGGTCGCAACGTTTTCCCACGCGTCACGAGCGAGCGTTCCGATGTCTACGTCCGCTGTTTCGGCGGCTATTTCGCCGGCCCGAGCCAGCGTGAGCGAGTCCTCGATAATGTCTTCCATTCGACCGAGTTGCCGCTGGACATCGTCGATGGCCGCGGCAGTTTCCTCGTCGACGTCGGGTTTGAGAAGTTCGGCTCGACCGGCTGCGACGTTAAGCGGATTTCGGAGGTCGTGCGCAACGATGCTCGCGAACTGGTCGAGTCGTTCGTTCTGGCGTTCGAGCTGTCGTTTGCGCTGCCGTTGTTTCGTCACGTCACGCGAGTTGAGAACGATGCCTTCGACGTACGGGTCGCCGAGCAAGTTCGTCGCACGCGCTTCCATCGTCCGCCAGTTGCCGTCGGCATCGCGGTATCTCGCGACGTACTGACCGACGAAGCCGTAATCGTCCGCGTGCTTCGAGAGTTCCATGATGATCTCCTCTCGATCGTTGGGGTGGATTCGGTCGATGATGTTCTCACCGATCATCTCCTCGGGGTCGTAGCCGAGTATCTCAGAGACTGACGGGCTGACGTACGTGACCGTTCCGTCTTTCTGCATCACGGTCACGACGTCCGACGACCGCTCGATGAGCCGCTGGAACCGTTCTTCGACCACGTGCCGATCAGTCACGTCCCGGTAGATGAGGAGTGACCCGATTTCGGCGCCGGTCCGATCGGTCAGTGTCGTTTGGGTAACGTCGAAGTACCGCTTCCCGTCCGCGGACTCGACGGAGACATCTGCCTCCGGGGAGTTCTCGCCTTCCGCTGTGGCACCGTACGATGGAACGACATCGGAGGCAGATTGGCCGATGACCGGCGACTCGGTGTCCAGTAGTTCGACGGCGGCCGCGTTCACTTCGACGACCCGCCCATCCATGTCGACGACGAAGATCGGATCGGTCATCTCGTCGACGAGCGTGTGTCTTGCAACGGGCGCCAGTTCGAGGAAGTCAAAGCGAAAGAGGGCAGCCGCGAACGCGACGCCCGTGACTCCGAACGCGAATGGGGTCGGATCTATCGAACTCGGGAGGTCGACGCTGACTCCCCCGAGCGTCACCGATCCGAGCGGAGAGATCCCCGACACCCACAGCAAACTCACGACGAGCGGAACCAGACCGCCGAGCAGCATCATCCCAACTTGGACCCGATACCGTCGGTGCCGTCGAATCCCGACGAGGATGATAATCAGGTAGCTCACGAAGAGCAACGCATACGAGTAGGCGATGTTGACCCAGAACGCCGGCCCGAGCGCACGGTCGACGTACGCCATCGGTGCTTCGGTAAATCCGGTAATCGTCCACAATAGGTCGTGCATCGGCGAGGTCGCAACGAGTGCGAGGACGATAGCCGGTTCGACGAGGAGTAGAACGCCGGCCCGTCGACGGAGCAGTGACTCGCGGCCTGCATACGCAATCCCGAACCACAGTTGCGCCGGCGGTAGCCCGACTAATCCGACGTAGCTGACGAAAAGGCCTCCCCGATAGGTCGCGAGAGTCGTGCTCGCGCCCTGAATAGCATTCCCCGACGCATACAGCGAGACGCAGATCATTACCGCAGTGAACGGCACCGCGCCTTGGACCCCCCTCCGACGGACCGCCATAATCGCGAGTCCGAGATTGAGGCAAGCGACTCCCAGCAGGAGCCACGTTGCCACCCCAAAGGAGAGGGACATACTCCCTGCCTTACGGTGCTAAAGTATGAATCTTGGCCTAGTAGGCTATCACTCTGCGCGCATTCGAGTCGTTCCGCACGTACCTCCCTCCTTCGAAACCGGGCGGTACTGTGAGGGCCGTATATCACACTCCCCAATAGTAGAGGCCGGACCGCGCTCGTGGCTGATATCCGTGAGTGGGCTCTCGGAGGCTCCGAGGCACTCGCGGAACTCGAATCCAGAGGTCGAAGAAATGTGAGACGGCCGTAACAAGAAGCTCATGAGGATCTAAAATCAGACATGCCGAGCCAATTCCAGCATTCATGCCGAGGGAGACGGTGAAGAATCCAATAAAACAGTCATCAGAAGGATGTTGAGATAGTGTGGAGACTTCTCACGCTCAAGAAATTTTTATATTCATTCATGAGAACTGCCCACCGTATGAAGAGCACGGAGCGATTTTGGCTTGTGCGCTTGGTATCCGGCGCTGGCATCACCGGTGCAATTCGATATCTTCTCCTTGCCTGTGTATTATTTGGCTTTTACCTATTTATTTTGAGGACGCCCGTTGGTGCAATTAGTAATACAGCACGTGTTATACTGGAAAGCCACGTCGGCAGCAGCCCCGCAGTGCTGATCTCAGTTGTGATTTTTGCCCTTGGCTTCTTCGGAGTCCCACTATATATTCTTGAAAAGCAGACAACCCGGATCCAGAGCACACAGGAGTGTCGCAAAGTTACGCCAGAAGCGTATCCTAAACTCTATAATCGCTACGAGACGCTGTGTAGTCGCGCTAGCGTCTCTCCGCCTGATCTATACATATATAATGACAAATCAACATTGAACGCATATGCCATCCAGTCGTTAACATCATGTCGAGTTGCCGTCAGCGAGCGACTGATCACTGAATGTACATCTGAAGAGATCTGCGCAGCTATTGCTCACGAGTTAGCTCACATCAAAAACCGAGATTCGCTTGTCAAAACGATTGGTATCGCGACACAACAAAGTTTTTCTCGGTATTTTGCCTTCTTTTTCCAAATTTCGTTGGCTTTTTTACAAATTTTATTATACACTATTTTGCTGGGCTCTCCGGCCAGCGGATCACGTATAATCCGGATAAAATCAAACGTTCTGCTAAAAGAACGGGCAAGCGTGGCGGGTTTTTCGTCACTCTTCCAATTATTCTTTGTAATGCGTCTCTCTCACGTCATAGAGAGTACGTTGCAGATGTTGACGCAGTCCGCTTTACACGCAATGCAAAAGCGATGGCCTCACTATTAAATAAGCTTAAGAAAGAAGAGTCCAGAGTCAATAGAGAGCCAAAGGGACTCCCGAGCGCCCTTATGATTCATAACTTTGGGTACGGGAAACGTCTTAGAGACAAATTGTTTCGGGATCATCCATCACCGGAGGATCGCATTGAGAACATCAAAAGGTACGTGACCGGGTGAAAAATTACTGGGTTTTTGATCAGTAACTAATTCATGAGCAGAGCAAAGTTAGCATCGAAAAGCCAGATTGAGCCACGTTACGACGATCCAAGGGCGTACGATGCCGCAGAATCACACTATGGGGAGGGACGATATCCTCCCGACTGGAATCACAGATGTGAGCTAATTTGGGAGAGGCAAAGTTACCAGTGTGGGCGCTGTGGTGTTTATAAAAGAGACGTGGAAACAGCCGCTGTTCATCACGCTATTCCACTCTCAAGGGGCGGATCAAACTCACTTGACAACCTTGTTGGCCTCTGTTGTCACTGTCATGCCCTTATGCATCCTGACAATGACGAACTCCCCGGGAATGTCACTGATGCGCCAGTGTTTCCAGTCGCTACTGCCCAACCAACCGTCGCTGTTATTCGGAAAACAATCGATTCAGGCCCCCTCAAAACGGATCTTGAGCACCTGTCGACACTGAGCAACACCGATGAAAACAATATATCATATATTATTTCTGATGCAGTGTTGTCTACAAGCGCACAGGTCGCGCGAAAAGCAGAGCGTAATCTTGATCAGATCCTCCTAAAGAATGGATACGTCCCTCGTACTAGCGATTTCCATACTATTGAGGTTGCCCCTGTGTATACGGGGGTTCGTGGGGTTGTCTCATCCCGTACACCGAAAGTTGAAACAGTCACTGACGGCCACTGTGCCGAAACGGGAAGCTGGGATGGACGCACAGTTCCCCGACAGCTAATCCGCTACAGTGGAGACGCAACAGGCACAAAAATCCGCGTAACGGCAGATAACGGAGACAAACAGACGGTTGCGCTTGATTTTGACGAATCAGAGCCGAACCCGAGCTTTGCACCACAGATTGACTCCCCACCTTGGGATAGACAGACAATAATTGACCTCACTTCATATATCGCAAAGCCTGCCATTGTGTATGGGTTCGTACCGTGGATACTTGCCGCAATATTCTTTGGTGAAAATATAGGAATCCTCAGAACGATTCCCGGTATGGTGTTCTCTACCTTTCTAATTGGGTTTCTAACACGGCTTCCCAGTGTGAAGTCACACTACGATCTCAAAAATTGAACTTGGGAATAAGTGTCTGACTTCATATAAGAAAGCTGAAATATCGCTCTGAGTAGCTCACGGCTCGATGAGTAGAGGCTATGCGCCACGCTGTAGAGGCAGCGAACCACGGGACGAAACCTCAGGAGATGTCGTATTATTCTACAACGACGGTGAGTTCATCACGAGCGGTCGCATCAGAGCTCCATTCAATAGCGAGACTGTTGGCGAAGCGGTCTGGGGCGAGCCCGAGAGCAGTTTTCCCTTCACCATCAAGGATTACAAACGAATTACGCTCAGCCGGCGTTGTCTTGGCTGACTCATCGGGTACTCCGAAGGCTGGTGTCCACATGGATTCGTCGAACTCTCGAACGACGCTCGGAACACGCTCCTGCAAAAGAACAACTCGATTGAGGAGGCGTTTCAGGATTTCCAGACTGAGGAAGACAGTGGCGAGAAGAAGGCACCCAAACCCGACGACGATACCGACACTTCCCGCGAGCACACCGAGATCAATATCACCTCGTTCAGCTCGGGTTCCAGTATGGGTACGACATTTACGGATTGATCAATGACTGTGTTTTTCGTTGCCCTCTATTGGTTTGGGTAAGGAAGGGATTTTTAAGCGAAGAACTAGATTTACCAGTATGTCCATCTGCGCTGTCGATCTATTCTGCGGGGCCGGCGGCCTAACATATGGCCTTCAAGAGGCTGGTATCGACGTGCGCGCTGGCTTCGATATCGAGCCTGAATGCGAATATCCCTACGTGGCGAACAACGACGACGTCGACTTCGTCAATGCAGACCTCGCCGAGGATCATCACACAGCCACCATTCGCGAGTATCTAACCGGGGACGCCGACTATACGATGATCGCTGGGTGTGCCCCGTGCCAGCCGTTCTCGTCGATGAGCAACGGCAACAAGAATCGGAAAGATAGCCACGAAAAGTGGGGTTTGATGGGTGATTTTGCAGACATCGTCTCAGAGGTCGAGCCTGACTTAGTCACCATGGAAAACGTCCCGGAGGCTCAAAACGCGGATCCCTATGGTGAATTCCGGAATACACTGTCCGAATTAGGATATGTGGTAAGTGATGAGCTGGTCGACTGTCCGGAATACGGTGTCCCTCAACAGCGGAAGCGGCTCGTCCTTGTCGCCTCAAAGCACGGCCACATCGAGTTGATCGAACCGACCCACGACCCAGATGAGGTTACGGTTCAATCTCAGTTGGAGGAGCATGATCTTGCTGAGCTTGAGGCGGGGGAGACATCTGATGTTGATTTCCTTCACAACGCTCGAGGGCTCTCAGACACGAACCTCGAACGAATCAGACATTCGGAGCCAGGCGGGACTTGGGAGTCGTGGCCCGAGCGTCTGTTACTGGAGTGTCATAAAAAGGAGTCTGGTAGAAAGTATGTCTCGATGTATGGGCGGATGGAGTGGGACAGTCCCGCGCCGACGATTACGACGCAGTTCTATAATTATGGGAGCGGTCGGTTTGGCCATCCTGAGGAGGATCGGGCAATTTCTGTGCGGGAGGGGGCACTGTTGCAGACATTCCCAGAGAACTACGAGTTCGTTGAGTCGCTGGATCACTTGAGTATCGTGTCTGTGGGGAAGCTGATTGGAAATGCCGTTCCGCCACGACTCGGTGAAGTAGTTGGGAAAAGTGTCCGCAAACATGTGCATAATGAAGGGCACCAGCGGCGGTTAGCCACCAGCCAGATGCCTGCCGAATAATCTCTGATTTTGGTCGGGTGAGGTTGGGTTTGTCGAGATCGCCGGTTGTCTGAGGAGTAGGTTAGTGCGGTACGGTGGTGGGTTGGTGGTGCTGGTTCCGGGGGGATTTTTTATTCAGGGCTTGGAGGGGTGAGGTAACATGTCGGACCGGGGGGGTGTCCGGGCACTTGCAAACACGGTGAGTCCAATCTACGAAGATCTCTATCGAGGGCTTGCCCGAGCAAGAGAAACCACTGGCCCGAGCAACCCGACCCCCGGGTCACGCCGAACGCCGAAGAACTCCTTTCCATATACCGAAGCGACACTCCACACGCTCATTTTCTTGGCCGCGAGAGAGTACTCACTTCCACTGACGTTCACCTGGGGGATCGAAGGTCCAAAGGCCTACAACCCGAATATCGATGCCGAAACGAGTCTGAGACCGACGAACAGCTCATACACGGAGGTAGCAGCTGACACCAAGGCCCATCATAAACTCGCAGCGAAGCACCAAAGAGCAGAAGCTAGCGCGCCTTTCCAGCCAGCATCAGAATCGGATCCCGAAGCCACCAGTCAATCTACCCGCGATAGTCATCCCCAGCCCTCACGATCTCGACACACACCATCAATCGCGACCTTGGAGCGATTCTATACGCCATACATTCGACGATTACAGGCGGAATGTCGAGATCGGGGCCATTGGAGACCCCAGTCAGTGTGTGAACGCTCATTCCGAATTGACGCGATTGGTGATCGCTTGCCTACAGAGTTTGCGACCCTCCTGAGGAACGGATACGAAGTGTTGTCATTACTTGAGACGATCACCACTGACTTTCCTCGAAACGTCGATTCATTTCAGACACTCAATTCGGTCACCGAGCCACACCAATACCCGGGAGTAACTACCAGACTCGTGGACCGATACACACGGCTTGAGACCTTGCTCAATACGATTCTCTACCAGTCGATGTGCACCGAACTCCTAGATGTCCTTGATGGGCCGGAAGCCCAAACGCTAGATTCCTCCGACTCTCCGCAGGAAGACGATAGGAGAAATCAGTCTGAGTCAGCTGAGGAGAATAATTGGGGACACGAAATCATTGAAGCGCTAGAAATCTCATTTGATGTCTCAACCACCATCTACCGGGCTGTAATTGCGGATGAGAGCTCACTGAACTCACGGAAACAAGCGTTCGATCGCATGGCCCACTTTTACCGGGAGACAACTTGGCCGCTCTTGGCAAACTGTGTCTCGACGCAAGTAGTTCAGGGCCCCCACGGTGAGCGAATGCGAGACGCCGAACGACGAACTCTCGATGAGCGATTCCCGAAGTATGAGGCTCAAGTGGCGCGATTTGTTCAGGAAATCCAAGACATCCGTAATCGCCGGTAGCTGTTGGCGCTTGGATCCTAGGGGCCTGCTTCAGCCGTGGGTGATTTTGGGGTAGTCTTCAAGCCGCTGTGGTTGATGCTCGAAGAGTGTTGAGAAACTACATTTTTGCACCTGAATGTTGCCATCAGGCTCAAACCCAAGGTCTGCGCTCTGTTTGCAGGTTAGTACACGGTAGTTTAGTGTTCGGCGGCTGCCCAAGGTTGAGTCCTCGATCGATCCGAGGATCGCTGTGATCTCATCGCAATTTGACTCATGAATGCACTTACAAATGAATACTATTAGCGGGGTACCATCTTCGTGTTCGCACAGTAGCGTGCGATCGTCTAATTGAGACGTGACCGAGTAGCCGTCCTCCAGTACAGCAGAGTGATTTGATTGAAACGCGTCACAGACGTCTGCGATACCGCGCCGCTCAAACAGCAGGCTCTCAAACTCTTGCCTGACCAGTTCTTGGCATGTGGCAGCAAAGTTATCTGGAATGTCGACCTGGCCGGGTACAGGTCGAGCGCCTGATACCGGCGTCTCTCGATCGGGTGAGCCGGTAACCGAGGAATTTCCTGTGGTGATCTGTGCTTGACCGTCAGTGATCACTTGTGAGACTTGATCGTGGCCGATTGCCAGTGAAATCCGTGCTAGTAACGTGAGAGAGAAGTCACTAAAGGCGCCCGGATAGTCCGTCGGGGATTGGTTGTTGCGTTCAATTTTGAGAAGGGCTCGAAGATTCGCAGTGATGAAATCGCGGTGACTATCAGCTGCTGCTTGACTGAACAGCTGTACCCAGGCATCGCAAAGAGACTCCTGAACAGCGTCATGCTCAGAGTTTGACCCCTGCTTGAGAATCTCTTGATGCAACTCCCGAAGCGTCTGCAGCAGTGCGTTTGAAAGAGCGTCAATCGTGGCCGTCCGTGAGGGCGTCTCTTCTGTTGTGGTGTCTGAAGCAGTGAATTTCAGGGCTTCCGGGGATCGATTCTTTAACATTTCCGTGATTGCCTGTGTGAGCTCTGCTAGGAGTGCCTGTTGGAGGGTAGTCTTGAGGTTATTCGGGGGTGTCTTAGCGGCCGCCCCCTCAGCACCATCGAGGAACGCGCGATAATCGTCATTGAGAGCCCTGAGATAGTCGTGAGCGAGTGCATCATATTCGTTGTCGATAGCTGCACGGAGAAGCGACATCCGGGCTTGCAGCAAAATTGAGAAGGTATCAGGCGAATGTGTCACCTGATCGCCCGGGTTTGAGACATTTACCAACGTCTCATGGGATGTATCGCCCACCGCTGGTAACCCAGATTCAAAACAGCGAACCCCAATCTGTTCAACGTCGGTGGTAAATGAGTCATGATGCTCGATATTACCAGATTCAGCCGTTGAAATCAGGAGTGACTCATACTCCTTCGTCAAGACCGCATCAAACAACGTTGTTGCCTGGTCCCTCTCGATACGTGCCGGACCAAACACGCTCTTGATGCGCTGTATAATACCGCGCTGTGGGTCTCCAGAGACGTCATTGATTGCGGCGGTCAACAGGTCGTCCACCAGACTCCGGTATTCGTCGTGAACCTCTTCGACGGTGTTCCACTCTTGATTCTGCACGGCAGTGTTCAATACTGAGTGCAGTGGGTCGGTTGGTGTGGCCGCGGTCGACGAGTCCGTGGGTGTTTCGAATGCACTAGTGGTTTCAACTCGCTCTGCGACGAATTCTGCGAGTCCACCTGGTGTACTCAGTGTCAACGTCCGATCGACCGCAAACTGGAGTGAATAGACGGACACGAAGAATAGTACGCCGGCAGTCACGCCCCACCAGAGGTATGCAGCGGTCAAGGGATCTGGAAGAAGTGACAACAAGAGTATATCCACCAGAATGGACCCGCCAAGAATGAGATACGCTTTGGAAAAGAGATCGCTGCTTGAGAATTGCCCAAGGGTTCGAAGGGTGTAGTTTGTGGAAACGAGCTGAACACTCAGGAAGGTCACTGAGAAAACAATCGCCAGAATACTGGCCTGAGCTGTTGCGATCGTTGTAAGAACAAACCGTAGATTAGCACGACTGATGGTCGTGGTGAATCCGGCGATGGTAATCGATTGGTCGAGGGTTGGTCCCGGAGTGATCAGGCCGCCTTGGATGCCAAATCCAATCCCCGCGGTAAGCAGCGTGCAGGCATAGAGCACGAGTTCACTTCGACTGAGATCAAGGGACTGGCGGCGAACCATGGTTCAGTCGTCGGTGGTTTGGGCCGCGGTGTCGAGGTATCCAGTGAAGGTGGTGTGCCTGTAGTCTCCGCCGTAGAGTGGTGCGCGTGAGAGCGTGTGATTTTGATATTCACAGGAGAGATTTGAGACGTAGAGACAGCCCTCGCAGGCGTGGCCGTCTTCGTGTTTGCAGACGGGGTCGTAGAGGCAATCTTGTTCTTCGGTGCGAATCTGTTCAGCGACTTCATCGAATCGGTCCTCGATGAGAGTGAAGATCGCGCCAAGGCTGAAGTCCGTATCAGAACGCTTGTACACAATAAATGAGAGCGGGCGTGGCAAGAGGTATTCAACCAAGCTTTCCCGGGAGTAGCCCGACAGCGCGTCGATCGAGTTGATGAGGACATGCGCGTAGGAGTGTAGTAGCGTCACCACGGCGTGCCGGACGGGGTTGGACTGTGAGATATCTTGGTGCCGTGGGATTGGCTGGGGGTCACTCGGCGGTGTGAGTTTCTCTAGGAACCACTGGCGAAGCTCGTATTTGTCGGACACATCGACAGTGTCCTCGATGTCTATACCGTCGATCAATTGGAGCCACTTGTAGACGGTTGCGTGATCCAGCGTGAATTGGACGGCCTCTGCTTCGGCAGTCAACGCGTAGATTTTAGTTCCATATTTCCCAGAGAATTTGTTTAGCCGGGTGCCATCTGCTGGGCTCGGGTGAAGTCTCGAATACCCGTAGATAGCGGTCGTCACAGGGAAGTTCTCCATCAACCGGACTTGGGAGAATCCGAGGGAATCTCGGGCAGTCAGGAACGATTCAATAGTGTCTTGATCATAGACTGTCGCCATGTCACTGGCATCAGTGATTGAGGTATCCGCTGCTGCTTTGTCTCTAAGATCGGCGAGTGTTTTCGAATAGACTTCCAGATCGTCTGAGTCCTCTCCAAGCGCTTGGAACTCAAACACTTCCTCACTCAATACCTGCCGGAGATCCTCGGGAAATTCGTCTTCGACGAAATCTCGAATATCCGCTCGCTTTTCCTGGCGCTCTTCTTTGACGTCGGCAACAGCCTCTTTGACTTGCTCAGCGTCCGTCCCGATCTTATTGAGGGCCTGTTTCAGCGTATCATCAAGCTCTTCGCCTGGCGATTTTGATGGTTGATCGCCTTCCGCTGAGAGATAATCGACGAGGACGTTCGTTTGGAAGTGTGTGTTATCACGGATCCGGTTGATGTCTTCCCGATCGGTGTTGACGAAGGTTGCCCGTTGCGGATAGAAACAGGATGAGGCCGAATGGACTTTCACTTCACGATCGTACGGTCCTGTATCACACTCAAAACATCCGCCGCCGACGTCTCCAAGTTCTCTTAAGTTATTGGGTCCCTCAAGAGTGCTTGATGCGAGGCCGCGATTACTGCGGTTTAGTTCGTAGACGCCATTTTCGGGCACGTACAGGGAGGTGATTGAGCCGCAGGGACAGACTTTGACAAATTGGAGTTGGTCATTTCCTGAGAGGGTGGCACTGCAGCTATCGTTCCCACACGGGATCCCACCTCGAAGATTCGCTCCTTGGACGCTCTCCTTGTCGATTTGAGTTAGCTTCCCACAAGTCGAGCACTCAAACGTGAGTGGGAACACCTCAAACTCGACGCTACTAGGAGAGACGATCTCGACGTTCCCCTCAAGAAAGCTGGGATCATTCTCCCAGTCTCCCATCTGTGATTCAATCCGTTGAATGAAGTATCGTTTCGGGAAGCTTCCTGCACTCCGGTCCTTGCCTATCGAGGAAACTTGTCCGATGATACCGGTCTCTGCGTGGTCAAACGTATCGTCAGGGAGGAAATTGAACAGGACTTGGGGTTTGCTGCGATCCATTAGTCGCCCCCTCGTGACAATGCGTCGAACAGATTCCGGTCGTCAGTATCGATTCGAATATCCACCGATTCACCGATATCACGCAGACTCCGCATTGGGTCCTCCCGGAACGTCGTATAGAACTCCTCATTGAGATTGTCAAGCCAGTACTGCCAATACATTTCCACCCGCTTCTGAATCTTCTCCTTAAAGTACTCTTGTTCTTCCCCGGAGACTTCCCCGGAAACACCGTAGGCCTGCTCGATCACCTCCCTGAATTCAGCTTGCTGGAATTCTGGGTATTGCTTTGGGTGGTGGAGCACGTCTTGGAGTTGTTTTGAACTTTGGACGTTGACGTCGTGCTCGCGATGCATACGGGGCCGGTAGTATTGGAGGAGGATTGCACGAAAGAGTCCAGCAAATGTCTTCTCAAGGCTGAATCGCGACCATCGAGCGACGGCTGTTTCCTCGACGGTCCGGTCCAGATATTCGTGTGTTTTGCTGAAATACTTGAACCGGTGCCGGTCCCGATTGTTGAACGGCTTGAATATGTCGACGACAAAGCCGGGATTTTTGCGGCCGACACGACTGCTCGATTGAATGTACTCGAAGGTTTGCCGCGGGAACCCGAAGTAGAACATGCTGTTGAACCGGTCGACGTCGATACCGTGACTGATGTAGCTCGTAGCGGTGAGGACGTCGTCTCGGTTTCTGAACGCGTCATCTTTGGCATTTTTGAGGTCTTCAAGTGCGCCTTGGGTGTCGATATCGCCGGTGAGTTCTATGAGTCCCAGTTCTTCGGCGTCTGAGTAGCCTTCATTGCGTAGCTCGCGGTTGATCTGGCTCCGGATGCTGCGTTTGAATCGATCATTCTCGGTTTTCCGGAGGAAGTAGACAATGCTGAGCTCGTAGAGGAACAGAATATCTTCCAGCTCGTCAGAAGCAGTTGATTCGGTGAAGAATTCACCGTCGCTTCGTCGTGCGTCTCGGATGGCTTTGTGATACTGTTTGACTAGGTCCAAGACGGCGTAAATGTGGGTCTTGTTGTTTGGCGTAATTCCGTAGAACGTTCGGAGGCGTTCATCTGGATCGTCTCGCTGGACAGTCCCGTAGTAGGATTCATCGAGTGAGGGGCCCTCTTCGGGGAACCGGTTTGCATCCCTGAGGAACAGTCCCTGCATGAGTCGTTCGTACGCTGGACTGTTTGTAACGCCCTCTCGGTCAGAGATCGTCGCCGTCGAGGTGACGACTTTCGGGGTCTTGCCATCGCTTTTCTTGCACAACTCAAGATACATCGTCTCATAGTGGGCTGCGAACACGCCCAGTTCCTCGTTTAGGAGATGGACTTCGTCCACGAGATGTAGTGTCGGAATCGGGTCGGTGAACTCTGCGTTGATGTCTTTGAGTGGGCCGTCACAGCCGATTGAGTTGGCTTCTGAGCATTTGCCGGAGTAGCCATAGCCGTGGAGCTCACATTTTGTCGTATGATTCCCGAGGAGATTGGCGAACCGTGGGTTGGTGCCGGTGATGGCGATCTTGTCGAGTGTCCCTAGGAGAACGGAGGGGACTTTGCGATAGATCTCGTAATCAGTGACGTAGAGTGGTAATTCGCCGACTGAGCAGTCTGTATCTGGGTTGCGTCCGTGGGTGCAGAAATGCCGGACTCGATTTTCTCGTGGGTCGAATTCAACAGTAACCTCGTTGCCACAGTTCGGGCATTCCTCAACCTGCTTGCATTCTTTTCTGAGCGTGTCGGGATCGTCTTGGAAGGTCTTGTGGAAGTTGTTCGCGCGGCCGGAACTGGGTTTCTCGATCTGGTTCGGCGTGGTGTTGCCACCAACGAAATACCCGAGTTCGAACCGTTCACCCTCTAAACCTTGGTTTTCGCGAATCTTATTTGCTGCAATGAGTTTTTCTAAAAACCGCGTCATCTGTTGTTCGCCGAGCAGTGTGAGAGGGAACCGGATCCATGCGGTGACGCCACGGTGTTTGCCCCGTAGTCGGTCGAAAAACAGATTGAACAGGATCAATCCGAGGTAGGCTTCGGTTTTTCCGCCGCCGGTGGGGAACCAGAGGACTTCGGCTTCGTCGTGCCGTGTCTCCTCAATGGCTGCCTCAGGCATGCGGTCCACAATGGCGGGGAGATTCGAGACGATAAACACGAGCTGGAAGGGATACCATGAGTCGAAGTTCTCGGCGTCCTCGGCGAAGGTCCGGTTCATGAGCCGAAACGCTCGCTGAACCTTCTCTGGATGGTCCTCAAGAACGCTAATTCCACGCTGGAAATTCTGTATCTCACGGTCGAATGCCCGAAGCGTGTCGTCGAACTCACGCTCCTCTTCGTCAGTCAGTCCGTCAACTAAGACGCTGCGTCGTGGCCCCCGGACCTCCGATAGATAGGCCTTCATGTCCGCGCGAATGGCCTCAAGATGGTCGACCAGCTCACCCGAATCTAAGTGATCGAATTTCGTATGGTTCCTTCCCTCAACCGCGTCCGGAATCGAATCGCCATCGTGGATGTCCTCGGGGAATTCGCGGTGTTCGAAGCGATAGGATTGATGCGTCGGGATTTGTGTTGTCCGAAGCTCCCCGGTCGTCTCTTGGGAGTCGGTATCGTCGAGCCCGGTTGTATCGATTGATGCATTCAGGCCCTTCCCCCAGAGATCGCGGCCATAGCGATAATCGCGAGGGACGGCACGAAATTGATACCGAGTAAATCCGCCACTGACAGATAGCTGCTGATTGAATAAGAACCCACAAAATTCAAACGTGATCTGACTACTGGTGTTGTGGATTTTGAGCGTGACTTCCTCTCTCTCCTCGTGATCAGACTGATAGCCTCTAGAAAACTCACACCCAACCGACCACGCTTGCTCAAGTGATGCACGCTCAGCAACCGCCGTCACAGCTTCTCTATATTCTCCAGCCGACGTTTCGCCATCCAGCCGATCAACAATATCTCCGTTCTGAATGCCCCCCTGCGGATACAACAGATATTCCTCAGCAGCCTCCCGCCACTCTTCATCAATCGCGGCCGTCACCACCTCCTCAACTTGCTTTTCGACCTCCTCTTCCGGGTCTGTTATGTCAATCGTTGTCGTTGCCGACACCGACCGCTTCTCATAGAATTGCTCATCCAGCGTCTCCTTGGAAAAAGCTCGACCTGCCTGTTCGACCCGTTTGGGCGTAGGCAGACACCGCACATAGAAATCACAATCAAACGTGACTTCATACGCCGTCCCAGCACTGCTTGGCTGCCATCGCAGCCCTACCATCGACGGCTTTGACTCCGAGAACGGCCCCTCCTCGGACTCCCCGCTGTCATCATCAATTGAACCCGGAGAAAGGTTCGCGACATAGTAGTCCTTCTCCGGCCGCCCCCAACAGTAGTCAATAGTCTTCCCCGCAGCGTGATCCAACGCCCGCTCTAACAACTGTTGACCAACAGAGTGGGTGACCTGCGGATCAAAGTCCTCATCGCTCTCGGACATCTTCCACCTGAATGACCTCAATCTCTTCCCGGAGCGACATAACCTTTTGTCTTAAGCTGGAGCCAATATCAAGCGACGTCGTCGCATCTAGCTGTCCGATGAGCATTCGGTGAATCTCATTCCCGATCTCTTCATTGAAGTTCCGAAGCCAATTCATTGCCTTCAACACGTCATCGGTGATGTCGACGAGGTCTGGACGATATGCCTCAAGCACCCGTCCAACGTCCTCTGGATCACTTGGACCGATGGTTTTCCCCGATATCCAGTACCGAATTGCTTGCTCTGACTTGATGGTCGACCCGTGTGCTGCAAGTTCTGATTGAATCGCGTCTAGTGAAGTTTCTTCGCGGGCCTCGGCCAACACGTTTCGCCAGAAGTCAACCAACTCTTCTTTGGTTTCTAATCCGCCCTCCTTCTTTTCGACGCGACGGAGGTAGTCGAACAGGTCTTCTTTGGCGTCTTCCAAGCGGACCACTTGGTCGGTCGAGCTGAGGTTCCGCACTGGGCACTGGTCGACCTCCTGTGTCGATGGATTGTATCGTGTTACGCGCCGACTTCCGGGTTTGGTCTCTGTCTCTCCATTCGTGTATGTAATTTCATAGATTGTGTCTTGGCCACCTGTACTGGGTGATCGGGTGCCAGTTGAGGTACTGGTTTGCTCTAGGATTTCTTGCGAGATGGACTCTGTGATATCATCGAGATCGAAATTGACCGTTGTGGGTTCAGCGGTATTCTCGATGGTTGACATACTTACAGCTGGCCTAGAGTGTGATTCGATGGATGAGTCAGTGTCGCTGTCGGTGATGTTGAGTCGCCGTTCGATCGGTTCTTTTTCGATTGGATAACAGAGAATGCGGTAGTCCGGGGCCAGTGGGAATTCGTACACCGCGCTGGTACGTGGCATGAGCCCAGTAAGTACGACGATCTGATTTTCGGCTGGTTCGGCTTCTGAGGCTGCTTGGATTGAGACGTTTGCCGGGAGGCCGCATCCATTTTGATATTCGGCTCGGATTGCACGCTCGTGGGTCGGATTTTTCGCAACTACGAGGATGTGGGTATCGCTTGTTTTGAGGTCTTCAATCAGGGCGGTGAGTCTGGTTCGTTTCGAGTTCGTGGACTTCAGGTGGTTGATCAGGTCGTGGGCTTCGTCGACGAAGCGGCCGAGTAAGCCTTTGGCGCCGCCGGTGGCGTCTTGGGCTTTGTCTTCGATTGATTCGATGATGGTGGCTAATTTTGGTTGGGTGTATTCGTTGGCGGCTGCGGTGTCGAAGCTGCTTGGCGTGGCGGCTAGCGTGCTGAGTTCGCGGAAGAGGCGTCCGGTTTGAACGTGGCCAGCGTATTCGTCTTGGATTTGCTTGTGGAGATGGTACAGTGACTCAAGGCCAGTGAGGAATGTATCGTCGTTGAGGACGAGAAATTCGATTGAGCGGTCGGTGTGGAGTAGCTGTTCGTATGTGCGGACAAGAGTTGGTGATGCAGTGTTTTCGGTTGGTGAGTCGACTGCTTGCAGCCAGTCTCGCGTGACCAGTTCCTGATTGGGGAGTTCTTTTTGGAATCGGTCGGCAAGCCATTCTGAATCGGCGTAGAAGGTGTATGAGCAGACATGGTGGTGCTCGTTGAAGTCGTTGAATCTGAGGAGGGCGTTCTGCCATTTGTTGGACCGGAGGTCAACGAATACGTTTCCGAGCCCCCATGTGTCGTCTCGATAGTCGAGAATCTCTGGGTCGAGAGTGGAGTAGAGGATTGGGGCCTGTGTGAAGTCTGTTGGGGCCAAGGGCTCTCGGTCGACGACTGTGCCGCCGCTAATCGCATGTTTGTGTTGGAACTGGTCGAATTGTTGAAGGTAGCCTCTGCGTCCGCAGAGAAGAGAGGGGTATGGTTTGTTGATGTTGAACCAGTCGGGGTTCTGTTGAGAGTAGAAGTGGTAGGTGAAGCAGGCGGTGAGTGGGAACCAGTCGTCGTGGATTGGGCTGATAATGAAGGCGACGTTCCGTGCGGCGATTTCGTTGATTGTGTGCTGTAGGAGCGCTAGTTCTGCATTCCCTGGATAGATTGAGTTGTCATCGAATTCGATGTTGCCCGACTTAAGGCTGGAGAATAAATTGGCTTCGGTGGCTTCCTCATAGAGGGCCTGCGGGTCTGCCATTACTGATACCTAACATGCCTCCGATATAAACAGTGTCATAGACCAATATTTTCTGAGCGGTAAACTGTCTTAGGAGTACCCTCACTATCCACTACGCAACCTAATCACCCATTCAATCCGCTTGGTCCTGTTGAAATTCTCCGTCGGGGATAGGTTTCAGGAGTCGTGCTGAATAGATCCTTTGTATACAGTAGCCAGAACCGATCAATTCTGAGGACTTCAATAGAGCACATCCCTCAATCACCAATTGTTGAAGACGCCGTAGAACCTGTTTGGATGTAGCGAATCGCAGGACGGCGACGTAACAGTTCAGAATCGTTTGGTAATCGAACGAAATCCGACTAGGAGACGAACGGTGATTTATAAGCAATGTGCCGCCGTCTGTCGGATTTCGATCGTTCGGAAAACGAATGGGCGCTGCAGGATTTGAACCCGCGACAATCTGGTCCGAAGCCAGATACTCTGTCCAGGCTGAGCTAAGCGCCCGTGTTCTAACGAAACTCGACGGCCGATGATAAATGACGCGATTCTCGATGGATATCGCAGGAGCACGGTATCGCCCGGGCCGAGTGATAGGGGTGGAGACGGGTTCTCCGCATCGAAGCCTCATCCTCCGATTCTACGCAATCAAAAAGAATATTACCGGCTCACTATATGTTCATACTACCTCATGATTTCCGGTGAGCTGTGTCGTCCGCAGGGAGCGGTCTCCCCCCATCTAGCGGTCCCTACGAGGGTTCGTGATGTATGACCTTGGCCCGCCGCTCGGTGTCGAGGTCGAAGCGGGGACCAACCTCCTTCTCTCCGGCCCGGCACTCACCGGCAAGAAAAGCTTCGCCTTCGACGCACTGGCGACTGGCATCCGGAACGGTGAGGGTGCCGTCTTCGTCAGTAACACCGACGGCGCCAAGCGAGTGTTCGAGGACCTCGGTGAACGCGTCGACTACGCCGACCGTCCCGTCGCAGTCGTGGACTGTGTCACCAGACAACAGGGTGTCAACGAGGTCCGCGACGACACGCAGGTGCGCTACACCTCTTCGCCTGTAGACATGACCGGCGTCGGGATCAAGTTCTCCGAAATCCTCGAAGAGTTCTACGAGAAGCAGGGTGTGGAGCGAAACCGAGTGTTTCTGGACTCGCTGTCGACGCTCCTGATGTACTCGGACCTCCAGACGGTGTTTCGCTTCCTTCACGTCTTCACCGGGCGCGTCCAGAGCGTCGACGGGCTCGGTCTCTACGCTATCGACTCCTCGGCCCACGACGACAAGACGATGAACACGCTGAAACAGCTGTTCGACGGCGTGATCGAGACTCACGAGGACGGCGAGCCGACGGCGAACCTGCCCGGGCGGTAGCGGGCGATTCTTGATCGAGCACCGCCTACGCGACGACGATGACCGATACAACTGACGACGACATCGAATCGCTCCTCGACGTCGACACCATCGCCGTCGTCGGGTGTTCGGGAACGCCCGGCAAAGCAGCCCACGACGTTCCGGCCTACCTCCAACGAGAGGGGTACGACATCGTTCCGGTCAACCCGAACCGCGAGGAGATCTTGGGTCGGCCGTCGGTCGATAGTCTCGCCGAGGTCGATACGGCGGTCGATTTAGTCGACGTGTTTCGGCCCAGTGAAGCAGTGAGTGGCGTCGTCAGCGACGTTCTGGATCGGGTCGCGGCGCGTGACGACGTCCGAGGCGTCTGGCTCCAGCGCGGAATCCGTGACGACGATGCGGCCGCTCGCGCCCGCGAGGCCGGACTGCGCGTCGTCCAAGATCGCTGTCTGAAGGTCGAACATCGGCGACACGGCGAGTGAACGCGGGGTCAGACGTCGGTGGTGGCGTCGGCCGCGTCACCGCCATCGGCTCCTCCCTCGGCGGCGACTTCCTCGGCGTCCACGACGTGGACCTCGGCGGTGACCGCCTCCACGTCGA
>JGI12330J12834_1000210_pt1 | contig 22333 bp, 24 predicted proteins | sample A23E1SouthBayCA_FD_12834 | JGI IMG/M metagenome (IMG submission 12834) | reverse complement strand
GGGCCGCGGCGGCAGGTCCGTCGTGACGCGGTCGACGAACGCCTCGCGGCCCGACTCCAGCAGCGACAGCCCCGCTCGCACCTCGCCGAGTGAGCGCGCGAAGCCGCCGTTCGGGCCGTCCCGGGTCGTCGACGGTTCGACGTGCCCCGGCAGGACCCGCTGGTCGTCGTCCCGGTCGAGCAGTCCCCGTAGGGTGTCGTACTGGTCGCCCGCCAGTTCGCGGGCGGCGTCCTCGTCTTCGAGGTCGGGGCGGCCGACGCTGTCGAGGAACAGGCAGTCCGCCGTGAGCAGGTCGTCGCCCCACGCGAGCACGACCTGTTCGGTGGTGTGGCCGGGCGCGTGCTCGACCGCCAGTGCGCGCTCGCCGACCGCGAGTTCGTCCCCGTCGCCGACCAGCGTCGCTTCGTCGTTCAGGCCGCGGTCGGCCGCGCCCCCGGGGAACACGCGGTCGGCGCCGGTCGCGTCGGCGAGCGCTCGCACCCCGGAGACGTGGTCGGCGTGGACGTGCGTGTCGACGGCGTACTCGACGGAGACGCCGCGGTCCTCGGCCGCCGCGACGTACTCGTCGACCGCGGCAGCCAGGGGGTCGACGACCGCCGCGTCGCCGCCGTCGGCGAGGAGGTAGGACAGACAGCCCGAGGAGGGGCGCTCGAACTGGACGACGCCACCACCGAGGTCGCGGGCGACGACGAGGTCCCCCCATGCCGCCATCCCGCCGGCGAGGTTCACGGCGTCGACGCCCGCCTCTTGGAGGTCCGTCGCGACCTCTGCGCTGGCCTCGCCGACGCCACAGACCACGACGACTGGCTCGCCGAGGTCGTCGGGGACGAGGTCGGCCGTGTCGCCGGTGATGCCCGCAGCCACGAACTCCATGTAGGGGACGTGGCGGGTGGTGACGCCCGGGCCGTCGACGTGCCAGGCGTCGAACTCGTCGCGGTCCCGCACGTCGAGGACGTTCGCGCCGCGCTCGCGGATGCGGTCGTGGAGCTCGCGGGCGGAGATGGCTGGCGCGCTCATATCCGTCGATTGGGCGCCCGGGGCCAAAAGCTCACGTCAGCCGGCGACCAAGGCGAGGTATGGACGCCGACAGCTTCCGGGACGCGGTCGAGGCGGCGAAACAGACCGAACTCGACCGCCTCGGTTCCTCGAAACGTCTCGTGGCCGTGACGGGTGCCGACCTCTCGCCGGAGACCGTCCTCGAACGCGCCGCCGCGAGCGAGGCCGCCGCGGCCGAGGCGTTCTGGGCGCTCGCCGACGCCAGCGAGAGCGAGGCCGCAGTGGCCTTCGAGACGTTCGCCGAGACCGAGTGCGACCACTACGACCGCGTCGTCGACGACCTCGGCGAGGACGTGGACGCAGAGGCGGGTGCCGTCCACGACTTCCTCCGCGAGCAGGACGACGCTGTCGCCCGGGCCGGCGCGACCGTCGGCCGCGGACTCGTCGCCGACCGCACGCTCGCGCAGTTCGTCGGGTTCTTCGTGAACGACGCCGACGAGGCGCGCGCCGACCTGTTCCGGGACCTCCGGGAGGACACCGACGACGACACCGACGAGGCAGTCGCCTTGCTCGCGTCGCTCTGCGAGACCGAGGCGGACTGGGAGCGCGCCGAGGCCGCCGCTACCGCCGCCGTCGACGCCGTCTACGAGGAGTACGTCGCCGCACTGAACGAGATGGGTGTCGACGCGAAGTCGGTCTGTTGACCCGCCACAGCGCGTCCGTGCGCGACGAGGACGGCTGGCTGGCGGTGACTCGCCGGGTCGTGGACCGGTGGTTCGCGCTCGGACTGACGTTCTACCCGCTGGTGCTGGCGGTACAGGCGGTCGGCGTCGAGTCGCCGGCAGCGATCTGGGTCGCGCTCGCCGTCGTGGCCGTCGCGGCCGTGACGCTGGTCGCGTTCGGTCCGGCGCACGAAAGCGACGAGGCGTGGTGGTTCGGCCTCTCGACGGCGGTCGCGTTCTGGGCGCTCGCCGTCGCAATCGAGCGCGGGCTGGGCCACCCGGTCACCAGCCGGCTCGGGCCGATACTCGCGGTGTGGGCGGCTTCCCTGACGGTCGCGTTCGGCGTGGTCGCGCGCCGCCGCGGCCGCCGCACCCGGACACAAGACACTTCTCGGCGGTGAGCGAACAGCCGTGGCGTGAACCGACGCGCCCTCCTCGCAGCCGCCAGCAGCGGTGTCGCCGCTGCGCTCGCCGGCTGCGCCGAAACCGACTCGGACCCAGGCGGTGCCAGACTGACACGGGAACGGCAGAGGCCCCCAGCCACTGAGACGACCTTCGACGGCACGCCGGCCAGCGAACTGACGCGCCGCGAGGTCCCGGAACCGCCGGACGCGGTCACCCCGGAGTCGGCCCGCGAGTTCGTTCGGGCCTACGAACGCGCAGTCCTCTACAACGACCTCGTGGAGTACGCCGACGGCCGGGGCGAGCCGGTCCGGACCGAAGTCCGACAGATACGCACCGACGTCGTCGCCGTTCCGGAAGTCGGCGACGACGGGAGCACCGGTGGTGGTGGCTTGCTGGTCGTCAGCGACGGGTCGGCGCGTGCCCGACGCGACAGCGGCGGGTACACACGCAACCGGGCGCTGGTCGTGCACTACCTCGCCGACGGCGTCCACCGGCCCCGGCAGTACACCGCCTACCAGTGCGTGCGGCCCGCACTCGACGACGACGCCGAGCGCGACCCGGCAGACGCGGCGTCGCTGCAGGTCTACGACTTCGCCGACGACGACCACGAGGTCAGCGTCGCGGTCCACGAGCGGGACGGCGGCGACCGCGCGTTCTTCGCCCGGTACGACCCGTCGGACCTCCGGCTCGTCGTCCAGCCCGGCGTGGTGGCGTCGGCGGGCCGGTACGAGGTCTCGGTCGCGCGGCAGTCCGGCGCCGTGGCTGACGTGTCGTGGGCCCCCCAGCCCGGAACGCCGTCCTGGGGTGGACTGACCGTCGTCTTGCTCCCGGGCGGTCGTCTGTTCGCCGCCGTCCTCGACCCCGACGTACCGGCGTCGTTCGACGGCGGGCTCTGCGGCCGAGCCTACTGACTGGCTACGGGAAGATGCTCTCGGGGACGTAGGCCGTGACCGTCCAGTTCGGCGCGTCGACGACCTGACTGACTTTGAGGTCGACGATGGCCGAGCAGAGGATGTACGCCTCGCCCCGCGTGAGGTCGCGCTCCTCGCTGAGGTGGGTGATTATGTGCCGGATGGCCGACTTCGTCGCGTCCATCAGGTCGTCCTCGATGCCGGTCGTGGCGTACATCTGTTCGTCCTCGCCGCTCGCGGTGTAGGGGTGGTCGGACTCGAACTCCGGCTGCTCGATGTCCACGTCCTTCCGGACCTCGAAGCGCGCGGTGACGTCCATCGGCGCCTCGACGCCGGTCACGCAGACCTCGCCGTCGCCCTGGGCGGCGTGGCAGTCCCCGGTGGAGAACAGCGCGCCCTCGCACTCCACGGGGAGGTAGAGCGTCGCCCCCTCGGTGAGGTGTTTCACGTCCATGTTGCCGCCGACGTCCCGCGGCGGGAGCGTGTCGTGTTCGCCGTCCTCGGCGGGCGCGTTCCCGATGGTGCCCGGGAACGGGTCCAGGGGGACCTCGATGCCGTTCACGAAGTGCCCCACGTCGCCGTCGAGGTCCCAGGCGTGGTAGCCGGGGTCCTCGAAGTCCTCCGGCAGCAGCCCGAGGCCCATGTCGCCGGGCATGAAGCCCGTGTACCCCCAGCCGTGGTGGTCGAGTTCCAGCAGCTCGACTTCGAGGACGTCACCGGGCTCGGCCCCCTCGACGTACACCGGGCCCGTGAGCGGGTGGACGGGGTCGAAGCTCACGTCCCCGAACTCCTCGTCCGTCGTGTCCACGTCGACCTGGCCGTCGACCGCGTCCCGGCACTCGAATCTCACCACGTCCCCGGATTCGACCGTGAGAACGGGGTCGAGTGAGTTGTCCCACGCGTGGTGGACGTTCTCGTCGTCGTCGCTCAGCTCGTAGTCCGGACTGGCGTCTGTTGACATACGCCGAACAGTACCGTGGGTGGCATTATAAAGCCGGACCCGGATTGAGCCGGGTGCGCGAAAACGCGTCTCCCTACGCCTCGTCGAACGCAGTGAGACGGTCCCTCACTCCGTTCGCGCTGCGACTCACTCGCTCGGCCCGGCGCAGCCGGGCCGAACACCGACAGACTCGCTGCGCTCGTCTATCGAACACGACGAGGCTCCGCTGCGTTACGCTTCGCCGAACGCCGGAAATCGGGGATTTCCGGGGACAACCCGGCTACGCCGGGTCGAACAGCGTCTCGCCGTCGACCATGTGTTCCTCGACCGCGTCCATGTCCAGCGTGACGCCGAGCCCGGGCTGCTCGGGAATCTCGACGTAGCCGTCCTCGATGACGTCCTCCTCCACGAGGTCCGACCACCAGCCGAGTTCGTAGCTGTGGTACTCGACGGCCAGCGAGTTCGGGATGGCGGCGCCGACGTGCGCGCTCGCCATCGTCGCCACCGGACTGGAGACGTTGTGCATCGCGACCGGGACGTAGTACTGGTTCGCCACGTCCGCGACCTTCCGCGTCTCCCGCATCCCGCCGACCTTCGGCAGGTCGGGCGCGACGATGTCGACGGCCTGGTTCTCGACGAGTCGACGCTCCTCGGTCACGCGGTAGCGGTTCTCGCCGACCGCAATCGGGGTCGTCGTGGACTTCGTGACCTCCTCCTGGACCTCGAGGTTCTCCGGGGGCACGGGGTCTTCGAGCCACCACACGTCGTACTCTTCGAGTTCACTCGCGAGGCGCTTCGCCGACCCGCCGGAGAACGTCCAGTGGCAGTCGAAGGCGACGTCCGCGCGGTCTTTCACGCGCTCCGTGACCGCCTCGACGATGTCGACCTTGTGCCGAATCTCGCCCGGGCGCAGGTGGCGGTTCGCGCGGTCCTTCTCAAGCCCACTGGGCACGTCGAGGTCGAACTTGAGGGCGTCGTAGCCGAGTTCCTCGACGACGCGCTCGGCCTCGTCGGCACACGCCTCGGGGTCGGCCTCCGCCTCCGTGTGGCAGTCGCAGTAGACGCGCACCTCGTCGCGGTACTTCCCGCCGAGCAGCTGGTAGGCGGGCACGCCCAGCACCTTCCCGGCGAGGTCGTGCAGCGCCACCTCGATGCCGGAGATGGCAGTCACGGTGACGCCCTCGACGGAGCCCTCGCCGCTCATCTTCTGGACGAGGTGCTCGAACAGGCGGTCGATGTCGAGGGGGTTCTCGCCGACGACGAACGGCTTCATGCGCTCGATGAGCTCGGGGACGCCGGCCCCCCAGTAGGCTTCGCCGGTGCCGACGACGCCCGCGTCGGTGTAGACGCGGACGAGCGTCCACGGGAAGTTCCCGTCGACCATCGTCGTCTGGACGTCCGTGATTTCGAGGTCGCGGGGGGCCGGCCGGGCGCCGTCCGCGCCCATCGTCTCGGCGGACAGCTCCCGCATCGTGTACTCCGCGTTCGGGTCGTGGAGGTCCGTGTAGTCCTTCGTCATGGCTGAATGTTCACTCGGTTCAGTGTAAATCTATGCCTTCACAGCAGGCCGAGGTCGGCGAGGTCGGTCTCCAGGCCGGCGCGCTGCTCGGCGTCCATCCCGCGCAGCGGCGAGCGAAGCGGCCCCGCGTAGAACCCCTGCAGGTCGAGTGCGGTCTTCACGCCCGCCATGTACGGGCCGCGCTTGAGCGCCGACCGGACGTCGTAGACCGTGCTCTGGAGGGATTTCGCGCGAGCCACGTCGCCGTCGTCGTACGCCTCGTAGAGGTCGACGACCAGTTCCGGGAAGGCGTTGGCGACGGCAGACACCATCCCCGCGCAGCCGAGGTCCAGCCCGGGCGCGAGCAGGGAGTCCGACCCCGCGAGGAACGTCATCTCGGGGTGGGCGTCGACGGCCTGCCCGAGCCACGGCACGTCCTTCGAGGAGTCCTTGAGCCCCGCGAGGTTGTCGATTGCGGCCAGTTCGTCCAGCGTCTCCAGGGAGAGCGCGTTGCCGGTCTTCGACGGGATGTGGTAGACGTACACCGGGCAGTCGACGGCGGCCGCGACCTCGCGGTAGTGCCGGGCCGCGGCTTCACCGTCGAGCGGGTAGTAGTACGGCGTGACGACGACGACGCCGTCCGCGCCGACCGACTCGGCGTGCTCGGCGTGCGCGACCGTCTGTCGGGTTGCGGGCGCGCCGACCCCGGCGATGACCGGCACCTCGCCGCCGACCTCGTCGACGACCGCCTCGACCACCTGGTCGCGTTCGTCCGGCGTCAACAGCGGGAACTCGCCGTTCGTGCCGAGCGGGAAGACGCCGTGAGCGCCTGCGTCGACGACGAACCGGGCGTGCTCGGCCGTCGTCGCCACGTCCAGGCGCTCGTCCTCGTCGAAGGCCGTGACAGTCGGCGGCACGACGCCGTGGAGGTTCAGGGGGTCGTCGCTGCCGGGTTCGGGCGCGTGCGTGGGCATGGCTGGTGGGTCGGCGGCCGCCAGCATAAACGCGGGGATTCTCCGACAACTATTCCGGAACTGAGTAAACTTTTAGTCGGCGGGGTCGCTGGAGTGTAGCATGGACGTCGAGGTGAAGCTCACCGGCACGCTCGCCGCCCGCACGGGCACCCACCGCGCCCGCGTCGGCGTCGGGCCGGACGCTACTGTCGCGGACGTCGTGGACGCGCTCGCCGAACAGTTCGGGCCACAGGTCCGTTCGGGGGTCCTCGTCGGCTCCCGACTCCGCACGGACACGGTCGTCGTCCGCGAGTCTCCCGACGCGGAGACACTCTCCGCTGGCAGCACCGTCCACGACGGCGACACGGTGCGCTTCCAGCTCGCCTGAGCACACCGCGAACCGTTCTCTCCGCGTTCGATGCCAGTTCCGCACCGTCCAGTAGCGCCGCGAGCGCCCGCTACCCGAGGATGAACCGCATCCAGGGGTAGCGCTCGACGAGCGGCCGCCCGCCGACGTCGTACTGCTCGATGTACTGGTCGAGCCCGAGGATGCGGCCGGCACCGAACGCGGCGACCGCGAGGAACGTCAGCATGTACGCGAAGTCGCCGTTGATGTAGCCGTGGGTGACCTCCCAGTTCCCGAGGTAGAACAGGAGCATCATGAACGCCCCCCAGAACGCCGCGAGCCGGGTGAACGCGCCGACGAGGAGGCCGAGCCCGATGAGCATCTCGCCCCAGGGAACCGCGACGTTCACGAAGTCGACGAACCACGCCGTCTCGCCCATGGTGACGAAGAGGTCGGCGACGGGGCTGCCGTTCGCTGGCGGCGCGTTCGTGAGGTAGCCGGCGGCGCTGAAACTCCCCGAGAGCAGCTTGTCGATGCCGCTCTGGAAGAACGCCAGTCCCATCATCAGCCGCAGCGCGAGGATGAACCACACGCTGAGTGTGTGCAGTCGTCCTTCGGCGGTGAAGCCGCCGACCCTGCTCGTGATACGGACTTCTTCGGATGACATGTTAACTGAGTACAAGGTATTCGGTATAAGCGTTTTCCCCGTCCGAACCGTGTGAAACAGTTATTTCCGGCCGCTGTCGGTCTGCGAGGGGACGCCCTCACTCGGCGGCGAACCGGTCGAGCGCCCACACCGTCCTGAGAATCTCGTCGGCCGCGCCCTCGTCGAACACCAGGTCGTCCGTCGACTGGACGTGGTCGAGCACGCGCCCGGAGGCGTGTTCGGGCGCGGCGGCGATGCCGGCGTCGTGCTCGTGGACGTACTCCATCACGCGCAGGTCGCTCTTCGAGTCGCCCATCACGAGCGCGAACGGGTCGTCGACGCCCAGCACGTCGAGGGCCGCCTCGACGCCGACGACCTTGTTGAGTTCGCGCGAGGCGATTTCGGCCGCGTCGGCCTCGTAGTACGCCACGTCGACGCGGTCGAGCGTCGCCCGCAGGTCACCGGGGACGGTGTCGGGGTCGCCGGTCGACACGCCCGCGGCGTCGAGGACGCCCGCGATCTCCGGGTCGGAGTCGGCGTAGTACGCCGGACCGCCGCCGCGTCCGCGTCGAGGCAGTCCGCGAGCAGGTCCAGCAGGTGGCCGAGCGCGTCGTCGATGAGGGCCTCCGCGCGCTCGCTGCCGGTCTCGTAGTTCGGCTTGAGAGTGACGTTGAACTCGTTGCCCTGGAGGTGGCAGCCCCGCCGGACGTCGTCGGGGGCGGACGGGAGGACGCGAGAGCGGACGTCGTCGAAGACGCTCCGGACGGACTCGTCGAGGTCCTCGTACAGCAGCTGTTTGGTGTCCGGGCCGTGCCCGGGCGTGAACACGCCGGTCCCGGCCTCGTAGACGACCGAGAGGCTCCCCGAGTGGACGAGTTCGTCGCCGAGGCCCTGACTCAGGAATCCCTTGACGTTCTCCAGGGTCTGACCGGTGCAGATGACGATAGGGACGTCCGCCTCGTGGAACTCCGTGAGCAGGTGCAGGGTCGCCCGCGGAATCTCGTTGTCCGTGCTGCCCGCGGAGCGCAGCGTCTCGTCGACGTCGAGCACGAGGACGTTCGCCGCGCGGTCGTACTTCCCGAGGAGGTCGAGGGCGGTGAACGCCTGGTCGCGGGTGGCGCGCGCGGCGACCTCGGCGAACGCCGGGTCGTCGGGGAACGCCGCCCGAATCTCGTCTTTGCGGTCGGCGAGCTCCTCGCTGGCGGACTCCCAGTACTCAAGGGCGACCCGGGAGTCGACCGGCGGGAAGAGGTCCACGAAGTCCTGGTGGGCGCGGAGGGCGTCGGCGTCGAAGTCGTCGTAGAGCGCGTACAGCCGGTCGTGGCGCTGCATACCGACTCCTGGGTCGGGACGCACTTCAATACCCCAGGCGTGCCAGAAACTTACTCGGAGTAGAATGAATTTTTGTACGTGGGGCGTGGAGGACGAGGCATGGACGCGATTGTCGTGACGCGGGACGACCGACGGCCGCGGGTCGTCGACCGGCCGCGGCCCGAGCCCGGACCGGGAGAGGCGCTCGTGCGCACCCTGCGCGTGGGCGTCGACGGCACCGACCACGAGGTCGTCGCCGGCGACCACGGCGGCTTCCCCGAGGGCGCCGAGGAACTCGTACTCGGCCACGAGGCCGTCGGCGTCGTCGCCGACGCGAACGACACCGGCCTCACGGAGGGCCAGGTCGTCGTGCCGACCGTTCGACGGCCCCGGGGCGAGCCCTCACCGGCGTTCGAGCGCGGCGAAGCCGACATGGCCGCCCCCGGCGACTACGTCGAGCGCGGCATCGACGGCGCCCACGGCTTCATGGCGGAGTACTTCGCGAGCCCCGCCGACTGCCTCGTCCCCGTCCCCGACGAACTGGCCGACCGCGGCTTCCTCGTCGAACCCGTCTCCATCACGGAGAAGGCGCTCGAACTCGCGTTCGCGTCGCGGTCGGCGTTCGACTGGCAGCCCGAGACCGCCCTCGTGCTCGGGAACGGCTCGCTGGGGCTGCTGACCCTCGGGATGCTCGACCAGCGCGCGGACCTCGAGTCGCTGTACTGTCTCGGCCGCCGGGACCGGCCCGACCCCACAATCGACGTCGTGGAGGCCCTCGGCGCGACGTACGTCGACTCCCGGGAGACGCCCGTTACCGAGATTCCCGACGCCCACGAGCCCGTGGACCTCGTCTACGAGGCCACGGGGTACGCGAAACACGCCTTCGAGACGGTCGCGGCCCTCGCGCCGAACGGCGTCGGCGCGCTGCTCGGCGTGCCCGCCGGCGACTGGAGCTTCGAGGTCCCCGGCAGCGACATCCACCGGCAACTCGTCCTCCAGAACAAGGCCCTCGTCGGGAGCGTGAACTCGAACGCCGGCCACTTCGCGGCCGCCGTCGACACGCTCGCCGCCCTGCCGGACTGGCTGCTCGACGACGTGGTGACGAGTGTCCACGGCCTCGACGACGTTCAGGCAGCGTTCCGCGACGACGAAACGACCATAAAAACGGCGCTGCAATTCCACTCCCAATGAAGAACGTGGACGACCTCATCGACGACGCGGCGGAGCTCTCCGCCCGCGGCCTCTCCCGCGGCGAGATTGCCGACGAACTCAACGTCTCCCGCGAGACCGCGTCCTGGCTCGTGGAACGCGCCGACACCCCCGCCTCCGTCGACTCCGACGACCGCGACGGCGGCGACGACGACGGCCCGCAGGACGTCCACGTGGACTGGAGCAACATCGGCGAAGCCGGCGCGCGCCTCTCCGCCATCGGCGTCGCGCTCGCCGACGCCCTGCGGGACCACAGCCACGAGGTCGACCTCGTCGTCGGCATCGAGAAGGCGGGCGTCCCGCTCGCGACGGCCGTCTCGAACGAACTGAAGACCGACCTGGCGACGTACACGCCCCGCAAGCACCAGTGGGAGGAAGGCGACATCGCGGACCTCGGCGGGAGCTTCTCCCGGAACTTCGCGCAGGTCGACGGCCGCGAGTGCTTCGTCGTCGACGACACCGTCACGTCGGGGACGACGATGACCGAGGCCGTCGACGCCGTCCGCGAGGCGAACGGCACCCCGGTCGCCTGCGGCGTGCTCGCGGACAAGCAGGGGCTCGGCGACGTGGACGGCGTCCCCATCGAGGCGCTGTTGCAGGTCATCCGCGTCGGCAGCGACGACTGACGCAAAGCCTTTCCTCGCCGTTCCCCAAGTCGGGGTATGGCATTCGACCCCCTCGACTCCTCGATGGACCAGGAGGCCGTCGACGACATCGTCGACGCCGCCATCGAGAACAACGACGTCGTGCTGTTCATGAAGGGGACGCCCGCCGCGCCGCAGTGCGGGTTCTCCGAGCGCGCCATCCGGCTGGTCTCGGAGCACCGACCGGACGTCCACACCGTCGACCCGGACCGCCCTCGAGCGCCACAGCGGCTGGGAGACCACCCCGCAGACGTTCGTCGAGGGCGAGTTCGTCGGCGGCAGCGACATCCTCGCGGAACTCGACGAGCGTGGCGACCTCGCAGACGAACTGAACGCCGACGACGTCGACGCGGACGCCGTCGACGACGGCGACGACCTCGACGCGGACGTCGACGCGCCGTTCTGAGGCCGCTGCGCTGTGCGGTACGGTGGTTGTGGAGTGGCTGTGCTGTCGCGGTCGAGCGTCCACGAGCGCCATCGGCACTCGTGGTTCACTGCGAGCGACCGAAGGGAGCGAGCAGGGAGTTTTCAGCGTAGCTTTTTGCGAGGTGGGTTCCCGCGGTGAGCGCGAAGCACGAACGAGGAAACCCGCCGAAGTAAAAAGCTCGTTCAGTAGATGAGCTCGTCGTCGTTCTCCACCATGTAGACGGTGCGGGCGGAGATGTTGACGGCGTGGTCGCCGATGCGTTCGAGGTCGCGGACGGTGAGTAGCATCCGCGAGACCTCCTGCATCAGCGGTTCGACCTCGTCGTCCGCGGTGGCGTCGTCGATTTCGGTCTCGATGAGGTCCCGCATCACGGTCTCGGAGGCGCGCCGGCAGCGGTCGTCGAGGTCGTCGTCGCGGCCCGCAATCTCGTAGCAGGCGTCGACGTCCGCCTCGGCGTACGCGTCCATGGCGTCCTCGACCATCTCGATGGTGGTGTCGCCGATGGCCTGGATGTCGACCTCGGGGAACATGTCGCGTTCGGCGTCGAGCGTGTACTCGGCGAGGTTCGCAGCGAGGTCGCCGATGCGTTCGAGGTCGGTGATAATCTTGAACGACGACGCGATGAGCCGGAGGTCGCCGGCGACCGGCTGCTGGAGCGCGAGCAAGTCGATGCAGTCGTCCTCCAGGTCGAGGTAGAGCTGGTTGACCTCGTCGTCGCCGTCGATGACGTTCCAGGCGGTGTCGTCGTCCTTTTGGGCCATGGCCTCCAGCGCCATGCGGAGGCGGTCGGTGACGACCTCGCTCATGTAGAGGACGTCGCTCTGCAGCGTCTCGAGTTTCTCCTGGTAGCTGTCTCGTGCCATGTTCGTTACCCGAACTTACCCGTGATGTAATCTTCGACGCGCTGGTGGTCGGGGTTCTCGAAGATGCGCTCGGTGTCCCCGAACTCGACGAGCTCGCCGCCAGTGAGGAAGACCGCCGTCTTGTCGCTGATGCGGGCGGCCTGCTGCATGTTGTGCGTGACGATGACGACCGTGTAGTCCTCGGCGAGCTCCTCGATGAGGTCCTCGACCTGACTGGTCGCCACGGGGTCGAGGGCCGACGCGGGCTCGTCCATCAGGATGACCTCGGGGTCGGGAGCGATAGCGCGCGCGATGCAGAGCCGCTGCTGCTGGCCGCCGGAGAGCTCCAGGCCGGAGCTGTCGAGCTGGTGGCTGACCTCGTCCCAGAGCGCCGCTCGCTTCAGGGACTGCTCGACGATCTCGTCGTAGTCGCCCTCGACGTCCTGGATTTCGAGGCCGTAGGCGACGTTGTCGTAGATGCTCTTCGGGAACGGGTTCGGCTCCTGGAACACCATGCCGACCCGCCGCCGGAGCGCCACGGGGTCGACGTCGGGGTCGTAGACGTTCTTCCCGCGGAGCGTCAGTTCGCCCTCGACGCGGCAGGCGTCGATGCGGTCGTTCATGCGGTTGATACACCGGAGGAAGGTGGACTTCCCGCAGCCCGACGGCCCGATGATGGCCGTCACCCTGTTCTCCGGGATGTCGATGTCGATGCTGTCGAGGGCCTGTTCCTCGCCGTAGAAGACGTCGAGGTCCCGTGACCGGATGATGGGGTCCGGTGTCGCGGTCGGGTCCTGGCCGTCGGTCGCGCTCGCGACGTCCGTCTCGATGGCCATCTCGTCGTTCGTCGGGTCGGCGGTCGTGTTGCCGTCCGGTTCGGCTGTCGTCTCTGTCGTGTTCTCTGTCATTGTGTACTCACTCTCCGGTCTGGTACTTGTTTCTGAGGACGATGGCGACGGAGTTCATCGCGAGCAGGATGACGACCAGCACCACGACGCCGGCCGGCACGACCTTCTGGTAGAACTCCTCGCCCGCGTAGAGGCTGGACCACGCGTACACCTGGAGGGGCATCGCGCTGGCGGCCTCGCCGAGGGCGGTCGGCGCCGCGAACTTCACGTTCGGTGCGCCGATCATGATGAGCGGCGCGGTCTCCCCGATGGCGCGGCCGAGCGCGAGGATAGTCCCGGTGAGGATGCCCGAGAACGACCGCGGCAGTACGACGTTCTTGACGGTCTGCCAGCGGGTCGCACCCATGCCGTAGGACGCGTTCCGAACGTCGTTCGGGACCGAGCGGATGGCTTCCCGCGCCGAGATGATGACGATAGGGAGGATGAGCAGTCCGAGGGTGGCACCGCCGACGAGGATGGTGCCGGCCGAGCGCCCGAGGTAGGTGACGAAGATGCCCAGCCCGAGCAGCCCGTAGACGACCGACGGCACGCCGGCGAGATTCGAGATGTTGACGTCGACGACGCGCTTGAACCGGTTCTCGGGCGCGTACTCCTCGAGGTAGACGGCGGCGCCGACGCCGACCGGGAACGCGAGCACGGCGACGGCGAGCATGAGTAGTATCGAGCCGGCGATAGCTGGGTAGAAGCCCGCCTGCTCCGCGAACCGGCTGTGCGGGCTGGTGAGGAACGCCCACGTCACCCAGGAGTCCGGGCCGGCGAAGCCCAGCGCGTCGGTGGCGAGCACACCGAGACCAGTGCCCGCGATGACGACTGCGGGCAACAGGAGGCCGATTCGTTCGTGTTCGCGGTTCGCAGCGACCCCCGTGGCGTAGACTGCTGGCGGTGCGATGCCGACGGCGGCGACGACGGTCGCCGGCATCGGGTCGACGCCGAGCAGTGGGCCGACGAACGCCCCGAGAGCGATGCCGACGAGCACGGCGCCCGCCACGGTCGCCTGCGTCCGGCGGCCGCGGTCGGCGGCCACGAACCGGCTGCCCGCTAGCGCTACCGAACCGCCGACGACCAGCGTCACGGCGAGCCACGGATCGGGAGCATACGGCGCGTACAGCACGGCGTCGACGAGGCTCGGTACGACTGACGGCAGGCCGAGTAGACTCCCTAGTGGACCGGGCAGCCCGAACAGCGAGATGTAGAAGGCCGCCACGGTGGTCGCGAACTGCGCGGTGAACGACAGGGCGCGGTCGCGACTGACGACGGCGACGACGACGGCCATCGGCGCGAGGACGGCGACGGCCACCGCGAACAGTTCCAGCGGGACAACGACGTCCACGAGCAGCAACGCGGCGCCGCCGCTGAACAGCAGTGAGACGACGACGAGGCCGACCGCGAGCGCGCCCGTCTGGAGGGCCTCGGCGTTCGTTCGGTAGAGGTGTGCGCCGACCGCGAACGCAGGTGCCAACAGCGTCGCCAGGTACGTCAGATGCCAGCCGGTGTCGGCGGTCAGCGGCTGGAAAGCGTCGTTGGCGACGTAGAGGAGCAGAACCGTCATCACCACCAGCCCGAAGAGGGTGGCGGCGAGCAGCAGGTACCGGAACAGGAGCCCGGCGGTGCGGCTCACGCGACCGAAGCCGCCGGCGGCCGTCGAGGAGTCGTTCTGTGTGGCCATCTCAGTACTCCTCCCGGTAGTGTTGTGCGACGAGGTCGCTGATGATGTTCATGACGAGTGTGATGACGAACAGCGTGAACCCGATGGCGAACACGCTCCGGTAGGCGATACCGCCTCCGGTGATGTCGCCACCGACGAGCTCGACCATCGCGGCGGTCATCGGCTGGGCGGCTTCCGTGTAGGAACCCGGGTTGAACGGGTTCAGGAACTTCGCCTGAGAGCCGGCGGCGATGGTGACGGCCATCGTCTCGCCGATGGCCCGCGACAGCGCGAGGATGAACGACGAGAAGATGCCCGACAGCGACGCCGGGACGACGATTCCCGTCGACACCTCGAACTTCGTCGCGCCCATTCCGTAGCCGGCCTGCCGGAGCTCCTCGGGCACGGCGGACATCGCGTCCTCGCTGATGGACGCGACCATCGGGATGATCATGATACCCACGACGATGGACGCAGACAGCATGTTGAACGTCCCGAGGTCCGGGATGAACGACTGGAGCGCCGGCGTGATGTAGATGATGGCGAAGAAGCCGTAGACGACCGTCGGGATGCCGGCCAGAATCTCGAGGCCGGGCTTGAGCAGCGAGCGCAGCCGCGGACTCGCGTACTCGCTGAGGTAGATGGCGGTGCCCACGCCCAGCGGCAGCGCGATGATCGACGACCCGATCATCACCATCAGCGTCGACGTGACGAGCGCGAGCACGCCGAACTTCCCGCTCGTGACCTCCCAGGTCGTGCCCGTGAGGAACTCGACGACGGTCGCCGTCTCGCCGGTGACGCCGACGAGTGGCGCGGAGAAGCTGAAGAACTTCGCGGCCTCTCCCGTGAGCAGGACGACCAGGCCGATGGTCGTCGCGATGGAGAGCGCCGCACACGCGAAGAAGAACGACCGAGAGAGTAGTTCCGGGGGCGCGTTCTGCGTGCGCCGGGTGAGCGCCTCCTCGAGGTCGTCGGCGCTCATTGCTGTGCCTCCGTAATCGCTGCTTCGAGTGTCTCCATCTGTTCCTCTTTTGTCTCCTCGTCGAGCGGAACGTAGCCGATCTCGTCGGCGATGATGTCCTCGTTGGTCGAGTTCTCGATCCAGAACCGCGCGAACTCAGCGACGTGCTCCTCGGCGAGCGCGGACAGCTTCGGGTACGTGAACAGCGGCCGGGTGAGCGGCGAGTACTCGCCGCTCCGGGCGTTCGCCAGGGACGGCTCGACGGGCTCGCCGTCGCCGTCATCGACGGGAACCCCACGGACCACATCCGTGTTCTCGGAGTAGTACGCGTACCCGAGATACCCCATCGCGAACTCTGAGCCCTCGACGCCCTGCAGGATGGTGCGGTCCTGTTCGGTGCCGGAGTAGTCCTGGCGGTGGCTCAGCTTCTCGTCGCCGCTGTGGAGGATGGCCTCGATGAAGTAGTCGTAGGTCCCGGAGGCGTCCGACGGCCCGAACAGCTCGATGTCTTCCTCGGGCCAGTCGTCGTTGACTTCGTTCCACGTCTCGGGGCGCTCTTCGTCCGACCAGATAGTCGCGAGCTCCTCGACGGTCACGTGGTCGATCCAGTCCGCCTCGTCGTTGACGATGACGGTGAGCGCGTCGGTCGCGACGACGAGCTCGACGGGCTCGACGCCGTTGGCGCCACACTGGTTCTGTTCCGGATCTCGGATGGGTCGCGAGGCGTTGTTGAAGTCCGTCCGCCCGGGACAGAAGTGGTTCGCGAACCCGCCGCCGCTCCCGGTCGACTGGAGGTTGAACCCCACGTCCTTGTGATTCTTCCCGAATATCTCGGCGAACGCGGTCGCGATGGGGAAGACGGTCGAGCTACCCGCGATGTCGACGGTTCCCGAGAGGCCGGTCGATGCGTCGTTGTTTGGATACGTGTTCCGAGAGCAGCCTGCGAGCGCCGCCGCACCGAGGGCCCCGGCGCCGGCGAGGACCTGGCGGCGCGTGCGCACGCGCTCCCGGTCGTTTCCATCCATCGACCGACACTCAGGAACGTACGGATAAGTACCCTACTATGATGACTATATAGCCGTATCTATGTACGTGTTCACACGGCGAGGATTACGCATCTATGCTCCCGTGAGGAGGATACAAATGGTGTTAGGGGTACTACTGTGCCGTTCTATGGGATGTCGATAGTTACAGGCAGCGAATATATATGATGATGCGAATTTATATGGGGTGGGTCCAAATGCCCGGGCATGGAACGACGCAAGGTCCAGGTGACGGGCGGCTCCACGTTCACGGTCTCCATCCCGAAAGACTGGGCGCGCGACCACGACGTCGAGGCCGGCGACGAAGTGGGCTTCCACCCCGACAGCGGCTCGCTGCTGTTGACGCCCGTCGACGGCACCGACACCGACGAGGGCACCCTCGACATCACGGACTCGACCGGCGACGAACTCATGCGCGCGGTCATGACGATGTACGTCAGCGGCTTCGACGTGCTCGCGCTCGAAGCCGACCAGATCGACCCCGACCAGCGCCGCGTCATCCGGGACGCCACCCAGGGGCTCGTCGGCCTCGAAGTCCTCGAAGAGACCAACGAGCGCGTCGTCATCCAGGACCTCCTGGACTCCTCGGAGCTCTCTATTCACAACGCCGTCCGGCGCATGCACCTCATCTCCGTCTCGATGCTCGGAGACGCCGTCGACGCGCTCGCCGCCCGCGACTCCGACGCCGCCAGCGACGTGACGAGCCGCGACGACGACGTCGACCGGCTCTGGTACGTGGTCTCCCGCATCTTCCGGGGCGCGCTCCGGTCCCCGACGGTCGCTCAAGAGATCGGCGTCTCCCGGGAGGTCGCCTTCGACTACCACTCCAGCGCCCGCCAGCTCGAACGGGTCGCCGACCACGCCGCCAAAATCGCCGGCACCGTCGAGAACCTCGAGGAAGACGTCCCCGACGACGTCGCCGACGCGCTCCGCGCGCTCCAGGAGGACGCCGGCGAAATCATCGAGACCGCGATGGACGCGCTGTTCGCGGACGACCCCGCCGAAGCCACTCGACTCGCGAATCAGGCGCGCGCCCACGTGCGGGACATCGACGACCAGACCCGCGAACTCGACGACCTCCTCCACGGCCTCGACGCCCACCACGCCCAGCACCTCGGTCTCGTCGTGGACTCGCTGTCCCGGAGCGCGGACTACGGCGGCAACATCGCCGAGACCGCCCTCCAGAAGGCAGCGCCTACTCCCGGACCGTAGTACGTCACCAGTTCACGCTCGTCTGGCACGGAGAGCGTTAGAGGGTGCCGAATCCGGCGGAATATCCACAAACATATAGGCACGCGGAGTGACCCCGGAGCCATGGGCGAGGACTTCCCAGACTACCTCGACGTCGACTACACCGACGGTGACGGCGAATCCCCCGCCGACTACCCGACGCTCGAAGACAAGATCGAGAAGGCCATCCAGGTCACTCGGAAAGGCCTCGAAGAGTACGACAACCCCGCCATCATGTGGACCGGCGGGAAGGACTCCACACTCACGCTGTACTTCGTCAAGGAGGTCGCCGAGAAGTTCGACCTCGAAGTGCCACCGACCATCTTCATCGACCACTTCCAGCACTTCGACGAACTCCACGACTTCGTCGACCGCTGGGCCGACGAGTGGGACCTCGACGTCGTCTACGCACGCAACGAGGACGTCGGCGACTACGTCGACGCCAACGACCTCGAACCCGGCGACGACATCCCCATCAGCGAACTCGACGAACAGAACCAGCACCACGTCCGGGACCTCCTCGAGTACGAGGAGGACTCCTTCCCGTTCCTGCTGGACACCTACGTCGGCAACCACCTCCTGAAGACCGTCGCGCTCAACAACGCCCTCGAGGCGCACGACGTCGACGGCATCCTCTCGGGCATCCGCTGGGACGAACAGGACGCCCGCGCCGACGAGACGTTCTTCAGCCCGCGCCACGACCCCGACGTCTACCCGCCGCACGACCGCATTCAGCCGATTCTCCAGTTCGACGAGGCCGCCGTCTGGGACGCCTTCTGGTACTACGTCGTCCCCGAGACGGTCGAGGAGTTCCCGGACGACGGCTACGTCCCCCAGGACTTCGACGACCTCCCGAACGGCCTCACCCACGCCGACATCCCCGTCTCCCCGAAGTACTTCAAGGGCTTCCGCTCGCTGGGCAGCGAGGTCTCCACGGACAAGGCCGCCGAGGAGCCCGCCTGGCTCCAGGACCTCGAGAACACGACCGAGCGCGCCGGCCGCGCCCAGGACAAGGAAGACCTGATGGAGCGCCTGCGCGACCTCGGATACATGTAGTACCTTTTTGCTGCGCTCTCTCGGGCGCTGACGCGCCCTCGTTCGCTGGCAAAAAGCTACGCTAAAAAGCCTCCTCACCACCTCGGCCACGCGGTGCGCGGCCTCGATGGTTCGTCGGCCCGAGCGCTTCGCGCTCGGTGCTCCCGCGAGTTCCGCGAGCGAGAGGTCGGCACGCTACGCGTGCCGGGAAACCGCGCGGCGAAGCCGCGCGGATGCTAGCTGTGTGTCGGCTTCTCCTGCCTGCGCAGGTTCGCAAATCATACGTACGTGGACGCACGACTCGGCAGTAGCGACGATGACGGCGACACACTATCCGGTCGAAGCGCGCGACGCCCGCCGCGGTGTCGCTGTGGTCGCGGTCGGGGTGTCGCCGTCGGTAATGCGCCTGCGTGAGCAGGCCACCAGACATTCTCCGACCGACCGGATTCGCCGTCGCGACGCGCCGACGAACATCCAGACGACACTCCACCAATGCTCGAACGAACCTACATCGAAGACGTAACGCCCGAAGACGACGGCGAGGAGACGACGATCGCCGGCCACGTCCACGAACTGCGCGACCTCGGCGGCATCCTGTTCGTCATCGTGCGGGACGGCACCGGCCGCCTGCAGGTCGTCGCGAAGGAAGACGACACCCCCGAGCTGTTCGAGACGGCCGAGGACCTCGACAGCGAGGACGTGATTCAGGTCACCGGCACGCTGGAGGCCAGCGACCAGGCGCCCGGGGGCGTCGAACTCGCGCCGACCGAGCTGACCGTGGTCAGCGAGGCGACCGACGTGCCGTCCATCGAAATCTCGAAGGACGTCGACGCGGACCTCTCGACGCGCTGGACGAGCGCCACCTCGACGTGCGCAAGCCGTCGACGAAGGCCGTCTTCTCGCTGCGCTCGAAGGCGATGCAGGCGATGACCGACTGGTTCTACGACAACCGCTTCGAGGAGGTCGACACGCCCGAACTCTCCACGGCGGGCGCGGAGGGCGGCGCCGACCTCTTCCCGGTCGTCTACTACGACAAGGAGGCGTACCTCTCCCAGAGCCCCCAGCTCTACAAGCAGATTCTCGTCGCCTCCGGCTTCGACCGGCTGTTCGAGGTCGGGCACGCGTTCCGCGCCGAGGACTTCGGGACGTCCCGACACGTCTCCGAAATCGCGATGTTCGACGTGGAGCTCGGGTACGTCGAGGACCACCACGACGTGATGGACGTCCAGGAGGAGTCCCTGCGACACACCATCCGGCACGTCGTCGAGAACGCCGGGCGCGAGCTCGACGAACTCGGTGCGGACCTCGACGTCCCCGAGGAGGACTTCCCGCGCATCACGTTCGAGGAAGCCCGCGAGATTCTCGCCGACGAGTACGACCACGTCCCGGAGGACGACGACGACCTCGACACGAAGGGCGAGCGCCTGCTCGGCGAGTACTTCGAGGAGCAGGGCCACCCCGCCGTGTTCGTCGTCGGCTACCCGAACGAGAAGTTCTACTACCGCCAGGACGTCGAGGGCGACGACATCGCCTCCCGGAAGTTCGACCTCCTGTACCTCGGCCAGGAGCTGTCCTCCGGCGGGCAGCGTGAACACGACATCGAGCGCCTGACGGCGAAGATGCGCGAGCAGGGCGTCGAGCCCGAGAACTTCGAGTTCTACCTCGACGCGTTCCGCTACGGCGTTCCGCCCCACGGCGGCTACGGGCTGGGAATCGACCGCCTCGTCCAGCAGCTCGCCGGCCTCGACAACATCAAGGAAGCAATCCTCTTCCCGCGGGATCCCGACCGCCTCGAACCGTAGACGGCCCGGACAGCCCGCAAAGGGATTCGGCGTCTTTCCTGTTACTCCAGGCCGTCGATGAGTCCCTGGAGCGTCTGGACGTGGTCCTCGAACATCGCTTCGCCGTCCTCGGTGAGCACCGCCGTCGTGTGCGGTCGCTTGTCCACGAACTCCTTGCGGACCTCGACGGCGCCGGCGTCCTCCATGCGCTGGAGGTGACTGGAGAGGTTCCCCTCGGTGAGGTCCAGTTCGTCCGTGAGGTCGCCGAAACTGGACTCGCCGTGCCGGTAGAGGTACGCGAACAGTTCGAGCCGGGTCGGCTGGTGGACGAGCTTGTCGAGGTCCATCCTACGTTCGGGTCAACACGAGGTAGGAGGCTGCGGCGTAAACCACGTACGATGCGCCGAAGGCGGCGTAGCCCCACGTGTGCAGGACGTCGACGTTCGGGATGGCGACGCCGAGGACGACCAGAAGGACGCCCCCACCGTGCAGCACGTAGCGGTCCCGTGCGCGGATGCGGTAGGCCTTCAGCGTCTCGCCGGCGACGAGGTACCCGAGCCCGAGCATCACGGCGATGAGTCCGAGTGTGAGCGCGTTCTCCGCCAGGTAGCCGAGCTCCGGGAGGAACGGGTCGACGGCGAACAGCGCGGCGAACGACCCGAGGTAGACGACGAGAATCTGGAAGCCGACGTTCGGGTCGCTGTGGCCCGGGCCGAAGGCGTAGTCGTAGCGCCGGGAGAGCACGACGGAGCCGGCACCGAACAGCCCGAACCAGACGACGGGGTACCAGAAGTCGGCTGCCCGCTCGAAGAGGAGGACCTGAGAGACGGCGCTCCCGGCAGCCACGAGGACGCTGAACAGCAGCCACTGTTCGGGCGCGCTCTCGTAGCGCTCCGCGATGCCCATCGCGTCCTTGATGCGGTCGAGGTCCTGCTGGAGCGCCTGGGGGTCGACGTCCTCACTCATCGTCGGCGGCTGCGTGGACGTAGTAGTTGAACGCGTCGGTGTAGCTCGGTTCCACGGTCTCGACGGTGGCGTCGCCGGCGTGCTCGCGGACGTCCGCCACAGTCGCGTTCTCGCGGAGGAAGCCGCGGCGTTCGTCGCCGTGGTAGAACGGCTCGCCGACGACGTGCGGGGAGAGGGCGTCGCCGGCGGCAGCCCGGCCGACCACTCGCACGACGGTCGGGACGCCGTCCAGCAGCGCCTCGGGGGTGTCGACGGCGAGCACGCCGCCGCCGTTCACGAACGCGACGCGGTCGGCGAGGTCGGCGTCGACGGGCCGGTGGCTCGTGGCGACGACGGTCCCGCCGTCCGCGACGCGGTCGCGGATGACGCGGTGGAACGACTGCACCATCGAGAGGTCGACGCCCGCGGTCGGTTCGTCGAGGAGGTACAGCGGCGCGTCGACGGACAGCGCCAGCGAGAGTTCGAGCTTGCGTTTCATGCCCTCCGAGTAGTACTTGATGCGTTTGTCGAGGTCGCCGTCGATACCGAGGTCGTCGACGTACGTCCGCCAGCGGTCCGTGAAGTCGGGGTGGAGCCGGGAGTAGAACGCGGCCGTCTCGCGGCCCGAGAGCGTGTCGACGCTCGCGCCGCCCTGCAGCAGCAGCGAGAGGCTGCGGCCGCCGTCTTCGCTGACGGGCGTCCCGAACACCGACACCGAGCCATCCGAGGGCTCGGTGGCACCGGCGAGACACGACAGCAACACCGTCTTCCCGGTGCCGTTGGGCCCCATCAACAGCAGCACTTCGTTCTCGGCGACGGTGAGGTCGACGCCGTCGAGGACGCCGTCCTCGCCGTAGGCTTTGTGGACGTTCCGGGCCTCGACGGCGGGCCGGTCGACGCTCACCGGACCTCACCCCCGTAGAGCGAGCGGCGGG
>JGI12330J12834_1000209_pt1 | contig 22347 bp, 17 predicted proteins | sample A23E1SouthBayCA_FD_12834 | JGI IMG/M metagenome (IMG submission 12834) | reverse complement strand
GAGCGTCAGATCACCCACCAGTGGGCTCGTCACCTCGAACGTCGTGTCGGCGGATCGGTCGCCCGCCTCGAGTGACACCGTCGGTGACGGCTCGGAACACTCGACGCTCGGCGGAAGGGTCGGATCGACGCTCACGTCGAACGGAAGCGCTTCGTCGAGATGCGCCTGCAGGCGGACGAGAACGGGTTCGCCCACGGCGACGCGCTCTCGGAGTGTCCCAACCGAGAGGTCACTCGCGGTGAGCGTCCGAAGCGTTCGGAGGAACGCGACTTGGTTAGCGAAGAGCCACACGCCGAGCGTGATACCGCCGGCGAGGAGTATCGGATTGGTTGCGGCGACGCCGAGAGTGGCGAGGCCGCCCGCGAGAGCGACCGTACTCCAGTACCGGCGTGTGGCTCGCATATACTCGTATCATACCCCCGACTATTATAAAACACCCCGACGGGCGCAAGGGAACTATCGCAATACCATCCTCGGACGGCGGAGATCTCACACAATCGTCCGCCAATTGAATCGGTCGCGAACCGGAGCACAGACTATTCCAACTTTCTGAACAGTCCCGCCTCACACTCGGCTCACGACCCGAATTAGACGCTCTCTGTCGACCCGTATGGGCCGCGAACAGTCACACTTCGAATGGAACCACCGCACGAACGGCTGTGCGGGCCATCGTGAACCGGCTGTGACACTGTGTGCCGCCGAGCGCCCGAGAAACCACGATGGGGTTGTAGAGTGCGACGCCCGTCTGTGTTGACGACGATCGCCAATCTCGACGACGCTCACAACTCGTTCTCTGGGGTGACGATCGGACGTCCCGAACAACTCACCCGCGATTCCCACACATCCGTTTCCGGTAGAACGTCTGGGTTCCTTCCGGCTACGGTAGCGTATGTGATTCCGCTACTGTCTCGGAATGTCCCAGTTGCAGAGCGGGATGCAACAGGGGCTGAATGCGTAAACGGGGTCTACCCCCAGATATCCGTCGTGAGAACCGGAGACGAGACACTAAATGTCCTCAGTCAAACCACTCTTGTATGCGCAGTTCCGGTGATCACATCCCCCCAACTCAGCCGCGTCACCGCGACGCAGCCGCCGAGACGTCCGATCGACCAGCAAACATTCCACGGATTGGAACGGTCCCGGCTCAATTGGCTGTTCGTGAATCGCGGGTGTTCCTATGACCGAAACGCCGAATCACGGGTACAACAGACCCGATAAAGGTGCCATCGACTGGCACTTGGATCTGAACGAGAATTTCGAGAATATTGACGACGACGTCGAAATTCGGGACACGGAGGCGAACAAGGGAGATTACGAGCCGAAGAAGGGAGCGAAGTACTTCGCTACGGATACGGGTGGAGTCTACCTAGGCAACGGTAGTTCGTGGGTTCTCAACGACAGAAAATCATCTACTGTCCAACTAGACAATCTTCAGTCAAAACCCATATGGGTCGGGGATGCCTCATCTGACGGACACGAATATGTAGGTTACGATGATCTAACTACGGCCTTCGACAATCTGCCATGGCAGGCCGAAGTTTTCATTCACGGGAATGTGACGGTTGGTGAGACGCTTGCCCCGGAAAATTCATACCTGTATCTCCACGGCCATGGTGGCTATAATAGACCAGATCAAGATGGTATGCCATCAATTACCGCCGAGAGCAACTTTACTGGGTCGCACCTCATTGACTTGGGTGGGATCGGCTCAAAATGGGGATCAATCCAAAACATCAATCTGTTCTGCAATGGGAACGTACCAAACGGTATCAGCACTGGACGCTCTGACAACGGACTCATTCGTGATATTGCGATTTACCGAGCGAGTGGAGATCACCTGATTGAGATTCGCAATGGTGCATTTGATAATATTATTGACCGTTGCGAGATCAACGCAAAGGATGAAACGGATTACGGTGTCCGAATATGGGAGCCTAATGAAGGGAGAAATGGTGGGAACGAGCCGAAGATTTACAGTTCACTCATCCGCGCATATAACGAGGCGGGAGTTTATGTCAATAACGTTGGGAGTGTTGGACTGCGGATGGAGGATTGTAGTATGCGTGGCGGCGGGCCCGACAGCACGCCAGGTAAGTACGGTCTGTTAATCGATAACGGTGGCAACACACGCCACAGCGTAATTGAGCGGTGCCAGTTCGAGACGCATTCGGAGGCTGGCATCTTCTATGACGGAATAAAAGATCCTAAAGGGGGAGCTGTCGCCAACTTTGTTGTGTCAAGATGCACATTCAATCAACAGGCACAACTATCACTCAAAGTAAGGGGAAAAACAGGGAATATCCTTTTCGGCCCGTTTAATCTCACTGATGCACCAATGGACATAGACGCCTTGTCTGGCTCTCAAGGTCGCTACGTATCAATGTTTAACATCGTCCCTGGTGGTAACGATCCCTATGAAGGTTGGGCAGAGGGGAACTTCCGCGCGGTTGGTCCCGACCCTGCGTTTATTGAACCGTTCTTAGACAACCCGCGATTTGAGTTTCCAGGAAACACGATTAAATGGGGAGATACACACGACAGTGGTAACTATCGCACCTCCGAATTAGTCGAGAACCGGTTACCAGTAGACAATGGTGAACAGACTAATCTATTCGACAGTGGGATGAAATTAGGCTCTTTCACCCTGTGTAAAATTAGTAATACCGACGATCACGTTGCACAGTTCATTAACGCCGGAAACACCGCCTCCAGCGGAAACGGAATGCATATTATTGGTCAAGATGGGAGTTACTTTAGCACAACAGAATCCAATTCGGGCACAGTCAACGTATTTAACGGATCTGGTGGAGTTAAGATTGAGAACTTATCAGGGTCGGGAGGTGAGTTTCAGGTGATAGGCACGAGCACGTGGGATGGTTAAGATAGCACACGTCGTTAAGACCGGTTAAGCAGAAGTTCGCGGAGTGAGTATCGGGGTTTAGCGATACAGATATTCTACAGTTGATTTTTCAACTGATTGATTAAGTGTGGCATAAGATGCATCAACACCTAGCTTACATCCTTCATTATCTGTTTCGGACATTTTAACCCGCAGAACCCGCTGTAGTTCGGGACCCCTAATTACCCTGAATGTCTAGTTGTGTTCCACTCACCGAATAATGGGCGAAGGAATAGATGGAAAATGCGGGCTACATCTTCATGCATTGATCCATGCACGAAAACGCTATCCTCAACGGATTTATGGGCCGAATTGAATTAGGTTTTGTGAAGCGGGAAGTAACACTGCGGCTGTTGACAAAGCTCAGTATTCAGCTCCATCCTGCTGGACTATCACTTGCAAATAGTTTCTGTACTCGGGATATTCAGTGTTGAACGGGACCATTCACCATTTACAACTGGTTCACAAGGGCGTTCTACCGTCGGATGGGGGTGAAGCTCGGGACACTATCGAACGTATGTTTCAGGAATCGAGACACCGGACAAACCAGTTCTCAAATTATTTTAGCCATGTCGGAGCAGACACCGTTGAAAATTGGCTCCAAGTGCTTGCCTTCGCACGGAACTAGGTAACCTGAAGACTATCTTCAACGGATACAATTAACTGTACTCGCTACGGTATTGTGTGTATGACAGATATTGATCACGTCCTAATATCTGGATCTTATGGGACAAAAAATCTGGGAGACACCAAGATTCTTGAGGGACTGACTCATCTTTGTCAAGAAAATTACCCGGATGCCGAAGTCATCGCAGCGTCAGTTGATCCATCTGATACGATGGCATACACCTCCATCGATAGGGCAATTCCAACCATTGAATCCGATCCAATTAGATGGCTACAAACAATCAGAGAGGTAGATTTAGTAATTTTAGGTGGAGGGAGCGTAATCAATCACACTCATTTTTGCCCCCGACATAGTCTCATATCAGCTATAGCATTTACCTTCAATATCGATATATATGTGTCTGGTGGAGCATATGATACTCAAGGCATTGTGAGGAAAGCAACCCGCCATTATCTCAATATAGTAGATGCGATTACGGTCCGTGACCCGCGATCAAAGGAGATTATTCGCTCGATGGGAGTCAAAGAGCCGGTTGAGGTAGTTCCAGATCCAGGGTTTGTCTCAACGGGAACCGATAGTATCGATGAGTTTGACATTCCCAAAGAATATATCTTGGTGAATATTCGCTATGTGGCAAAAGGATCAGTTGATAGATCAGCTATCGCATCAGCACTAGATGATTTCAACAGCTCTAGCAATCATAAAATAATATTCTTCCCATTTCATCGCGGAGAAGGAAAAGATACCAAAATATCGGAAGAAATTATACAGGAGATGAAAACGCGCGCATCAATATTTGATGAAGAGTACACCATCGGACAGGTCGAATCAATCATTAAAAATGCTGATGCTATGGTTGGCATGCGTCTTCATAGTATGATTTTGGCGGCGCACATGCGTACACCTCTCATCCCAATTTCATATAATATAAAGTGTGATTCATTTTTGGAGCAAATTGGTGTTCAGGATTGGTTTAAATGGTCCGACATTAATGAAAGAAAACTCAGTGCCAAAATAGTTGAAAACACCAAAAATGAAAGTTCAATGGCATCAATAGAAGAGAAAATTGAATCTTTGGAAAAAAATTGCACTGAAATACTACCGACGTGCGACTCACAATGCAGGAATTCCAGCTTGCTCTCGTATATCGTGCTCATACCGTATAGCGTACTACTAACTGTTATATATGCTAAAAGCCGTCTCGTACAAAGCATCAGGACACAGCCATGAAGTTATTTTTAATAGTGGATGGTTCCTGCATATATTTGAAGAGCCAAAATAAAGATCCATAATCCACTATGTCCGAGTCTAATCAGGGCTCAACTTCGATACGGGAGAAGATTGCCGCCCTCTGGAGAGTCGCAAAGTTCAAGCCTAAACAATCTGTCAGTATAGTGCTTCTTGGAGTCATCGCGGCCACACTAGAGGCAGTTGGAATAGGATTCATTCTACCGGTTATTGAGATCGTACAATCCAGTGGTGACCCAGCAGCAGAAGCAAGTGGTGCTCTGGAGCTATTTGTTATCGCTTATCGGATTATGAGCGTCCCATTCACTCTCGGTACAGTTGTGGCTGGTGTCTCTATTGTTCTGACAATCCGATATACATCGAGCTTCCTTGGGGACTGGCTCGCTGCGGCGCTCCAAACGAATTATGTCCGTCATCTTCAGATTGACGCATTTGATCATGCACTAGACGCACGAGTATCGTATTTTGATAAAGAAGGGTCGGATGACATTCTAAATGCTATCATCACGCAAACAAATTTTGCAGGCAGAGTTGTCCGTCAGGGTATAAATATAATCCAACGAGCACTTATCTCGTTTATGTATCTACTAATCGCGTTTATTATCTCACCGCTCCTTACTATCGCTACGATAGTTGGACTAGGAGGATTAACTTACCTGCTGAGAAGTGTAATTGAGCCAGGGTACGATCTCGGGAGTGAAGTCGCAGACGCAAATGAACAACGGCAAACCGCTGCACAGGCAGGAACACAGGGTATCCGAGACATTCGTATTTTCGGAATCGCGGATGAGCTCCGCGAGAGTTTTTTGAATGCAGTTGACAAATATACCGACTCCCAAATCAAACTTCGGCGTAACGAAACTGCAATTAATAACTTCTACAATCTCATGGTTGCTATTTCGATCTTCGTGCTCATTTTCTTTGCACTACGATTTGCCAACCTATCGCTCGGCGGACTGGGCGTATTCCTCTTCGCTATGTTTCGACTTGGTCCTCAGGTGAGCAACGTGAATAAATTGCTGTATAAGATCGAAAACGATCTTCCCCACCTCGTCCGAACGCAGCACTTCATCGACCAACTTGGTCGCCATGAGGAGCCGAGTAACGCGTCTCGTTCAACCCCAGACACAGTTGAAACCGTTATGTTCGACGATGTCTGGTTCTCGTACGATGAGGAAGAGACGGTTCTCAATGGCATCAGCTTCGAAGTCCAGCAAGGTGAGTTCGTCGCGTTCGTCGGGCAGTCCGGAGCTGGCAAATCGACGATTGCCGCATTACTCGCCCGGATGTACGAGCCGGATGAGGGTGCGATCACGGCCAATGATGTCCCAGTCGCAAAAATGGATATCGACACGTGGCGCGACAATCTTGCGGTTGTCCGGCAGAATCCGTACATCTTTGACGACACACTTCGGTACAATCTGACCATCGCGAACCGAGACGCGTCACAGGAACAGATTGATCGGGTGTGTGAGATTGCGAAAGTAGACGAGTTCTTCAGCGACCTCCCCAACGGCTACGAGACAGCACTCGGTGACGAAGGCGTACGATTATCAGGGGGCCAACAACAGCGCGTGGCACTCGCACGAGCGCTGCTCGCAGACGCTGACATCCTGATTCTGGACGAGGCCACGAGCGATCTTGACACGAATCTAGAGGAGGATGTACAACAGTCCATCGAGGAGATGAATCGTGATTATATTATTCTCACCATTGCACATCGGCTCTCTACGGTAAAGAATGCGGATCGCATCTACACAGTTGAAGATGGACGGATTTCGGAGTTCGGGAAACATGAGGAGTTACTCAGTCAGGATGGAATGTATGCAGACTTGTACTCTACACAGTCTAGTGCTTGACCAATTGAATGATTGTATTGAAGTTGGCGTACGACTGAACGCGTACCGTACACGTTTTGCTAGTAGCAGTAAAGAAACTCCGCGAAAGAGATCTGGTAGCTGATGCAGTCGTGTTCGCCCTCTTGAATCGAGGGTGAACACGTCGTATTCTGTCAAAAACTCGAATTCAAGATGGCCTGCGATATTGTCTCGGTAGCTGCGACATTCAAGAAGTCGCCGACCGAATCTACGTCCTGCAGAGGTGCAGTTATACCGGGCACACTTTGTGCACCCATAGCTTCGCACGTCTCCCTTTTTATCATACGCTCTCTGAACCTCCAATAATCACCGCAAGAATTGGCTGTATACCCGCTACAGTTAGAAGAAAGTGTGGAACTCATGTATGGAAGAGCATCGGAAGGTTCTCGTCAAAAGCTGGGAGGTACCTACAACAACCCAGAGTTAGATGACATCGAAGAAGCAACCCGAATGCGTTGAGAGGAACTTGGCTGCAAAGGGCACGGCAACTCTTAGAAGCCTATTGTAGCGTTTAGTCCGGATAGAAATAATTCACAAATTAGTCCAAGATTAAAGTGATCAGCAAGAGTCAGACCTATCAATGAAATCAGGTGTGCTATACATCGCTTCAGAATCCGAATACTTAGTGGAAGCAGTTCAATCTATGGAGTCCTTAAGAAAGGTTATGCCGAACACTCCGATAGCTCTTATTGCTGATGTCGAAGAAAAACCTCCATACGTCGATCATCTACTAGACCTCAACTCGATTCCTAGTGAATACAGCGATAAAGTATTCAATATCCAAAGAACCCCTTTTGAGAAAACTATTTATTTAGATACGGACACAACCGTTAATAACGATATTAGCGAAATATTCGATTTATTAGATAATTACGAAATTGCAGTAGCTCATAATGATAATCGAACATTTATGCCGGGGAGAGAGTACCCCGTTACTAATATTCCGGATTGCTTCCCTGAATACAATACCGGTGTTATAGGATTTAATCAACGGTCAACAGATGAACTGTTCAACAGATGGAGAGAAATCTATAGCAATTATACGGACGAAGATTATTATCTAGATCAACCTGCGTTTCGAAAGGCATTATTTGAGACAGACATTTATACAGCAACTCTGCCGACAGAGTTCAACTGCAGATTTCATTATGGCGGATATGTTGCAGAAGAGATTCGTGTATTTCACGGACGTCATCCGGCCCAGAGTCAGATATTCGATCAGCTTAATAGCACAGATTCACCACGTGCGTTCGTCAAACAGGGTACAGATGTGTCCATCCTTGATTTTAGAGAACCCCATCTGATTGAGCGACTGGTCGCCTACGTGCGCTATCGTCAATATGAAAATGACTTTGATCTGCTCTCAAACACGATAAAAGAAGACGGGATACCAACTACTATTTACAAAATGTATCGAAATATGTGCCATCGACTGAAATAACAGAACGCCATGTCACACGTAATGTTAGAAAGGTTGGTTAAATTCTGGAGGGGTTTCCCGGGCAACCTTCCACAGTATTCGAAGCAATTAATATTCAAAATAAATAATAAAATATATGAAGAGAAATACAAAAACGGGATTGATGTCATTGAAAAAGACTGGGACAATCTGATTATACTAGATGCTTGTCGGTATGACTATTTTTCAGAAGTAAACTCGCTTAACGGCGAGCTTACGTCAGCTGTCTCACGAGCGTCTCAAAGCGAGGCTTTTATCGAGAAAACATTCTCCGGTCGAGAACTGCATGATACTATTTATATCACTGCCAATCCCTATGCCAATAACCTATCCTCAAGTACCTTTTTCAAAATGAAAATGGCGGTAGATGAATGGAACTATGAACTCAATACTGTTTTGCCCTCCAATTTGGCCGAATTAGCAATCAATGTGCATAAGAAATACCCGAATAAACGGCTGATTATTCACTTTATGCAGCCACACGAGCCCCACTTAGGAGAAAAAGCTAAGAAAATCCGTGAGCGTGTTGATCTCAGGGGGTACGATATTCACCATGCTAATGATGGGGTTAACCTGAACCGGGAAGGGATCAATAGCTGGATGGCCGCGCGACGGGGTCTCGTTGCCGATGACGAAATTAGAGAAGCATATCGTCAGACTCTAAAAATTGTCCTTGATGAGGTGGAAGAATTAATTAAGAGACTCGGAGGCAAATCTACAATAACGGCTGATCACGGTGAAATGCTCGGAGAGCGTGTCTTGTCAATTAAAAAATGCTATGGCCACCCTAGGGGGTTAAAAACACAGGCATTGCGTGAGGTTCCTTGGTTTACAACTCAATGTGGTGCCCGGAGAAAGATAACAACCGGTGAACCACGTAGTTCGGAACACTTAGATGATGGTCAAATTGAAAAAAGACTTGAAGCACTTGGATATAGATAGCGTGTAATCTTACAGTTATTTTTATTGGTGAACGCCCACCCAGTGGGCGTTTTTATCGATCCAATGATTGATCTCACTTGAACCCTTGATAGAATATCCCATCTCAGACAATTTGTTCTTAACTCTAGTAGGCCGGTATTCTACTTTGATATTGTCGGGTGTGCCAACCGCGTGGTGCTCAACTATGATTTGTTCGGGATACGTGGTGAGCGTTTCCATTACCTCAAACTCCGCCCCATCGCAATCAACGACTAAGACATCTGCGTCGGGTAAATCAGCCCCAGTTAATTCTGTGGCATCTTTTGGAGAGTTGAACGCTCCCACAGCCGTGCCGACGGTAGCGTGGTGGACATTACATCGGTCGGCTACGCAATTGAGATTAATTGTACTTATCACCCGCTTGTACTGTCGCTTGCCAGCCTCGTAGATATGAACTGATCCAGATTCACCCGTCTCACGAGCGGCGACAACCGCTGAAACCCCCCATCCGCCGCCGACTACTACCACATCATCTCCTGTGCGAACATAGTCTCTAATGAATGAACAAAGTGGGCCTTCGTACTCTGGGTCATCCTCGCCGATGTCTCTCACATATTTGTCGAAGACCCGCTTTTTTTTAACAAGTACGCTGTTGTAGTTTACCACCCTTGTCGGGGGAATGTATTGGCGAATATATCTCCTATAGAGCAATTTGATTCCCTTAGAGGCCAAGTCTCTGACAGGGGTTGATTTTAATTTCTCTATCATCCCTCTCTATCTCGGACACTCTGATATAGCTCAGAAAGTTGCCGTGCCGGCTCTTCCCAGTCAAGTTCTTTTCCTCGCCTTCGATTCGCTTCTGCAACCTCATCTAACTCAGGACTTTCATAGGCACTTTCTAACGCTTGGCGGAGGCCCTCGGATGATCCGTCATACATAAACTCCATATTTTTCTCAGAGACTGTAGTGGGAATACAGCCCATTTTAGGAGTCACTATGGGGAGCCCGAATGTTAGACCGAGATAGACGCTCCCCGAGTTTAGGATTTCACGAAACGGAAGGACTAGTACGTCAGCGGCATTCATATAGTTTTGGACCAAATCTACCGGTATGTATTCAAGTTCTAGATTTATATTGTCTTTTTTATGGCTCTTTCTCCGTATCATCTTCTCAATATTATCATTATCTGGATTGCCGACAACCCACAAGTCTACCTCGCTCTGGTCAATATTCTTGAACACGTCAAGTAGAATATCAACACCTTTATATTCTCGTATGAATCCGAAGAAGAGATAAATAAATCGATCACTATCGGTAGATAGTTCTCTACGTGCCGCTTCTCTTGAGATGTTGTTAGGGTACCCCTCAGAATAGTTTCCATCTCTTATTACTTGGAAATCATCACTGTCCGCAAATACATACTCAGCTTCAATCATATCGGCTGCTAAATCACACTTTACAATCACTTGATCGGAAACTAGGAGTCCGATCTCCTTAACAAGCCTCTCGATTCGTGGGAAGTTATTACCACCATGTCTAATATCGTGAATAGTCCACACTAGACCAGTGCTTGAAACGGATGTGATAAGCAAATCCAGTAAGTATGTAACTGATCGAACTACAGTTAGAATAGTATTCACAGTTTTTGAGGTGGTAGGAGTTGTCATATAGAATTGGTATATCCAATCAAGATGAACAATAGTAATCTCATCAGAAATAACTCCCTCTAATGTCAGCGGAAATATCGGCGGTAATTCAGCGGATACTGTTTGTATACCTCTGTGTTCTAATGCGTCAGAAAGTAGAGAGTGATACGGGTTCTCTGAAGAGAAGGTCGGCATCAGTATCGTTAGGGGATCTGATGTGGCCATATCGTATTATCTCTTGAATGAGGTTTCACGTTTACGATCTTATGTAACTCACCGCAAATATGAGTGTGATTGAAGCAATGAATATATAACTAGACAACGTACAGACGTTAAATAACTGCAGAACATATGTCTAAATGATAGTTATATACGATTTTGTAATTCAGAGATTTACAAGCCATAGATTTAGTATTATTAGATACACTTTTTACTGATTATTATGATAAGACTCTCAGTAACGCAGAGTTATCGTAGTAGCATTTAGATCATGGTGACGTAGTACGACTGAGGATTCCCCGCAGTTCATCTGTATCGATCTGAATATGTCTCTCTCTCTTTTTACCCATATCTCCGACAGAAGTTGCAGATAACGCCGTATAATGGTGGCCGAGTATATGCGCTAACAAGTAGTACGGTCCCTTAACGACGTTGTTGAACACCTCGACCACCTGGATATCCGACCCCCAGACTAGTCCAGTCAGACCCGCACCGTGTGGGCCGACGATTCCGTCGACACCGCTGAACAATCGAATCTGTTCCTCTAAAGAGAGGGTCTCACATTCGACTGGCTGAATCCCATACTCTTCCAGCACGTCTTCGACTTCGTCGTAGTTGACCACTCGACGAGTATCGGCGTTCTGCCTAGAGACGTACACCCAGTCAGGACCAGACTCGTCCGACAGGTCTAGTCCGCTCGTGATCTCGCCTCGGAGCCACTGGAGGGCCCGTGGCGTCGGGTCTGGAAAAGAGGGAACGACCAGTCGGTCCACACCGAGTGTTTCCCCGTCCCACTCGATGTAGTCCTCCTCGTCGTATCCGAGCAGACGGAGCGATTCGGTGACGTACGGGCTCGGGTCCGACGGAACGATCAGCGGAACGTCGCGTCCCGTCCGTCGCTCGTACTCCCGAACACCCCGGAGTTTCAGCAACTCCTCGACCATCCAGTGATAGAAGTTGCCCCAGTATCCGTGAACGACCGCCGCGATGGGAATCGTCCGTTTCGGGGTGGGAGCCTGCCCCTGAAGCACCGACGCACCGACGGAGAGCGGCGACTCAGAGATTGCCTTCTTCATTGCGTCCCCGGTACGCCAGCTAGCACCCGGCGTCCACGAATTTATCGTATCGAGCAGGACGTTCCCGTCGTCCGCGATCGCAATCGCGTACGGGCCAGCCAGCGTCGCGTTCGGTACCTCGGCGACGAACGGCTGTTCGAACGAGAATCGGGGCCTGTAGTTGTATTCGAGCGATGGGTCGTCCCGAAGCGGGGCGATCTCTTCGTTGAGTCCAAAATGAAGCCCGGTTAGGTCCTCTTCCAACTCCCAGTACGTGGAACAGTACTCTGAAGTTAGCTCGTCCGACGTGACGACGTAGTTGGGATACACCGATTCGATTGCGTGTCCGAAGACGGGCCAGTCGGAGAAGGAGAGATAGTTGAACGTCGAGTGTACGAGCGAAAGAGGGCCGTTTTCTGCACAGTACCGAACCCCTTTCCGCAGGGCGGACTCACTATTCATTACCCTTCCCGCCTTAATCCGAGTGACGCAAACGACGAATATCCCGGTTTCATATGTTCTCTCCGGTCGTCGACAGCTCCTACAACTGAGCCTCGAAATACCCGATGGACCGTTCGAGTCCTTCCCGCAACGACACTTCGGGCTCCCACCCCAGTTTCTCACGTGCCTTGGTGATGTCCGGCCGACGTACCTTCGGATCTTGCGGTGGCAACTCTTCGTGCGTGATCCCGCTTTCGCTCCCCGTCAGGTCGAGTACCTCCTCGGCCAACTCGTTGATCGTCCGCTCGTCGGGCGTCCCGATGTTCACCGGTTCTTGGACATCGGACTCCAGCAACGCGACGAGTCCGTCGATCATATCGGAGACGTAGCAGAAACTCCGGGTCTGCTCGCCGTCCCCATACACGGTCAATTCCGCTCCGGTGAGCGCCTGCGAGAGAAAGTTTGGAATCACACGCCCGTCGTCAACCCGCATACGCGGACCGTACGTGTTGAAAATCCTCGCCACTCGAACGTCCAAGCCGTGTTCGTCGCGGTACGCCCGCACCAGCGCCTCCCCGAAACGTTTCGACTCGTCGTAACACGACCGTGGCCCGTACGGATCGACGTTCCCACGATACGACTCCGGCTGGGGGTTCTCCTCTGGATCGCCGTACACTTCACTCGTGGAGGAGAACATGTATGTCGCGTCTTTCTTTTTTGCGAGGCCGAGCGTTTTGTGGGTCCCCAGTGCCCCGATCTTCAGCGTCTTGATGGGATAGCCACGATAAAACTCCGGCGAGGCGAGACTCGCCAGATGCAGGACTGCGTCTAACTCTCCCGAGACGTGGACGAACTCCGTCACATCGCATTCGGAGAACGAAAACCGGTGGTTCTCGAACGCGTCGTCTAAGTTTTCCGTCCGACCAGTCACTTGATTGTCCATACCGATAACCTCGTGCCCCTGTGCAAGCAACTCGTCGCAGAGGTGGGACCCAAGAAATCCGGCGGCACCGGTGACGAGAATCCGACTCATACACGCTGCTCTTCGAGGAGTTGTTTGACGGCCTCGTTCATCTCACCGTCGTCGTGGTGGAGCGCCATTTCGATGTTCGCCTGAAGCCAACTCGGAATGTTCCCGATGTCGTACCGGTCGCCGTTGAGTTCGACACCGCGCACGTCGGGGAGTCTCCGGATCGCGTCCGTCAGTTGCAGTTCGCCGCCAACGCCTTTCTCCGTGCTTTCGAGGATATCAAAGATCTCTGGCATGAGCATGTATCTCCCGGTGATCGCAAGATTTGATGGGGCTTCCTCTCGGGGAGGTTTCTCGACGAAGTCTTCCACCTGAAAGCTCCTCGCTGCGGGGTCGACCTCACCGACGTCGGCAACCCCGTACGACGGAACCTGCTCCCACGGGACGCGTTCTAGGGAGAGCACCGATGTGTCGTGTTCCTCCGCCGCGGTGATGAGCGTCTGCGTGCACGACTTTTGCCCTTCGATGATCGTATCGCCGAGCAGGAGTGCAAACGGCTCGTCGCCGACGTGTTTTCGTGCGTACAGCACGGCGTCGCCGAGTCCCTCTCGTTCTTTCTGTCGGATATAGTGGATGTCCGCAAGGTCGGTGATCTCTTGGACGCGATCCAACCGGTCCAGCTTTCCGTCAGCTTCCAGTTCCTCTTCGAGTTCGTACGATTTGTCGAAGTGCTGCTCGATGGCTTGCTTGCCACGGCCAGTTATAATGAGTATGTCGTCGATTCCGGCTTCGACCGCTTCCTCGACGACGTACTGAATGGTCGGCTTGTCCAAGACTGGCATCATTTCCTTCGGCTGGGCCTTCGTCACTGGCAGGAACCGAGTCCCGAAGCCCGCCGCCGGAATGACTGCCTTCGTAATCCCCATGGATCAGTCTCATGTCTACATTCCAAGTAGATACCTCTTGTCACTAGACCGTCGTTCCCTTGGAGACCGAAACAAAGTAAAAAACTTGTCACTTCTTGTGTGTGACTCTCAAACCGATGAGTGAGACTGGGCCCTTCGTCATCGATAGCTACGTGGGACCGACAGTTTCGGCGTGTCTCGCTGGCCGCAGACACGAGGTGGCGGACGCTGACACGACGAGGAGATTGTATACGATCAACAACAGAGAGAGCAGACGTGGCTCTTTTCGATTGCCGGCGCGCTCGTCGTGGCCGACCGGGACGAAACAGCAGAGTTGGACGATGAGTTCACTAAGATGGGAGCGGCTACGAGGGCTTGGTCCGGTAACGAAACGATGCCTGCGACCACGAGATCTACTGAGATCCGATTTTCATTTGAAGCGTCTCTGAGCCATGGACTTTCACATAACACTGTCTATCTCTTCTCCGTCTCGCCGAGAAGAACTCCGCCTAATTTAGGCTGTGCGCTTTGAGGTAGTGGACAATAGTTTCAGTAACTGTTGGCCTCTAGGTCGTTCACACATCGTCAGAAACACACTCTTTTTTATACTGTCTGGAATCCGTTTTCGATATTTATCGGGATACGTATTATAAATCTGAATTTCTTGGTTCATTTTGACTGTCGTCCGAGGGTTAGGAGGATGAGTCATAACGACATCGTCTCGGTAGACACATCGCCCATCTCCTTCTTTTTCTAGCCTCCAGCCAAATTCAGTATCGTCTCGCCATCCGGTGTACTCCTCGTTCCATCCACCGACTCGGAGGGCTGCGTCCCGTCTGACCGCCATATTGCATCCTCGATAGAGACCCTCTCCTGTGTAATTCATTCCACCACGGACCCTTCCTTCGACACAAATAATATCTTGATCGAACACCCCGTGGATTCGGGATAGCCAGTCGTCTGGTGGCGAGACGTCGTCGTCGGTGTGTGCGATGATCTCTCCCTCCGCTTCTTTTATTCCGACGTTTCGCGCCTCGCAACGACGATCCGTCGGTTCGTCGTCAACGACGATAATGACCTCCCAGTCCTCTGTGAATTGCTGATCTTTGAGCTCGTCGACCACACCTCGGACAGAATTAGTGGGGATCGTCGGAATGACAACAGAGATTACAGGAGCAGGACCAGATTGCCAGCACTCAACCTCCATACACCGGATAATCTATATACAAATGTAAATATTTCGGGGGGTTTCTCGGATCTCAACCTGCTGTCTGCCGACCTGCCGTTAGAGGAGCAAATGCAGTTGAAGACGATCGAGTGAGGGGATTTCCCGGAGATAAAGCGTCGGACTCGGGTTTATCCCAAAATAATATATAAACTGAGCATAAGGACGCAACATGAGAGTAACGGATCTAGTGCGAAAAGGAATACAAACCCCCTCTCAAATCCCGTTTTGGATGTACTTCCGGCTGGTGGGTCTATACGACAAATACTACTTCACTCCCAGTCGGGCGACGTATCTCTTCGACGAAGATTGGGATGTGGCAATTATCTTAGATGGTTGTCGCTATGACCTTGCCGCAGACTATGTGGAATCTCATTCGATTGATCTTGATCAGCCAAGAGAGGTTTGGAGCGTTGGATCATGGTCACCCGACTGGCTTCGACGAACGTTTGATTCTGTGCCTGAAGGAGTGCTCAACGGAACGTCGTATATCACGGCCAACGTATTCACCAATGAAGTCCCGGAGTCTTCGCTGGGAAATGTCGACAAGGTGTGGAAGTACGCTTGGAATGAGGACCTCGGAACCGTTCCTCCAAGACCAGTAACGGACCGGTCGATTTCGGCGATACGGGAGGGAACATTCGATAGGTATCTGATACACTACATGCAGCCCCACCTGCCACCAGTTAACGAGCAAGCCGATGCATTCCCGGGATTCCGCCCGCACGAGGGAGAACCCGGACGAGGAAGGGATAAGGTAGAGTGGGAACCGGTCAAATCGGGAGATATCGATCCGGACACTGCACGGGAGGCGTACCGGGAAAATCTGCTCCCAGTACTTGATGATCTTGAGGTGTTACTGGAAAATATCGATGCCGAAAACGTAGTCATTACCGCTGACCACGGTAACTATTTGGGCGAGCAAGGACGCTGGGGACACCCACGGGATCACATACACCCCGCTGTACGGAAGGTCCCTTGGTGGGAAACGACTGCGTCCAATGAGAACACGCACACTCCTGACAGTCACACTACTGCGAGCGAGGAAACGGATCGGGAAGAGAAACTGAAAGCCCTCGGCTATCGATAAGAATACACCAATGAAATAATATTTTTGCACAGAGAACGTATTCAATTTCGATACTCTGGAACTTCCATTTGGAATACAAGCTCCGGTTTGTATGGGTGAATTCCCGTACGTAAACCGTTCCAAGCACTCCGAGATCACTGCATCACTGCTTTACAAACGATCTCGTCTGTCCGTTCGTATATACGGTTGCATCCTCGGGAGCCGAAGGTAACCTTACAAAGGCCAATGCCCGACCGCCGAGAGATTTCCCATCACCTGCAATAACTCCTGTACGCATTGATAACTCCGAATACGAATACACGGCTCCTCGCTCCATGCTCTCGGTATTGATCACACCGGACCTCTGTCCGGTCCGCTCGAGCGGCAGTGTACTACTCGGTGGACTGACTACGTGAGCGTCCTCCGGTGCGTACTTCGTTTGCCACCCCTGCCCAGTGTTGAGCTGCCGAGTTTCGAACTGCTGTACGTGCGGAATCTCGTCATTGACGGGTGACGTTGCCTTATCAGCGATCGGTGAAGCAAGGCTACTCACCGCTAAGAAAGCTAGAAGAATCGCTACGAGCGAGGGGCCGATATGAAATATCTTCTGAGACCGGGCGAAGAGTTGCTGATGATCGATACGGAGCAAAAAGACGCCGGCACAGACGTTGAATCCGAACAGCCCAAGCAGGGAATAGAACCGCTGTGGAGCTGTGTCGGCACTGTTCCACAAGAGACTGACGACTAACAGAACCGAAATACAGCCGATCCAAAAGAGGGTGTAGTCAAACTCCCACTCCGATCGTTTGAACGCGATGACGCCCCCAATGACGGCGAATGTAAAGAGCAGCGTCTGTGCCGCCGTACTCGTCAAGAGGACGTCCAACGGTAATTCGGAGTAACGCCCCGGACCACCCAAGCTAATGCTACCGCCGGCACCAGCGACTGGATTCGACTGTGCAACGACGGATAAAATCGTATCACTCATGCGATCCAAGAGCGCCCCCTGATGGAGTGGATTCCCGATAACCAGTAGCAGGTAGATGAAGATGAACGGAAGTACGCTGCCCTGTGGGACCACGGAATACTCCCACCCAAGCACGGTGTGGCTGAGACCAACGAATATGCCGAACGCCAATAAGAAGAACAGCGCCGCACCGGCACTGTAGCGGTGGCCGAACACGATAGCTGGCGACACAACGAGGCCTATCGAAAACCAAGCCCAAGATCTCGGTGACCTGACTGGGTCGCCCTCGTAGAGTTTGAACGCGGCCATTCCCAAGAGGAGAATCAACGGGTAAAAGAAATTGAGCTTGTTGGGATGCATTCCTCGTCCAATCATCCAGCTCATAACACTGAAAACGAGCGCAGCGTACAGAGCAACGCGTGGCATGAGCGATGGCATCGCCCGATCAAGCATGCCGATGAGCAACACCGTTCCACAGAGAACGAGCGTCGCTAAGAGATAATACGCGAGCTGGGCAGAGATACCTCCTACGAGCGCGAATTGGGCGACATATCCGAGATGGCCGGCGTAGCGGGACAAATAACTGTCTGGGATTCGACCGGTTGCAAACATCCCGTTGAGGGCAGGGATATATCCATTGTGTGTATCGAGTGCATACATCCCCGCCGGGAACAGAAACTGACTACTCCAGTAGGTAAAGAACGCCAAAACGAGGATCTGGGGAATGATCCGGTGCTTCGATTCGCCGCGGGCGATCTGATAGCCAATGATCCCTGTGTATCCGCCGAAGAGCACGTACATGAGCGCTGGACGGCGGTATGTGTGAACCCGAAAGAGGACGATTATCGCCACGACGTACAAACTGGCCAAGACGATCGGGACGCGAGCATCAAGCGGCCGGCGAGACATTGGCTCCCGAAAGTCGCTGTGCCCGCGGAACTTCCCGACGATAATACCACCGATGCCGACGACTGCGCCAATCACCACGCCGAGAATGGGCCCGACGACGGACCAGAAGCCAACGGTGACGAATACGTATAGCGTGGCTGCCCCGGCAAGGAAGAGCAGAACCGAGGCATACTCCCGAATCGCTCGGGAGATGCGAGAGGCGAGTGTGTTCATACTAATCAAAGCGCATACTGGCTGTTCAGTCGGAGTTCAGCAGTTCGTCCCGATTCAGCCACTAGATTATCCGTGATCATTTGGCGATTATCCTCGATCGTATCACGCCGCTCACGCGTACCCAAGATCTTCGAGTCGCTCGTGGATGACTTCACGATCCGATTGCGACGTCACAGGATCGATTCCGTCCTGACGTTCCGGAACCGCATTGTCCACCTGTAGGTAGTCCAACAGCGCGGGCGTCACGTCGGTGTGACAATCCAGCCCAAGCGGTTCGGTCGCCCCCCAGACACCTTGAGTCGTGTCGTGATCCATCCGCATGTCCTTGTCTATCCGGAGATCGGATGCGGGTCGCATCCCGTGATCAGAGAGAACTACGGTCGCGTCTGGATTGATGGCGTCGACGACCTCGGCAGTCACCTGATCGAGAAGTTCGTACGATTCCCGCAGGATATCCATGTCTTCCGTCGCGTGCATGATGTCGTCAAGCCCACGAAGCATTAGAAATCCGACGTCAAATTCCCGTTCCGTAGAACACTGGTCGTACAGTTCGATGTATTTCCGGGCGTTCGCTTCCATCCGTTCTTGATGAGCGGCACAGTAGGGGCCTTCGGCGACCGACGGATCGTTGACTGGCGAGGTCATGTCGACGTAATAGCCGGCACCGCTGCCATCGTAGACAATCTCTTCCAACTCTTCCGGATAACTGACTGGATACGATGCCTCCTCCGCCCTCGGGGCAGGAATTCCCGAGACGACGACGCCGTTCGTCTCCCACGTGGGATACGTCAATGGCAGGCCGTAAATGAGCCCATCGCCGTCGACGTACTCCCAGAATCGCTTGTACTCAATGTCCGTACTGTCGACCTTTTTTCCTTTTTCCCCTTTCGTTCCAGCACCGAGTGACCCCAGTGCACGACCGATCAGAATACGTCGGAACAGCGGCGGCAGCCACTGCTGAGACGCGACGCGTTTGATCGTTCCTGCCAGTGGGTGGCCCTCATACGGTCCATACACGAAGCCGAGCATCCCGTGTTCAGTGAACGACGCGCCCGTGGATATCGTTGTCCACGCATTGGCGCTACTGATGTAGCCCGCTTGGTCAAACGGAGACTCGGGGAGGAGTGTTCCTCCATGAGGGAGTGATTCCCAGTAGGGTAAGTCGAATTGGGACATGTGTCGACGAGTGGCCGCGTCCCAGCCGACCACAAGTAACTCCATGTCATCGACTATAACAAAGAGGTCCTTAGAGTTAACGGACCGGACAGTATCAGTCTATAACAGGTCAGTACAAATTACAGAACTAAGTGATACGTATCGACTATCTGACCGGCAATCGCCATCCAATCGTGGTCTTCGGCCCACTCCCGCGACGCCGACGCCATCTGCTCGTACCGCTCTACACCATCCAGTATCTCGTCTATCCGACCCGCGAGTTCCTCGGCCTCACCGCGCGCCACTAAATACCCTGTCTCTCCCTGATTAACGGCCGTCGGAATTCCACCCACGTCCGTCCCGATCACCGGCGTTCCACACGCCATCGCCTCCATGAACACGATACCGAACCCTTCGTACTCCGAGGGTAACACGAATAGGTCTACAGAGGAGTACAGCGACGGAAGTTCCTCGTCGGGGACAAACCCGAGGAACCGCACGTCCTCACGAACACCCAACTCCTCGGCCAGTTCCTTCAGCGACGCTTCCAGCCGTCCGGTCCCGGCGATCAACAACTCCGCATCGGGCCGATCCAACTCCGCGAACCCTCGGATCGCCGTGTCGATCCCCTTGCGCGGATCGAGGCGGCTCAACACGAGTACCGACTCGCGATCCGGATCGACCGCCGGATGCCGATCGTCCACCGGCCTGAACCGCTCTGTGTCGATCCCCGGGGGGATCGTCACCAACCGATCCTCGTCGAACCGATACAGGTCACGCAGTTGTTTGCGCGTGTGATCGCTCACGGCGATGATCCGGTCGGCTGACCGTCCCGCGATGGCATCCATAATAATATTGAGCGGGTGGAAGACGTACCGAAACACGTAGTCGACCGGGCGCTGTGGAGCCACTGACCGCGCCTCGTCGTACGACGTGCCGTGACTCGTCAACACCAGCGGCGCGTCGAGCGAGCGCAAGAGAACGGGATCGAACGCGATCGTCGATGCCGGCATCAGCGTCCCGTGGATCACGTCGTACTCCTCGAAGTCGATCCGGAAGCGACAGGCGATACTGAAATACAGCGTCGAGAAGACGACGAGCGGTCGGGCCTTCGTGATCCGCGCCACGTCCACGTTCGGGTGGACATCCCCTGCCATCTCCTCGCCGGGCACGGCCTGCGTGTAGACGTCGACCTCGTGGCCCCGTTCGCCGAGGGCGTTCGCCAGTTCGTAGGCGTACGTTGCCCCCCCACCCGTTCGCGGAGGGTACATCTTCGTCACGAAACAGATGTTCAACCCGTCGCTCACAGCGATCCCCTCTCGGCGGTAACGAGGTCGGCCGTCGCCGTCTCGGTCGCTCCCTTCTCGGCTTGGGTCGCTTCGTGCCGGTCGCGGAGGTCGGCCAGCGCGGACGCGACGGCCGGATAGTCGGTTTGAACGTCGTCAGTTTCGTCGGGGTCCGCTTGGAGATCGTAGAGCCGTGCACCGTCCTCGCGCGTGACGAGCTTCCAGCGCGTCGTCCGGACCGCGGTCACCCGGTTGTTTTCGATCTGTGAGACGGCGAACGGCCGCGTGTGTCGCCGCGGGGCGAACGCTCCGGGCTCCGTCAGTTCGACCAGTAGTTCTGGCAGCCCTCGCAAGGGGAGTTGCTCGCGGACCGTCGCCGACGTGTCGGTACCGTGAACGAAACACGGCACTCGGAGATTCTCCTCGTAGAGCGTCTGTTCGTGGCCGAAGTTGCCGTGTTCGCCTAGAGCTTCTCCGTGATCGGAACAGAACACGGTCACGGGATCGTACGGTGCGGTCGCTTCACGGACGGCGTCGACGAAGGCGTCGACGGAGCGCACCGCGTCGCGGTAGGTCGCTGCGATCATCTTCCGGGCGTGGGGTGGGATCGCCTCGTCGGCGGTCTCCCCGTGCCAGTACCGAAGGATCGAGTAGTACATCTCCCACGCTGCACACTCCTCGCGGAAGCGACGGGGGGTGATGTACGGCTGGTGGGAGTCGAGGACGAACGCCCAGAGGAAGAAAGGCTCGGAGAGGTCGGCCAGTCGCTCTTGGAGCAACTCGAAGTAGCCCGTCCACTGGGAGAACCACTCCTTCTTGTCGGCCCAACCAACGGGGTCGACGGGGAGCGCCTCCATGCCTGCGTCGGCGAGTTTGAACAGCGTCGAATCCGAGAGATAGCTCGATTGAACGTCGTCGCTGTCGGCGCTCACCTCGTTGAAGTCGTCGAAGCCGAGGTGGAAGTTGCTCTCCCGCGTCGTCCACGGGTTCGCGGTGAACGTCGCCGTCTCGTAGCCACGGCGCTGTAACCGCTCGCTCAGGTGGGTGAACCGTGCCATATGCCGGCCGATCCGTCCTTGTCGACCCTGCCAATCCGCCATCGTCCAGTCCGGGTCGTCCGACATAAACTCGCCAGTAAAAAAGACCGGCACCGACGACGGCGTTCGGGGGCCCGGTGCGACCGCCTGCGTGAACGCCACGCCGTCGTCGGCGAGTCGGTCTATCGTCGGGGTGAGGTCGTCGGCTGGTCCAGTGC
>JGI12330J12834_1000193_pt1 | contig 23474 bp, 37 predicted proteins | sample A23E1SouthBayCA_FD_12834 | JGI IMG/M metagenome (IMG submission 12834) | reverse complement strand
GCGGTTGCCGTTCAGGTGATGATGGTACTCCAGATGCTCGAAACGATTGGTATCGGCGTGCTGACGTACTTCACCTGGAAGTGACGCGTGGCAGCTTTCATCGATTGCCTGTTTGAACGACTCCGTCGCTCGTTTCGCTTCGTGAAAAGTGGGACCGCCGAGTGCCGCGATTCGTCTCTAGAGCTATCCATCCGTGGGTTGTCGTGGTTGTGACTCATGGGTACTCTGTGAACTGCGGTTAGTCGATGTAGCTACGGCGTGATTCCATCCGCTTCAGGAGGTCCGGCTGATCGTAGTGCGTGCGAATGACCTCCGGGGTCGCGTTCACACGCTCGGCCAGCACCTCCGGCGGCCAGCCTTCATCACGGTGATGGGTGATCGAGCCAGTCCGAATCCGGTGTGGAGAACGAGCCGACGGGCAACGCGATTCATAGCCGTGTTCCAGCGCCTCGCAGGTGTCCGTATCGCGGTCGTGTGGACAGGTCCCGAAACGGCACGGCTGGGTAATAATGTTGAACCGCGAGCGAATCGCGCCCTTCGACATTCGACCAGTACCGCGCTGGCTGGAGAACAGCGGCTTGCGCCCGTGTTCGTCCTCGACCTCGACGCGGTTCACGTCGATGAAGTCCTGGAGGAGCTGGGCGACCTCATCGGACAGGCCGACCGGTCGCTCACCGTCCTCCTGATTCTTCAGCGGTGTATCCGTCTCCGGCCGGTGACGGAAGTAGACGAACGGAACGTCGAACTGTTCGAGTTCCTCGGCGGCGAGGTTATCTTGGTGAGCCAGTCGGTCGAGATCGTCGTCGGTGAGGTAGCAGTCCTCCAGGTCGAGCGCTCGAAGCGCACCGAGTCGAGCGCCCGTATGCCACGCCAGCGCGAACAGCATGTGATCGCGGCTGGCGTAGTCGAACAGTTCCAGTTTGTGCAGAATCGTCTCGGCGCGGGTCGCAGTCAGTTTCTCCTCGTTCGCTCGTTCAGACTTCGAGAGCGTCGGCACGTCGACTTTCGCAGGCAGTACCGGCGGAACGGCTTCTACGTCGACACAGAAGTCCAGAAACAGTTTGATCGTCCCGAGTTGCGTGTTCAGGGCGTTCTTGGTTAGCCCGTCAGCACGCCGCTCGGAGTCGTACCGGAACACGTCGCGCCCGGTCAGGTCGTTCAGGTTGTCGATGCCCTCTTCGTCGAGCCAGTCGACGAACTGCCGAACGCGGTAGTAGTAGCTCTGGACCGTCTCGTCGGCTTTCTCGGCTTTCTGCCGGTCTATCCACATCTCCAGTGCTTGCCGGGGGGCAAGCGGTTGGAGATCGTCACTCATCGGTGTCCCTCTCGGATGGGGCATCCGGTTCTGTTTCGAGGGCGGACGAGCGAATCCGATTTCAGATTTGACGGGGCAGTCATCCACTCCAGACTGCTGATTGCATGTATAAACCGGACCGTCTCGGTTGGGTGAAAGTGGAACCGTGGGGCTAGGCCCACTGATTACTGCGTTTATCCGGCTTTCTGAATCCACTCTTGAGAAACTAACACGACTGCCGGATAACCTCCGGCGGGGTCGAGCGAGGGGTTTAATCCTCGCGGTTGTGTCTGCTAACATGCTTCCGTGGCTGGTTCACGGAAGCCACAGCGGGCCGGTGTTCCAGCACCGGGTCCGCGTTTTCCGAACTGTTCCAGCAGTCCGGGTGACCTCCGTAGCGAATAATAATACTGAACTCTATTAATAGTTTCCAAAGATGTAACAAGCGATATACGTACAACGGCTCTGGTGGGATTTTATAAGCAAAACACTCGATTGAATGTGGTAATGGCTGGACGGAAACCAGACGTAACTGACGACGAGATCGTCAAGGTCCTACGCGATACATCCGAACACGTTTTATCGACTATCGAGGTTTCGGAGCAGTTGCCGATCAAGGACAAGGCCACGATTCGGCGACTCAAGGAACTCCACGACGAAGGACGTATCAAAGGCAAGCAGGCCGGTCGTAGCTGGGTCTGGTGGGTTGACGACGAATAGTCCGCTCTCCCATCGGGGACTCGGTCGTCGGTTTCGCATCGGGGACTCGCTCACCGAACACTTCACAAACACGACCCGAAGCGCCGGGTTCACTCTCCCGTCGGGGACTCGGTCGCCGATGGCGTGTCGGGGACTCACTTATCGGTCGTTCACACAGCAGGTGACAAGTTCTCCTGTCGGGGACTCAGTCGTCGACAGCACATCGAAGACTCGCTTGTCGATCACTCTCAATTCGGCGAATCAGTATCGCTCTCCCATCGGGTACTCGGTCGCCGTCAGCACATCGGGGACTCGTTCGACGGTCGCTCTAGCTTCTTGATCTTATCGTATGTCTCAGACATATTACGAATCTAATGATTGTGGGAAAAGTATGATTTAGACGTAATGGAGCACTATCTTTTTGAGCTATGACATAACTATTGAGAATATGGCTGGGGAATGGTTCTTTTCAACGCTTGCTCAAGTTTCCGCTGCGGTAGTTGGATTTATTCTTGCGATCACCATGGTCAGATACTCCTTAGAGAAAGAGAGAAAATTGAATCGCACCTCTAAATTCCGCGATCTACTCGAAGATTTGTATCAGACCTATAATTCACCTTTCGACAGAATTCAAGCGCAATTTTCGTCCAATGCACCAGATGATATGGATTATGACCATTATATATTTCAGGAGTATGGGGCAGAAAATATAAGAGACGATTTGTTTACCGAAAATTTTCAAAAGCATCCAATTCCAGTACAGTTCTATGTTTTAAATATACATATTACCACGACAGTATTCCATGACCTGAAACCGGGAATGCCAACTATTCCGGACCGAGAATCAATAGTCGATGCAGGGGAGGGGGCTATGGAACTAAAGAAACTTCTCGGCAGACAAGATAAAAGTAAGCAGGTATATCAGGCTCTCACAGATTCAAGCGAAGTACCAGAAGATTTCATGAGTGAACAAGTTTTCAATCCTCCGATAAAATGGGACGGTGGTGAAATCCAGTCACTCAAAGACGTAGAGGAACTGTCCTCGGACATGGTGAGAGAATATTTTAAGATTACTGACTACTTTCCATCCGTCTATTTAGACTATACCATGGGTTTCTACAACATAATCAACATATCTATATACGTTATTATATTCGGAGTTTTATTCCCACTTTTGGCTATGTTCACACCACCGAGTATATTCCCTTTCAGAATATCCAATAATATGGTGTTTTTCTCTCAACTAATCATGTTGTTCAGTAGCTCTCTTCTTACTTTTTCACTCATAGAACTTGTAATGGACATCATAAGAACAGATATAGCTCAATCTGAAGAACTAGAGTCAAGTTGGATCACTCAGCAAATCACTGATTATATTCCAACTGTCGTATAGCAATTCAAGCATCTAAATTAGATTCATCTATATTTACAATCAATTTTCATTCCAGAACTGGATTATTGTATTAGATTCTTTGGTGACACTCTGTGTACTGTTGCTATTGACTGTACTCTTTTCAACAGTAGAGAATTTATTTTGGTTATTAATTGACAAACCATTAGGGATATCCCAGTACGCATAAGCACCGATGTAGTCAACTACACATCGAAATGTGGCTTCTTCAGGCAGCGTCGAACGTACCTGCGGCTGCTCCACATCGGAAATCGCCCGCTCTACGGCAGCGTCGAGATCGTCGAGGTCATCCCACTGCCGACGCGCGAGGTTGTCGCGTATCTCACTCTCACTCGCAGCTTGTACTGAATCGAGCGAACACCAGCGCACGGCTTCGCGCACGTCCGGGTCTTGCAGGTGGTCGTTCGGGTCGATTCCGTCCGTAATCGCTTCCGAGCAAGACCAGAACCGGCGGTTTGTCGCCCAGTACAGCGCGAGCTTCCACGTCGCCGCTTTGTCAGCGTACGTTTCCCGGTCGTCGTCGCCCTGCTCGAAGGACTCCGTCGCGTCGAGCAGCGAGCCGAACGTCGCACTCAGGTACTTCCCGAGATACGCGCCAGCGGTTGACTCCATTTCGTGGCCGTCGTCGCCGAACTCGATCAACTCGTGAGAACGGGTCCGCTCTCTGACCCAATCTTCGCCGTGATCGTGGTCGCCGAAACGATACCAGTCGACGAAGCCCTCGTCGCTCTGGAACTCTGGTTCCAGCTCGTTGAGGTCGTCGCGGTACGTCAGCGGGTACACGTCGACTATCTCGCCTTGGCCGTAATCGGCCCATTTCGCGGCTACTTCTGGTTTGTCGCAGAGCCACGGCAGTCCGTCTTGTTGGCGGGTCGGAACGTCGAAAAACAGCACATGCAGGTGCGGGTATCCTTTCTCGGTGAACTCCAGCGCCTTGATGTAGTCCGGTCGGTCACGCGGTCGCCCGGTGACCTCGCTATCGAGATCGGGACGCCAGCCGGGAACATCCGGGTCGCGGGTATCGGCTTTCGTCGACGGGTCCGAATCGAAATACGACAACAGCCGGTTGAAGTTCTCGTTTATCGAATCTATCCCGTCGAGCAGCGAGTCTTGGCGCTTCGGGTCGGTCGTCAGCGTCACCAGTACGGCGTTCTCAGCGTTCTCGTAGCCGTATTCCAGCGCGTCATTGAATCGGGCGAACTGCTTGGAGACACGGCCCTGGTCGTTGAAACGAGTCTTGTAGTCTTTCGTCATCCGCTGTGTGGACTCGCCGCCGCGCCGGTCGACGAAGTGGACATCGAACAGCAGTTTGTAGTCTTTGATGCGGTTCAGGTAGGATGTAAAACCGTCTTTCAGTAGCTCCCGCAGGTCATCATCTACAGAATCGACGCGAGAGAGGTAATTACGCAGGAACTCACGATCATACGTCAAGCCCTGTGTCTGGGTTGTTTGAGTAATGCCTTCTGTAATCAAGTCAAGAAGCCGCAGTGTCGGGGTCACGAAAAGAACGCCTGACGACCGAGATTTCCGCACGTACGGGTCGTCATCGGCTACAAGGTCGTCGATGAAGCGGTATGCAAACTGGTAGTCCGGGTCCGAACCGTCGACGCTCTCGCACGTCTCAGGTGACACTCCCTTCACTGCGTACGAAACGACGTGAGACAGCGGCGTACCCTCTGGATGCGCCGCGATGAACTTCGCAATGCGTACGCGATCTTCGTCGCGTTCGGTCAGTGTTCCATCGAGCAACTGGCCGTGGCCGAGGAGGTCGCGCTCTTCCAGGAGGTCTGCTAAGACGGGAGTGTTACATCTGTCCGCGAGGTCGAGACCGCCCAGGTGTCCCGGCGGCTCCACGCGGCTGGTCATGCGTGGGACCCCGCGCAGGCAGGAACGGCATTGGTCGGACAGGTGAACGCGGTAACGATTCCCCTCACCCGCCGGGTTCGGGGGAAACGCTCGGGCTTCCGGGTCGACCCGCAAGGGGTCGCTGCCGGCTGGTCGAGCAGGTGCGGGCCGCGATTGGCGCTCGCGGCCCGGTCCGGGCTGCTCGCTCCGCTGCGCTGCCGGGCGTGCCAGCTCTCCCGCGCCCTCGCTTTCGGTGGGCTGTGGGGGCTGGCAGACACGCGCGGCTGCGAGGTCGAGTCAACCCCCGCAAGGGGGGTTTCCTCTCCCGGGACGCGAACCTGTGGGGTCAGGCCGCCGACACACTGGGTTGGTCGGACGGTGGGTCGGCTACCAACGGCGGGTACTCCCCTGTCCTCTCCTCGGCACATCGTCGGACAGAGGAGTTACCGATCAAGCGCCGGATCGTCGACACTGTGCCGGTCGAGTGTCGGAACTGCGTAGCAGTGGCGACACTCTCTCGCCCGGGCGTAGTCCGAGTCAATCTTGTTGATGCAGTTGTCGTGACAGTGGGCGCACCGATAGGCCGTGTACTGTGACCAATCGGTACTCTCGCCGTCCGCGACGTGTGGGAGGTTCGGCCTGTGTTCCTCTGGCAGGTTCTCAGGGGTCGAACCACGTTGTGCCGGACTGGGGCCAGAGTTCGGTATCTCGCTCTCGTCGGTTTCCTCAGCGGGCTCTACGTGACTCTCCGCGTCACTCATCGGAACCACCTCGCACGAGTTCGTCGTCGACTTTCTGGACTGCACGACGCACCTCGGCATCCGTCGCACCGTCCTCGACGAGTCGGCTTGCAGGGACGAACGCACAGGGTGGATACGGCCACTGCTGACGACGCCGAATTTCGATCAGAAGCCGTAGCTTCTTGACCGGATTCTTATAGTTCTCAGTGGTATTTAAAGAACGACTAAATTTCAGCCGAATACGCGAAGGAATTTGACCGCTCGAACACCTAAGCGTACAGGTGTCGGCATCTGGTAAAAGCTTGAGTGGGACCGCCGAGAATGCCCACGTAGGAAAATTAACGCACTGTACCGCACTGAACCGCTTAATAGCTCTTTTGGTGATGGTGGATTCATCATGAATCGGCCTCTAAGTCGAGTTCTAAGTTGTTGATGTAGGGGCGGCGGCGCTCCTCCAACCGCTGGCGCTTCGTTGCCTGGTCGTAGTGCTTTTCGATGACTTCGAGAGTGGCGTTCACCCGTTCTGAAACCACCTCGGCCGGTAAGCCACAGTCACGCTGCCAAGTGATGCTCCCCGTCCGAATCCGGTGGGGAGAGAGCGACGACGGGCACTTACTCGCGCTGTGAATGTGGAGATACGAACAGGTCTCTCGCTCCTTCCCGTGGGGACACGGGCCATGCAGGCACGGCTGAGTAGCGAGATACGTCCACACCCGAGCAGTGTTCTCACTCGCGCGGCCCTGAGTTGTGGTGAACAACGGCTTGCGGCCATGATCGTCGTGGCTACTCTCCCGGTGATGCTCAATATAGTAATCCAGCACCTCACAGACTGCCTCCGGTAGCCCAACCGCCCGCTCACCATCGCTATCGTTCTTCAACGGCGTCCCTTCTCGATGGTGAAAAGTCACGAACCGCTCGCCGCTGTGGTAGTCCCGTAGATCGAGGCTACGGGCTGCACCTACCCGGCATCCCGTAAACCAAAGAAGTTCGAGCAGAGCGTGCTTTACTGTCCCGTAGTGTGTAGGGTCTGACCGCATAGCTCGAAGCAGTTTCTTGGCTGCCTCCGGTTCCAGCATCTCGTCGTTGGACTCTTCTCCATCGGGTATCGTAGGGACGTGAACTTTTTCGGGTAAGTCCTCATCAACCACGTCGATGCGTGCCAGATACTCCAACCAGTTCTTGAGAGTCTGCATCTCGCCGTTCAGCGTGGCCGGCGAGACATCCGAGCCGCGACGGAAGGTCTCGTACTCATCGAGCTTCCAGCCAGTCAGCTCGCGCATGGCGGTGATATCGCGCTCTTCTGCCCACTCGACAAAGTGCTTCAGCCGATACCGAAACGATTTGATAGAGGCGTCGGCCGCGTCCGTCTGGCGGTGGGCAAGATAGCGATCTCTTGCCTCGCGCGGGGAGAGTGACGGCGGGCCAGTCATGCTCCCACCTCGCCCAGTTCGCTCTGGTCGTCAGCTAGCCGAGTCTCGTCGTCGGGCTGAATCTCTCGGTAGTCGCCGGCCCACTCGCCCAGCTTCTCGCGGACGGCGTCGACTCGGTTGGTCAGAGTCTCGATGTCCGGCGCTGTGACCTTGCACTTCTGGGTGTCGTCTCCGCGCTTCAGTTTGACCGTGTAAGTGAAGGCGTCGTCAGTCATCAGCGACCACGGACTCGGCGGCCCCGTCAACGTCGGCGACTTCGGCAGTCATCTCCTGCGCTCGCCGCCGCCAGTCCTCGTCTGCGATGCGCTGAGGTTTCATCCCGCTATTGTCGGCTTCGCCGTACCGCTCCTTTCGGATTCTCTGGACAGCGTTCACGCGGTGAGGTGGCAGTTTGAACGTCTGCCCGTCCCACTGCTTGAGCCACAGCCAGCCGTTGTCGCGGACCTTCGCCGAGGCGACGTAGACGTTTCCCTGTCCGTCTACGTCGACAACAGCCGGCTTGTCGACGTTGGTAAGGTCGGCCGGATTCGGGGTATCAGCGAGGCTCATGGGCCGTCCTCCGTTGCGTCGTCACTCTCTTGGTCGTCGGTGCTGTCGTCTGATTTGGGGGCCGGCGTGCTACTGGACATAGTTTAGGCGGCCCCCTTCGTACGGTCCTCGTCGATGTTTTCGTGTCCGTCTCGGGTGAGCGTCCCGCGCGGCTCGTCGAAAGGAGTATCGTGAGCCTGCCGGACGCAGTGCCGGACGTACTCAGCCCGGCTCATATTGTTTTTATCGGCATGTTCGTCTATTTCGACCAACATCTCGGGTGGGAACCCGATGGTGGTGTTTGCAACAGGCATTGCATCAGTGATTGACTATTGCTATAGCTAAAAATCTTTGGTAGCCCAGTTAATCATCTCTATTGCGAAGTATCCCCTGTATAATTATAGCTACATCAATGAATGATTGAGTATGCGATACTCCGCGGGATGGATGGTATTGGCAGATGACCGCATATTGGAATATTTGCGAGAAAATGAGACCGGCGGCCCCACTAAGATGTCAAATAATGGGGTCCGATACTCGCAGGGATATATCTCAGAAAGGTGTAACAAACTGGCCGAAAATGGGCTTGTACGCCCGCTTGGTAACGGGATATACACAATCACAGAACGTGGTGAACGATACTTAGACGGCGAAATAGACGTGTCAGATGATGCTCCCGATGAAATAGAGTCGCACAGCAAGAGTAGTGAACCCTCTGCTGGAGAGAATCACGAGCAGGTGTAACTTATGCCCGATAGACAGTCGGCCTCATGGATGAATCAGGTGGATGAGCGCATTATGGAATGGATTCGTGAGAATGGGTTTGCATCTCCGGGAATTCTTTCCCGAGAACGCGGTTTCGAGGTGTCATCTGGTCACATTCGGGACAGGTGCAGATGGCTTCAGTACGCCGGTATGCTTGCACCCGTCAGTGGTGACCTATACGACCTGACGAGTGAGGGCATTCTGTATCTGAAAGGCGAGCTTGATGCAAGCCATTGCCCGCGGCCGACGCCAAGCAAGGTCTTTGAGGATCGGTATGCAACGCCGCCAGACTGGGTCGAGGCCCGTGGCAGATTTCGTGTCCATCTATAGAAGTATGAGACAAGTTCCACCAGGCGAGCAGCCGCGCATTACCGACCTTTCGTCGATACAAGCAGAGAACTTCAAATTCAGGAATACAAGCTTTCTCTATGATAAAGACCTGCCGTATGATATGTTAAAGTACCAGTCCCGTGAAAGACTACGGCATCGAATCTGGAACGTACGGAATGGTGATTTAAGAAAGCTGATGCGGCGATTTCCTATCAATCATAGTCTCTGTGAGCAGTGTGCTGGCTGGATGCACGCCGTAGCCGGTCGTCACTTTTTCCCTGATGCCAACCACCGGACTGCCTTGGCGCTTCTCAGAAAGCTACTGAAAGACAACGGTATCGTCCCAGGTCAGTGGCCGCCACAGGTCCTACGCGAAACAGTCATTCGCTCACACAAAGTCCGGAAAGAAATTGAGGATATCAGACTGGATACGCTCTACAGACGGGACCGGATGTTTCTCGTCTGGATACTGTTCTTCAAAACGGTTCTCAGAAGTCCAACCGAAGAACGATAAGACAGCTATTCGTCGTCTTCAGGCGATGCAGCACAGGCTTCGTACAGTTCCTTGTTCTCCCGAACGTCACGCGCCATGTCGCGTTCAGACTCCCAGTTCATACTCATCTTGGTTAATTAGTTAGCAATTCAAAGGTATATTCTTTTGGGTACGCCACATGGCATACTGAGAACGAGAGCCACAGCCAGCCGATTTTTAGCGCATCACTCAGTCTGCCGAGTGCTGAGATGCTGGCGGCATCGTACCTGGATGTACCACCTCCGCGCTCTCGTCGCCGCCCTTGAGGAAGTCGACCTTCCCGCGCTCTCGTCGAATCGCCTCCGGGCTGAACTCACCGAGGTAGTGCTTCCTGAACGTGTCCCAGTCCTCCCAACCTCCGAAGGACATCACGACCGACGGGATCACACCCTGTTCCAGTAGGTACGTGCCCCAAGTCCGGCGGAGATCGTGAACGTCGAGGTACTGCCAACCCCTGTCGCCGGTTTCTTCCTCCAGTTCGTCAGCTGCACGCCGGACCCAGCGGTACACAGTTGACCCAGCCACGTCCAGCAGCGGCTCGTCGTTGTCCTGCTGGTACGCCAGCGTCTCCGCGATGGTGACGACTTCCTGCGGGACCGGCGGCTCTCGGTACTTGTCTCGCTTCGCGTAGCTCTCCCAGACTCGGATGTGATCGCCAGTCGGTCCGTCGACGAGGTCTTGCGGACACACCTCGATGATTTCCGAGCGCCGGAGTCCGACCCGACCGGCGAGCAGGAAAGCGAGTCGCTGGTGTGGCGTCTCGGCTTGCTCGATGAATCGCGTCAGTTCGTCGTCCGACAGCCACACCCGCTTCCCGTCGTCGTTGTCGTAGTCCTTCAGCCTCATGCACTCGTTCCCCAGTTCTATTGCAAAACATCTAGTTTTTTCGGTCAACTCGGGGGGCAACAGGGGCCATATCGGGAAAGATTGCACCAGAATGAGGGATTCCCGGGCACGGGAACGTCCGGCTCACTAAAACAAGCGGACATATACAATACTCTAAAGTAACTTTCAATACAGCAGGAAACGGGAATTTGATAGACACCGAGGGTAAGCCGGTGTCTAAAGAGACTCAAACATCGCAACCGGGATAGCTGCCAATGCCACAAACATCAACACGCCAGTGGCTGTGGAAGCCATCTCGGGATTTATGTTCACGATTCCGAGGGTTGCAACGGCTACAGCAACTAGAGCCGTTGACCCATCTGTTTTCAGCAGCGACAATATATGATCTATCATATATGGCCTCATTGACGAGGCAGACGTTTGGAAGGCCGTGGGAAACTAAAAGTCCCCGACACGCCAACATATAAGATCGAATGTGTAAAAGTCGCCACGTCCTGCATTTCAACTGGAGTACACAGCATATAGAAAAATGTCCGACTCTGAGTGCAGAACCGGACACAGTCTCACAGCGTCAAAGTGCCTGAGCGACCAGTTCCGCGAGATGAGTCACTGTCGCCCGACCGCCGGCCTTCCACACTGAATCTATCGGCGTGTGCCAGCCCAGCGCGTGCTGTAGCGAGTCGTCTGCCGCCAGCAGTGCCAGCAGTACCACCGCGACCGCGTGCCGCCGGGGCCACTCGCGCCACCCTGGACGGAACGGGGCGAGTAGCACCACCGCATTCGCCGCCAGCGTCAGACTCGCGCCGATGACCGGATACCGGGGCCATATCAGAGCGAAGCTCACGAGACCACCCAGCACGCCGCACAGCGCCACCCATGGCTCTCGGCGCGGGTAGTTGTCCCACACGATGAGGATAGGCACCAGCGCCGCCAGCGTGGCCCACAGGTAGTGATGTGGGAGTACCGCCGACCCATCCGGCACAGTATGGTACGGGAAGCTCACTTATCGCCCTCCTGCGTTGCTTGCATTGCGGTCTCCTCGTCTGTACCCGGCGGAGCCTTGTATGGGAGCTTCGACGCCACCAGCCGCCCGAAGCCCTCGATGCGCTCCATCCCGTAGCGGGTCGGCACCGCCATGCCCGAGATGAAAAACAGCAGGCACAGTGCGAGTGTCTGCGGGTCCGGCGTGACCTGCGGCAGTGCTTGGAGGGGAATCATCGCTGAACCACCACCGCGACCCCGAGCAGGGCCAGCCCGCCAATCAACAGCAGGTTGCCCATGCCGTCGTCGCCGCCTCCTGTCGACGGCAGAATGATAGGAGGCTGTCCAGTGCCTCCCGAATCGCTCGAACTCGAATCGCTCGAACCCGTGTCATCGGGAGTTGTCGCGGTCTCGTCGCTGTCGTCACCGCCGTCCGATAGGCTGCCGTTGCTGGCCTCAACCAGTGCCTCTACCTCGTCTTGCGAGAGGCTGCTGTCGGACGACTGGACGGACTCGGCCAGATGCTCGACGTTGGATACCTCGTCGGCCCACTCGTCGGTCATGGCCTCGTCGTTGGCGTCGGTTAGCTCCTCCGTCGAGTCGTAGTCACCTGCGTCGATGACTACCCCGTCGTACGATTCGCCAGCGTCTCCCTCGTAGCTGCCGCCTGTAATTAGCGTGCCCATATCAATAGTGCAAGCGCGGCGATGCCGGCCGCCGCAACCGTCTTTGTCGGGACTGTGCTACGCTGCTGATTCTCTGAACCGCCTGCGGACGGCTGTGTGCCTGTGCTGGTCGTCTCAGTCGAAGGCTGGGGGTCCGGCTGCTCGTCGGTCTCGGTCGTGCCGGGCACCTCCGGGGTCGGCTGCTCGTCGGTCTCAGAGTTGCCACTGTCGGGGCTATCGTTGGTCCCAGTCACATCCGGCTGTGTCCCCATCGTCTCAGGGGGATAATCAGGGTTGTAGACCCTCACCGTCCCGATTTTGTGGCCGTCGACCGTCACGTCGTGTCGACCTGAGTCCAGCGTGATCGGGATGGGAACGGACTGCTCTGGCCGATAATTCTGTGGGGTCGGCTCCTCGATACTGCCGGCTTCGACGCCGCCGATCTTAACGTCAAACCGACCGTTAGACGGCCCCCTGATGCTGGCTTTGCTATAGTTAAACTGATGTGCAAAGTCCCCGTCGGGGTTGGCTTCCCGCTCGCGGTTGTCGATTTTGAGTGTCAGCCGGTCGTCAAACGCATGGAGCGGGCCGCTGGATTCGATAGACACTCGCAGGTCGACGTGACCTCGCGACCACTCTGATGAGTCCCAGATGACAGTCCCCATCATATCTGGTGGGAGTGGGAGCCGTGCAGGACTTGATTATAGCCATGCAGGAACTGATATTGATTCGTCAGACCGACGCCTGCCAGTGGTTTATCGTCGACACTGACCCACTGATCGGAGTTGGCGCTGACAGTGACGGTCTTAGATGATCCATCGGCATACCGGATATGGGCGTCGTGAGCGCTCCCGTCGTTATTTTTGAGGTTGACCTCTGCGAAGACTCCGGTGAGTGGAGTCCAGTAATCCTCGGGCTGGTATCCGTCGACGGCCACGCGACTCCACTGATAACCACTGTGTCGGCCCGTCGTCTGTTTATCAGACTGCGTCTGGGTCGGCTTGCTGTGATGAGCGTTGGTGTCGGACTCGTGATTGCTGAGAGCCGCGGCTGCTCCTGTCTGGTCGTCCGTCACGTTGTGGGGGTTGGTCGTGTCGGACTCGTGGCTGCTTAGGTTGTTGTCGACCGCGTCAAGCTCGGACTGAGTGGCCGTGTCAAAGCCTAAATCGCCGGTCCCGACGGGATAGCCCGATAGGTTCGACAGGTCGATCTGCGACTCATCGACGGCGAGCGAGCCCGCGTCGACGAAGAGCGCGTTCGCCAGCGAGAGGGTGAGAGACTGCCCCGACCGAGTGAGCGGTGAAGAGACCGTCACCGGGTCGTGGTGGTCGCCGGGCGAGACGTTCGTGAGTTGGTCGTGGCTGACGTAGCCGGTCGTGTCCCACTGGCTGCCGTCGTAGACCTTCACCTCGCCGTTGCGGTCGGTCCCGCCGTCCGTGTCGAACCAGAGTTCGGCGTTCTTCGGGTCTGCTGGCTCGGCGCTCTGGATGTAGTCGAAGCCACCGCCGGAGGTAGCGGAGAGTCCCGCCATCTCAGGTCCCTCCTTCAAAGACGATGCCCACGCCGTCGCCGGCCGTGTTGGTCCTGATGTGCAGGTCCGACAGCGTGGCTCCTTCCCACTCGAAGACGTGGCCCGCGTCGGTCAGCGGGATAAACTGGTCGTCTGTGTCTCCGAGAAACACGTCTCCGCTGTTGGCGGGCAGGTAGACGACGAGTGCCGTCACCCCGTCCGGGATGGAGAGATCGGGCAGCTGCTCGGCGGCCGTTCCGCCGGTCGTGTAGGTCTCGATGGTCGCCCCCGACGGGTTCCCAACCGCCTCTTGAATCGCCATCTGGCGGGTTTCGTTGGCCGGCGGCCGGTCGTCGCCGTCGCTGTCTTGCACGACGTTGATTCGCTCGACCTTGGAGTTGGTGTTGATGGTCACTGTGCCACCTCCCAGCCGAGCGGCTGGATAGTGTAGCGCCGGGTCGTCGTGTCCGACAGGTTGCGGACGTAGATGGTCATTTTCGACGAGAACCGACGGGCCGGAATGAATGTGGCCCCGAGGTCGTCAATGTCGGTCGGAGGCACGGGAGCCGGCCCGTAAACGCGCTCGTCGTCCATCCACGCCTCGTAACTGCTCGTCGGGTGCTTCGAGATCGCCAAGACGGGCAGGATGAACTCGGTCACTTGCTGGGTGGGCGAGAAGGTGACGGTCAGCTGCTCGCCGGGGTCGAGGATGCGAGTTACTGGGTCGTTGTACGGCACGTCGTCGGCCGCCGGTTCGGGGACGATCACGCCGCCCCTCCCTCGCCGTTGATGCGTCGGCGTTGCTCTTCGATTTCCTGCTTGCTCATCTCCTGTTTGTCGACTTCGATTTCAGTTCTCATCTTTACCTCTCAGATGCTTGTTTACCAGCGCAGCGATGCCCTTCCGGTGGTTGGTCCCGTTTGGCTGCCTGTCGTGTCTCAACACAGCTTTGTGGGTCCATCTGGCTTCGATAGCGATGGCTGACAGTGCCCCCGCCGTTACGATGGCCGCAGTCTGGTAGACAATCGCTTCGGGGAGCATTACCGCCCCTCCACGGCGTTGACGCCGGATGCCGCCAGATCAGCGTAGGGGCTGAGAACCCACAGCGCCACCAGCACCAGCAACAGCCCAGCGGCTATCTTGATTTGGCCGGCTGCCTCGTCCATTCCCAGCGGGTCCGACAGCGGCCCGCTGTCGTTGTTGTCGTCCCCGCCGTCGGTGGTTGCATCAGCGAGCCACTGCGGGATGCCCCCGTCGCTGTCGTCGTTTTCATCGCTATCGTCGCTATCGTCGCTGTCGTCGGTCCCATCGGTCGGTTCGGCGGCCTCCTGCTCGGAGACTACGAGATGCTCGGTTTCCTCGCCGGTTTCGCTGCCAGAGCCGGGCAGGACAGCGTTGGCCGAGACCGAGTACTCGCCGGGGCTATCGGGAGCGCTGAACGTCTCCCTCAGTTCCTCGGTGCCTGTCCCGATGTTGACCATTCGGACACACATCGGCCCCTTCGAGCGAGTCTCCCCAGCCGGCCCTTCCATGTCGAGACGGACGCGATAGCCTCCCTCTCCGGGGCACCGGTCAGGCTCCCACGGATTGACGTATAGAGCGCCGTTATGGACGGTTGCCACCACTTCGACGGCTTGGCCCGGTTCGACGGTTTCGGGCGCATTGAGTTCGAGCGTGATGTTCCCGCCTTTTGCTTGTGTCATGTGTCGGTGTCCTTGATTGCGACCCATGCCCAGACGGTGATTATCACAAGGTTGGCGACTTGCAGCGCGATTTCCACGTCCTGCATGGTCCAGTTGCTCGTTTCGACACGAGCCGTCAGTGGCCCGTTTGTCGTCTGATTCTGCTCTGCGACAGTCTCGCCCTCGTCCAGACTGGTAGCGGTCGCTGTCGCTTCGCTATCGGTCTCCCAGACGCCAGAAAAATCAGCCATTGGAGCCTCCTACTGCCGCCCCATGTCCTGACGCACGGCCGATGTGAGGCCCGAGACCTCTGACTGGCCGATGTATGCCGGGACGTGGAGCAGTGCGTTCGTTGGCTCGGTGCCGTCGTCGTCGGCGTCAGTCCAGCGGACGGTGTACGGCGCATCGAGGTAGGTGTCGACGGTCATATCGGTACCTACCCAGTTGTGTAGCGGGGTCTGATTCAGCGTTAAATACTCCGGCTGCTCGATCTGCGGGCTGGGATGCACCAGTCCGAGGTTTGCCGAGTAAAGACGCTGGCCCCCAGTGTTTGCGTTGCTGGCAGTTTTCCGAATCTCGAAGCTCGCTGCCGCGTCACTGAGGTAGTAGACGTGGATGCGGTTATTCGTGCCGTCGTCGGTCACGTCGATGTTGTTAGCGTCGTAGTCGATAGCATCTGGAGCGCCGTAGTACTCTCCGTTGACCCACACCACAGCGTCCTGAGTAACTGGAGACTCGGTGATTGAGTGGCTGAGGCTGAACGTCTCCGTGTCGCCGGCTGAACCGTCCGAACTGAACTTCTGATAGGCCGGAATGGCGACCTTGAGCGGGTTGCCCCGGCCAACTCGAAGCATATGCGCTGTGGTAGCCCGATAGCGGCCGATAAGCGACCGTTGACCCTGCGAATTGACGGACTTATCCATCTCATCAGGGACGATGTGGCCGGGCTGTCGGTCCACGTTACTGAGCTGGTTCTGTAAGCTCTTGTCCATCTGAATCACCGCCGTCCGTGCTTTTCCACAGCGTTGCTGTCGATGTAGATTTCACTCTGCGAGTGGTCGATCTGTGCCTGAGAGTCCATCATCAGAAACAGCGTGTCGATGTCCCGAACGTCGAGCTTGTCGGCCGGCTCGCCGCCATTGGGCTGTCCCTCCGGCTTCTGTAGCTCGATTTTGGCAGAGTCCACGTTATCGCTGTCTCGCTGCTGAGAGATTGATAGTTGGTTGTACTGGCTGATGTTCTTGAGCGCCTCGGAGACCCGCATTGTGGTCTCGTGGCCACTCGGTTCGACTGCGAAGAACACAGACGTGTTCGTGGGAAGGGGGTTGCCGTCAGCATCTCGCAGGTCCATGTAGACGGGGATGCCGGCCTCCTGTCCACGGGCCACGCGGTTCAGAAACCGGAGGAACTGGCCGCGCTCCGGCGAGATTCTGAGGAAGGGAGTGGGGACCGGGGAACTCGGTGCGTTCTGCGCGACTGTAACCGCCTCGGCAGTCGCGCCTTCGCTGGCGAAGAGGTCTTCAGCCATTAGTTACCCTCCATGAACCGCGTTCGCAGTGCTTCGAGCGTGTGGACGCCGCCACCGAGGGCGACCTTGCGTCCCTCGCCGCCATAGAGAGCGCCGCCGACCGCGACGGTCGCGCCGTAGGCTTCGTCGGGCAGGTCGTTTCCCATCTTGGTCTCGACTCCGTACTTGACAGCAGCAGGGGCCACGAACCCGCCCATCACGAGGGCTACGTCCACAACGTAGTCCTCCGAGGCGAGTGTGCCCATCGCATTACCAAAATCCATGCAGGTCCACCGTTACGACCCGCTACCCATCAAGAACCGACGAAAAAGTGCAACAAAATAGATCGATACGCTTCATCATTTACTCAAATAGCATTATTTGGACTTGCACATCAAGACAACTATCAATAATATGCAACTTGTTTTTTGCTAACTATCTCTCGCAAGCTTTCTTTTTCGGTACTGGAGATCGCAGTTTGGGTTTTATATTAGCCGGGAAAGTCCTACCTGTATGCTAACTCCAGTGGGATTATTTTTGAATTTTATAGGCTCAATCGTGCTACTCGGGTCCGATATCAAGCTCATCAAACGGCTTCTAAAAAAGATTGATCCAGCGCACAGGGTATATAAGAAAGGGCTAGACCGGGTTATTAAAAAATCAACTAATAAGCAGAAAGTTGAGCAAAGGAAGGCGCATCCTTATGATGGCCCCATTCATCTCAATCACTGGAGTTGGGTGCTGATGAGTTGGTTTTTGAATCGGCACGCGGAGCAAAACGTCTCTCGGAACTCTGAAATCGATATCCGTGGCGGATGGTTCAAAGTTGATGGAGAAGAATTAATTTTCTCTGAAGAACGGACTATCCAGCTAGATAATAAAGCACAGTTGACGGCTAGACAAACTATGACTCTCACAGCAATCCATGGCTTACTTTACGAAGCTAGAATGAAACGTATCTATATTTATGGTGTATCCCTGTTGGCACTTGGTTTCCTCCTTCAGTTAATTAGCTCTCTGAACGTTAATTCCTGGATTCAAAATGCTATTAATCTGTTAGGATGACAAAAAGAAGCCATCTCAGTTATCATCAAAAAGGAGACTTATCCATCAGCACACGGACCACCTCTGCATTGCTTGGTTCGCTACCGGGTAGTTCCCGGTCGATGCGTTCCCGTACCTCCTCGAAGGTTTCGCTGTCGTCACCGCGAAGCGTAATCTGTGTCATCATGCGTATTCCGGTGGTTTGAGGTCGTTTCCTTCGCTTCCGTAGTGGTTGCTCTGCATCGAAACGGTCCCCGTGTCGACACGCCGACGGTTACCGTCGTCGTCGCTGTAAATCCACTCGCTACCGACCGTCTGGCCGGCGTTGTTCTTGTGCTTCTGCAGGCTTGTCGGGCGCTCTCTACCCGAGGGCAGCAGTTCGTCAGGAATGCGAGCCGGTTCTGGATCAGCGGCCGGGTTGTGCAACTCGGCTGGGTACTCAATCGACGAGGATAGCGGCCCGATCTCCCCGCCGTCGAAGCCCCCGACCATCCGGGCCTGGCACTGGGTCAGAATCGTTTTGTCAATCTCGGCCGTCCGCTGGGTGACCCACATCGTTGACGTGCCAGCGCCCCGGCCGGTCGTCGCCAGTTCCTTGATGGGCTTCGGCAGTTTCTCGCGTTGGGGAGCGACGAAGTGCGCTTCATCGACGACCACCAGCTGGTCCCGGTCGAGGCGACGGAGCGCCGAGGCGATACGGGTAGCGATTTCCCGCCACTGCTCGGTCCCGATTTCGGATTTGTGCCGTTCCAGCACGATTTGCGGGTTCGCTCGTAGAATCTTCATCCAGTCGCTCACCGACATCTGCGCTTCGAGCTTGCCGACGATCCAGTGGTCGGCCACGCCGGATTTGACCAGCCCGCGGTACTCCGCGCAGTAGTCTAGGACAACCAGCGCTTCGTACTCGCTGGCATTGCTCTCCATCCACGACTGAGCGTGATACCCCTTTCCCCAGCCGCTCTGGGCGACGAAGCCGAGATTCACGACTTCCCCAGTGCCTCCGTATTGGCCTTGATGGCCTGCTCGGTCTCTTTCGACGGGCCGGCCAGTAGGTCCTCCAGCGCCGTGGCCGGGTCGAAGTCCACCACGACAGCCTCGAAGCGGTCGATAGAGACGCCCCATTTCTTGCTGATGTGGTGGTCTGCCAGCTCCCGGTCGGTAGCGTCGATCTCACCCGCCTGTGTCTCTCTGATTGTCTCTGCCCACCGCTCTATCTGTCCTTCCCACTCGGCTTCACTCATCTCCGCGTAGTGGGCCGTGACAGACGGCTCGGTGGTGTCGATGTCGTCGGGTGCGCACTGCACCAGCCACACCTCGGAAAGCGGCCGTCCACCAGGGCCGTAGCCGTCGACAAGGTCCAGAATCTCGCTGACACGGGCGGCTCTATCCAAGCGCTCCCGGTCGTCGTCGGGGTCGATTCCAGCGGCCTCACGCTGGTCCATCACCGCTGCTCGTTGGCTGGCCTGAATTTCGGCCAGTATCTCGGCGAGTGCCTGCATACGCTCGCTCTCGTGCGGATTCTCTATCTCTGCCTTTGCTTCTCGAATCTGCTTGATTTTCCCCATCATGGTCACAGAAGGTCGCTGTCTAACTGCTCACTCAGTCCGTCTATCAGGTCGCTCGCGGCGTCAGTCTCCGTCAGCAGCACGACGGCCACCAGGCCAGCCGTGCCAAGCGCCACAGCCTTGCCCGGCGGGATGTCGGTCCCCATGCCGGCCTGCTGTAGCCACTCGTCGACGTTCTCATCCAGTTCCACCGGCGGGGCACGGGCCAGATCCTCAATGTCCTGGGCAGTTTTCCCTGGTTCGCCCTCGGTCGACTCTGCGATTTCGCCTAGGAGGAGTGCCAGCATCGAGACGTACTGGTCGCCCCACGTCTCACCGGCTGGTGTCGGCGCTTGCTGGTCGCTCCCAGCGGTGTCCTGCTCACCGGATTCACCGCTTTCGGTGTCCGCCGCGTCGTCGCTGTCCGCTTCTGGACCGGCCCCTGCCTGCTCCTCTACCTCGTCGGGGTCGACGTCCAGTTCATCGAGGGAGATTTCGGCCTGCTCGTCGGCGTCGATCTCCGGCACCTCCTCAGTGTCTGGTTCCTCGGTCGTTTCGGATGTCTCCGCGCTCATCACCAGGCCACCTCTGCTTCGGGGTCGTCGACCACCGGTTCAGCCTGCTCGCTCTCTTCGACCACCTCGCTCTCTACCTCGGTCGGCTGGTCGTCACCGCTAGAGCTGCCAGACGAAACCAGCACGTAGATTGCGACCAGCGCGAAACCGGCGAGAATCGGGGCGACAGGGGCACTGCCGAGGGCGCTCTGTTGTGCCCCGTCACTCCCCTGCTGTCCCTCGGTTTCATTGCCCTCGGTGCTGTTCTCTGCTTCCGTAGACTGTGCGACCTGCCGCTCGTATTCGCTTGATTGGTCCATTTCGTCCTGCTCGTTCTCCTCGTTCTCGACCGCTTCAGCGCGCTCATCCTCTCTTTCTCCCTGCTCTTCGTCGTCCGAGTCGTCGGGAGCGCTCTCAGCGCCCTCGTTGCCCCCCTCAGTGGGACTGTTCAGCGCGCTCCTGAGAGCTTCCGTGTCGCTGTGCGCGTCGTCGGCCTTTGCGTTGATGTGCCGCCGGACACTGGCGGCTGTCTTTTCGCCCTCTTCGTTGTAGTCGCACCCCTCAGCGGGGCAATTTGGTCCTGTCATAGCGTCTCCTGACCGCCTTCAGCAACCGCGAACTCGTCGGGTACCTGCTGCTCTGTTTCACCGGACCCGCCGCTTTCGGTGCGCTCGTCGCTCAGTAGCCCGCCGGGATTCTCCTCGACCGCGTCGACCACCTCGCCCTGCCCCCGCTCACCGCGCTCACCACCGGCCAAGCGCGCTTGGTCGTCCGCTCGCTCGCCGGAGAGAGTGCGCTGGTCGTCGGTCTCTATCGCCTCGGCCGGGTCGGTAGCGTCGTCCTGAACGAAGTGGTCCAGTGTGCGGACTGAGGGGATGCTGGTGGGCATCCCGTCGAGCGCGTCGAGGAGCGTGTGCAACCGGTCTGGATGCATCGGTTCCTGCCCGTTCGCTTCTCGAATCCGGCTCACCGCTCGCCATGCCTGCCGAGCGTTGATGACCGCCTCTCGGCTCTGTGATAGCGCCGCTTCGAGGTCTGAAACACCGGCTTTGTATCCCTGCCACCCACGCCGGAGCGCACCGGCTGTCTCCGGTCGTAGCTCCATCTCGGGGTACTCATCGCCACCGACGGTCACAAGCTCCTGCTGCTCGCCCTGGTCGGCCGGTTCGTCGTCGATAAACTGGGCGATCTCCTCTTCGGAGTACCCACAGGTCTGGGTCAGGAACTCGCAGGCTTCGGGGTCGCCGTTCTCACAGTGCCCCCGAGCGTGGTCACACCGGCTGGACTGCGCGGCCCGAGCCGCACGGCCGGCCTTCTCCTGGGCCGACTCGCCACCGCTCCGAGCGCCGCTCTCTCGGCTTGCTCGGTCCATCACTTCCCGATGTTCGTCGACGGTCAGCGTTCCGTCGTAGTAGCTCACCCAGTCTTCCACGCCCTCTGCCTGTGCGATACCCTTCACACTCCGGGCGTGGGCGGTGTTGGCCCGCTTCTGGGAGAAATCAATCCGCTCGCGCTCACTGTCGGAAAGGGGAATTTGTCCGGGTCCGTCCGTTCGCTCTCCACGACCGTCTGCTGCCTCGATGCGTTCAGTTTCGAGGACCGATTCCGGCGTGTCGCTGCTGTAAGCAACGGTCTTGAGCCGGCGGTCGTCATCGCTACACAGATACTCACTGTGTCGGTCTCTCGCGGCGTCTGCCGCATCTTTACTTCCATATTCGATACGCTCCGTCAAACTATCACCACTCGGTGAACAAGCATACGCAGAAACAGAATTTCCAAAACCCCGTAAAACGCGCCGCTGAATGGCTGAATGACTGATTAGGCCATTACTCGGCTGGGTCAGTAGCCGCGTGGACTTTGCGAAGTTGAATGATGTAGCGTGACCGGCCGGGGCGTTTCTCCCCTTTCCAGACCGTCCGACCTACAGCTGGTGACGGCGACTCTCCAAAGCGGTCTTCGACGTACTCGCGAGCCTCACCCTTGGTGTCGAATGTCCCCAGTGTCTTACCTCCAGTACCCGCTTCGACAACCAGCCACTCCTCAGTATCGTCCCCAGACTGCTCACACATCGGCTTTTGCACCTCCCTGAGCGGGGTCGTGGCGGGAGAACGGCCGAACGTGGACCGCCATGTAGTCGCTTGGGGGAATCCCGTTCTGTAGGTGGACGTACCCACGCTTCGCCAGTCGGTTGAGAAGGCGCTGTGCGCCCTGCTGGTCGATGTTGTCGACGGCTTGGGCCAGTGCCCGTTTGGCGGTTTCACCCCGAACGATTCCGCCCTTCGTACGCTTCTTGCAGAGCGTTCGGTAGGCAACGGCGAGGTCCCGGTCGTCGGGGTCGGCGTAGGGTTCCACGCCTCCGTCTTCGGTCGGCTCCGAAACCTTCCATCGTACGTACTCTTCGAGGTCAGCACTCATGTTGTCGACCTGCTCCTTGTACTGTTCCTTCAGGTGAGTCGGCAGTCGGAACGTAATCTTGTCGCTGCCGCTCTCCTCGTGAAGTTGGCTCCCCCCAGTCATGTCTGACTAGCCACCTCCTCGTAAGACGGGGCCGAATCCCCATACGGCGGCGTGACTGATGCCGATGTTGGTACTTGTAGGACAGCCCCCCGTGGGGTCGCCAGAAGGTCTCGCGTGAGGGCGGGCGGGTGTGTGCGCGTCATAGGCGGCCCTCCGTTTTCTTTCGGGCATCCGTCAGCAGGTTTCCGATGGTGCCGGCCGCCCGGTCGGTGTAGCGGGCGAACTCCCGAACGCCGAAGCTACCGAGGTCACAGGCGAGGTAGGCATCGAGTTGAGCGGGAGGAAGGTGGTCGTAGGCGGTCGGATCGTCGTCGAGGGAGAGCCATGCTGGTGGCGCTGGGTACTCGCGGCCGGTGTCGAGGTGGGCCACGACGATCTGCCCACGGACCCACTGCCACCACAGCGAAGCGACGTGGGCACACCACCCGTCGCTGTAGTGGTAGCCCTGACAGTCGCACTCAGCGACGAGTGTACGGCTCTTGAGCGCCCAGAGAACGCGGTGGTAGTCGTCGCCGTCGGACAGACTCACGATACGCTCGGCGTCGTTGATAGCGCCGCCGTCGTCGCTCTCTTGCTGGGCACGCTGCCACGGCGTCGACAGCGTCCAGTCGTCAGGCATCGACAGCGTAGACGGCCCGCCGACCGTTCCGGGGAGGTCGTTGCTCGGTTGCCAGCTGCGCTCGGCACGGCTCATGGCCGACACACCCCCTCATCCAGCGCAGGACAGCGTTTCAACTCACGGTCGATGACGAAGCCACAGAACCGGCAGATTTGCCGGGTGGAGGGGTCAGCCGTGTGGCTCACGCTGACCACCTCGTTGCAGTGAAAAAGCGGCAGAGAAGGCCGCTATCCTTTATTTTGGAGTGGGACCGCCGAGATTCGAACTCAGGTCCGACGCACCCCATGCGCCGAGGATACCGCTACCCCACGGTCCCGCACTCTGGGAGAGGGGGGTGTTTTAATTAAGGGCTTCGCTTTGGTGACGAGATTGGCAGCCTGTGACGGGGAAGACACTGCCAGCGTGGTCCCGTCACTCGGCAACTTCGATGC
>JGI12330J12834_1000184_pt1 | contig 24123 bp, 29 predicted proteins | sample A23E1SouthBayCA_FD_12834 | JGI IMG/M metagenome (IMG submission 12834) | reverse complement strand
TGGAGGGCCAGGGCAGCATCGTCCACCCGGCGTACTCGGGCGTGACCGCGAGCATCGTCCACGGGTCGATGCCCGACCACCTCGTGCTCTGCCACGAGGTCGGCCGGGAGTCCGTCCACGGCTACGACCAGGCCATCCCGCCGGTCGAGTCGTTCCCGGAGCGCTACGAGCAGTTCGCGGGGCCGGTCAGTGACAGCGACGTGGTCGGCGGGATGCTGAACACCCGGAGCGTCGACGGCGACGCGGCCGCCCGCGACGCCGTCGCCGAGTTCGCCGACACCATCGGCGCGCCCGCCGACGACCCGGTCCGGTTCGGCACCGAGGCCGTCCTGGAGGCGATTCGATGAGGACCGAGCTCGAGCGCCGCGAGTTCGAACTCGAACACCCCTTCACCATCGCCCGCGGGACCCAGGAGACCGCGTCGAACGTCGTGGTGAGGGTCCACGACGAGGACGGACACACGGGTGTCGGCGGCGCGGCGCCCGCCGCCCACTACGGCGAGACCGCCGGGACAGTCGAGGCCGTGCTGCCGGCGCTGCTGGACGTCGTCGAGCGGGTCGACGACCCGGAGAATCTCGCCAGAATCGAGGCGGGCATGAGGGACGTCGTCCGGGACAACCCCGCGGCCCGCGCCGCGGTCTCCATCGCCTGCCACGACCTCGCCGCGAAGCGCGCCGGCCTGCCCCTCTACCAGTACTGGGGGCTGGACCCCGCGAACACCCTGGACAGCTCCTACACCGTCGGTATCGACGACGTCGAGACGATGCGCGAGAAGACCAGGCAGGCCGTCGACGCCGGCTACGGCACGCTGAAGGTCAAACTCGGGACGCCGCGGGACGAGGAACTGCTGTCGACGGTGCGGGAGGCCGCGCCCGACGCGACCATCCGCGTCGACGCCAACGAGGCCTGGAGCCCCCGCGAGGCCGTCCGGAACGTCGAGTGGGTCGCGGACTACGGCGTCGAGTTCGTCGAACAGCCCGTCCCCGCCGAGGACCCCGAGGGCCTGCGGTTCGTCTACGAGCGCGCCGCACTCCCCATCGCCGCCGACGAGTCCTGCGTCACTGCCAGCGACGTGCCACAGATTGCGGACAAGTGCGACATCGCGAACCTCAAGCTGATGAAGACCGGCGGGCTGCGCGAAGCGAAGCGGCTGATTCACGCCGCGAAGGCGCACGGGCTGGAGGTGATGTGTGGCTGCATGATAGAGTCGAACGCCAGCATCGCGGCGGCCGCGCACCTCGCGCCGCTGCTGGACTACGCCGACCTCGACGGCTCGCTGCTGCTCGCCGACGACGACTTCGACGGCGTCCCGCTGCCCGCCGGCCACGTCGACCTGCAGGCCGTCGCCCGGCCCGGGACTGCCGCACGAGAGTAACGGCCTCGCGACTGCCGGACGCGAACAGCGGCCCCGCGGCTGGCGCCCGAGAGTCGTCGCCGAAGCGCCGAGCCGCCGGCTGGGACGTGTGGATTGCTGCTCCGATTCCGCGCGGCGCGGGAGCTACGGAGCGTAGTTGTAGTGATAGTAAAGAGTCGGCCGTCGTCAGAGACGACGGGCGGCGGCGTTACTCGTTACGGACGAGGTTCGTCGCGCGCGGACCCTTCGGGGACGATTCGATGTCGAACTCGACTTCCTGACCCTCCTCGAGGTCCGGACCGCCGACGTCTTCCATGTGGAAGAAAACGTCCTCGTCGTCGTCGACGTCGTCTGCATCAGTCGAAATGAAACCGTAGCCGCCCGTGTCGTTGAAGAAGTCAACCTTACCTTCTGCCATTGCAAACAACCGTAGGGCCGGTTCGGGGATAAGGGTTGCGAGTGTCGCGGTACCACGGGCTGTGATTGGGCGAGTAGCCCCGCGGACGACCGACTGTGGTCCGCTGTCGCCCGTTCGTCGGTACTAACTCCGGCTCAGCGCCCCGTCTCTCTGTCAGTCTGTGTCAGGCACGCGGGAGTGCCGGGCGAGCCCGTGGAGCGGCCGCGGCGGCCGGGGCGTCCGAAGCAGTCGCACAGTCTCAACAGGCTTATGGAGCCCTCCCGGCGAAGCAACTGTGTAATGAGTTCGGTCACTGTGACGCTGCCGGACGGGTCCACGCTCGACGTGGAGTCCGGCGCGACGGTCGAGGACGTAGCGTACGAAATTGGGNCTGGCCTCGGCCGTGACACAGTCGCGGGGAAGATAGACCACGAGCTGGTGGCCAAGGAGCAGCCAATCACCGAGGACTGCGAGATCGAGATCGTCACCGACCAGAGCGACGAGTACCTGGACGCGCTCCGGCACACGGCCGCCCACGTGCTCGCGCAGGCCATCCTCCGACACCACCCCGACGCGAAGCTCACCATCGGTCCGTACACCGACGAGGGCTTCTACTACGACGTGGCGAACGTCGAACTGGACGCCGACGACCTCGACGAGATTCAGGCCGAGGCCGAGTCCATCATCGACGAGGACCTCGACGTGGAGCGCGTCGAGGTCGCCCGCGAGGACGCCGAAGCCGCGTACGAGGACAACGAGTTCAAGCGCGAGATTCTGGAGACGGAAGCCGCTGGCGGCGACACCGTGAGCTTCTACGAGCAGGGCGAGTTCGAGGACCTCTGCCGCGGCCCGCACGTCGACTCGACGGGCGAGATCGGCGGCTTCGAGGTGCTGGAGACCTCCGCCGCGTACTGGCGCGGCGACGAGGAGCGGGAGACCCTCACGCGCGTGTACGGGACGGCGTTCCCGTCCGAGAGCGAACTCGACGACTACCTAGAGCGCCGGGAGGAGGCCCAGGAGCGCGACCACCGCAAGCTCGGCCGGGAGATGGACCTGTTCTCCATCCCGGACGTCACCGGTCCCGGGCTCCCGCTGTATCACCCGAACGGGAAGACGGTGCTCCGGGAGCTCTCCGAGTTCGTCCACGGCCTGAACCGCGAGATGGGCTACGAGGAGGTCGAGACGCCACACCTGTTCCGCACGGAGCTGTGGAAGCAGTCCGGGCACTACGACAACTACGTCGACGACATGTTCCTCCTCGACGTGAACGACGAGGAGTACGGCCTGAAGCCGATGAACTGCCCGGGCCACGCCACCATCTTCAACCAGGGGTCGTGGAGCTACCGCGACCTCCCCGTGCGGTACTTCGAGGACGGCAAGGTCTACCGGAAAGAGCAGCGCGGCGAGCTCTCGGGGCTCTCTCGGGTGTGGGCGTTCACCATCGACGACGGCCACGTGTTCGCGCGCGCCGACCAGATCGAGGAGGAGGTCCGGCGGCTGATGGACACCATCACCGAGGTCTTGGACACCTTCGACCTCGACTACGAGGTCGCGCTCGCGACGCGCCCGGAGAAGTCCGTGGGCAGCGACGACATCTGGGAGCAGTCCGAGAACCAGCTCCGGGAGGTGCTCGACCAGCAGGGCGTCGACTACGACGTCGAGCCCGGCGACGGCGCGTTCTACGGCCCCAAAATCGACTTCGGGTTCTCCGACGCACTCGGCCGGTCGTGGGACGGCCCGACGGTCCAGNTGGACTTCAACATGCCCGACCGCTTCGACCTGGAGTACACGGGCTCGGACAACGACGCCCACCAGCCGGTGATGATTCACCGCGCGCTCTACGGCAGCTACGAGCGGTTCTTCATGGTGCTCATCGAGCACTACAACGGCCGCTTCCCGACGTGGCTGGCGCCCGAGCAGGTGCGCATCCTCCCCGTGACGGACGACAACCTCGGGTACGCCCACCGCGTGAAGAACGAACTCGACGGCTACCGCGTGGATGTCGAGGACCGCGACTGGACCGTCGGCCGGAAGATCCAGCAGGCCCACGACGACAACGTCCCGTACATGCTCGTACTCGGCGACGACGAGGAGGACGCCGGGACGGTCTCCGTGCGCGACCGCCAGGAGCGCGAGCAGAAGGACGTCGCACTCGAGGACTTCCTCTCGCACCTCGACAGCGAGGTCGACGGGAAGCGAACCGCACCCGACTTCCTCGACTAGCTGGTCGGCGCGGGCGCCGGTCGGCCTCGCCGCCGGCACGTGCGTGGCGTTCTTGTGGCTGTACTCGGCCCGATAGCGTGAGCAACGGGGACGGCGACGCTGTTACCGATTCTGGGGCCGTCGGCGTACGTGCTCGCCGCCCTACTCGCTGTAATCGCGGTCCAGGTCGCTGTCGGTCGCGTGGTCCGTCTCGCGGAGGACGAACGCGCCGATGGACAGCGTGCGTTTCGTGACGGTGACGATGCGGACGATGTACGACAGCAACACGAGGAACGGCAGCGCGGCGACGGTGGCGGCGGCGCTCACGACGAGCAGTGCGTGGTTGACGCCGAGCGTCGTCCCCGGATATCGGGCCGGGTCGAACAGCAGGAGCGCCGCGATGGAGACGACGAGCGCGGGGACGGCGGCGTACAGCAACACCCGAGAGAGCTCCGAGAGCTCCCACTGGAAGTACAGCGTCTTGAAGTGTTCGCGCGCCGGCCCGAACAGGCGCAGCGTCTCCAGGAGGTCGTCGAGGGCCCCGTTCGCGCGCTCGGAGAGGGCGTCGCCGTGGTCGGCACGCAAGCGCTCGCCGGCGTAGATCTTCCACGAGTAGTTGTAGTCCAGGGCCGCCCGCAGCACGTCGAACGTCCCGAACTCCGAGCCGTCGAGCTTCGCGACGACTGTGTCTGCGTTCCGCACGAGGTTGTCGGTGTACGTCGCTACGGCGTCGCCCGCGTCGCCGTCCGGAGCGGCGTCCCGCAGCCGTTCGGCCTGCTCGCTGGTGGCCGCGACGAGCGTGCGCAGGAACGCCGACGGCTCCGTCGGCGCGACGTCCACGCCGATGGCGTCCGCGGCGTCCGACCGGAACGAGACCGCGCCCTCCATGCGGTCGCGCTGGTCNCCGACGGACCCGAGCTCCTGGGAGAGCACGAGCTGGCTGAGCGTCAACACGAGCGTGACGCCCGTGATGGTCGCGCCGACGAGGGCGTTGAACAGCGTCTCGTGGGGGTCGCCGGCAGTCAGCAGGGCGTACGCCGACGACGGGAGCAGCGTTCCGGCGGCGACGAGGGAAACGAACACGACGGCGAGCAGGCCGGCAGTGACCACGCGGCGGTCGGCCTCCATCGCCAGCCAGACGCGGCGGCTGTCCCGCGAGCCGCGTTCGCTCATCTCGTCGCTCGGCTGGTCGTCCGGCATTGGTCGAGACGTACGACGGCCGGCGGGATAACGGTACGTGCGGGACGCCGGCCGCCGCGGAGGCGGGACCGATAACTGCGGGGAACGCGAACCAGACGGTATGCGACAGGAGACGGTGCTCGTGCCGGGCGCCAGAGACGTCGAAGCGACGCTGGACGAACCCGACGACGGAGAACCGTCGGCGTGCGTGGTGGCGTGCCCGCCACACCCGCAGCACCGCGGCCACCGGGGCGACGCGCGGCTGGAAGCCGTCTCGGAGTACGTCGTCGACGCGGGCGTCGCGTGCCTGCGCTTCGACTACGGCGACTGGGACGAGGGGCTGGGCGAGCGCGAGGACGCCCGGAACGCACTCCGCTGGGCCGCCGACCGCTACGACACCGTCGGCGTCTTCGGGTTCAGCTTCGGCGGCTCGATCGCCGCGCTCGCCGCCGCGACGACCGAGGTCGAACTGTGCGCGGTGTCGCTGCTCGCACCCGCGGCGGAGCTGCCCGCGGGCCTCGACGCCGCCGCCGCGCTCGCGGACGTGCCCGCGCCGCTCCAGGTGGTGTACGCGACCCGCGACGACACGGCGGACTGGGAGCCGGTCGTCGACGCGGCTCGCGACCTCGACTGCGAACTCGTGGAGCTCGACAGCGACCACTTCTTCGTCGGGAAACTCGACACGGTCGCCGAGACGGTCGGACCGTTCCTCCTGGACGCCTGCTAGGCGACGCCGGGGTCGAACTGACCGTTCGTGGGGTATCGGTTCCCACCCGCGACGGGCGTCCCGAAACGGTTTTTGCTCGGCCTGCCGGACGGTCAGTATGCCGACGGAGACCGGATACGACCCCTCGCTCGGGAGCAAGTTCGTGTTCGTGACTGGCGGCGTGATGTCGGGCCTGGGGAAGGGCATCACGGCTGCGAGTCTCGGACGACTGCTCTCGAACGCGGGCTTCGACGTTACTGCGGTGAAGATTGACCCGTACCTGAACGTGGACGCGGGCACGATGAACCCCTACCAGCACGGCGAGGTGTACGTGCTGAAAGACGGTGGCGAGGTCGACCTCGACCTCGGGAACTACGAGCGGTTCCTCGACGAGGACATGACCTCCGACCACAACGTCACCACGGGGAAGGTCTACCAGAACGTCATCGAGCGCGAGCGCGCCGGTGACTACCTCGGGAAGACCGTCCAGATAATCCCCCACGTCACCGACGACATCAAGCGCCGCATCCGCGAGGCGGCCGAGGGCAGCGACGTCTGCCTCGTGGAGGTCGGCGGCACGGTCGGCGACATCGAGGGGATGCCGTTCCTCGAAGCCCTCCGCCAGTTCAGCCACGAGGAAGACGACGAGGACATCCTGTTCACGCACGTCACGCTCGTGCCGTACTCGAAGAACGGCGAGCAGAAGACCAAGCCAACCCAGCACTCCGTGAAGGAACTCCGGTCGATCGGTCTCCAGCCGGACATCCTCGTGGGGCGCTGCGAGAACCGCCTCGACCCGGACGTCAAGGAGAAAATCGCGCTGTTCTGTGACGTGCCGACCGACGCCGTGTTCTCGAACCCGGACGTGGAGGACGTCTACCACGTGCCGCTGACCGTCGAGGAGGAGGGGCTCGACGAGTACGTGATGGAGCGGTTCGGGCTCGCCGACGACGCGCTCCCCGCCGAGGAGCGTTCGACCGAGTGGCGCGACCTCGTCACGCGGGAACGCACCGGTGAGGTGGACATCGCGCTCGTCGGCAAGTACGCCCTCGAAGACGCATACATGAGCATTCACGAGGCGCTCAAGCACGCCGGCCTGGAGGCTGGCGTGGACGTGAACGTGCTCTGGGTGGACTCCGAGGAGATGCGCGACCACCACGAGGACCGCATCGAGCAGGCCGACGGCATCGTCGTGCCCGGCGGCTTCGGCTCCCGCGGCACCGAGGGCAAGATCGAGGCGATTCGGTACGCCCGCGAGCACGACGTGCCGTTCCTCGGGCTCTGCCTGGGCTTCCAGCTCGCGGTCGTGGAGTACGCGCGCAACGTCCTCGGGATGGAGGGCGCCCACTCCACGGAGATCGACGACGAGACGCCGTACCCCGTCATCGACCTGCTGCCCGAGCAGTACGACCTCGAAGACCTCGGCGGGACGATGCGGCTCGGCGCTCACGAGACCGACATCGAGCCCGGGACGCTCGCCGCCGACCTCTACGGCGGCACGTCCTGCACGGAGCGGCACCGCCACCGGTACGAGGTCAACCCCGAGTACATCGACGACCTCACGACGGACGGCCTGACGTTCTCCGGGGAGGCCGGCAACCGCATGGAGATCGTGGAGTACGACGACCACCCGTTCTTCTTCGGGACGCAGTTCCACCCCGAGTACCGGTCGCGACCGACCCGCGCGAGCCCGCCGTTCGTCGGGCTGCTGGACGCCGTGCTCGAACGCGCCGACGTGGACCCGGCCGCCGACCGCGAGCCGGAGGTGACGAACTGATGGTGGACGTCGACGCCTTCGTCGAGGACGCCCGCGAGGAGATTCGCGAGGAACTCGGCGACGAGACGGCCATCATCGCGCTGTCGGGCGGGGTCGACTCCTCGACGGCCGCCGCGCTCGCCTACGAGGCGGTCGGCGACCAGCTCGTCCCGGTCTACGTGGACACCGGCCTGATGCGGAAGGGCGAGACAGACGAGATTCGGGAGGTCTTCGACTACATGGACAGCCTCCGCGTCGTGGAGGCCCAGGCCCGCTTCTTCGACGAGCTCGCGGGCGTCACGGACCCCGAGGAGAAGCGCCACCGCATCGGCGAGCAGTTCATCCGGGAGTTCGAGACGGTCGCCGAGGAGGTCGGTGCCACCCAGCTCGTGCAGGGCACCATCTACCCGGACCGCATCGAGAGCGAGGGCACCATCAAGAGCCACCACAACGTCGGCGGGCTGCCCGAGCGCGTCGGCTTCGACGGCATCGTGGAGCCGATGCGCGACCTCTACAAGGACGAGGTCCGGGAGGTCGCGCGCCACCTCGGCCTCGAAGAGATTATCAGCGAGCGCATGCCGTTCCCCGGCCCCGGGCTCGCCGTGCGCGTCGTCGGCGAGGTCACGCCCGAGAAGGTCGAAGTCTGCCGGGAGGCGACCCACATCGTCGAGGAGGAGCTCGAGGAGTACGAGCCCTGGCAGGCGTTCGCCGCCGTACTCGGCCGCGCCACCGGCGTCAAGGGCGACAACCGCGTCCACGGCCACGTCGTCGCCGTGCGCTCCGTCGAGTCACGCGACGGCATGACCGCCCGCGCTCAGGAACTGGAGTGGGAGACCCTCCAGCGCCTGCAGTCCCGCATCGCCGGCACCATCGACGAGGTGTCGCGGGTGGTCTACGACGTGACTCACAAGCCGCCCGCGACCATCGAGTACGAGTAACGCGCTTCTCGGACTCGGCAGGTTCTTCAGCCAGCCGCCCCGACGCTGGGGTATGCACGCAATCGTCGTCGGAGCTGCGGACGCCGACATCGCCGACGCGCTCGAAGCCGAGGGCGTCGACGTGACTCGTCTCGAGGGCGTGGCGTCCGGCGAGCGACTCGAGGACGCCGGCGCCGCGGACGCCGACCTGCTGGTCGTCGTCGACGTCGCCGAAGCCACCGCGGTGCCCGTCGCCCGCGAACTGAACCCCGACCTCCGCACCGTCGCGTACACCGGCGACGGCGTCCCCGAGTTCGTCAAGGGNGTCCTCGACCTCACGGTCGACCCCGCCCTCCTGGACGCCACCGCCGTCGCGGAAGAACTGGTCGCGTAACGAACCTTTTTGCGCATTCGTTTCGAAGCGTTCCAGCGTGAAACACCGAGCCCTCCCCGTAGTCGCGCTCGTCGCGCTCGCCGCGCTCGCCGGCTGCGCGACTGCGCCCGTGCAGCAGCCGTCAGACGCGACCGCGACGCCCGCGGCTTCGCCCACAGACGAGCCGTCGACCCCTCAGGCCGACCGCGTGACAGTCTCCGAACTCGGTGCGACGCTCGAGGGCGTGAACGCGACCGAAGTCTGGCATCGCGTGGGAACTATCGTCGACGTCGAGTTGCCGTCGCCACCGGACGTGGTCGTCCGCACGAGAGACCCCGGCTACAGCCACACCCCGAGCGAGTTCCGGCAGTCGATGGGCGCGGAGCGCTACGCGGGCAGCACCGACATTCCCGCCGGGCGGTACGACCCATCGGGCACAGTCGTCATCAAGCGCACGCCGAACTCGACCGCCGCGGAAATCGAGTCGGTCCTCGCCCACGAGTTCGCGCACGCGCTCCAGTACGAGCACCTGAAGCCACAGTTCCCGCACGGCGACGGGCTCGCCGAGCAGACCGTTATCGAGGGGTCGGCCGAATACGTCGAGTGGCGGTACGCAGCCGAGTACGGCTCCTACGACTCGGAGCAGCGGTACCAGCGGAGCCACTCAGAGGGGGCCGAGATCGGCAAACTCTTCAACGCGCCCTACTCCCAGGGCGCGCAGTGGGTTCGGAACCACAGCGACCCGGACGCGCCGCTCGAATCGGCGTTCGAGCGCCACCCGACCACCGCCGAGCAGGTGCTCCACGGCCTCGCGCCGGGAAGCGAACCGCCACGGCCCCTCGCAGCCGACGGGGAGAGTGGTGCCACCGGGCTCTTCGTGACCGGCGAGCGACGCGGTGAAGCCGAGTTGCGCTTCCTCCTGGAGTACGGCCTCTCGAGTCAGCGAGCGGAGCGAGCGGCCGCCGGGTGGGGCGACGACCGCCGGCTGTGGTTCTCGAACGACTCCGGAAACGGCTACGCGTGGGCGGTTCGGTGGGACTCGCCCGACGAGGCCCGTGAGTTCGAGGCCCTGTTCGCCGACTACCGCGCGAACGCGTCCGAGCCGCTGGCGCTCCGGTCGGTCGGCGACGAGACGACCGTCGTGCTGTCGGGCCGCGAGGCCTTCGTGCGGAACGCGACCGTCTCGGGAACTGCGGGGAACGTCACCGTGGCGGCCGGAGACTGAAGGCGCTCGCCGCCGTCTCACCGGTATGGCACTCGACCGCTATCCGGACGTCGACCCCGACGAGGGCGAGGTCGTCACCGAGGAACTGTTCGTCAGCGAGGACGCGCTCGTGAAGGCGTTCGCGCTCGGCCCCGGCGCCGAAGTCGAACCCCACGAGCACACCGACCAGACCAACGCCTTCCACGTGCTCTCGGGCGAAGTCGTCGTCGTGCAGGGCGACGACGGGGAGACGGTGACGGCGCCGGGCGTGGTCGTCCACGAGCGCGGCGTCCCGCACGGCGCCCGCAACGACTCGGACGCCGTGGGGGTGTTCACGGCGACGATGGCGCCGATGGGGTGACTACCGCCCGACTTCGACGCTCGTGTAGAGGAACCAGACGCCGAGAGCGCCGAGCAGGGGGACGACGGCGGCCGCGATAGCCATGGCGGCGGCCCACGTGATCGGCCGCGGGCTGTGCGCGCTGGCGTCCCGGTAGATGCCGACGGTCGGAATCCCGACCAGCAGGACGCCAACGATGACGAACATCGAGAGCATCTCGGCCTGTGGGCTCGCGAGGAGGGCCAGCGGCATACGTTCCGGTGTCCGGGGTGGGACAAACGCTTTCCGGTCACAGCGAGAGCGCGAGCGGGCGGCCGGGCCGCGCGTCCTCGGGGTCGTCGACGGCCGCCGAGAACGGGCTGACGTGCTCCCAGCAGACGAACGTCTCGACCCGGCCGGGCTCGTAGAGGAAGTAGTCGGCGGGCTTCGAGCAGCGGTCGCACACGGGGTCGCCGCCGCAGTCGTCGAGTGCCGCCGACAGCGCTGCCGCCGCGTCACGGTCGGGGCCGGGGTCGCTGTGACGCGACGCGTCACTCGCCCCGTCGCTGTCGCCGGGCGCGTCGTCGCTCGCTGGCGACATCTACGCCGGAATACGGCGCTCTACGGTTTAAACTTCGTCCCGACGCGACCCCAAGCTGTAACTCGGCGCGCGCGCTCCCGCCGTACATGGACGCGAACCGAGCGGCGCGTCGGACCGCCGCGTCGCTACCACTCGACGGACTCGCCGGCCGCCTCGACGGCGGCGTCGTCGCGCCGACCGAGGCGGGGTACGCGGACGCGCGCCGCGTCTGGAACGGCACGGTCAACGAGTACCCGGTCGCCGTGGCGTACTGCGAGTCGATACCGGACGTCGCCGCCAGCGTCGCGTTCGCCCGCGAGCACGGCGTCGACGTCTCGGTGCGCGGCGGCGGGCACGGCGTCGCCGGCAGCGCCGTCGCCTCGGGGTCACTGGTCGTGGACTGCTCGCGCATGAACTGGGTGACCGTCGACCCCGACGACCGCACCGCGCGCGTCGGCCCGGGGGCCACGTGGGCGGAGTTCGACCGGGCGACGCAGTCGTTCGGCCTGGCGACGCCCGGCGGCGTCGTCTCCGAGACGGGCGTGGCCGGACTCACGCTCGGCGGCGGAACGGGCTACCTCTCGCCGAAACACGGCTTCACGGCGGACAACCTCCGCGCCGTCGACGTCGTCACCGGCACCGGGGAACGCGTGACGGCGGCCGCCGACCGCCACGATGACCTGTTCTGGGCCGCCCGTGGCGGCGGCACCCCGGGCGTCGTCACGGCTTTCGAGTTCGACCTCCACCCGCTGGCCCACGACGTGCTGTACGCCGAGTCGTGGCTGCCCGCCGACCGGGCGCCCGAGGCGCTCCGCGAGTTCCGGGCGTACCAGGAGACCGCGCCCGACGAGGCCTGCGTGTCCCCGTACTACGCCTTCGTTCCCGAGACGGCGGCGTTCCCAACCGACCGCCACGGCGACCTCGCGCTCGTGCTCGCCGGGGCCTACACCGGCGACCCAGCCGACGGCCGCCGGGAGTTCGACTGGCTGCGCGACCGCGACGACGCCGTCGCCGAGACCTGCGACGCGATGCCGTACACGGCTCTGCAGACGATGATGGACGACGACTTCCCGACGGGGCGCCGGTACTACTGGAAGTCCGTCCCGGTCGAGACGCTCACCGACGACGCCATCGAGACGCTGCAGGACGCCGCCACGGCCGCCCCGTCGACGCTGTCGACCGTCGTCGTCTGGCCGATGCACGGCGCCGTCGGGCGAGTCCCCGCCGACGAGACGCCGCTGACCGGCCGGGACGCCGGCGTCGTCCTGAACGTCGAGGCCGCGTGGGACGACCCGACCGCCACCAGCGAGAACGTCCGCTGGGTGCGCGAGACCTGTGACGCACTCCGTGACGCCGCGGCGCTGCCGGGGGCCCTCCCGAACTTTGCGGGCGGCGAGGACCCCGACGCCGCCGACGTGTACGCCGCTGACGCCGACCGACTGCGGGCCGTCCGCTCCCGGTACGACCCGGACGGCGTGTTCACCTACGAGCGGGACTGACGGCTACTCCCGCAGCCGGCCGAGCACCGGAATCTCCTCGAGGCGGTCCTCGTCGAGTGCGCTCCAGTCGATGCCCGCGGGCTTGCCGCCCTCGTACTCGGTCTCGACGGTCCGTTCGGGCGTGACCACGAGGTCCATCGGCACGTCGTGGGCGCCGGTCGGGACGGCGTCGTCGACGACCTGTCGCTCGTGGACGGTGGTGACGGTGGTCGTGTCGTCGCCGACGCGCCCGAACTCCCGGAGGAGCGCGAACTCCAGGTCGCTGTACCCCTCGCCCTTCCCGACGCGCTCGCCGCGCTCGGTGACGGCGACGCTCCCCGAGACCACGAGGTCGATCGGGTCGACGTCCTCGGGGCCGACGGGCTCGCCGTACTCGCCGATGCCGGAGACGGTCGTCGCCGCGTCGACGTCGTCGACGGCCGCCGGGTCGATGCGGAGGAAACAGGCCTCGTCTCGGAGCCGAGGCACGGCGGCGTAGAGCGTCTTGCCGGCGCGCAGCGCCGCGCGCCGAACCGGGAGCTGGGGGGCGTCGGGGTTCGCCTTCACGGTGTCCGCCCGCTGCCACGCCTCGGTGCCGGTGAGCCGGTCGGCGGCCTCACTCGCTCCCGCGAAGTTCGGGATGCGGCCGTGGGGCGGGAACGGGAACCGGGCGACGCCACTCGCTTCGAGGTCGTCCCAGACGCGCTCGCGGAGCGCCTGCTTGTCGGTCACGGCTGCTCGTCGCCGTCGCCGCCCCGGTTCGCCAGCCCGACGAGGTGCGATATCTCGGGGAGGATGACGTCCTCGGTCCCGAGCCGTGTGGCGTGCTCGCTGCCCGGGAGACAGAAGACGAGCGTGTCCTCGACGACGCCGGCGGTCGCCCGCGACCCGACGACTCTCGTCCCGATGTCATCGAAAGAGAGTCGACGGAACAGCTCCCCGAAGCCCGGGAGTTCCTTGTCGAACAGCGGCCGGGCGGCGTCGACAGTGACGTCGTCCGGAGTGACGCCGGTGCCACCCGTGGTGACGACGACGTCGACGTCGTCGCGGCCGAGGAGGTTGTCGACGGCGCCCTGCACGCGGTCGTAGCTGTCCGTGACGAGCTCCCGGGTGACGACTTCGTGGCCGTCGGCCTCGAACGCGTCGACGATCGCGTCCCCGCCCGGGTCGTCGTCCAGCGACCGCGTCGAGGACACCGTCAGCACCGCCACGCCGGCGGCGTCGGCGTCGTGGTCGTGGTGGTCGTGGTCGGTGTGTGTCTCCTCGCCGTGGTCGTGGTCGGTGTCCGTCTGCTCGTCGTGGTCGCCGTCAGTCGGCTCGTCGCCGTCGTCGGGCGGTTCGTCGTCCTCGTCGCTGCTGCGGCGCGTGTCTCTCGACTGGAAGTCGACCATGGCGGGAGTAGGGAGGCCGGCGGCAAAAGCGTAGACCCCACAGTTTTGGTCGGCCGCCCCGAGTCGTCGCGCATGGACGCAGTCACGTTCGACGGCCACGGCGACACCGACGTCGTCGGCTACGGTGAGGTCCCGGACCCCGAGGTCGGGCGGGACGAGGTACTGGTAGACGTGAAAGCGGGCGCGCTCAACCACCTGGACGTGTGGACGCGCCGCGGAATGCCCGGCCTCGACCTGGAGATGCCCCACGTGCCGGGCAGCGACGGCGCGGGCGTCGTCACGGAAGTCGGGGCGGACGTCACTCGCTTCTCGGCGGGCGACCGCGTCGCGCTCTCGGCGGGCGTCTCCTGCGGGCACTGTGAGTTCTGTCGGAACGGCGAGTATCCGCTTTGCGCCTCGTTCCACGTCATCGGCGAGCACGTCCCCGGCGTCCACAGCGAGTACACCGCGATTCCGGCCGACAACCTCGTCCCGGTGCCCGACCACGTCGACTGGGAGACGGCGGCGGCCGCGCCGCTGGTGTTCCAGACGGCGTGGCGGATGCTGAACACGCGGGCGGACGTCTCGCCCGGCGAGTCCGTGCTCGTCCTGGGGGCGAGCGGCGGCGTCGGCCACGCGGCCGTCCAGATTGCGGCCCACGCCGGCGCGGAGGTGTACGCGACGGCGAGCACCGAGGAGAAACTCCGGTACGCCGAGGAACTCGGCGCCGACCACGCCATCAACTACGAGGAGGCGGACTTCGCCGACGAGATTCGCGCGGAGACCGGCAAGCGCGGCGTCGACGTCGTCGTCGACCACGTCGGCGAGGCGACCTGGGACGACTCACTGAAGTCGCTCGCGAAGGGCGGCCGGCTCGTCACGTGTGGCGCGACCACCGGCGGCCGGCCGGAGACCCACGTCCAGCGCGTGTTCTGGAACCAGTTGGACATCCTCGGGTCGACGATGGCGACCCCCGGCGAGGCCGACGACGCCCTCGAACTGGTGTGGGACGGCACCTTCGACGTCCGCGTCCGGGACGTGTTGCCGATGAGCGAGTCGGCGCGCGCCCACGAACTGCTGGAGAACCGGGAGGGCTTTGGGAAGGTAGTGGTTAGACCCGACAGCGAACTCGACTGATGGTCCAGCCCCACGAACCCCAGGAGGCCGCCGGTACAGACGACATGAGCAAGCGGTCCCAGTGGCTACTTGTCGCCGTCCTCGCGCTCTGCGGGCTGGCGGCGCCGGCGTTCATCTACTGGGCGGGCCCCGGGAGCTTCGGGCTCGGGTTCCGCGACACCTACCTCACGATTCCGATGATTCCCGCGGTTCTCCTGGGGCTCGTCGGCGTCTGGACCGCGATTCGGGGCTGACGAGTTCGCCCCGGGACGTGTCGCCGTGACAGACGGACGAACGACTCAGGAGGGGCGCCGTGTCACAACCGCCCATGAGCGACCTCCGCGGCGAGAACCGCCGGCTCTGGAACGAGTGGAGCGACGACTTCCAGGCCATCTGGAACGCGGACACGGCCGACGGCGACCTCCACGAGACGCTGTTCCGCGTCCCGCAGAGCGTCCGCTTCTGGGCGGTCGCGGCGTAGTCGTTCAGCGCACGGCGACCGTCTGGCGCTCGAACGTCTCGCCCGTCCACAGCCACGCGTCCAGCGTCGGCGGCCGAGCCGCCAGCGACACCACGAGGTAGACGTGGTCCGGCCAGCGCGCGTGTTCGCGGTCGGTCGCGCTCGGGTGGCTCGGCCCCGACGGGTGGGAGTGATAAAACCCGACGACTTCCCGGCCGGTCGCCTCCGCCTCGTCGAACACCGCGAGCGTCGTCTCGGGGTCGAGTTCGTACCGCAGTCGGGGCGCGTCCGCGACGTTCGGCACGCGGCGAACAGCCGTCACGCGCCGACCGACGCCGCCGTTCTCGCGCTCGACGCGCTCGCCGACGAACGCCCCGCAGGCTTCGAGCGGCGCGTCCGCTCGCGCGTGGTCGAGCACGGCGTCGTAGGCGGCGCGCGTGAGGACGAACACGGCTCCGCGTTCGCGGCCAGCACTGAAAAATCGGCGGGTCGGGGGGCCAGTGCGTTACTCGCGCTCGCCGTCCGGGACCGGGTCGGCGTCACCCTCGAAGTCCCGCCGCATCGAGATCTCGAACCACGGACACAGCCGGAGCTGGCGGTAGTACCGGGGATTCTCGTAGAGGTCCTCGTAGTCGACCCACATCGCGCCGCCGACCTCCTCGGGGTCGCGGTCGAAGCTCGTGTCGTGGAGCGTCGCCTGCAGGACGGCACAGACCTCCCACTCCAGGCCCTGGTCGAGGTACCGGCGCTTGTACTCGAAGCGGTCCGTGACCTCCAGGTCGCCGTACTGGTCGGGCGTGATGCCGAGTTCCTCCTCGAGGCGCTCGCGAGTGGCGTCCTTCTGGCTCTGGTCCTCGACGGGGTGGCTGGCGACGGTGCCGTCCCAGTACGTGTCCCAGAGGCGCTTGCGTTCGGCGCGCTGCGCGAGCAGGATGCGGCCGTCCTCGTCGAACAGCAGACAGGTGAACGCGCGGTGGCGGACGCCGTCGCCGGTGTGGGCGTCGAGGCGGTTGGCCAGCCCCTCGCGCTCGTCGAAGGCGTCGACCGCGACGACGGCCTGCTCGGCATTCTCGGCGGTCTCGTCGTCCCGTTCGGACTCCACGGGGACGCTCGGCTCGGTCTCGCTCATGTCCTCACGGACGACCACCCTGCCTAATAGCGCTTCGACTCACCCGAGCTTCTCGTCGAGAATCAGCCGCGTGCGCGTGGAGACGACCGACTCCTGCTCGCGGGCTTTCGTCATCAGGTCGTTGACGCCGCCGGTGTCCGCGGCGTCGACGACGAGCACGATGTCGTCCTCGCCGGAGACCTGCCAGACGTGGTCGACGGCGTCCCACTCGACCATGTGGTCGCCGACTTCGTTCGTGTCGGCGTCCATCGCGACCCCGATTTCGAGCATCGCCTTGACGTTCCCGGTGGAGGTGGCGACCGTGAACCGCTCGATGACCTCGTCCTCGACGAGCTGGTCGACGCGGTTCCGGACGGTGCCCTCGCTGACGTCGATGTCCTCGGCGATCTCGGTGTACGGCGTGCGGGCGTCTCGTCGGAGCGCGTCCAGAATCTGGCGGTCGACGTCGTCCATACCCACCGTTGTGGCACCCACACAAAAAGGATTGCGAAAATCGTAACTCAGCTTCGAAAGGAAGGTTTATACTTCCGAGCTTCGTGTGAATCTCGTAATGACAGACGCCTACCTCGCGCTGGAGACCGGTGACGTCGTCGAGGCGAACGCCCGCGCGCCAGGCGCGGCGCGGGGCGAACTCGTGTTCACGACCGCCTACACCGGCTACGAGGAGAGTCTCACCGACCCGTCCTACGAGGCACAGGTACTCACGTTCGCGTACCCGCTCGTCGGCAACTACGGCGTGCGGGCCGAGCGCATGGAGTCCGACCGCGCCCACCCGAGCGCCGTCGTCGCCCGCGAACTCACCGACGACGTCGCGGACTGGCTCCGCGACGAGGGCGTCCCCGCCGTCGACGGCCTCGACACCCGCGACCTCGTCCTCGACATCCGCGAGGGCGGCGCGATGCAGGTCGGCGTCTCCGCCGGCCCGGACGCCAGCCCGGCAGAGGCCCGCGCCCAGCTCGCCGACTGCCCCGAGCTCTCGGACCTCACGGACATCGGGGCGCGCGTCAGCGTCGACAGCGTCCGGACGTACGGCGACGGCGACACCGACGTCGCGCTCGTCGACTGCGGCGCCAAGCACTCCATCGTCGACTCGCTCGTCGACCGCGGCGCCACCGTCCACCGCCTCCCCTACGACGCCACGCCCGCCGACGTCGACGCCATCGACCCGGACGTGCTGTTCGTCTCGAACGGCCCGGGCGACCCCGCGAACTTCGACGCCGCCGAACGCCTCGTCGACGAGTACGTCGGCGACGTCCCGGTCGCCGGCATCTGCCTCGGCCAGCAGGTCGTCGCTCGCGCGCTCGGCGGCGACACCGAGAAGATGGCGTTCGGCCACCGCGGCGTCAACCAGCCCGTCCTCGACCACGACTCCGGGCGCGTCGTCATGACCACGCAGAACCACGGCTACACCGTCGCCGACCCCGGCGACCTGGAGGTCACGCAGGTCAACGTCAACGACGACACGCCGGAGGCCCTCGACTCCGACGAACTCGGCGTCCTCACGCGCCAGTACCACCCCGAGGCCAATCCCGGGCCGAACGACACGCTGGACTTCTTCGACGACGTGCTCGCGATGACCGAGACGCGTCGAGTGACACCCGCCGCCGACTGACGCCTCGGTCTCCGCTCACTGCCCGGCAGACCCCCGACTGGCTCGCGGCCCGAAACGTTATCTTCCGCGCCCGAGAGACGGAAGATAATGCCCGGGTCGGAGTCCGTGTTCTCCGAGAATCCGCTGACGTTCCGCGAGTGGCACGCAGCCGTACTCGGCGGGACCGTCGGCGTCGTCGCCGGCTACCTCCCGGTCGTCGGGTACCCGAGCGTCGGCGTCACGCTGGTGGGGCTCGTCGTCGGCGTCGCGCTCGGCGTGAAGCGCCTCGGCAGCGTCGCCGGCCGCACCGTCAGAAGAGAACCGTGGTACGCGCTCGCCGCGCTCGTCGCCGCCGCGGCTGCCGTCCGCGTGCTGGTCTGACTACACGTAGGCGCCTTGGTCCCGAAACACGACATCGACTGCCGACTCGGTCACGAGATAGGTGGTGTTCGTGCGGCCGTCGCCGTCCGCCGACCGCGTCGAGTAGCCGAACGGCTGCTTCACGCGGACGTAGACGCCGGTCTCGTTGCGCGCGAGAACGGACGCCTCTCTGCCCGTGACTGTCGACCCGACCACGTACGACTGGACTTTTCCGTTCGTCCCCAGTTCGCGGTCGACGTACGCCCGTTCGTGCTGGACCGCGACCCCGATGGCCGATTCGTTGGTGAGTCGGTCAGGCGGTTCGGGGTACGGTTCGAAGTCCTGCTGCTGGCCGCCACCACCGACGAGTGGCCCGCCGCCGACCAGCAGGTAGCCGACGGCGAGCACGACGAGAACGGCTACGAGCCGTCTGCGACGCCACTGCACGTCAGCTGAGAAGGAGAACCGCCACTAAAGCGTGTGGGTAGCGAGCCTCAGCCCCACTGCTCGTCGCGAATCGGGCGGTCGCCGACCGGCGCGACGTCGAGGTCGCGGTCCGACGCCGCCACGCCCTCAAGCATCGCCTCGGCGGCAGCGGCCGTTGAGACGTAGGGAATCTCCTCCTCGACAGCGGTCGTCAGCGCGGCCCGGTCGTCGCTCGCGAGGAACTCGACCTCGCCCCGGCGGATGGCTTCGGGCACGTCCTCGGCCTCGGCGACCTCGAAGTGCTCGTCGAAGCCCCCGACCGGGAGGTCGACGACCGCAGTCGCCCCGGGTTCGGGGGCGTTGAACGCCGCGGTCTGGGCCTTCCAGTACGCCATCCCGGGGTCGCTGGCGGTGCCCATGACCTCGCCCGTGGACTTCATCTCCGGGCCGAGCCGCGGGTCGGACTCGGGCAGGCGGTCGAACGGCAACACGACCTCCTTCACGCTGTACTGCTCGGGCACGCCCTCGCTGGCGTCGAGGTCGGCCAGCGACTCGCCGGCCATCACCCTCGCCGCGAGCTTCGCGATTGGGACGCCGGTGGCCTTCGAGACGAACGGGACCGTCCGAGACGAGCGCGGGTTCGCCTCGAGGACGTACACCTCGCCGCCCTGTACCGCGAGCTGGACGTTCAGCAGCCCGACCGTGTCCAGCGCCTGCGCGATCTCCTCCGTGACATCGCGCACCCGAGCGAGCGTGTCGTCGTCCAGGGAGCGCGGCGGAATCACGCACGCCGAGTCGCCGGAGTGGACGCCCGCGCTCTCGACGTGCTCCATCACGCCGCCGAGCAGCACGTCCTCGCCGTCGCTCACGGCGTCCACGTCGAGTTCCACGGCGTCCGCGAGGAACTCGTCGACCAGAATCGGCTTGTCCGGGCTGACCCGGACGGCCTCCTCGACGTAGTGGCGGAGCTCGTCGTCGTCGTGGACGACCTCCATCGCGCGCCCACCGAGAACGTAGCTCGGCCGCACGAGTACCGGGTAGCCGACCTCGTTGGCGAGGTCCAGCGCCTCGGACTCGCTCGTCGCGGAGCCGCCCCGCGGCTGGCTGATTCCGAGTTCGTCCATCAGGCGGTTGAAGCGGTCGCGGTCCTCCGCGAGGTCCATCGCGTCCACGCTCGTCCCCATGACCTCGCAGTCGAGGCCGCGGCGCTCCAGTTCGGCTTCGAGCGGGTGGCCGACGTCGACGCTCGCTCGTCTGGCCGCCGAACTGCACCATCACGCCGTCGGCGTTCGTCGTCTCCACGACGTCCGCGACCTCTTCGGCGGTGATGGGTTCGAAGAACAGGCCGTCGGAGGTGTCGTAGTCCGTCGACACCGTCTCCGGGTTGTTGTTCACGACGTGGGTCTCGATGCCCTGCTCGCGCAGCGCGCGGACGGCGTGAACCGTGCAGTAGTCGAACTCGACGCCCTGCCCGATGCGGATGGGGCCGCCGCCGACGATGACGACGCTCTCGGCGTCCCGGTCGGCCTGCACCTCGTTCCGAGTCGAGCCCGAGGAGCGCGCCGAGTAGTAGTACGGGGTCGACGCCGCGAACTCGCCCGCGCAGGTGTCGACCTGCTTGAACGTCCGCTCGGGGGCCGAGTCCTCGACGTCTCCGACCGCGACTTCGCCGCCGTCGGACGCGAGCTCGGCGACCTCGCTGTTCGTGTAGCCGAGCTGCGCGGGCGTCGCGAAGTCGCCCTCGCTGGCGGCCTCGGAGGCCTCGGCGACGTTCTGGAAGCGCTCGAGGTACCACTCGCGGTAGCCCGTGAGCTCGTTGACCTCGTCGACGGTGACGCCGCGCTCGAACGCCTCGAAGACCGCGTACGGGCGGTCCGGGGTCGGCGATTCGAGATAGTCGGCGCGGAGTTCGTCGTCGCTGACATCCGCCCAGTCGACGGTCGGGTCGTACTCCGAGGACCGCAGCGCCTTCAGCAGGCTCTCCTCGAAGGTGCGTCCGATGGCCATCGCCTCCCCGGTCGACTTCATCGCGGTGGAGAGTTCGAAGTCGACCTCGGGGAACTTGTCGTTCGGCCAGCGCGGCACCTTCGTCACCACGTAGTCGATGGCCGGCTCGAAGGCCGCGGTAGTCTGGCCCGTAATCTCGTTCTCGATCTCGTGGAGGCGCTTGCCGAGCGCGACCTTCGCCGTCACTCGCGCGATGGGATAGCCGGTCGCCTTCGACGCGAGCGCCGAGGACCGGGACACGCGCGGATTCACTTCGACGACCCGGTACTCGCCGCCGGGCGTGCCGTCGTCCCGCCACGCGAACTGGATGTTGCAGCCGCCCTGGATGCCGAGGTCGCGGATGACTTCGAGCGCGGCGTCCCGCATCTCCTGGTGGCCGTCGTCCGGGATGACCTGGCTCGGCGTGACGACCGTGGACTCGCCCGTGTGGATGCCCATCGGGTCGATGTTCTCCATGTTGCAGACGATGATACAGGAGTCGCCGGCGTCCCGCATCACCTCGTACTCCAGTTCGACCCAGCCCGAGATGGACTCCGTGACCAGCACCTCGGAGTTCCGGGAGAGCCGCAGCCCCTTCCGCACGCGGCTCACCAGCTCCTCGAAGTCGTGGACGACGCCGGAGCCGCTGCCGCCGAGCGTGTACGTCGTGCGGGCGATGACCGGCAGTCCCCCGACCGCCTCCACCGCGTCGTCGACGCGCTCGCGCAGCGCGGCCTCGTCCATGTCCGTCACCGTCTCGTCGTCGCCGAGCGCGATGGTCGTCGACGCCGGCACCGGCTGCCCGAGGTCTTCCATGCGCTGGCGGAACAGGTCGCGGTCCTCGGTCGCGTAGATGGTGTCCAGCGGCGTCCCCATCACGTCCACGTCGTGCTCGTCGAGGACGCCCTGCTCGGCGAGCTCCGCCGTGACGTTCAGCCCGGTCTGTCCGCCGAGCCCGGCGATGACGCCGTCCGGGTTCTCCTGTTCGATGACCTCGGCGATGGCGTCGGGCTCGATGGGCTCGATGTACACCGCGTCGGCCATCTCCGGGTCCGTCATGATGGTCGCCGGGTTCGAGTTCACGAGCACGACCCGCGCGCCCTCCTCCTGGAGCGCTCGGCACGCCTGTGCGCCCGAGTAGTCGAACTCCGCTGCCTGACCGATCTGGATCGGTCCACTCCCGATGAGCAGAATCGTCCGGTCGTCCTCGCTCATGTGTTACTCGACCGAAGTTCGGTCATCGTAATAAGCTACACGGAACTGTGCGATGCTCGGAACTCAATTACGAAAATCGTAGCACCGCAGTGGTTGTGGTACGTCAACAAGGCCCGTAGTCACCAAACGCCTTTCAGAAGCGTCCGCGTCTCTCGTCGCATGAAGTCCGTCCGTCGGTGACGCTGGGACCACCGCGCCGGGCCCGCACAGCGCGGTAGCACCGGCCATCCCGTATTCTCGTTCGTCCGGCCACGGCCACCGCGGCCGCAGTAACACCACGCAGCACCGACGATGACAGACGACAGCACCACGGCGACAGCACAGCACACCGACCGAACCACCGCACTCGCAGCCCGAGCGACCGAGCTCGACGGGACGGACCCCGCCCTTCCCACGGACGACCTCGACCCGCTCCGCGACCGCCTCGCCGACGCGCGGTTCGTGGGCCTCGGCGAGGCCACGCACGGACTCGCGAGTTCTTCCAGTTCAAGCACCGAATCGTCCGGTTCCTCGTTGAGGACCTCGACTGCCGGGCGTTCGCGCTCGAAGCGAACTTCTCGGAGACCCTGGCCCTCGACGAGTACGTCGTCGACGGCGTCGGTGACCCCCGCGAGGCCCTCGACGGCGTCTACTTCTGGACGTGGACCGTCGAGAGCGTCCTCGCGCTCGTCGAGTGGCTCCGCGAGTTCAACGCCGACCGGCCGCGCGAGGACCGCGTGCGGTTCTTCGGCGTCGACGCCCAGTACACACAGGGCCCCATCGACGCGCTCCGCGCGTTCTTCGAGACGGTCGATCCGGGCGTGCTGGACGCGGTCGGAGACGGCCTCACTGAAGCCGACGACGACGGCATCCCGCCACAGCGAGACGACGCAGTCGAGGAGCGGGTCGCCGCGGCAGACCGCGTCGTCTCCCGGGTCCGGGAGCGACTCGACACGCACGGCGACGAGTACGCCGCCGCGACCAGCGGGGACCGCGTGGCGCTCGCGCGGCGGCACTGCCGCGTCCTCGAACAGGCGACCGAACGCAAGCGCACCTTCCCCGACGACCCGCGAGCGGCCGACACGCTGGCTCACGTGCAGGTCCGGGACGAAGCGATGGCCGAGAACGCCGAGTGGGTGCGGGCGTTCACCGGCACCGACACGCTCCCGGTCTGGGCACACGACGCGCACGTCGCCCGCACCGGCCTCCAGTACGGCGAGCGCGTCCCCTCGCTCGGCCAGCACCTCGCCGTCCGCCACGGCGACGACTACTGGGCGCTCGGGTTCGCGTTCGCGCGCGGCGGCTTCCAGGCCATCGACACCGCCGAGGACACGGAGAACGAGCTCACCGGTCACGAACTCGACGACCCGCTGGCCGACACCATCGAGGCCGCGCTCGACGCCACAGTCGGTTCGCCCGCAGTCGTCGACCTCCGGGCGGCACGCGAGGACGCCCGGCTCGCGGACTGGCTCGCTCGCCGCCCACACTTCTCGACCGGCGCGACGTTCGACCCGAGCGGGGACCCGGCCGACGAACTGCTGACCTACGACTACACGGAAGCGTTCGACGCCCTGTGCTGGGTCCCGGAGACCACCCGCGCACGCCCACTCGGGAACTGACCGAGGCCACTTCGCGCGCGGGCTGCGTCGCCGCAGTCGGTAACAAGCCAGCCAACCAGTGGCCAGCGAGCCTTATCCGGTGGCGGCTCCTCTGTTCGGCCATGTTGGAATCCGAGCCAGGCGGCGAGTTCGACCTCGACGACCTGCCCGAGGACGTCGACCAGGCGGCCGTCAGACGCATGCGGGTCGTCGCGTGGGCGCTCGACGACGCCATCCCCGTCCCCGGCACGAACTACACGGTGGGCATCGACCCGATTCTCGGCGTACTGCCGGTCGGCGGCGACGCCGCGTCGGGCGCAATCTCCCTGTACCTCGTCGCGGAGTCCGCGCGCCTCGGCGTCTCCCGCGAGAAGCTGGCCGCGATGCTCGTGAACGTTCTCCTCGACACCGGCATCGGCTCCATCCCC
>JGI12330J12834_1000119_pt1 | contig 31462 bp, 36 predicted proteins | sample A23E1SouthBayCA_FD_12834 | JGI IMG/M metagenome (IMG submission 12834) | reverse complement strand
CCGCGATGAGCACGACCCCCGGGACCTCGCCGACGGTAGCGGTTCCGACGAGTCCCGTCGGTGTCGTCGCAAACACGGTCAACCGGACGAGCCACGAGCCGATCAAGACCGAAATTAGGGCGAAGTAGACCCGCCGGAGTCGGCGAGACGTCGCTTCGACGATGGAGACTTTTATTGTCGGATTACGGAGGTCGTGACTGAGGAGTTCACGCCAGTTGGACTGCTCGACGCCCTCCGGATCGAGGGCGTTCGCGAACACGTTCTCTTCGAGGATCCGCACCCGAGACCGCCAGATGTCGTACACCCGATAGCGACGAACCTCGATTCCCAAGAACACGGTCATCATCACGACCCCGAGAAGGAGGATGTAATGTGGGCGTTCGCTCCCCGAGAAGGCCCACGTGAGTAACGTCGCCGTCAGCACGACGGCCCAGTTGGTCGTTCTGTCGATTCGCGTGCGCCACGAGGTTGTGCGACCTAGCTCGCCACGGTAGGAGTGGCCCATGAGTGAGAGAAATTCGTCCCGATCACGGGCCGCTTCGCCGGCGATTTCGCGTTCGTCGGGGGATTCCGGATCGAACTCCCGTGAACCGTCAGGCATGCGGCCACATACAGACAGCGAACAGGTAAACCCCCCGTGGAGCGGCGTCTCACCCCCGAGACGCGCCGTCCGCGTTCAACGACCCCTGAGGACCTTACAGCCCGGCCGGCTCGGCGTCTAAAATCCCCCACTCGTGGCCCGGAAGCAGTCGGTCCGCCCGGTCGAGTACGTCGAGTGCGCTCTCGCGCCACTCGAACTCGTTCATCGCCAGCCCCCGGCGGAGCGGCGCCGACGGGTCATCGGTGACGTTGTCGAACGTCGGGACCGCGTCGACGGCGACGACGGTCGTCTCGTCTCCCTCCTCGACGACGACCGACTGGTGGCCCACCGTGTGGCCCGGCGTCGGGACGGCGGTGACGCCCGCACAGAGTTCCGTCTCGCCCTCGATTGGCGTCAGATCGACCGTCAGCCACGGCGGCTCCCGCCCCAACGCCTTCGCCTCGTAGCGCTCGGCGTGCATCGGGTACGGTGCGATAGCGTACTCCAGTTCTCGACGCTGAACGTAGACGTCCGTGTCGGCGTCGAAGAGATCGAGGTTGTAACAGTGATCCCAGTCGAGGTGGCTGAGGACGACGCCATCGATGTCCGCGGGGCCGTACCCCGCGTTGGCGAGGAGTGTGTCGAGTTCTTGATCTGCCGTCCGGTGACACTCGTAGCCCGGATGCCGGTCACCCATCAGCCCGGGGTCGCCGAAACTCGTGTCAACGAGAAGCGTCTCCTCGGCGTCGATCAGATAGACGATCGACGGTGCTTCGATGGTCCCTGTCCGTCCCTCGACGAGGACGCTCGCGTCCATCGTGAGCGACCCGGCACAGCAAGGCGTGACCGTGGGCGTCATGGCTCCTCCCTTGCACGCCGACGGAATAAACCCGGGTCCACGGATCTGCCTCACTCATCCGTCGCCGTCCGCTGGCCTCCGGACACGAACGCTGTCGGGGGTGACCGTCACGTGACAGCCGCCGTATCGAAACGAGACCGACGGGGCCGCCGTCGATCCGTCCAGCAACCCGTCGAGCGACCGGCAGTCGATCACCCTTCCCAGCGGATCGAGGTCGAGCGGCGAGGTGTCGGTGAACGCCGCGACGGCCCGAACGGCCGCGTTCCCGGGGCGTTCGGCCTCGTCGATGCTGTACGTGAGCGTGGCGGCGTCGCCCGTCGGCCGGCCGTCCCGAGGACGTTCTCCGACCATGGTCACGGGGCCGGCGCGCGTCGGAACCGTTCACGGCGGTGCGTGAGTCGGGTATCGCACAGACGGAACAACACAGCAGCCGCATCGAGAGTCGTCACGGGAGCACGACCGGCGTCGACGGCGAGATGCCGAGGACGCCCTTCGGAACAGTCACCGGGCAGCATGTCGTCGTTCTACGACGAACGGGGTAAAAATCCTATCGGGAAGGTGATGGATCGTCCCGATGTATCGATCGTGTCCGTCTTCCCAGCAGACGACGGTGCGGTTGCTCACTCGGGTGGCACGCACGAGAGAGTGGCGACGCTCGCTACTCCGAGCCGACCATCTGGCGAGACATTAGAAGAACGGCTACCCCACTGGGATAGCCATTCAGATCAGTGCAGAGGTGTCGAATGTCTCATCACGCTCCTACGCAATGAATTTCAGCAGTGCGGTCCACCATACTTCCAGTAACCGTTTCTGTAAAACGGCTGTCGAAGATTCGACGCGCATCTCCAACTACAAACTGCGAATTTTCGGACAGTTATCTATCCTAGTTGGGTAACATCGATCGTCAGCTTCAGCGGCTTCAACCGTCTCAACATCCAGCGTAACATTGCTCTTCCGCTCCGACGCAGGCGGGTTCCCACCCGCAGAGGGTTCCTGCATTGTCTCGTGGTAAGCGACAAGACCCACCGATTCAACATGTGTCGTCTGTTGCTCCGCTCGAACCCGTACAAGTGTCGTAAATCCTGCTCAATTGCCCAATCCGTTTCACCGCCGTATGCCGCATCACTATCCAAGATCGCCTTCATAACCGTTGGGGCTCGATTAATTGCTTCTACGCCTCCAGTGGTCACCAACTGGTATCGGGAGCGAGCGGATTTTCGTCTGTGTGAGTTTAGCGAATGCCTGTGCGCCGTTGAATTCTGCAAACCGTCTGAATTCTAAGTATGAATGCGCGATCTGAGCGCCGCTCACGGCGCTCAAGAGGCAGTTGGTGGACCAAGAGCGACAACTCCAGCCAGCCCGCAACGGCCCCGCAGATGGGATTCCGACCGCCACCAACTGTGGTGGGAGGGAGCAGACGGCCCGCCGTTGGCTGGTTTTCTTATGAGTAGAACTGGACGAAAGAGTAAACAACTCCGGGAGGTTCCGTTTAGGTGTCAGACGTTCGTATACGTAAAAATACAAATGAATGTCGAATTAACGTGACGAAAGCAGTTTTCACCGGGTATGTTTGACACGATTCGAGAAACCGACCTATCCAGCAACGCAGAGTACGAACGGTCCAGCACGATAACCCGACACATCACTACGGACAGCGTCCGGGCAGTTCCACACTATGAGCCGTGGCACGATGTCACCAGTCTCCGGGACCTACTTCCGATCACGAACGTTATGCTCAACCGTATCGACGACTCGGTGAGTGAAGCGACCGATGACGGCGCTTACGTGGACGCTCGGAGCGTACTCGGGTCGGCGGCGTCTGTCGGACAGGGAGCAGCCATCGGAGCCAAGTTGACGACCGGTGAGAGTGCACACGTCAGGCCGAACGCGACGATCAAAAACCCGGTCGAGTTCCCGGACGTCTCGATCGAATCTGGTGCCGTAATCGAGGATTCGACCATCGAGGCCGGAATGACGACGGGAGCAAACACCACGATTCGCGGTGGTGGTTCGACGCGTACGATCCGTGGAACGATCCACGACGACGTGCGACTGGAAGCCGTTGTCGGTGACAATACCGAACTCGGCAGGGAGGTAGTACTCTCGACTGGAACAACCATCGGCAAGACGCCGACAGTTGGGCGAGGCCGTACCGCTTCCGGTCGGATTGGCGACCAGATGGTGTGGAGAGAGTAGTATGTGTGGAATCATCGGATATAGTGGCGGTCGCCCCGCGCTACCGATCCTCTTGACGGGGCTTGCCAACTTAGAGCACCGTGGGTACGACTCGTCGGGAATCGGACTCTCCGGTGACAGCCTCTCGGTATTCAAAAAATCGGGAGGAGTGAGTGCCCTCGAGAGCGTCCTGCCGAACGATAGCAATATTCGGCGAGGCATCGGACACACACGGTGGCCGACACACGGCCCACCGACAGACGAAAACGCACACCCGCACACTGACTGTGGCGGTCGCGTTGCGGTTGTGCACAACGGAATCATCGAAAATCACGAGGCGTTGCGTGAGGAACTCTCAGAGCACACGTTCGTTAGCGATACCGATACGGAACTGATCCCCCACCTCATTGAGGTAGAACTCGATGCGGGGGCTGAGCCGAGAGTCGCTGTCGAAACAGCGCTCGAACGGCTTGAAGGGGCGTACGGACTGATCGTGACTATTGCCGGTGTTGATGAGTTGTACGCCACCCGGCAGGACAGTCCACTGGTGATCGGCCACGGGGAGAGTGGGACGTTTATCGGGAGCGATGTCACGGCGTTTCTCAAGCATACTCGCAACGTGACGTATCTCGAAGACGGGGATTTTGCCGTGATCGACGACGCGGGCGTCGAGATCCACCGAGATGGTACGGTGATCGAGCCGTCTATTGAACGACTTAGATACGAGGCTGACGCAGCGGACAAAGGTGGATGCAAGCATTATATGCTCAAAGAGATTCGCGAGCAGCCGCGGGCGCTCAGGCAGGCGATCTCCGGTCGGCTGGAACCAGACACCAGTTGGGTGGATCTCGACATCGACCTCTCAGAGGAGTATCTCCGTTCTATCACGGAGATTCAGATCGTCGCCTGCGGTACGTCAAACTACGCAGGCCGGTATGCCGCAGCACTGCTTGAATCGGTTGCTGACGTTCGGACGACGGTGACGGTGGCAAGCGAATACGAGTTTGTGGGAGGTCGTGACCCGGGGCGAACTCTCGTCGTGGCTGTCGCACAGAGCGGCGAAACCGCCGACACGCTGTCGGCAGTCCGGAAAGCAAACCGGGCGGGTGCGAAGACACTCGCAGTGACGAATACGCTGGGCAGCACAATCGTTCGTGAAACCGACGAGAGTGTATTCATCCGCGCCGGTCCGGAGATTGGCGTCGCAGCGACGAAGACGTTCGCCGCACAGGTTGCCACACTGACCATCCTATCAGTGTACATCGGGCGGGGGCGTGGAACACTTCCGTACGACAAGGCGGTTGAGTTGACCACGTCACTACAGCAGCTTCCGAACGCTGTCGAAACCGTATTGGACCACGAAGACCGGGTCCAGTCGGTTGCAGCCGAGTTTGCGGACAAAGGTGCCTTCTTTTTTGTCGGTCGGCACCTCGCCCGTCCTATCGCGCTGGAAGGCGCACTGAAACTGAAGGAAATTTCCTATACCCACGCCGAAGGGTTTGCTGCTGGTGAATTAAAACACGGTCCACTCGCCCTCGTTACCGGAGATACGCTGGTGCTTGCGGTGCTGACTGATGGTGCTCGGACGGCCGAAACCGCAAACACCATCAAAGAGGTACAAGCGAGAGGTGCTTCTGTCGTCGGGGCAACATCAGCACAGCTGAGCGAGACCACTGCGTCGCTGAATCTTCACACGGAGCTTCCGGTCCCAGATATCGGAGCATTAGAACCCCTCGTAGCGAACGTCTACTGGCAGTTGTTTGCGTACCACGTTGCAAACAGCAAAGGGCGTTCGATTGACCGACCACGTCATCTGGCAAAGAGTGTGACTGTCGAGTGAGCCCTCGACTGCACCAGTCGTCGTGAGGAACGGGTTGTCACTCGGTGTCGACGCCGAGGTGGTGGGGTTGGCCGGGCTGCAAGCGAGTCCGGACGTGTAGCGACCGTCCAGTCGGAATCCGAGCAAGCGTTCGATACAGTACAGCAAGAAATGATCGCCACAAGGATCGAGACAGAAAACGTTGAGTTGGCCGCGTAGGACGAATACGGAACCCGTCTCCAGCGGTCAGATGCTGCGGCATCGCATCGAGACGCACGTGTCGCCGCTGGCATCGAGTGGTTCGGGCTGACGACCGCAACGGCGGACGAGTTTTCAGTCGTCGTTGATGCCTAGAACGACGCTGGGGGAGTGCTGGCACGCACTCGACGAACTTGGCGCGTCGGTTGAAATCTTAAACGCACGAACAGACGGCCGATTTCCGACACGCCCGAGTGAATCGGCCGCTGAAACCTGTGTATCACTCTACCGCTATGTATCGGCGCTAGATGCCGATTCCGGGATTGTACACGACGGAGATGCCGATCGGATGATGGCTGTTGAGGATATTGGAACGTTCGTGTTGGGAAGTCTGTTGCTTGCAATGTTGGCTCGTGAGAGTGCAGCAGACGGTAAACGGATTATCGCGCCCGTTGATACGTTCAACTGCGACGAGGAGACGGCGGTAGCAATTCATTTTAGCCTTCCTCAAAAGATTGAGCTATGCAGACGGTTATTCTCGCTGCCGGGCGGGGGACGCGGATGGGGCCACTCACCAACACGGTACCGAAGCCGATGCTTCCCGTGGCAGGCCGTCCGCTTGTTGAATATACGGTTGCTGCTGCAATCGATGCAGGAGCGACGCAGGTCGTGCTCGTCGTTGGGTATGAATCAGCGATTGTCAAAGATTATTTCCAGAGTGAAACGTTCGAGGTGCCAGTATCGTTCGTCCAGCAAGCCGAACAACGTGGCACCGGAGATGCTGTCCGTAGTGCTGTATCGCATCTCGAATCGGGACCGTTTGTCGTACTAAATGGGGACGCTCTCTACGACCACGAGTCGCTCAGCCAGCTCTACGAAACCGGCCCGGCGGTGGGTTCCTATCGGATCTCGAACCCGGAAGCGTACGGCGTGGTCCAAACGCACGGTGACAAAGTGATTGGTGTCGCCGAGAAACCTGATAACCCGACGTCAGATTTGATCAATACCGGTGCGTACGTGTTCCCAGCAGCTGCTCGGGAGTGGTTCGACCTAGGTGAAAGCGAACGTGGAGAGATCGAACTGACCGACGCGTTACAGCGCGTCTGCGAACACGCCGACGTGATACCGGTGCCGTTCCAGCGGTGGTTGGACGTTGGACGACCGTGGGAGCTGCTCGCGGCCAACGAGTGGAAACTGTCCGACCTTGATGGGGAGATTCGTGGCGAAGTGAGCGATGACGCACAGCTTACTGGGACGGTCGTCGTCGAGTCAGGAGCGACGGTTCGTCCAGGAGCCGTGATCGAAGGTCCGGTGTACATTGGTGAGAGCGCCAGCGTAGGGCCGAACGCGTACCTTCGGGGGGCGACGATGCTTGGTCCGGACGCCAAAGTCGGCCACAGCGTCGAGATAAAAAACAGTGTTGTCATGCGAGACACATCCATCGATCACCTCTCATACGTCGGTGACAGCGTCCTTGGCGAGGAGGTAAAATTCGGTGCGGGGACAGTCGTCGCTAATCTTCGCCACGACGAGAACACGGTTCAAGCGACAGTCAAAGGGGAGCGACTCGACACGGGTCGTCGCAAGTTCGGAGTGGTTTGCGGGCCGGCAACGAAGACTGGGATCAATACGTCGCTCAACGCGGGTGTGACGCTCTCGGAAGGGACGACCACGTCACCAGGTGAGGTGGTCACCCGTGATCGGTGATCAGTTGTCGGTTCTGTTGACGGAGAACGTGGTACGACTGTTTTAGCTGCGATTCGTATGCCGGTCGGTTCTACCTACCCTACGTGTCATCATTGATGACTGGTTTGTGGAGGTGCTATTCTCCGACGGTGTCGGCGTTGGTGTCGATGTTGATGTCTCCGTGTTGGTGCCGTTCTCTGTCGATTCGTTTGCCGGTGACGTAGTTGATGATTGGTTTGTGGAGGTGCTATTCTCCGACGGTATCGGCGTTGGTGTCGATGTTGATGTCTCCGTGTTGGTGCCGTTCTCTGTCGATTCGTTTGCCGGAGACGTAGGTGATGACTGGTTTGTGGAGGGGCTATTCTTCGATGGTGTCGACGATGGGTCTGGAGTCGATGAATCGTGTCCACCCCTTTCTACGGACGTGGACGCAATCGACCACTTTACGATACCCAGAGATCGAATCTGGACGAGGTCCGTGTCTGGTGGGATCGATCGTTTAAATGTGAAATTCCGGTGTTCCTCGACCGGAACTTGCTTCTTATCGTTAATTCCTCTTGTCTCGTTGACGTACACTACGATCAGCGAATCAGCGGGGGTTTCCCCGGTCACAACGATCTGGTTAGCACCGGTCGCATTAACATCGACATCGTGAGCCCAGTAAAACTCGTTCGCCCCGAAAAGTGGATCGAGACCGACTGGATTGAATAGGAGTCCCGCAACGACGACCCATACCAGAACGAGTAACGCGGCTGCGGCCACGGCGTACCCGATATCGATTGCAACCTCCGCAATCACAGAGTCATCGTGATCTTCGTCTGATAAATCAGGATCCGGATTCATCAGCGCCTCGGTTTGTCCGAGCGGTTCCAGTCCCATGTACGACCCTTTCTCGATAATAAGGTCGTAAGTGCTCATGGGGCCCGCATGCGTACTCTCGCCTTCGGTGATCGCTATTTCCATGCCCGGTCGAGCGCTCCCAAGCTCGCCGACCAACTTAAACGCCTTCTCGTAGGATCCGACCCCGAAGCGGAGACGCTCACCGCTGGACAGGAGTTCGCGCGCCCGGCTGCGCTGTCGATCCGTCCCAACTTGCCCCGGATCGGTCGCATCGAGATTACTCAGAATGTTTTCGCCGGATTCGGAGCGCTCGATCTTCAGGCCGTGCTCAGTCTCGGCTACGTCGATAACCGCCTCTCGAAACTCACGCAGAAGCGCGTGATCGCTGGCTGTCGTGTACGTCGCGTAGTACTGTTCCATCCGGCCGCTGGCACTCTCATATGCCCGGAAATACGTCGTCAGCTCGAATGGCTGTGCATCCGAGATGATGAACACGACGCCGTACCGGCTCATATTTCGAATCTTCTCGTTTCGCTCGCCATCCGGATCGTCCAGTGGGTAGCCACGAGAGTCGTACAGTGTGACCCCACTCATCCGTGTTCACCCAGTCGTTCGAGCAGTCTGTCGAAGCCGACCGTTGCGACGGAGCCACTGTTTCGCATCGGCACCCGATCCCCCTCGTCGTTGACGCGCGTCTGATAGAATATCGGATGGATATCTGTGCCTGCCGACTGAGCAACGAGGGAATGGATGGTCTGGTTCGCGTTGAGTCGGTCGTTGGTGAACTGTTTGAAGTCTTCATAATACTGCTCGGCGTTCAGTCCCTTTTCCTCACGGAAGCGTTCGGCTAGAACATCGGCCTTGCTCGCGACCAAGATTATGTCCTTGTTGTCCGCAGCTTGGAGGATCTCGAAGTATGGCTCAATATCGAGCGGTTCGTCGTTGACGTAGCGCTCACAGTCGATCAAGAGGATCAGTGTGTCGGCCTGTTCAACCGCCTCGTGAACCCGAGAGAGCGTCGCCGGAGTCTCCGACCGATCCATCGTACCGAGCATGACATCAGGAATCTCTTCCAGCCACTCACCGGCATAGTCCAGTCCCGACAACTGAATGTTCATCGGGAAAACCGAGCCGTAGACGTACTGGAAATTGAGCGCCTCAAGTTCCTGTGTGCGTGTTGCGCTGATAAACCAGCCTTCCTGTTGGCGGTCGAGTTCCCCGACCAGATTCATCAGGTCCTGACTTGGGTTTAACGGCGTCGACGCGTCCTCGTCGCCACTGTACCGCTCGAGCGCCTCAAGATAGGCGCCGACCAGCATGAGACTCTTGCCGGACGCCTTCGGGCCAAGGACGAGAAAGTCTTTCTTTGCGTCGTATTGGACGAATCGCTTGGTGACCACGACGAAGCCGGACACCAGAACGGTATTGAAGACAATCTGTTGTGCACTGCCGTGAATGCCGAGCGAGCGCGTGGGCTCGATGATTCTGAACTGCCCCTGTGCCGTGAAGTCAAACGGGACCGGGTAGACCAGATGGTATTCAACGAACCCGATACAGATCATGACCGTCAGGATGTAAAAGACGAGCTTCGACGCACGGCGCAGCTCCAGACTTTGAGCACCGCGAGCGGCCACTAACTCTCGTCCACCGCCCGTGGTGATGCCACCTATGAGGCCGAACACTAACCAGAGGAGTGTATCGCCGAAATCGATGTTCGGAAGGAGGAGCCCCTGTGAGGACAGCAGCAGCATCCCGATGACGCTCCCACCGAACAAGAGTACTCCCTGAAGACGCTTTTTTGTATCGTAGACCATCAGGAGAAGAGACCCAAAAAAGAGTCCAATAATGAACGTGGCCACGGCTTCCGTCCGCATGCCAACGGTGTTAAGCGCGTAAAACAGTCGCCGTGGGACGCCGGCTCGTTGCCACGCTTCGCCGAGCATCGGCGAGAGCAGGGCAGCGAAGACGATAATCAAGACGAGATAAACGATCAGCTGGACCTTCTCGCGGTTCTCTTGAAGCGCCTCGGTGAATCCTGCCATGTATTATTCAGGATCCGACGGATTGCGCCCCGACTGGTCAATCATCTCACTGGCGTCGCGGTGGGATGACTCTTCTATCGACCCATCCTCCAAGGCCGAATTCTGGCCGCTGTCGTGATTGTTTGAGCGCTCTGAGTCGCCCACACTCCGCGTCGACTCCTCGGTGTCGTCTTCGTCGGCTCCGTACCAGACTTGCTCGCTGTACTGGTCGAGGAGCCCTTGGACGACGGCGTCCTCGTCTTGAAGCAGGAACTCGATATCGTCGGTCGATTCGACGTTGAGCGTGTCGGTCCGGCGAACGTAGTATCCGTCGTCAAGTCCGAGGCTGTGGTGAATGCGAATGTCCACGTCGGGATTGCTAGCCCAGTTGTCATAGCCACTGGCGTAGCCGTCAGCTTGGATCACTTTCCGGATGTTATCGAGGAAGACGCCATCGATGAACACACCGAGGCCGATGTCCCAGTCACCCCCGATGGGAGGGCTCCACGCACTATACCGCTGCTTTGTCGGGTTACCCTCTAAGTCGAATGCTTCCCGATACGTCGACTTCAGGTCGATCGTCTCGCCATCGATATTGTCGACGGCCGGACTCATGAGTGCGACTCGAACCCGAAGGTCGCTGTATCGCCGGCCGCGGTGGTTTAGCTTTCGGCGCTGAAGCCCAGTGTACTTCCGGTCGAGTGTGTTCTTTGCGAGTTCTTCGAGGCTTTCGCGCAGCCGATTGCGCTCGTGCGGATCTGCGAAGAGATCGGTCTCGGCCAGCGTCTCGTTGCCAGTTGCTTGGAGTACGTCCTCTGGCTGAATGTTCTTGATGAAGACGTAATCCTCCGACTCGACGGCGACAGAGCCGCCAGCATCGTCGTCGAACGTGGCAAGCGACTCGCGGAATTCGGTACTGTGCTGCTCGAACGTGCGCCGGTGTGCATTGACCGCCTCGAAGAGGTCTATCGTCTCCTCGTACAGTTCGATTTCGTCGGTCAGTTCGTGGATCCGCGTCTGCAAATTCTCCCGTCTGGCCGCTAAGTCATCCGTCTCGACGAGTTCGCGTTCGAACGCTCGGCGGACGATCTCCCGGCACGCCCCGCGGTCGACCGGTGTCGTATCGAGTTCGGACTCTAGGTCGGCGATATCACCCTCGTTTGGTTCCTCGTTGAGGGCCTCACGCAGTGCCCGAACGATAGCAGTGCGGAGATCATCGGCACGCTGTTTGACTTTTCGGACAACAGCATCGGCGTCGTACTTGATGTCGACACGGAACTCGTCAGGCGGCCCGAGTGAGAACACGCCAGCATCGTCAAGACGATTCGAAGCCATACGGAACGTCTTCTGAGCGTCCTGTTTCTCCTCGGCAGTCGAGGACTCCCAAGGAGTGAGTGATTCGAACGTGCTCTCCTCCTGTTGCATCGTGAGATGTGCCTTCTTTGCGTCACGGAGTTCGGTGAGTGACTGGTTGATCGCTCGCTTATCAGAGTCGACGGAGACACCCATCGGCTGGAGCGTTCCTTCGAGCTGGCTGAACGTCTGGTTTACCTCACTGCGATCCACGTTGTCAACTTCGTCTGCAGTCTCTGCGTTGACAATCTCGCTCATATAGCTCGCGAGTGCCGAGTATAACGTCTCAAGATCGTTTTCGACCGCTTCCACCTCAAGGGTCTGTAATTGTTCCAAGCTTTCTTCGACCGTGCGTTCCCACGTTGAGATGCTAGCCTTGATCTCCTCCTCTTGATCTTCCCGAACTTGCTCCAGTTCAGCTTCGGTCTCGGCGAGATCATCTTCTAAGCGCTCCAGTTTCTCGACTGAATCGTCGAGTTGGGACTGCAGTCGCTGAATGATACCGCCAGCACTCGTGCCGACATCCTCTGTTCCGAGGAGATACTCCACTGTCCGCTGAATTCGGCTCGTATCGATGGCGGTCTTTTGCTCTAGGAGTCGCTTGCGACGCACGAGTAGTTCGAGTTCCTGACTGAGTACATCGACCAACCGCGCGTCGACGCTGTCTTTGAACGTCACCTGTTGGTTGGGCTCTGCGACCCCTGCCCGGAGCGAGCCACCAATGACAGCAATCTGATCGCCGATATCATCGGCTTCGTTTCTCGCATCGGAGATGATTTCCTGAAAGATGCCGACAGATTTGTACTCGAGTTCGTCGAATAATTCCGAATCGAGAAGCGATTCGAAGGTGTTCAGCCGCTCAGCAAGGTCGTTCTCATCCTCGCCCCGAATCCCTGCCTCAGCATCGTCGAACTGTGTGTCAACGAAGAGTTCAACCTCTTCGTAGATGTCGCGTTCGGCGTCCATCGCTCCCTCTTTCATATCGAGGAGCTCTTGGAACGTACCGCGTGCTTCCTGTACAGCATCAATATTGTATCGAAGAATCTGTGGAATTCCGATAGTGAAGGGTGCGAACTGCGGAGAGCCACTGAACACGTCTTCCATTCCTTGCGTGTTGTAGTAGCCAGCGATCAGATAGGTGGCAGCCTCGTCGAACTGTTCGAGCATTTCATCTGATTCGACCCGGTTGCCCCGCTTGCCGTCGAAGCCTGTCGGATCGATCGGCATGAGGATCCGGTCTTTGAACAGTTGGTCGTCTTCGAGACTGAGCCGTTCGAGTTCGGAGAGCGCGGCGAAGGCATTCGCACTCTCGCGTAACCCCTCCGTGTGGTTTGGCAGGACGCCGAACAGCGCTATGTCGGCGGTCGGCATCTTCTGAGCCAACTCCGTTGCGATATCGACGAACAGACCCGATCCCGTACCACCGCCGAGACCGCCGATGATTGCCACTTCACCCTTGCTCGGGATGTCGATGAGTGTGGCCAGTTCGTCGTCCTCGGCGTATGACTTGTAGTACATCGCCTTCCCTAGGCCACGTTTTCGGACGGCGCCCTTGGCGAAGTTAAGATTCTCCTCGATGTGGTCCTCCTCGATCCACCAGTGTTCCTCGTCAATTCCGTTGCCGGCGGCAATACGGGGGACGACATCTTCCCCCGTGAGGTCGATCCGGCTGTTCAGCATGATATTTTCGGTGATTAGCTTATACCGGATATCGATATCACCGACACGTCCTTGGCTCGTATCCCGAAGGTCGGCCTTGAGTTCATCGCGGCGCTGTCGAATCGCCTCGATACGGTCGAGGTCGTCGTCACGCTCTTCTTCGGCAGTATCTAAGAAGGTGATCGTAAGCTGTTTTGGATCTCGTCGTGGTCGAAGAATTTCGCGAAGGAGCCAGTCGGATTCAAGTAGCTCTATTCCGATGTCTTTCCCCGCTCCCCCAACAGTGAAGACCCGATCGGGTAACGTCATCGTATGTGAATATCACATACAGTGTCATCTTAAAATTGTTACCCACAGAAGAATGTAATCTTGATTGACTATATCGCGGGGCAAACAAGCACTAGCCACTAGAGAGTGCCACGGCGAGTAACTGCAACCCAGTGCTCCACGGTGTATTCAAATTCGGGACGGTCTGGCAAACTGATAGTTCTAGCGCGACACTACTGTGAGCGACTTAGCAGGACCGATAGCCAAGTGTGGCTGCTTCCAGACGAGCGGCCACGTCGTCAATCGATGCGAACGATCGCTGGTTCGACGGTGTATGCCAACTCGCAATCTTTAGGCGCGCGGCCGTTTCGTCGCCGACATCCGCTGTCCTTGCCAGTTCTTCGATCGACAGTCCCTGCAGATCGGTCGGCACAGCATACCCTGCATCGCGTAGCGTCTCGATGGTATCGGCATCGACACCGCGAATGCTATCAAAAGTGTCGACTACATCGGGCGCCTCGTCGGTCGGCACGTTGACTGATAGCTCTAATTGCTCGATTCCTTCATCGTCGAGTAGGTCCAGTGCCTGTTCGTAGCGGTCGCGTGCTTGGCGGAACCGGACACGTGCGACCGTCTGCTGGTTAGTTACGAACGCGACGATAGCATTCTCCATGTCCGCCTCGGCAGCGGCGAGGAGTTCTCGAATATCATCGAGCGCCTGCCGAGCTGAATCGATGCTCGAAAGTGCGGCCTTCGCTGCTTCAAGATCGTCACGAATGTCCGACGCCCGATCATCGTCAACCGCAGATAGCGCTTGGTCGAACATTTCGATAGACTCCTCCAGCCGTGTGGCAGCGCGACCATACTCACCGCGATCTTTGGCATGCTGGCCCTCTTCAAACGCCTGTGTTGCGTCCTCGATGAGTTCGTCCGACTCCATCTCGGAACTCACATCGTCGACATTCCGGTTGGCTCCAACATCGCCCGTACTGTGTGACTCCGTAGTGACCTCAGCGGTATCGGGCGTAGAGTCCCTCTGCAGGCCAAGATAGCTCGCAAATAAGACCGACCCAAGCACGACGCTGCCGATTCCAGCGAGAATGATACGGTTCTCCCTCACCGTCGACGGCTGTGAGGGCTCCGCACTCATAGCCGGTGGTGCGGTGTCGGTGGTAGGTGGAGTCGACACAGATGTTTCGATGCGTGTCGAGTCACTGTCTGACTGGCTGCCGGTAGGGGATACTGTTTGAGTCGCGTCTGCCACGGGCGTTTGGGTTGTGGTTGCAGTCGATGTTTGAGTCGCGGCATCAGCGGACTCGGTCTCGGACGCTGGCGTTTCGTCGCCCACAATCGCGTACAGCGTGCCATTTTCACCGGCAGCGTACACGACCCCGTTTGAGACCGAAAGAGTAGGGTGGGTAGCCGAGCCCAACGTATGTGACCACTGCTGAGAACTCGTTGTCGGCTCGATGGCACGGACACCGTCGTTGGTTCCAACGCAGAGGACGCCATTGGACACAACAGGTGAGTAACACCGACTGCCTGCATCGAATTGATATTTTTCAGTCCCCGTATCTGGATCAAGCATATAGAGCGTACCGTCGCCCCCAGGAACGGCCAGCACTGAATCGGTTACTGCTAAGCTTGCCGGTGTCCGTATAGGCATGTTCTTCAACCACCGTTCCTCCCCGAATCGTACGCTGAGAGCAACTAATTGATCACTTTCGCTCATGAGATAGAGTGTGTCGTCAGCTACTACGGGTGGTGAACGAAGTCCAGCCGTGACTTCAGTCTGCCAGTATCGGCGGCCATCCTCAGCATCGAGTGCAAAGACCGTACCAGACTCGTTCGCGGTGTATACGTTGCCATCGACGACCGCTGGTGCTCCATAGACCGGGCCGTGTGTATTGAACTCCCACCGGATCTCACCGGTTCCGGCGTCGAGAGCGTACACTCGACCGCTACGTCCGCCGATGTAGACATGGTCGCCAACTGGCGTCGGGGATGCGCGAATCGGGAGTCCGAGTGATGTGCTCCACTGTTCGCTGCCGTCGGCAGCGGAGAAGGCGTAGACGTTGGCATCTGTGGATCCGACATAGACCGTTCCGTCGGCGACAGCCGGCGGGGAATAGATACTGCTGCCCGTCCGGACCTGCCAGCGTGGCTCGCCAGTAGCCGTATCGAGGGCATAGACGGAGTTGTCGGTGCTTCCCACGTAGGCCGTCCCATCGACGATGCTGGGTGCGGAGAATGCTTCAGCCCGAGCGGCGAACTGCCACCGTTCTCGAATCGATTCGGTTGGAATGACACTTGAGCTAGTGCCGGTGTTCGTCACATTACCACGGTGCATTGGCCAGTTCGTCGTTGCCGACGACTGTGCGACACCGGACACCGGAACAAGCCCCGCAGTTGCCGCCGTGACCGCCCCAAATCGAGCAAGGAGTCGCCGGCGAGAAAACGTGGCTGCCTCAGCGGAGTGCATCGAGCGCTCCTCCGTTCACGGCCGGTATCGTCGTGCGAATCGCGTGTTTGTCAGCCACGGTCCACAGCGGACCCCCCCGAGTAACGAACCCCATGCGCAAAGGTAAAATGGTAGACAATTAATAAACGTTCGTGTCTGCGAACATATATTTTTGGAGGATAGTTCTGGGATGAGGCCGTATTAGGAGCCACCTCTACCCACTGATTGAGACAACTCGTGAACTGGTTACACGCCACCGTCACCGCCGAGCACAGTTGTACGGCTACCTGCGCCTGAGACGGGTGAAACATCTACGACCAACTGAGATGGACGGCGACCTCCAGAAATTCGTCGACAGGCTGGCTGTCGTGCTGTGGCGAAGTTCGTAACGAGCTACGCGTGGAAATTCTCACCACATCCTCACGTTCAGGGAAGGGTTGAGACACGAGGCATAGCGTCTCCTACGTTACTCCTGCCCGAAAGCGCTAGCCACAACGGATGCTCGAACGAAACCACCGACAGGAGTTCTTTGGCGTTGCTCACCGCCGTTGGCTCTGTGCAGGCGGAGACGCACGCGTATGTACGGTGCTTCGTCTTCAGTGTCGACCACAGCGGGCGGTCGATCTTCGGAGAAGATGATGGGGGCGATGCCCCCGATCAGTGTGATAAGGTCGTTATCACTCCGAGCCGAACATCTGGCGCATCATCGGATGCATCTCCATCAACTGCTCTTCGGCGATCTCCTCGTACAGCTTGTACGTGATGCTCACGGTGAGCAGGAGACCGGTGCCGGAGACCTGACCGATGGTGCCGAGCATGTTGGCACCGACCGCCAGCAGCCCGACGAGCGCCCCGCCGATCACGGTCACCTGCGGGATATACCGCTCCATGACCTTCTCGATGACCTGCGGGTTACGCCGGAAGCCGGGGATCTGCATCCCGGAGTTCTGGATCTGCTGGGCGGTCGATTCCGGCCCCATGCCGGTCGTCTCCACCCAGAAGATGGCGAAGATGGCGCCGCCGATCACCATGATGGTGAGGTCGAGCCCCACACGGATCATGATCTGCCAAGGTTCGGCGGAGGTGCCGGCCAGCCACCACATCCAGTCGTTTCGCGTATGGATGGGTGCCAGATAGTAGAACAGCCCGGAGACGGGCTGACCGTTACTGTACTGGCCGAGCCACCCCGGCATCGCGTTCCACGTGCTGTTGAGGATGCGCCCGGCGAACTGAATGTTCGCCTGCAGGGCACGCACAAGGATCATCGGCAGGACACTCGCGTAGATGAGCTTCACCGGGAAGCGTCCGCGGGCGCCCTTGACGCGGGCGTGAGAGAGCGGGATCTCGACCCGGACGCTCTCGGCGTAGACGACGATAGCGAAGATGAGCACCGTCGTCACCAGCGCGAGCAACTGTCCCTGCCCGAGTAGGAGCGCCTGAATCCCCTCGGCAGTGAGCGGCGAGGCGATATCCTGAGCGCCGGTCAGAATGGCGAACCACGTCGGGAAGAATCCGGGCGTCCCGCCCAGTCCCTCCCACGCGAACAGCCCGCCGACGAGCTGTTGGCTCACGCCGGCGATGATGAAGAGACCGACACCGGAGCCGACGCCCCACTTGCTGACGATCTCGTCCATAAACAGGATGAGGATTCCGCCGACAGCGATCTGGAGGAACAGAAGGCTCTGAACGCCTTGGAGTCCGATCCCCAGCGCCTGCCCGACCCCCGGGTCCGCCGGCAGGAAGTTGCCGGCGAAGACCATCGGCAGGCCAGTCAGACAGATCATCGCGACCACCAGCAGCTTCTGGAGGCCCTGATACAGCACCTGATCGCGGGGGTCGTCCGTGTCGAGGCCGAGCAGGTCCGCACCGCCCAACAGCTGCAAGACGATGCTCGCCGTGACGATGGGCCCGATCCCCAACTGGAGGATCGACCCGCTCGATCCGGCGAGGATCGATCGGAAGCGGCCGAACAGGTCGCTCTGCGCGCCGGCGTCCAGCCCGAACAGCTGGATGTTCGTCAGGAAGAAATACAACACGAGAACGCCGGCAGTCCAGCCGAGTTTGCGCCGGAAGGGGACGTGCCCCTCCGGACGCCTGACTGACGGCATCCGCGTCAGCACCGGTTCGGCGGTCTCCTTCCATCCCATGGGTTACTCCTCGTCCGACTCCTCGGTATCGTCGTCGCCGTCATCGGCCGCTTCCTCGGCGCGCTCCGAGAGGTCGGCGCTACCGCCGGCGGATTCGATCTTTTCGACCGCACTCGCGGTGAACGCGTCGGCGACGACGGACAGTTCGTTGCGGACCTGTCCGTCCCCGAGCACCTTCACCACGTCGGCGTCGTAGCCGTCCTCGGCGACGTCGCGGGCGTCGAGGTGGTAGCCACCGTCGGTTTCCTCGGCGAGGCCGTCCGCCGCGTACAGTGCGGCGTTCTCGTCGAGTTCCTGAACGGTTACCTCACACACCGCGTCCTGAACGGTTTCGGGGCGGGTGAAGCCGTGCTTGCCGAGCGGTTCGTAGTTGTGGAACTCGTGTTTGTCGCGGCCTGCACGTCCGCGGCCACCACGGTGCCCGGCACCGCGCCGGTTCTTGTGCGTGCCGCCGCCGTGGGTTCGCGACCCGCGCTGGCGCTTTTTCTTGTCGCTCATCGCATGGCCTCCAGCAGTCGATCGATCTCCTCGGTAGTGTGTGTGCCGATCTGGCCGCTCTCGACGGTCGGGTGTTTCAGACCGTCGTGGCCGCCACGCGGCGGGTGGAGCCGGAGCGACGGGGCAAGACCCTGCTCGCGCAGCGTCGTCTCCTCGTCGACCAGCGCCGCCGCGAGGGCGTCGATATCGGCGTAGTCGGTTTCCTCGGCGACCCACTCGTCGGTGATGTCGGCCGAGCCCGTCTCGGGTTCGCCGCGGCGGCGAATCAGCGTCGCGACCACGTCCGCCGACGGCTCACCGTGGGCGACGTAGTCGTTGACCTTCGTGATCATGCCGCGGTAGGCGTCCGTCTCGGGTACCAGCGTACACTGGTTGACAGCGTGGAGATTGAGCATCTCCAGCGTGTCTTGGACGTCGCCCGAGATGTTCACCTCGCCGCGGATCTGGACGAGCGCCTCCATCACTCGGTCACCTCGGTTTCGCGCTGCTTGCGTCGCGCCCGCTGGGGGGTCCGCGACTGCGAAGCGTTCCGAAGCGCGTTGTACGTCGCCTTCGCGAGGTTGACCGTCGTCCGGGTGTTGCCCGTCGACTTCGTCCACGCGTCTTGGACGCCCGCGAGTTCGAGGATGTTCCGCACCGTGGGCGCGGCCGCTAGGCCCAGCCCCTGCGGAGCAGGGATGATCTCGACCGTCACCGAACCGGCCTTGCCGGTCGCCTTCCGGGTCAGGGAGTTGACACCGCCCGCGCGGTCCTCCCACGAACCGGAGCCACGGTCGACCTCGACGATGTTGAGTTTCGCCACGTCGATGGCCTTCTGGATGGCCGAGCCGACTTGGTCGTCGCGGGCCTCGGCGTAGCCGAGGTAGCCGTCGCGGTTCCCGATGGCGACGACACACCGGAACTTCACCCGGCGCCCGGAGTCGGTCATGCGCTGGACCATGTTGATGTCGAGTACCTCGTCGTCCAGCCCCGGCAGGAGCTGATCGACGATTTCGGCCTCCTTCAGCGGGAGCCCGGACTCCAGCGCCTCCTTCATCGACGTCACGTCACCGTCCTGTACCTTGCGGCCGAGCCGCGTACGCGGTTCCCAGCCGTCGCCGTAATCGTTACTGCTCATGATCCTCCATCAGTCGTTCGCGCACTTCGTCGAAGTGCTCGGGGAGTTCTGTCGCGTCGAAGTCGCCACCGTACAGCGGTTCGTCCAGCTGTTCGGCGTACTCGGCGATATGCTCGCCGCGGTTGCGCGACCAGTCCGCGAGGACGCTCTCGCTGTGCGGAATCGAGAGTCCCGCGTCGATAGCGCCTTCCTGTACTGCGAACACCTTGTTGCCCGGTGTCGCGGTGTTGAGCCCGATGTCGAGGACGGCCTCCGTGAGGCCGGCCTCGATCGCGCGGCTCCCCGCGAGATACCCCGTCAGGTACGCGCTCGGGAGATTCCCTGTGGGGGCCTCCCAGCCGTACTCGTCGAGGTCCTCGGAGGACGCGGCCGCGTGGGTCTCGTCACCGTCGGGACCGGGGGTGATCAGCTGCGCCCTGACGTGCCTGTTGCTCACGCGAGCAACGAGGCGCGGCTTGCCGGATTTCAGCAGGCGCAACCTCTGGTGGTAGTCGGTTCGGTCCTCGCGGCGACGCCGCATCGGGACCTTGTATCGTGGGCCTGTTGCCATCAGTCGTTCACCTCCACGTCGTAGTTGTTTCGAATGTACGCTTCGAGTCGCGCCACGCTCTCGAACTCCCCGCCGCCAGCCTTGTTGTAGAGCTCGCGGTACTGGGACGCATCGAGCGGGCCGTCGTCGCGCAACTCGCGCAGGCGACGCCGTTGGGCGCGGATGCGACTCGTCCAATCCTCCTTCTCGTTTTTCCGTGCGCCGGCGGTCCCGCGGCGGGAGCCGGCGCCGGTCTGGTGGCCGTACGCTCGCTTGTCTGCCCGTTCGCGGGCGCGGCCGCGCGAGTTGTTCGACGTGCCCTTCTCCTGAATCGTGCCCTGTTCGACGAGGTCACGGATGTCCTCGCGGGTAATCGCCTCCGCGATTTCACTCTGGGCTTCGGGGTCGAACCAGACGCGGTCCTCGCCGACGTCGAGCACGTCGGACGCGAGCCGTTTCTGTGCACTCAGATCCGTCATTCGGCTTCCTCCACTTCGACTTCGATGTACGTCGGGTTGAGGACGCGAATCTCGCGGTCCTCACAGACGTCTTCGATGCGTTCGCGCTTGCGCGCGCCGACGCCGCTCGCGATGCGGACGGCCTCGGTGTCGGGGTCGACGCCCTCGACATCGTCCGTGTTGTGGACACGGACCTCCTCGAAGCCGCTGGGGTGCAGGCCGCGCGCGGCCGTCGGCGAGCGGTAGCCCGCCTCGACCGTGGCGCCCTTGCCCTTGATGCCCCGGCGCTGTTTCGAGAGGTTCCCGCGTGGCTTGCGCCACGAGGGGTCGACGCGCTTTTTCTTGTGGTAATCCTGCCGGTTGAACTGCGGGTTACCCTCCCGGCGCTTCTGGACGAGCGCACGGGCGGCCTCCGCGTCTAGGTCCGGCGTCTTGTCGGCGTGACCGCGGGGGCGGAGTTCCGTCTCCGCTTCCTCGGATTCGGCCTCGTCGGCGTCGGTCTCCTCTTCGACCTCGGCCTCGGTCTCCTCGCTGACTTCGAGGCCGCCGACGTCGGCTTTGATCCGAGCGGCTAGGGCATTTCCGATGCCCTCGATGTCGGCCAGTTCCGACTGGCTCGCGGCCTTGAGATCCTCGATGGACTCGTAGCCGGCGTCGGCGAGCGCCTCGGCCTTCGAGGGGCCGACGCCGCCGATGTCTTCGACTTCCTGAATCTCGTCGTCGTCGCTCATCTACGCCCCACCTGCCTGTGGTTTCTGCGTGATGTAGACGCCATCTTGGAAGACACGTGTGTCCTTGCCGGGCACGCGCGTCAACTGTTCGATGTCGGCAGCGGTCTGTCCGACCGCCTCCTTGTCGGGACCGGAGAGGGTGATCTCCTCGCCGTCGACCTGTACGTCGGTGTCGCCGCGGATCGGAACCGTCCGCGGCGCTCGCTCGCCGAGGAAGTTCTCGATGACGACCTCGTCGTCCTCGACGGTGACCTGCATCGGGAAGTGGGCGTAGAAGATCTCCATCTCGTACGTCCAGCCCTCGGTCACGCCGTGGAGCATGTTTTCGACGTGGCTCTCGAAGGTGCCGACCGTCGAACGCGTGTTCGCGTCGTCGGCCTCGGCTTCGATTACCACGTGGTTGTCCTCGACCGTCACCGACACGTCGGGGTACCAGAGGCGTCGCGTGACGCTTCCATTGGGACCCTCGGCGGTCAGATCCAGATGGTCGACCTCGGCGGATACGTCGTCCGGAATCTCGATTTCTGTTCGGTTCATGATTAGTAGACGTATGCGATCACCTGGCCACCGATGCCCTGGTCGCGGGCCTCGTAGTGGCTCATGACGCCGTGGCTCGTCGTGACGACGAGTGCCCCGTAGTCGCGGGCCGGGAGATATCGCTTCTCCCACTTTTCGAACTCGTCCGCGCCCGCGGAGTAGCGGGGCTTGACGACGCCACAGTGGTTGATCGCGCCTTTCAGTTCGATCTCGAAGCGACCGGATTTGCCGTCGTCGACGAACTCGAATCCGTCGATGTACCCGCGGTCGTAGAAGACCTCGAGCACCGATCCGATCACGTTCGAGGCGGGCTGTACAGTGTGGGACAGATGTCCCACGCTCTCGGCGTTATCGAGCCCCGAGAGCGCGTTCGAGAGGGGATCGTTCCCTGCCATTGTTATCGGTACTTCCTGAATCCCATGTCTCGGGCGACCTCGCGGAAGCACTGCCGGCAGAGGAAGATGTCGTACTTGCCGACAAGTCCCTGCTTGCGCCCGCACCGACGACACTGGTGACGGTCGTCGGTGCGCGGCGTGGCGTGCTCTCCGGTCACGTCGCGCCCGTCCTGGCTTGATTCACTTTCGCTTTCGCTCATTCCGCTACCTCCACGTCGAAGTTCGCTTCGACGAAGTCGACTGCGTCCGACGGGTCAAGTCGGTGATTCGACGGGATCGACCGCGACATCTTGTCGCGCTTCGCGACGCGGTACCCCGGACGGACCATGTTGACGGTCACGTCGAGCCCGTAGATGCCGATGTTCGGGTCGTACTCCTGGCTCGGGAACGCCGTGTGTTCCTCGATGCCGAAGCTCACGTTGCCCGTCTCGTCGAACTGCGAGGTCGAGAGATCGACCAACGGGAGCGCCGTCTCGAGGAACGCGACCGCGCTCTCGCCGCGAAGAGTGACCTTCGCGCCGATGGGGTCGCCCTCGCGGACGTTGAAGTTCTGCACTGTCCCACGGGCCGTCGTCCGGACGCTCTGCTGTCCGGTGACGTCCTCGAGGATCTCCTCGGCGTCCGCGAGTTCGCGGCCACCCTCGCCCACACCCATGTGGACGACGACCTTCTCGATCCGCGGTTCGCGCATCTCGTGGAACTCCGACGACTCACTCTCGCTCATTCGTCGTCACCTCCGTCGGACTCGGTCCGACTTGCTGCCGACTCGTCGTCGGCACCGCCGTCGGTGAAGTTCTCGTCGATCACGACGACGTAGTCCTCGATCGTCTCGAAGCCGTCGTCGTCGTCCTGCCGGACGGTGACGGCGTTGTCGCCGCTGCCCGGCGTGACGGTGATCGTGTCGATCTCGCCGATCTCGCCGGCGTGACTGCCGGCGACGGCCGTCACCAGCGCGCCCTCCTCGTAGACGAAGTGGGCGACGATCTCTTTGGTCTCGTTGTCGACGACCAAGGAGTCGCCGGTGGCGTACTCGCCCGCCTCGTCCGCGGGGACGCGCAGGTTCGTGCCGTCGTGCAGCGTGAACTGGAAGTCGCCGCCAGTCACCTGCGTCTTGCGGACGATCTTGCCGAGGCGGCTGCCCGCCGCGTCGGCGTCGATGGGGGTCAGCGACAGCCGACCACCCTCGTCCGGGAACACGCGGTAGAACTCCTCGCGTTCCGCGAACGCGAGAATGTCGAACATCCCGATCGGGCGTTCGACGTCGGAGACGGCGTCCCCGTTGACGAGGACGCTCCCTTGGTTCAGCGCGTAGTCGGCTTCCTTGCGCGAGTCGACGTAGCCGAGACGTCCCGCAGGACGATCAGCAGGGGAACCCCTGCCTCGCCGTGCGGACCGGCACCGGCTTTCACCGTCCAAGTCGCGGTCTTCCGCTCGACCGGCCAGGACTTCGGGACCGAGAGTCGTTTCTGGTGTCGCGTCATTCGCTATCCTCCTCTAGGCGCGCCTGTCGGCGCTCGTCTTCCAAGTTCAGTTCCGTCACGCGAAGGTTGCTCGCGTCGAGAGGCCGGGGCACTTCCTCGCCGTCGGCCTTCTCGACGGTGATGTCCTCGACGTGAACGACCTTGTCGGTCAGGTCCACCGCGAGCACCTCGGCTTCCTCGCCGGCGTGGTCGCCGCGGAGCACTTCGACGGTGTCGCCCGCGTTGACGCGGACGCTTCGCTGGCCGTACTCCTCGCGGAGATCGCCGGCCAGCGTGGAGCGAACTTGGTCCTGACGCTCGTGCAGGGGCGCCGACCGCTTCCGTGTGCGCTCTTTGTGTGGCTGTCGAGTCATACGATCATCGTCGCTGTCGATGCGATGCTCCCGAAGCGTTCGGCGACTTCGCGTGCGACGGGACCCTTGATCTCGGTCCCGCGAGGCTCCTCCATGTCGTCGATGACGACGGCGGCGTTGTCCTCGAATTTTACGCGCGTGCCGCTGGGGCGCCGGATCGGCTTGCGCTGGCGGACGACGACCGCCTCCAGCACCTGCCGCCGCATCTCCGGCGTGCCCTTGGTGACCGAGACGGTCACCTTGTCGCCGATGCCCGCTTTGGGGTGTCGATTCTTCGTTCCGGAGTAGCCCGCGACGCTGATGATCTTCAGCTCGCGCGCTCCCGTGTTGTCCGCACAGTTGACGAGCGACCCCTTAGCGAGGCCACGCGTGACGTCGGCCTTCAGCGCCTCCATCACTCGTCACCTCCCAGTATCTCGACGACCACGTGTGATTTGGTCTTCGAGAGGGGTCGCGTCTCCGCGATGCGGACTTGGTCGCCTTCCGCGAGGCCCAGACACGGGGGTGCGTGGGCCGGAATGCGACTCCGGCGTTTCATGTATCGGTCGTACTTCGGAACGCGAACGTCGTATTCGCGTTCCACGACGACCGTCTTTTCCATCGCTGTGGAGGCGACCGTGCCTTCCAGCGTCTGTCCGCGGACGGCAAGCGAGCCGTGGAACGGACAGTTCTGGTCGGAGCAAGGCTCCTCCGGTTCGGTTACGTTCAGTCCTATCGCCATATGGATACACCTGCCTTCTCGGTTCGCAAGGCGGGTCGTGAGAGCAGTCGTGTGCCATCCACCGTAACGTAGGCCACGTCCTCGCAGCCGTCCGACTGACCGGTTCGGCCGGCAGTTTCCGACGGAAGTTCGAACGTGGTCCCCGACGCCTTCTCGGCGTCGGCGGCTTCATCTGTGCGCGGCAGGGCAAACTCGAAGGTCGTCCCCTGCTTGGGGACGCGTCGCACCCGATCCCCCTCGATCACGAGCGTCCGCATCGTCTCGTCGACGACGCGGCCACCGATCCCGACGCTGTCGGGGTTCGTCGACTCGACGACCCGCGTTCGCAGGCCGACGAGTTCGTGTCGTGTCAGGGTCTCGGGTGTGAGTGCCATTATTCGAGGTCGCCTTCTTCGCGCTGGATCGTCTTGATCCGCGCGATGGTCTTTCTCAGTTCGCCGACCCGCGAAGGGTTCTCCGGCATTCCGCCGGCCGCCTGCACCGCCTTCGCGTTCAGCAGTTCCGTCTCGAGATCCTCGAGTTCCGCCTCGCGTTCTGCGGGCGTCATGTCGCGAATCTCCTCGACGTGAAGGATCGCCATTATGCGTCCTCCTCCTCGTCGGCCGCTTCTTCCATCTCCTCAACGAGGTCGGCCGCCTCGTCCATCGTCTCCTCGTCGACGTCCTCGTCGACATCTTCGTCGACGGCGTCAGTCTCGGCCTCGTCGGCCTCCGTGTCGGCCTCGTCGTCCTCACCCGGCAGTTCCTCCTCGACGACTTCCTCGACGATCTCCTCGTCGAGGCCCTCGTCCAGATCGTCGGGCGTCTCGGTCGGCACCTCGACGTCCTCGTCCTCGCCGACGTCGGGGACCTCCTCGGGGTCTTCTTCGAGGAGTTCCTCGACGCCGCCGCCGGTCTCCGCGGCCTGTTCGACCGGTTCGACGTCGGCGTCTTCGGCGATTTCGAAGTCGTCGGGCAGTTCGGCGCCCGGCGGGATGATCTTCACGGTCACGCCGATGGTGCCGAGTTTCATCACGGCGACACCTTGGCCTTCGTCGACGATAGACTCGGCGGGTTCGCCGTTGTGCTTGATGTAGCCGCGGTTGAACTTCTCGACGCGCGAGCGGGCGCCGGTGACCTTCCCGGAGAGGACGATCTCGGCGCCGAGGGCGCCGGCTTCCATGATCCGGTCGATGGTCGTGTGGCCCGCCTTCCGGAAGTACCAGCCACGCTCGAGGGCGTTGGCTAGGCGGTCCGCGACGATGCGGGCGTTCAGGTCCGGTTCGTCGACCTCTTGGACGTCGATCTGGGGGTCGTCGAGGTCGAATCGCTCCTCGAGTTCGGTGGTCACCTTGCGGATGTTCTTCCCACCCTTGCCGATGACCATGCCGGGCTTCTCGGCCTTGAGGACGATCTGGGTCCCCATCGGGGTCTTGGCGACGTCCATGCCGCCGTAGCCCGCGCGGCCGAGTTCGTCCGCGAAGAACTCGTCGATCTGGGAGCGCTGGAGTCCGTTCTCGATGAACTGGTGTTCGTCGGCCATTATTGCTCGTCCTCCTCGATGATCAGTTCGACGTCACAGAGCGTAGTGTTCCACGGGTCCGCGCGACCGAACGCGCGGGGTTTGCGACCCTGCCGTTCGCCGACTTTGTGGGCGGCGACGTGCTTGATCGTCATCGACTCGCCGTCGAACCCCTGCTCGTCCGCGTTGTTGCTCGCGTTCGTGAGCAGTTTCTGGAAGTCCTTGCTGGCCTTCTCGGGGTAGCGACCGGCGTCCCAGCCGTCGATGTCGCTTCGGTGACCGACACCGGTGTTGTGCTGTTTGAACGGAACCGACCGTTCCTCGTCGATGACCGCCTGGAGATACTCCTCGGCGTCGGCGACGGTCATCCCCTTGATCTGGCGGGCGATGGCCTTGCTGTGCTTGATGCTGATGGGCCGCTCTCGGAGCATCGCCTTGGCGGTCGTCTCCGGGTCGGCCTCGACGCTGTAGTTGATTCCCATGTGTTACTTGAGTGGCACGAACTTCGAGGACCGTGTCGCGCCGATACCGGCCTGACCGTGCTCGACCGACGTCCGGGTGAGCTGGAACTCGCCGAGGTAGTGCCCGATCATCTCGGGTTCGACCGCGACGCGCTGGAACTCCTGCCCGTTGTAGACCGAGAAGGTCAGCCCGACCATCGAGGGGACGATGGGCATATCGCGGAGGTGGGTGCGGATCGGGTCGTTGGCCGTCTCCTCTTCCCCGGCCTCGCGGGCTCGGTCGAGCAGTTTCTGGTGTTCGACCGACAGGCCTCGGGTGATGGTTCGCCGCTGTCGAGCGGGAAGCAGTTCCGCGACCTCGTCGAGCGACATTGACTGTAGCTCGTCGAGCGTGTGGCCGCGGTAGGTGAACTCACCCTCGCGGCCGGTTCGGTAGTCGGAACTCATTATTTGTTACCTCCGCGTCCGGTTCGCTTCGACGCGATGTCGCCTACCTTCCGCCCCGGCGGCGCGTTCCGCGAGACGGACTTGGGCTTCCCGGGGTGCTGGCGGCCGCCGCCACCGAACGGGTGGTCGACAGCGTTCATCGCGACCCCACGGACCCGCGGCCACTTCGTGCCGCGCGATTTCATCTTGTGGTGTTTGTTGCCGGCCTTGACGAACGGTTTCTCCGTCCGACCGCCGCCCGCGACCACACCGACCGTGGCGCGACACTGCGGGTTGAGCCGTTTGACCTGGCCGCTCGGCAGCTTCACGACCGCGACGCGTTTGTCGTGGGTCATGAGCTGAGCACTCGTCCCGGAGGCGCGGGCGAACTTGCCGCCGTCGCCCGGGCTGCTCTCGACGTTACAGACCGGGACGCCCTCGGGGATCTCCGCCAGCGGGAGCGTGTTCCCGGGCTTGATCTCCGCCGAGACGCCGACTTGGATGGTCTCGCCGACCGCCACGCCCTCGGGGGCGAGGACGAGTCGTCGATCCCCGTCCTCGAACTCGACGGCCGCTATCGGCGCCGAGCGGGCGGGGTCGTGTTCGATGTCGACGATCTCTCCCGAGATCGTGTCGCGCTCTTCGTCCTTCTTGTGTTCGAGTTCGGCCTTGTAGCGATGGCTGGGGGCACGGAAGGTTGGCCCACCGCGACCACGCCGCTGGCCTTGAATGCGTCGTCCCATCTTAGAACACCCCGATTCGCGAGGCGATTTCCTGCGCGTCGTCGTCCTCGGAGAGGGAGACGACGGCCTTCTTCTCGCCTTGTGCGGTGATCTGCGTGTTCACCTTCGTGATCGTCACCTCGTAGCGGGACTCGATGGCCTCGGACACCTCGCCTTTCGTGGCGTCGAGGTCGACGATGAACTGGAGCTTGTTGTCGAAGTCCATCTCGTCCATCGCCTTCTCGGTCACCAGCGGGTTCTTGATGATCGAACTCATCGGTCCGCCACCTCCGCGACGGCGCTCTCCGTCCAGAGCGTGAGGCGACCGGCGTCCGTTCCGGGCGCCAAGTCCTCGGCGTTGACCTCGTGTGCGGTCGTCACGTCCGCGCCGGCGAGGTTTCGAGCCGCCTTCGACGGCTCCTCGCTCGTCACGAACAGGATCGACGTGGGCTCGCGGTACTTGCGCCCACGGGCCTTGCCCTGACCGGCCTTGACCGACCGGCCGTCGTCGGCGCGTTCGACGTCGGTGTGGACGCCGAGCGCCTCCAGCAGATCGACGACTTCGCGGGTCTTGACCAGATCCTCGAAGTCGTCGCTGACGACCAGCGGGAGCGAGAGGTCCGTGTCGAACGCGTGACCGCGCTCGGCCACCCGTTCGACGTCGGCCGTCGCCGCGATGGCCGAGCGGACTGCCAGCTTTCGCTCCTTGTCGTTGATCTCCTTCCCCTGTTCTTTCTCGGCTTTCGGCGGGTGCGCCTTGCGCCCGCCGACCGTCTGGGGGACGCGGGCGCCCTGCCCGTTCTCTCGGGGCACGTGGGCCATCCCGCGGCCGCTCCCGAAGGACTCTGCCGGGGTTCGCAGCCCGGCGTAGGGGTCGGCACCGTACGCCTGTTTTCGGTTCGCCTGTGCGGCTAGGACGGCACGCTTGATGAGGTCCGGCCGGTAGGCCGTCTCGAAGACCTCGGGGAGGTCCACCGTGCCCGCATCCTCGCCGCTCAGATCGCGTACTGTTGCTTGCATATGTTATCCCTGGTTGGATGCGGTCGAAACGTACCGCACCTCGGGGTCGAGGCGCGGCTGGTCGTTCGGTCGGATGGCCGGGCGGAAGCGGAGGAGCCGCTGGTCCGGACCCGGCAGCGAGCCTTTCACGAGCGCGTACGACCCGTCGACCTCGCCGTAGTTGACGAAGCCGCCGTCGACGGACGGCTCGTCGCCGTCGCCCATGTCGATCAGGCGCTTGTTGAGCTCCGTCCGCTGGTGGTAACCCGTCTGTCCCTGCTGTGGGACCGTCGAGCGCAACCCGGGACGGGTTCCACGGGCCGAGGTTGCCGATCCGTCGGCGCCATCCTTGGCGGGCGTGTTTGCCCTTCCGCTTTTGGACGCCCCAGCGCTTGACCGGGCCCTGGGTGCCCTTGCCTTTCGTGATGCCGCTTGCGTCCATGAACTCGCCGGCGCGGAACACATCGGCCATGTCGTGTTCGCCGCCGTCTTCGAGCAGGTCCAGCCCGAAGTCGACGCGCTCGCCGATCGAGCCGCCGCCGACGCGCGTCTCCATCACGTCGGGCTTTTTCTTCGGGACGTTCGCCAGTTCGCTCGGGACCGTGTGGGTGATCATCCGCAGGTCGTCGACCGCACCGCTCTCGACGACCTCGCGGAGCGCATCGGCGTCCGCCTCGAAGCTGTCTTCGGCCGGCAGGTCGAGCGTGCGGTCGAGTTCCGGGTGGAACTCGTCGGTCCACACTTCGGTTGTCGGCTTCAGTCCGTACGACGTGTCTTCGTAGGCTCGCAGGGCGACTGCCCGCATCGGTGGCGTCTCGACGACGGTCACCGGGACCGACTCCTCCATCCCCTCACGGGGGGAGTTGGCCTCGTCGTTGACCATGACGACGTGGGTCATGCCGGCCTTGTAGCCGGCAAAGCCCTGCAGCGCGGGAGCGCCGTCGTCGTCGGGCCACGAGCGAATGCGCGGGACTTCGCTGGTCGCGCGCTTGCGCGGGCCGAAGCCCATCGAGCCTTTTCGTGGTCTGCTTGGTTGTGGCATGGATTTACTCCGTGAGTGTCAGGGGCGCAAGCGACGCGAACATCGCTTCCTCGGTTCGCACCGTCTCGCTTCCCTGTCGCGGAATCGTATTCAGCCAGAGGTCGAACCCCGGTCCGGGTTCGACGTCCGAATCGCCCGCTTGGGCGACGTCCTCGACCGATACGTCGAGGATGGCCGGAAGCCCTCGCCCGGGCGCCCCGAAGGCGACGGTCATGTCGCCCGAGCGCCCGACGATGTCGGCCAATCGGTCGACCGACAGCACCGTCCCGTGGCGGGACGCCGCGATGCGTCGTCCCGCGTCGGGGCGGGCCAGCGCTTCCGACAGGTCCGCACGCCGGATCGCGAACCCCGGTGGGGGTTCGTCGACGATCCGGGCGCGGACCGGCTCTCTCGAAGAGATCCTGATGGCGACGCGCTCTCCTTCGCTCACCTCCATCCCGTCAGGGAGGAGGAGGGAGATCGGGTGTTGCAGTGCGCAATTGACCCGAACGCGGCCGTCAGGTCCGACCTCGGTCACGATTCCCTCTTGTAACGACCCCGGACGCTCCGGTCCGGAGCCGGTCCGTGACGAGACGCGGAGGGGCGGCAGCACGCCAGCGTACTCCAGTTCGTCCCGCCGCCCCCACGCCTCCTTTCGGAGGTAGGGGGGCGTGGCGGCGTACCGAAGCACGACCTCGACGAACCCGCCTCCCCAACGGCGCTCGCCTTCCACGTCGGGGAAGACGACCAGTCGATCTGCCCGGAACACCGTCGCCGCGCGGGCGACGTAGCCGAGTTTGCGAGTTGCCTCGCGTTTGTCCTCGGCTTCCCGGACGAGGGAAGACGGCACGAGCACGCTGAACGTCATGCCGGGCCTTTCCGCGTCACGTCACTAGACTGTGCAATCTGTACCGCATCCTCCTGTAAAAGGGTAGCGAAAGCTCCAGCGGGCTGTGACGGCCTCACACGCGCCAAAACGCCGATTCGTGGGGAGTTCTGTCGTGGGGAGTATCACCACGCCCGCCTTCGGTTGGGACCGATTTCGGAACCCTTAATAATCCGTCCCCGGTCTGTGTAGATGCGAAGGGCGCTGGTAGTGTAGTGGTATCACGTGACCTTGCCATGGTCACAACCTGGGTTCAAATCCCAGCCAGCGCACTTTTAGGATTCTAACGACCGTGAGTGTCTGGATGGTGAACGGCGAAGCCGTGAGCCAGCGAGCGATCCTGAGCTCTAGAGGTCGTCCCCCCGAAATTTGAACCCTACTAGTCGCGCAACGAACGGAGTGAGCGAGCACGTCTGGTTTCGGGTCAAACCCCAACCAGCGCACTTCTACCGACACGAACCGACGAGCGTCGCCGGGGTCGGTCCCTCGCAGAACGTCCGCGGATGTTCGGCGCTAGCGTCCACTGGCGAACTTCCCGAGGTGCGGACCGCCGAGTGGCTGG